>Ga0209427_10002712_pt1 | contig 20823 bp, 19 predicted proteins | sample DeeMarSWOR136_30_FD_187465 | JGI IMG/M metagenome (GOLD analysis project Ga0209427, IMG submission 187465) | Marine sediment microbial communities from White Oak River estuary, North Carolina - WOR-1-36_30 (SPAdes) (version 2) | ecosystem: Environmental > Aquatic > Marine > Intertidal zone >...
GAAAAAGGAAGATGTGGAATATTGGAGATGGCAAGAGTACCACAGGGTCTTTTCGGAAAAGAAGTGGAAAAACAAAGACATAATCACCGCAGGCGTTGACGTTGGCTCGGTCGGCTCTAAAGCAACCATAATGATTGACGGCGAAGTCTACTCTTGGGGTGTAATGCGCACCGGATCAAACAGCCCTGACAGCGCTAAAAAAGTTTTGGACTGGGCAATGGAAGGAACCGGGCTTAGGCTTGATGACTTCAAGTACATAGTTGGAACAGGCTACGGACGAGTGAACGTGCCAATGGCTAATAAGGCTATTACGGAAATTGCTTGCCACGCAAAAGGCGCGAACTACATTTGGGGACCCAGCGTCAGAACCGTACTGGACGTTGGCGGTCAAGACATAAAAGCCATTCACTGCGATGAAACAGGCAGAGTTACCTCGTTTCTGATGAACGACAAGTGCGCGGCTGGCACAGGCAGAGGAATGGAAGTTTTCGCTGACCTATTAAAAATCCCTATTGAGAAAATAGGTGAGGTCTCGTTAAAAGTCGAGGAGGAACCTCCACCAGTAAGCTGCACTTGCGTGGCCTTTGCGAAAACCGAAGCCATGGGACTGCTGCGGAAAGGATGGTCTAAAGAAAAAGTGTTAGCTGCCTACACGCACGCGATGGCCATCAGAATGGGCAACCTCATCAAGAGAGTGGGACTCGAAAGAGAGTTCGTTATCACTGGCGGGCAGTCGAAAAACATCGGCATCGTTACAAGAATAGAAAAGCAGCTTGGCGTCAAATGCCTCCCGATGCCTGATTGGCAGGAAAACGGGTTAGACCCCATGATAGCTGGAGCCATTGGCGCTGCGTTGTTCGGCAAGGCGTTGTATGAGAAAGCGCAGAAAAGTTGAGGTGAAGCGGCTATTATCACGCATTACGGCTACACCGATGGATCAGGCGAATACTACATTGTTATTGACGCGGGCAAATGCACGGGCTGCGGCGAATGCGTGAAGGCGTGTCCGCAATCCGCCCTTGAATTGGTGACTATGTTTATTGATTTGGATGACAAGACGGTGGCGGCAGTGACAGAGCAGCAACGCAAAAACATCAAGTACACATGTTCTCCGTGCAAGCCTGAAAGCGGAAAGGCACCCTGCGTGTTAGCTTGTAAGGAAAACGCAATCAAGTGTGTTTGGAATCCACGCTGAAAACCGTGCTTTTGTTTTCATGTTAGCTAAATTCTGAAAAGGGGCACTCTATTCTCAATACGGATGAGTGTGATTTGAATCCCAATCAAAGTGGAGATATCGCCCGCAGATCCCTTTTTCATTTTTGTTTTTCTTTGATTGGTAAGATGTAAGCCTTTTAGTTTCTTCATTTGGCTACTGCTACGGGACATGAAGCCTGATCTATAACTCTGGAGCTGACGCTGCCGAGAGCCGTGAATCTGCTGCCTAGCCCTCTGCTTCCTATAACGATGAGGTCGAAGTTCCCTAATTTTGCGGTTTCCACAATCTTTTTGTGTGGTTCTCCCGTCTTTAGTTTTGTTGAGATCTTCAATTTTGGGCTTTTCTTCTGGGCTTCGTCTAGTGATTTAGCTAATATTTCCCAAAAAATGGTTTCCAACTCGTCAGTGCATTCTTTGATTGCCTTGGATTTAACTTTATAGAAACCTAAAGAGGGAAGGAGCACAGGTGGAACCACCGTTAATAATTGAATCTCCGCTGAAGTCTGTTCAGCCAAGTCAACCGCGAAGTCCAATGCATGTTTGGATGCTTCAGACCCGTCAATAGCCACAAGAATCTTCTTGATCATATTATGCCTCAATAGAATTAGGAGGGCGAATCTGTGATAAATTAGTTTTGTCTTTTTCAATGTTTGCGTAGGTCCTTTGAAACTCGAATTTTTGCATTTCAGGGAATCATTATTTGAACTTTCTATCTGTTACATATGTTCCATTTAGTGTGGAGGACAGTCACATTTTTTGTAACTGACTCTAAAACGTCTTAATCAATATCATTAAATATCGGCTTAAGTAACAATTAATGTGACTGAACTTAATAAAAGTCCATTTTTTCACCAGAAAGAATAATCCAATATTTCACACTACAATACTACTATGAAATGGTCAGTGGACGCTATCAAACTTAGAAATACGCGCTCACACTCATGCTGGGCTTCAGTCTGAGGGGCGAGTCTCCTAGAAACTCTAAAGAATAACGGAGGCAAAGAACTTGGTATACCAAACTTCGTTAAATCTGGAGAAAATTCTAGGTCAAATACTTGACTTTGAAAAGCTCAAATACTGCTTCGAATGTGGTATTTGTACTGCAAGTTGTCCAGTTGCAGATTTACTCCCCGAACACTATAATCCAAGGACATTGCTTCACAGTCTATCATTAGGCGATGCTGAAACCCTGAAATCAGCCGAATTATGGCTGTGCGCTTGGTGTTATCGTTGTTATAACCGATGTCCACAAAGCCTATGCCTTCCAGAAATTTTTCAAGCCCTTAGAAAATTTGCTGTTGAAAACGACTATCTGGAAGGCTTCTACAAAGCTTTGAAAATAATCAGAGAGAATATTCCCTTTCCTGCTTCATCTTGCTATGTTTGCTTTCATCCAGAACGCGCAATAGACAACAAGCAATTAGTTACAGAGGCTATTCAAAAAGATATTATCGATTACGAAGCTGAAAATACTAAAGAAGTAACTTCCGTCAAAGTTAACCCAGCAAAAGTCGCCATAATCGGCTCAGGTCCTGCAGGGCTTTCAGCAGCCCAAGATTTAGCCAAAAAAGGTTATTCTGTCACAGTTTTTGAGGCTTCGTCCTCATCTGGTGGAATGTTAAAAAAAGGCATTCCAGAATATCGCCTTCCAAAGAAAATAGTTGATTTCGAAATAAAATGCCTAAACGATTTGGGAGTGAAAATAAAGACGAATGTGGTTATCGGTAAAAGCCTGAAAGTAGAAAAACTTTTTCAAGACTACAACGCGTTGTTTGTAGCTACAGGGGCTTCTAAAGAGAGAATTCTCGGGATAAAAGGAGAAGAATTGACGGGTGTCTTTCATGCCCTTGATTTTCTGGAAAAAGCGAATATGAAAGAAATCGAAGTATCGGACAAGGTTACAATAATCGGCGGAGGCGACGTTGCTGTTGATTGTGCCAGAACTGCTCTGAGACTTGGGGCAAAAGAAGCCACAATTATATACAGAAGATCAAAAGAGGAAATGCCCGCAAATCCTTGGGAAATAAAAGAGGCTGAAGACGAAGGAGTAAAAATTGACTTCTTAATCACTCCTAAAAGAATCATAGGCGAAAATGGTAAAGTAGCTGCAATTGAATGCTTAAAAAACGAGTTGAGCGAGGCGGATGAAACTGGTCGCAGACGCCCAGTTCCAATTCAGGATACTGAATTCGAAATAAAAACTGACAACATAATAATTGCAATAGGTCAATTTCCCAATACAGCCTTTCTGCCTGAAACGGTTGAAATCACTGAGGAGCGAACAGTAGCAGTAGACCCTTTTACTTTGGAGACAACTTCGCTGGGCATTTTCGCAGGGGGAGACGTAGTAGTCGGACCAGGAAGCCTAATGGAAGCCCTAGCAGCTGGAAAACAAGCGGGAATTTCCATAGACGCTTATCTGAGAGGCGCCTCGCTGAAGCCACTCAAGATTTATGAAAAAGGTCAAGGGAGAGAAAATGGAAACGCCAAAAAGTGAGTCTAAATCCAACGAAGATATTCGAGTTGGAGTTTATGTTTGCCACTGCGGAAAGAATATTGCTGGGTCAGTAAACTGCGAGGAAGTAGCAAAATATGCTTCAACTCTTCCCCACGTTGTAGTCTCTAAGCATAACCTGTACACCTGCTCGGACCCTGGACAGGAAACGATAAAAAAAGACATAATAAAAAATGGGCTTACAAGAGTGGTGGTTGCTTCATGTACTCCTCGACTCCATGAACCCACCTTCAGAAGAACTTGCGAGGAAGCGGGATTAAACAAGTATTTGTTCGAGATGGCTAATATCAGGGAACACTGTAGCTGGGTACACTTATACGAGCCTGAAAAAGCCACTGAAAAAGCCAAAGATTTGGTTCGCATTGCAGTTTCAAAGGCGATTCTTCTGGAGCCTCAAGAAGAAGCTGTTGTTGCTGTAGCAAGGAAAGCATTGGTTATTGGAGGAGGAGTAGCAGGTATCCAAGCAGCCTTAGATTTAGCGGATACTGGCTACAAAGTTTACCTTGTAGAGAAAAGCCCCAGCATAGGCGGAAGAATGGCCCAACTCGACAAGACGTTTCCCACAATGGACTGTTCTATTTGTATCCTTGCTCCAAAAATGTCGGATGTGGGTAAGCACCCCAACATCGAATTGCTGACCAACAGTGAAGTCACTGAAGTTTCAGGTTACATCGGAAACTTCATCGTCAAGGTTAAAAAAAGACCTAGATATGTTACCAAGGATTGCACAGCCTGTGCCGATTGCGTTGATGTATGTCCGGTGGAGGTTCCCAACGAATTCGAGTTGGGACTCGCCTCACGAAAAGCAATCTACATCCCTTTCGCTCAGAGCGTTCCCGCTCGCTATCTAATTGACGAAAAATCTTGTATAGGCCTCGGCGAGAATACTTGTGCACGATGCAAAGAGGTTTGCGGACCTAATGCCATAAATTTCAATGACAGAGGCGAAGAAATTTCCTTTGAAGTTGGAACAATCATTGTGGCTACGGGGTTAGATGTTTATGATCCTATAGTCTTGAAGGAATATGGCTACCTGAGGTTTCCCAATACAATAACCTCGTTAGAGTTTGAGCGGCTTATAAATGCTGGGGGACCTACTGGCGGTCAACTAGTCCGACCTAGTGACATGTCTATTCCGAAAACGGTTGCATTCATTCAGTGTATAGGTTCTCGCTCTGAGCAAAAAGGTAACCCGTACTGTAGCAACGTATGCTGTATGAATACTATAAAGGATGCTTTACTCATTAAAGAGCATTGGCCAGACGTCAAAATCTATGTTTTTTACGTAGATATTCGTTCATTTGGGAAAGGCTTCGAAGACCTGTTCAGAAGAGCAAAAAAAGAAGGCGTCATCTTCATCCGTGGATTACCAGCTGAAATATCTGAGGATAGAAAATCCCACAACTTGTATCTAATTGGGGAAAACACCCTTGAAAAAAAGAAATTCAAAGTAAATGTGGGTATGGTAGTTCTCTCGATAGGCCTCAAGCCGAGGGATGACAGCGGTGCAGTTCAGCGACTCTTAAGATTGTCCAAGACTTCAGACGGCTTCTTCATGGAAGCTCATCCAAAACTTAGACCTGTTGACACCCCAACCGGAGGCGTCTTTCTTGCTGGTTGCGCGGAAGCTCCTAAAGACATCAAAGACAGCGTGACACAAGCAAGCGCTGCAGCAGCCCGAGCAAGCATTCTCATGGCAGAGGGAAGCGTAACCGTTGAAGCCATTACGCCTTTTATAGACTCGGAAAAATGCATAGCATGTGGCTTATGTGCTAGCGTTTGCCCATACAACGCGATTATAGTTGACAAGAAAAAAAGAGAAGCTGAGGTTGTTGAAGCAGCATGTGCTGGATGTGGCACTTGCGGTGCTGAGTGCCCATCAGGAGCTATTGAGATGAGGCATTTCACTGATGAACAGCTATATGCACAGATAGACGCAGCAACCCAAGAAAATGCGGACAAGAAGATTATTGCTTTCTGTTGCAACTGGTGTTCCTACGCAGGAGCGGATTTTGCAGGTGTAAGCAGGATCCAGTATCCTCCAAGTGTACGTATAATCCGAACCATGTGCTCAGGTCGCGTAGCTACAAAGTTTGTTGAGCACGCCTTTGCCCGAGGTGCTGCAGCTGTACTAGTTGCAGGTTGCCACCTTAATGACTGCCACTACATAAATGCCAATTACCAGACTAAAAGGCGAGTTGAAAAACTATGGAAGAAAATGGAACGGCTAGGATTGGATAAGAGTCGGCTTCAGCTAGCTTGGATAAGCGCCGCCGAAGGACAAAAATTCGCCTCAAAGATTAAGCAGATGCAAGAGATTATTGATGGAGTAACCGACGAAGAGATAAAAAAGACAGTGGAATGCCTTTCTTCAACAAAACGGAAAACGGCGCCTATCACCTTGAATGATAATCAAAAAAGCTTGGAAAAAGCAATTGGAGGTTAAAATTCTGCGTGGACAACTAAGAAAGCAAGAGACCAGAAAAGAAACAAAGATAGAAAGGAAATCTCTTTCAAGTCACTACTCTATAACGCTAAACAAAGAACTATGCAATGGATGCGGAGTATGCGCTGAAATCTGCCCGAAAGAAGCCATAAAAGAAGACTCTGCAACAATAGAAAAAGGAATGCTCGTTAAAAAACCAACAATCAATTTTGATACTGATAGCTGCATCTTCTGCGGCGAGTGCGCGGTGCTGTGCCCCCTGAATGCTTTAACCATGAAAATCGATGGAAAAGAAATCGCGACGATTGTGAAAAACGACGCCTTTCCATCCTTATTAAAAGGCATCAAAGTTTCAAAAGAAAAAATCGCAGTTTACGACTACGATCTATCACATGATTCATTAAACAAAACAGAACACACACAACTATCCAGATGCAACCCAGAATGCGAAATCATATGCCAAAAAGAATGTCCAACAGAAGCAATCAAAGTATCCGTCCAAAGAACAGAAGATAACCAAATAGCCAAAATAATTGACGTAAATATCGATGAATCCAACTGCATATACTGCAAACGCTGTGAACTAGCCTGTCCATATGACGCCATAAAAGTGAAAAAGCCATTTCACGGGACTTTAGAATTGAAGGCAGATTTATGCCCTGAAGATTGTATGGCATGCCAAGATATTTGTCCCTCCCAAGCTATCAAGAGGAAGGACGGCAAACTTGTTGTCTCCCCCCAATTCTGTATTTTCTGCTCTGCATGCCAAAAAATCTGTCCAGAAAAAGCCATTACTGTAAAAAGAGATTGGATATTTCACACAGAAATTAAATCCGCAGCATGGCTTACTGCCCTCAAAAAACTAACAAGCATCGAAACCCTCTCCAAAGAGCTTAGAATAAAAGCTCTCAATAAAAAAGTTCTTAGGGTTAAGGCTAGAAGAATCGATGAATTCTAGAGCTTCCGAAATTATAGAGTCAAGCAACGAATCTGAATTCTAACCATAATACCAAAAAAGCCCACGGTCTTTTCTGAACCCGCTAGCAAACGCTAGTCTAAGCACTAGTTGACTCAATAAATAGAGGGGTATGGACAAAAAATCGCACATCAGTCAACCGCGTCGAAAACATGCGGAAATCTCAGTTGGCTTTGCAAAAGAGAATGGAAAACGGCGCATTGGCTTTGGTTTGGTTAAGCTTTTTTTGGTTTAGGGAAGTGGTATTTCCCAGTAGCTGATGATGTCGCCTTTCACCCATCTGCCACCTATGCTTTTCACGACAGTGTTAATTTCGTTCCATTCAGCCTTCAAGTATTGAACGGGTTTTACCACGACGAAATCTCCGTCTACCGTGAAACTTAACAGCTCACGCTGCTCTGGGCTGAATTCTTCTTCTACTGCCCTTACGTCTTGGCTTGATTGAACACGCGGTTTTTCTGCAGGCTTAGACACAACCTTAGTGCTTGTTGCAGGTTTAGATTCGGCTTTAGCGCTTTTCATGTATGTTACCTTGAACTCTGGAATCGGATAAGCGTCTGCAACGTCTTCAAAACTATCACTTCTTATGATTGCGAATACTTGCTTGGAAAACAGGTCGTATTTGATGTCTAAAAGTTCAACGTCTTTTGGTAGGTTAGAAGTGAAAGGTTCCGCTTTTCCCTGCAGCGCTTGTATAAGGAATTCAGGGTTTAATTTTATCATTCTCATTTTCATGTTTTCAACACTCAGAATTGACTTTGTAACTGACGCCAAACAACTTAAAAGTATCGTTCACAGAACCACTGGACTCGCACCAACCAACAACATTTACCATCAAATACATTCGTTGAAAGAAATCCATGAAAAAGCGCTAACACCTTCAATCAACCAAAAAAGGGAAAGCTAAGTCAATGAAGATCAAACGCGCTTTCTGTCTTTGTGTTGAACAAATAACCAAGAAAAATGGAGAAAATAAAAAAACAAAAAAGGAAATAGTTTACACGGCTGAAATCTCCATTTATAGCCCTTATTCTTAATACGTATAGTTATATATTCACAGGGATATGACTTGAGGATTCGCTACGTTTATTTATTGTAGGCTGTATTGAATAAACTGAAAACTAGGGATGTAACCGATGTCTAAGAAACCGAAGTCAAAAGACGAAGCACTAGAAGCACTCGACTTCATAGTAAACGTTCTCAAAGAACACGAAAAGGACTTAGATAGGCTGATAAGCGAGCTAGGCACGGTTACTGAAGCACTAGGCGAAACCGGCGAGTTAAGCATCAAAGTAGAGAAAGTAGAAGAAAGAATAAGCGGCTTACAAAACGAGATAAACGGTTTGGTGAATTACTTATCCGCTTCGCCTCGAGAAACACCTGTTTTAACTTCGGAGCAGAAAACTGAAGTTTTGCAGGCTAGCTTTATGCATGGTCCACCTGTGATTTTACGGTGTAAACAGTGGGATGATTTTAAGACTCTGGCTTTTCAGGCTCAGACTTTGTCTTTCATGTACAAAGAAGCTGATAAGACTTTTCAGGCTGATGCGCTTAAGGGCAATCAGATTATAACTTACAGTGGAGAGCTTCCTAAGTTGACGGCGCTTTTGAAGATGTGGCTGTCTAAGCAGTTAGAGATTCCTGAGCAGAAGATTTTGGAAGGCGTTTTGGCTATAGGTTAAGCGTTGACGTTTTTTGTTTAGTGTTGATTCATAATACTTATAAGTGTATAATATCGTAAGTCTTATGACACTGTGTGGAGGGCAATTGAGGTTGAAGGCTGTACCCAACAAGCCAACAGAATTTTTCCGTTCTCGAAGCCTTCTCCTTTCTCCTCGATGACGGATTGGCTGTTGGATCGCCAACAAACAATGACAAACACCCTCCAACACAAAATTACACCACTAAAAGCTGAAAAAACCATGACACAAGAAAAAACGCTACACCGCCAAGTCAACGAAGAAATGACTAAATTCGAAAAAACAATGGAAGAACTACACCTCCTCAAACGCGTTTCAAAAGACCTGAAAAACTACCGAAAAATGATAAAACTCAAAAAATACGACTAAACGCTAACGCTTGTTTTTAGCCCCCTTAAATATAGCTTAAACTAGAAGTTAAATTAGCTTATTTTTTAAAACTTATATTCTTAAACAAAGTGAGGTCTTATTGAGGAAATTCTACGGATGACGCTTGCTATCGAAACTAACGGCTTAACCAAAAAGTACGGTTCACTAATCGCAGTAAACAAGCTAGACTTAAAAGTTAAACGAAACACAGTTCACGGTTTTTTAGGTCCAAACGGAGCTGGAAAGACCACCACAATAAAAATTCTCGTAGGACTCTTAAGACCTAATGAAGGCACCGTTAAAGTTCTCGGGCAAGAACTGCACGGAGGCAAAAATGCAGGCTTTCTCCAATCGTTCTACGAAGAAGCAGATTCAAGGTTAAGCATCGGCTACATGCCTGAGCTCCCCAAATTCCCGAAACACCTGAAAGGCTCAGAAATGCTGGATATTTACGGGCGAATGTACGGCATGACCCAACAACAGCGAAAAGAGCAGATACCGAAACTCATTGAATTAGTCGGGCTTAAAGGCAGAGAAAACGACTTCATAGGCAAATACAGCAAAGGCATGCAACAACGCATAGGCATCGCACAGACGCTTCTGAATAATCCTGAACTGGTCATTTTGGACGAGCCAAGCCTCGGTTTAGACCCTGTTGGCATGGTAGAAGTAAGAGAAGTTGTAAAGGAAATAGCTAAAGAAGGCAGAACCGTTTTCGTCTCTTCCCACCTGCTGTTTGAGGTCGAACAAATCTGCACAGACGTCACAATAATCAACCGCGGCGCAGCGTTGGTCTCAGACACGCTCCAGAACGTTTCAGGGCTACTTTCAGGACCAGCCATGCTCCATGTGGAAGTTGCAAAAATATCCGACACAATTGTCAACGCCGTAAAGAAATTACCTTCCGTTTCAAGCGTGATACAGACGGGCAACACTTTAAGAATTCAGATGACGACACATGAAGATACGCGCGCTCATGTGTCCCAAGAAATAACGCGGTCAGGAGGAATCATCATCGGCATGAGCCAGAAAACGTCAAACCTCGAAGACGTTTTCATACAACTCATCAGCAAAGACCAAGGAGGAAAACCACAATGACCACAACCAGAACAAACACTGGAAGGCCACGCCCCAGCTGGTTTACCCGCTTCTGGGCAATCGTAAAATACGAAATGCTCTGGAACATACGCAAAAAAAAATTCTTAGGCTTAGTCATAGTCGCGTTTATCCTAGCCACGTTAATCTGGGCTTTGCCCGTAGGCTCCAGCGCCGCCACTGGCCAACCCATCGAAGCAGACCCCAACTTCGCCGTTACCTTCTCCATCCCCGGCATTGGCTCATTCCTCTTTGCACTTATAATCGCAATGAACAGCATCTCAAGCGAATTCGAAAGCGGAACAATCGTACCGTTGCTCACAAAACCCGTCTCAAGAACCATGGTGTTCCTAGGCAAACTGCTGGCTACTTTCATCATAATTCTCGTGACATACACCATAATCTTCGTGTATGGAGTTATCGGGGGAGCACTTGTTTACGGTCCCCAAAACAACCTCCACCTCTTACCTCTAGGACTATTAGGAAACATACTTAGCACTTTCATCTGGATAACGCTAATTCTAGCCGCGGGAGCGCTCTCAAAAAGCACCATAATATCCACCCTTGTAGCTTTCGGCTTGTTCTTTGGCTTATTCTTCGCCGTGCCAATAGTATCAGTCTTCGCTGGTCCCTCCCCAGTCCTGAATTACCTGCCTGGAGGTGGAGCCTCTGGAACCATGATGACCACACAAGGACAAATTGGCATAGGTGCTGGAACAGACAGCATCGGCGCTAACCTGATTAACTACGCGCTTTACCCTTCAGCCACGGTTGATTTCAACATGACACGCATTGAGCTTCAAGGTGACCAGCCGCGAATAACTCAAGTATATGCCTACTCAGAACCGATATCACTGGTAACATTAAGGTCTGTTGCCACGGCAGTGGTTTACACCACTGTTCTTTTAATTGTTGCGTGGATTGCGTTTAAATGGGCGCAAATACTCGAATAGTACATTAGCTTCAAAGGAAGCTTCAGATCTTTTTCCCGTTTGTTGCTTTTGCCGAAAGACTGAAGTGTTTTGATCTCTTTATCTTTGTGGAGGTGTAGAGATTATGGTTGTGAAAATAATCCAGTTAATCGGCAGTTCGAAAGAGGGCTGGCAAGAGGCAACCCAGAACGCTGTTGACGAAGCCGCTAAAACCGTCAAAAACATCAAGAGCGTTCATGTGAAACGTTGCACCGCAAAAGTGAAAGATGACAAGATTGTGGAGTACCGCGCTGTCGTCAACATTGCTTTCGTGGTAGCCAGATAAAAAATAGTGCGCGTAACGGATGACATAAGTTCCTTCGGTTAAAACTTGAACTCAGCAGCTAGTGCTCCGTTTCCTTATTCATTATGCACCTTTTCTACAGCCTCTGCCTCAGGATAGTGGCTGCTGTCACAGAAAGGTTTGTTCTTGGATTTCCCACAGCGGCAAAGAGTAACTCGATTGCGCACTCGATAGATTTTGCCGTCAGCAGATTCAACTTGAACTCCACCGCGAACCCAAATCGGGCCGTTCACACCCATCGCTGGGTCTTCAATCAACCCGATTGACTTGGCGAACTTCGGCTCAATTACCTTTTTGGTTTGTTTATTCAAAATTACGAGACGCCCAGAAGGGCAGTCGCAAGTTTCTTCGATGGCTATTTGCTTTTTTTCTGGGTCGCCCGATGCTGGGACAAGGTTCCAGATTCCGTCAGCCCGGTGGCAGAAGCGCGCCGAAGCACATAAGTCTTCGATATCCACCAGTTTTAACGCTGGACCGTCAATCTCTTTAGGCTGGTTAAGGTAAGTTTCTTCGCCTGCGGTTTCGGTTCCGTCAAAACCAATTTTAACGTGGGTTCCGTCGCAAAACGGCTTATTCTTAGAATGCCCGCAACGGCAAAGCGCATATTTTTCTTGCGGCGCATACTTGGTGCTTGGCTGCCATTCAATCGCAGTTCCATCGGAGTCCGCGATGATTATCTGCTTTTGGATAGGAATCCCGCCAGAAACAAGGTAGGGACCGTTTTTGCTTACCTTAATCTTAGCCACGTTTTTTGGCGGTGTCTTTGCGTTTTCTTTTTGTGGTGCCATGGCTCAATCATTTCCTTGTTAATCAAATAGGGTTTTGGGTTGATACGCGTATTATCGAGTGGGTTTTTTGCTAGTTAATTGTTTTGCCAGCGCCTCAAAAAATAATTTAATACGGTTCCATGTTCGTCCAAAATCAGCAATCGAGGTAATTGTGGTAACTGGCGTTTCCGCTGTAACCTTGACTCTTGCAGTTTTCTCGTCCACAGCCACCCCATCAATTATGAGCACAGAGGGATATGACATGAAACCCCCTTTCGTCTTGGCTTTAACATGGTGCGCCGTGTCATCAATTTCTTCTACAGTCCATTCTAGGCTGGCGAGCGCCTTTGGAACAGCCGCCCAGACCTTGCCCAAAGGGTAGTCGATTTCAACCGTTTCCTGCTCTTTCCGTAGATAAGCCATCTCGTGCACTCCTCTTCCTTAGGTGCCTTCTGTTTAAACTATTTATCTTTATTTCAAGCAATTTGAAACTTTGTTTTCGAAAAGGTGTTAAGGAGGGATGAAAGGTGAAGGCTAAGCCCCGTTTGAAGCCTTTCCTTTCTCCATTAACTTATGAGAATGGAGGTATTAGATAAAAGCCGTATTTCGATATCGCAATATATCAGACGCCGTTTTAAGCGGCGCCAATCCTCTTCTTGCTCAAGAAGGCAATAGCTAAAATCAAAATCATGAGAACAGGCAAAACCGTAAGCTCGGCAAATTCGGGGATTACTTGAAAACCGCTATAGCCGTTATTCAGAAGCGCCACAAACTCGGTTGTGGCTTTTTCATTTCCCGCTTTGCTCGGATGATTATCCCCAGTTGGATACTCCAAAACGTTCGAGTTTGCGTCGTCGTCTCCATCTGTTTTATGTTGGACGCCTCCATTCCACCAACGATGGTGATTGCCCGACTCTAAGCCTGCGTCGTTGGTGTTTGCGTCTCCGCCATTCGTGGTTAGCACGTTGTAAAAGTCAAATACGAAAACGTTGCCAACATTGTAGCCTGTTAGCCACTCGTTCACGAGCCAATTGTTGAAGGCACGTGCGTTATCAGCGTACGTGTAGTCTATTAACGGCGGTGCCGTGACCACTACAAACAGCTTATCTGGCTGCGTCTTGAAGTACTCTAGTAAGTCAATGTAAATTCCCTTAGCGTTCGCCACAGTGTGATATTGGGAACCACAACTTTGTCCGCGCAGAGGATTACTGTCAATCTCCGGCACTAGGTCATTGACATCGCCCTCCAAAGCAGAATTTGGATAGCAAGATTTGAACATGATGACTTCGTTTTCGCCGCTGACATCTGTTGACATACGAGAATACGAGGAGTGCTGCCCGCTTTCGGCATAAAGCGCATCCAAATATTCTGCACTGTCGGGACCGCGGAACCACAGCCACCAATGTCCAATGTCTGTGCTGCTGCCGATTTCGTCCGGTCCCCAGCCGTAGTTTGTGTCGCTTACAAAATAGTTGTTGTCTTGCAAGGCAATGCCTAAACCGCCGTTGCTGTCGCTTAACCAGTTAGAGCCGCATGAATGATGAATAAATATCAAGCGAACTGGGTCTGCAGGTGGGTTTATGGACGCGTATACTTCAACACAGAGGCTGGCAGCAGTTAACATAAATAGAATCGCAGCAACGCTCAGTATTTGCCGTCGACGACTAAACACAATCAAGCCACCTATACATCTTTCCGGCTATTTAGCACTCACAATATATTTGATTTATGAACCAGCCATCCACGTCGCGTCCGAGGCAAGCCTCAAAAAGTGATTTTCCGATGCTAAACTCGAATAAACTTATAAAAAGTCCATGTCAACATAGCTTTCATGATTCACTCTCCTAAAAAAGAAACAGTGGCTTCACTCTTGCTGACAATTGGAATTTTCTACTTTTCCTTCATGATCCTGGATAGGCTGTTGTCATTGATCTACGGTTTCAACTTCCAACCCTAAGGGCCTTACATGCCGCCGGGTTTTACAATATGGGGGCATATCTTTAACGGCTCTGTAGCAGCGTTTGGGCTTTTTCTCACTTTCAAGCTGTATGGCTATGGTGAAAAAAGGGGCATGTGGTTTCTGCAGGTTTTAACGCTTGGCATATTCTTTGCTGTTGGCGCCTTTATACCATTTATGAACGACGCAGAGCATCTTACCAAGCATGGGCAAGCAGCCACCATTCCAATATATGTTATCGCGAATGACTTGTACGTGTTTTTATGGGGGCTATTGACGTATAGAACGGCAAAGTCTATCAAAACGAAAGCAGTAATACTGGGCACACTGTTTTTTGTGTTCTTGATAGTGCATTTCCTCTTTTACGCGCCTATGTTCCCCGAATTCTACTGGAGCTAGTTTGCTTGAGGTTCTAGCAAGACCCGAATTTTTCTATCAAGAAACTAAGAATCATTTCGTTCTATGAACAGGCTAACACTTACGAATCAAACTCGTGCAAGTTAACGAGAAATGCAGAATTTTCAAGGATAATGAGGCAGCAAAGAATTATTAGCGTGGAACACCCTACTGTTTTTGGGTAGATGTGGTGCAATTGTATGGGCGATCTTGATGATTGTCCAAAGTGTGGAAAGCACGAAAAAAGAGAAGTGTTAAGTATTTTCAGAGAGATGTGGCGGAAAGCAGATTCGCCTTTACACCGAATATATTCTTCATGGGAAGAGTTAGAGCAACACGTGGAAATTGAAACAGAAAAGAAAGAAAAATTCAAGATCCAGCCATGCCCTAATTGCGGCGTGCAGCAGAAAGTAACAAAACCGTTAGAAGGGTTCTTTCCGTATCAAAAATGTAAATCGTGTGAGCAGGCTTATTACGTCAATAAGGACTTGGCAGTGAGAAAATTAACGGAAGACGAAAAGAGAGAAATACCTAAAGCATGGATTCAAATCGTCGAAGATCTAAGCAAGAAGAAGTGTGCAATAGTTTTCAGATTGGAATAAAAAGAAACGCTGGAAATGGCTATCTAATTTTTTGTTTCATTCCTGTTTTTTGGAGTTTGGTTTTGAGGGGTTTAATTAGGGAGTTGTGGCATTAGTTATGTACGGGTGTGGCTGTAAACGTGGGTTAGGGATCGAAATGCCGGTTAACAGGCTGTTCGAAAAGGCTAACAGGCTGGTGGAAAGCCGCAGAGTCGAACCTTTAGGCCAAGGAGTCTACAATGTTATCGGAGACCACGGAACCTACACGGTTGTCCAAGACTATACTGGCAAGCTAAGCTGCAGCTGCCCAGGTTTCATGAAAAAGGCAAAATGCTCTCACGTAACAGCAGTAATAATCCTCACAAAAATAAAAAGAAAGCAGAAACCGCACAAAGTTAAATTTTAAGCGATTTTTCAGAGGTGCGTGGAAAAATTAGGGGTTTGTTGAGTTTGCTGGAATCAGCACTGGCGTGCCCTCTGTGCCAACTATCAGTATGTCTATGTCTGGCGCTATTTTCTGCAACGTTTGAACCCACAGGTAGATTTCAGCGATTCTCGTTTCGTTTCCGCTCTGACCAATTGGCTCCAAAATCAGTTCAATCGCTTGTTTTGTGGCGTTAGCCTCTATCACTTTCGCTTCGGCTTCACCTCCGGCTTTAATGATGACCTCCTGAGCAGTAGCGTTTGCCAACACTAGTATTCGTTGTCTCTCAAAGTCTGCCTGAATTTTCTGCTGTTCAGCCACTAGCTTATCCTCAATAGCCGCAGTGTACTTCGCAGGATAACCAATGTTCCGCAAGTCAAACTCGAAACGTGTCAATGCTCCCGCCAAAGAGGGTTCTATCATAACTTCCTGCTGCACAGAGCTTTCTATCTCATTTCTCACAATGTCCCTGAACTCTATTGTCTGCAACGCCGTGAAGTTCTTAGTTACCAATCGTATTGTCTCAGCCATAATCGATTCGATAGCTGCTTCTTTGTAGTTCAATCGCGGATAGTTTTGGTAAAGATCTCTCAGTTTATCCGGATCTAACGACCATCTCAGTAGGATTTGAATCTGCATCTCAAGCTGATCTGAAGAGAAACAGGCGATTGTATCTTCAAAAGAGTCAGTAGCATAGTACACATCAACAGCCGTAACCCATGGCGCCTTTACTACATAGGTCGGTCCGACTATTGGGTCGCTTGTTGACTTCGTAAGCGGGTCAACGAGCAGTACCGCATGCCCCACACCGACTGAGATTACCATGGTTAAACCAAACATTATCGATACTATCAATATCAGTATAAGAGCGATTGTCAAAAGTTTTATTTTTCGGGATGGTTTCCAATTAATTTCTCTTGGCTCCGTTTTTTCACCTCCTCAAAGTATTTCTCTTATGAGAAATACTCACAAAGCTACATAAAGTTTGTCTCATTTTTCTGGAAGTAATTCTCAAAAACATTTATTAAATTGAGAATATTTCTCATAAGTGGGAACACAATGGACAAGAAAAACGAAGCCATAATAAGGGTTTTAAGCAGAAAAGCAGGCTTAACGAGTAGAACTCTTTCAAAAATGCTTAAAATACCCATATCTACTGTGCATAGACGCGTTAAGAAATTAGAACACGAAGGAATAATCATAGGTTATAAAGCTTTAATCAACTTCGAAAAAACACCTTGGCCCATAGGAACATTGCTGATGGTAAATTTGGCTGAAGTAATTCCTGGAAAAGGGCACATCCCAAAGAGGGACATTGTACGGTCTTTAAGTCGTTTTAACGAGATTGAGGAGATAATTGAGGTTCAGGCAGCTGATTTCGACTTAATTGTAAAAGCCAGATTTGAAAGTCTTAAGAAACAGTCTTCTTTTGTCGAAGAGTTACGATGTATAGATGGCATAGAGGAAATATCATCCGCCATAATCATTGAAGAAAACATTCTGCCTGTTCCACAAATATTCGGCTAGCTCTGCTGGGGCGCGCACAGTTCTGCACGAAACATAAATAACCCAAAAGGGGAAATAATTAAACGCTCAAGCCTATTCGATTCGGAGAGTACCAAAAGCATGAAAAAGCTGTACTTGTTCTTAACAGTAATGCTGGGACTTTTGATAACTGCATGCACAACAATGACCCCTGTTTCTGCTCAGCACGACTTTGACGCCTTTTTAGGCAACGCAATAGACGATAACGAAATTGACGGCGCCATTGGAAGCGAGTGGGCTGACGCAGGCAACTATACCAACGTTGCCATTAGCCCACAGGGAACAGCTGAAATCTGGACGAAACATGATGGAACCTACCTGTACATGGCGGTTAGGTTTACAGCCGATTCCAATAATCCATGGGTGGCGTTTCTGTTTGGCGGAACTACTTGCATGGCTGCGGACACGGATGGAGCTCTTTTTGGACACGACAATTACGCCGTAAACGGTTACCGCGACATTTTCTTCAATGGGTTCACGAAGATTTCTGAAGATTCTTCGCAAGATGGAACAGGAGCCATGACTATAGATTCCTCAAACCTCGTCACTGTCGAGTTAAAAAAGCCGCTTAATAGTGGAGATTCTGATGGAAAAGATGTAGCGTGGACTGAAGACAGCACTTACGCGCTGATCATCATGTGGAATTCGAACTTCTACGGAGCCAGCGGTGGCAGTGTAACCCATTCAGACGGATCATTGACAGATAGGACTATATTCATCAATTCAAATGTGATACCTGAATTTTCAGGTTTGATGTTCGCTGCCCTCCTACTTGCCACAGCAATTTCTGCAATTTTGCTCAAAAGAAGAATTACCACAAAGCCCATGGCAAACGTAACTTCCTAAGATCCTTCATTTTTTCTATAGTCAAAACGCAGTAAGAAGTTAGTTTTTGCGCCAAAGTTGGTGCCAGCAGGCAAGTATTTCATTATAGGATGTTAAAAATTAATTACCAAAGTTTTATCCCTAAAAATTTATTAAAGACTTCTAAGTTATAACTATTAGGTAATCTAAGGGTGAAACAGCTAAAGTTTGAACCTGAAGTAGAAGAATACTTAGCATTAAAGAGCAGAAGAACAGCGCAAATATACAGGTCAGGATTAGCTAAATTCTTAACTTACTATCAGTCAAACCATGGTGCAGACAATAACTTTAGTAATTTTTTGGACAGGATATTTGAAGAGTTCAAGAAACCACCACGTGAGCAAAGCAGAATAGCTGAAATTGAAATAGGTCAATTTGTTGGTTACTTAAAAGACCAGAAGCTGTCAAATAACGCAATAAGACTCTATTTTGCGTCGGTTCAGAACTTTCTGAAATACAAACAGGTCACTGTGTCGATGAACTTTATTGACTTACCTCCACCAACTGAAAAGAAGGCAAATGGTAAACACGAGTGGACTATTGAACAAATCAAAGAATTTGTTGACACAGCACAGTCTTACCGCGACAAAGCAATAATCCTGTGTATGTTCCAGTCGGGCTTAGGAGTCAATGAAATATGCAGGTTGAATTATATTGATGTAGAAGACGAACTCGAAGCTGAAATATTGCCGCTTTGTCTTAAGCTCATCAGACAGAAGACATCAGTTGAATTCAAAACATTCTTCGGACATGACGCGGTAAAATACTTAAAGTTGTACCTTGCGACCAGAAACAATTTGAAACCTGAAGAACCGTTATTCATTAAGGAGCGAATTCGAAACGGTAACTGGAGACTTACACCTGACCTTATTCAACAGGTTTTTAATGAAATAGCTGACAAGGTTGATTTCATCAAACTCAAGAAAGAAGCTTACAACCCAGCTCGACCACACTCGCTTAGGGCTGCTTTTAACTCAAGACTCATGGGTAAGATAGATGAAACATTGCGAGAGTTTTGGATGGGTCATACAATAGGTGGAGTAGCTAAAGCTTACTTAGCTATGCCAACAGAAGAGATGCGCAAACTCTACTTAACAGCTGAGGAGTTCCTTTGTGTAGAAAGGACTTCGAGGGAAGAGATAGAAGAAAGAAACAAAGTTGTTAAACTCCCACCTGAAACTGAAGAGAAAATCAAACTGTTGAAGGATGAAGTGATGAAGCAGAAAGATGACATTGCAAGTCTAAAGGCACAATTAGGTAAAGCTGTGAAGTTCATCTACTCATTTGAACCACTACTCGACAGCATAAGTGTAGATGAAAAGGAACACAAAGAACGACAAGAAGCTCAAAAGGACTTCCACAAGTTGGTAGATGAACTGAACAAGACACACCCGATACCGAAGAAAAAGTGAATAGCTCACCTTTCCTCTGGACAACTAAAAATCCAGATTAAGGCAGAATCTGCCTTATTTTGTTAAAAAAACGTAAATCTAATGACTTTTGTTTTTAGTTGGAAATCTGGATAAATCTGGATTACATCCAGAATACGTGAAAACTTGTTTTAGTTGTACGTCCAGAATCCAGATTCCAATCCAAAATTTTGGTTGGACACAGAAAGACTAATTCATTTTTTCCTTAATTTACAACTATTTTTGGAAAAGAACGTTTTTCCGTGGAGTTTTCCTTCAGAATCTTATTAAACATAAGTTTTATAAGGTTTATATATTAACCCCTAAAAAATCCAAACAGATACCCAACTATTATAAAATATTTCAGTGTGTTCCTTCTTCCTTCCGTTTCTGGCAGAATCCCGTGAATTATAGTGCGAAATATGCTCGAACATAACTCAAACTTCTATATTTCGCAACGCGACACCAATAAAACATGCTATGTCAGTGATTCCTTACTCCTTTCCTCCCTCCTCCGTCTCTCCGTGTGTGACCATGACTTACCTTCAGGGAAAAACTGTCGTGCGCATCCGGAAATTGATGAAATATTGCGGGAGTTCTGTATGGGAATATATGTTTTGAAGTTTTGAATTTGCTGTTGGATTAAATTTTAATCTTTTTCCCCTGTTGTTTTTTTGCTGTTTTTCTAGTTTACTTCAAGAAACGCAAACACTAAACAAAAATATTTGTTCGTTTCTTTTTTCCTTGTCAAAATGTTACGGTTTCTTAAATGAGATAGCACACTTTATGCTTTTACGTTTTAATCGTAAAATATACAAACTTTGAAAAACTACGATTAGAACCAAATCACTATATGTAGCTTGAAATGTTTAGTGAACCGTTATTTTATGTTTCAAAGCAATTGAAGGGTTTGCTGGGGCCTTGCACACCAAATTAAAGGAGAATAGAAAGATGCAAACGGCTAACGACTACTGCTGTTAGCGCTAAGTGCAAAGCCCTCTCAGCCCTTTCTCCTATTTCCAATGTTTTTAACCCCGAAAAAAAGAGGGGGAAGATTGATTGCTCTTGTCGGTTGTTTAGCGTTTTCTGAGCATCAGGATGATTACTAGCCCGACTACTATGATTGCGATTATGATGCCGATGATTCCTGGTAGTATGTATATGTCAGCTGTGGATGCGGTCATTGGCGTTGGTTCAGGAGTAGCTGCAGGTGCATCTTCAACGTTTATAGCCGTTAACGCGGATGAGCCATAGTAAGATTCTGAGCCTGTGAATGTGGCGTAAACGGT
>Ga0209427_10002713_pt1 | contig 20819 bp, 27 predicted proteins | sample DeeMarSWOR136_30_FD_187465 | JGI IMG/M metagenome (GOLD analysis project Ga0209427, IMG submission 187465) | Marine sediment microbial communities from White Oak River estuary, North Carolina - WOR-1-36_30 (SPAdes) (version 2) | ecosystem: Environmental > Aquatic > Marine > Intertidal zone >...
CGTTTGTGCCTGACATTAAGGAGTTAGCCCGACTCTGCGCAATCTGGCGGAAGCTTGCACCGAGCGCGGATGCGCTCGCGGCTGAGGGGTTAAAGAATATCAAGGCCATTGACAAGAAGATCTGTGGATGATACAAGGGAGGCTTACATGTTAGCAGCTGTGTACAACGGTATTGGAAAGGTCTCATGCAGGGATATTCCGAAACCCCATGTCGGTGCCGACGATGTGCTTGTGAAGGTAAAGGCAGCAGCAGTCTGTGGTACTGATCTCAGGATCTTCAAGAGCGGACACTTTGCCATTAAGGAGGGACAGCAGAGGGTTTTGGGTCACGAGTTTTGTGGGGAAGTGAGCGAGGTCGGTGCAAACGTGCAGGCCTACAGGAAGGGTATGAAGGTGAGCGTTGCACCCAACGTTGGGTGCGGTGCGTGCAGGGCGTGCAGGATGGGAAACATACACCTCTGCGCCGAATATATCGCTATCGGGATCAGTCTGGATGGAGGGTTTGCCGAATACTTCAAGGTTCCCCATAAGGCGCTGCTTCAGGGAAACCTGATGCCCTTCGACGCGAACACCTCCTTTGCAGAAGCAGCGCTCGCAGAACCCCTTGCCTGTTGCTACAACGCCCTACTTTCGGTGGGCACGAAACCGGGAGATAACGTGCTCATCGTAGGAGCAGGGCCCATGGGAGCGCTGCACCTCCAGCTCAACAAGCTCGCAGGGGCCAGCAGGGCCATGATCGCGGATATATCCGAGCAGCGGCTTGATTTAATGAAAGGATTTAACCCAGACGTGATCATCAATTCTGAAAAGAGCGACCTCAAGGAGGCGGTGATGGAGCACACCGGTGGACTGGGTGCGGATGTGGTTATCACCGCATGTCCGGCTCCGGACATCCAGAAGCTTGCAGTTGAGATCATGGCAAAGCTGGGAAGGATAAATCTATTCGGCGGCCTGCCCAAGGGTAAAGAGCACGTTGCGATCAACACGAATCTGATCCACTACAACAGCATCATACTGACGGGAACAACAGGCGCCTCTCTTGCCCACCATCAAAGCGCACTCGGGCTCATCGTGGACGGAAAGATAGACGCCGCACCCATCATCTCCAAGCGCTTCAGGATCAATGAGGTGAAAGAGGCCTTCGATTATGCGATGAGCGGAGAAGGGCTGAAGACCGTGATCGAGTTCGAGTAGTCTACAATTTTCATGATGTCCATTCAAAAAAAACCGAATCGAATATTCTGCACAAGAGAGACAGAGCTGCTGCATGACTGAAAAACAGCGAATTAAGGAATGCATTGCTTTCAGGAAGACCGATAGGGTGCCCTGGCAGGTCGACTGCACAACCTAGACCGCAAAACGGGTGATGAGAGAGTGTGACCTTCCGGAGCGGTCCAGATCAGTCCTCGGGAAAAACATATTCCTCTACAGTGCTCTGGACGACTTCTTCGCAAACCACAGACCCTGCCTTTCGGAAATCCGCAGGAGGTGAAGCAGGAGGTAATGCACAGGCTCGAGCTGTCAAGAAGGTATGGTGGGTACATCGTTTCCCCCTCGCATGACATGCCACCCGATATACCAACTGAGAACATACTGGCGATGCGGGAGGCGCTGCTGGAGCAGGGATAAGTGCATTAGAACCTGGAGATGTACGTGCGGAATGCGCACCCCTTTCTGTGGGGATTCGGGTAAGATCAAGCACAACGGAGTTCTTATTTTGCATAGGAAATGCATACTGAACTGGAGGATGAGATATCAGATTGGTGTTTGTCCAGACATCCTGGAAAGGGTCTGCTGCATCGTCGGCCGTCCTCATACAAAGGAGAAAATTGATTGCCTCGATTTTCAAGAACTCTAGGAGGCGAACTTCATGCTTTATCACCTTTTTCAATTTAATAAACAGATAGAATAGCCCAATAAATAGATTTTTTCTAAATGCACCCCATCCAAATCGCTCGTTTTAATTACAGTGGAAGTGTCCAAGAATTCGCATCCATACTCTTCTCCAAGTGTTTTATTACATACAACCGTCCATCGTACTTTAATGTCGAACCGTTCCTTTGTGTGTGGATCCTATCCCCAGGTATTGGAATCACCGAAACAGAATATCTCTTTCATAGGAATCTCCTTCTCCTTTTTTTTATAAATTGTTCCCATTCTTACCAGTCACAAAAAGGGCAGTCAAGAAGGGAGAGAATTGAGAAGATGAGAAAATTACGAGCATCAAATGCTCTTTTCTGCCAGTGCTTTGAGCTCTTTGATATTTTCTTCGATCTTCCCGTTGCTGAACACGCTCGACCCCGCGATGAGGTAGTTTGCGCCAGCCTGAACGATCTTCGGCACGGTGCTCATGTTCACTGAGCCATCCACACCGATGTCAAAACTCAATCCCCTTTTTGCACGCATTTCGCAGGCCTTCAAAATCTTTGGGATGGTCACCGGTGAAAAGGGCTGGCCCCCGAATCCTGGGTACACCGCCATAATGATGAGAAGGTCGATCTGGTCGAGGATTTCAGGATTCGCCTCGATCTTTTCAAACCATCTGTCAGGATTTATCCCGATTCCTGCGCGGACACCTCTCTTTCTGATTCCGGCAATGGTAATGGGAAGGTGAGGACAGGTATCCTCCTGCACAACGATCATGTCGCTTCCTGCGTTTGCGAAGTCATGGATAAACACGTCCGGGTTGTCGATTTCGAGGTGAGTGATGAGCGGGATTTTCACGTGCCTTTTCAGCGCAGGGATTATATCAATCCCGAAGGAAAAGTTGTGCACATAGTGGCCATCCATGATATCCAGGTGTAGCTCACATCCACCCGCTTTCTCCGCCTGACGAGCAGCCTCTCTCAGTGTGCCGTAATCTGCTGATAGGAGTGATGGGCTAATTTTAATGAGAAAATTCATTTTCTTTGGGTTCTCATCTTTTTATTATAAAAGGTAACTTTGAAAATATATATAATATATGTTGTTTTTTTAATGTAAAAATCATTTAATGAAGGAGAGGGAGCATGGAAAATTTTGTATTCGAAGGGTGTACGAAAATTATTTTTGGAAAAGGAACGGAGAATCAGGTTGGAGAAGAGGTGAAAAAATATGGAAGGAGCGTGCTGTTCCACTATGGCGGAGGGAGTATAAAAAAGTGGGGCCTGTACGATAGAGTTGTAAAGTCACTGCAGAAATCCGGCGTTAAAATATTTGAGGTGGGTGGAGTCAGGCCGAATCCTACCTATGAGCTTATAAATAAAGGAATAAAAGTGTGCAAGGAAAATACGATAGATAGTATTCTGGCTGTTGGAGGGGGAAGTGTGATCGATTCAGCAAAAGCTATCGCAGTGGGTGCTCCTTATAAAGGGGATGTTCTCGATTTCGCACTGAAAAAGGCGACTCCTGCTGAAGCACTCCCCGTTGGAGTGGTGCTCACGATACCTGCTGCAGGGAGTGAGTCAAGCAAGTATGCGGTCGCTACTTATATCCTTGATGGGTACCCCTATAAGAGAGATGTGATTTGGGGAAACTTTCATCTTATACGACCGAAGTTTGCCGTTTTAAATCCAGAACTCACTTTTACCCTTTCACCTTTTCAAACTGCCTGCGGTATCAGTGACATAATGGCTCACACTATGGAGAGATACTTCACTTCAGTGAAAAATGTGGAATTAACCGATAGACTCTGTGAATCTGTGCTGAAAACGGTCATAAACAATGCATACATCGTGATGAAGGATCCTGAAAACTATGATGCGCGTGCAGAAATTATGTGGGCAGGCTCAATTGCGCATAATGATCTACTCGGAACTGGAAGACAGAACGATTTTGCCTCTCATATGATTGAACATGAGCTCAGCGCACTCTACGACATTGCCCATGGAGCAGGGCTGGCAATAATCATACCTGCATGGATGAAGCATGTGTACAAACATAATCTCGAGCGATTTACACAGTTCGCAACACGGGTCTGGAATGTGGATCACAACTATTATTCTCCTGAGTTGACGGCGTTGGAAGGTATCCGTAGTCTGGAAAACTTTTACCACGATATCGGCCTTCCAACCCGATTAAAGGATATCGGCATTCCAGATGACAGGTTTGAAGAAATGGCAAATAAAGCAATAAAAATTGGAAGCATTAAAAAGATGACAGTGGAGGATGTGCTCGAGATCTATAGACGAGCTCGATGAATTTTTAAAAAAAAGAATCCTAAAATGGTAAGCTGCGGCCTTTTTGTTTTTTTCTTGACAAAATTTGCCTGTAGTTTAGTATTTCCACCGCATACCTTATCTCTTTCAATTCGAGCAGGAGGAGTGAAATGTATAAGTTCAACTATTCTGCAGGACTCTGGGCCCTGGGCGGTGCTTCAGACAGGTACGTGCCGCAGGGGTATCTTGATAAGTCAGCAACACTGAAGGGTCTCATCGAGATTGCGGGCAGTATCGACGGAATCGCTGGGATTGAGATCATATCCTCACAGGCGGACGGGATAAACCTCTCCGAAATGAAGGCATGGTTGAAGGAGAACGATCTTGTGCTCACAAGCATACTCGCCAATACCTTCGGGGACAGGAAGTACAAGCTCGGTTCGATTACCCACACCGATAAAAAGTTGAGACAGGAAGCGATCGATCTCTGCAAGAAATCTGTGGACACTGCGGGAGAGCTCGGATGCCCTGCAGTCTGCCTCTGGCTTGGGAGCGACGGATACGACTACTCCTTTCAGGTGGATTACAGAACACACTGGAACACGCTCAAGGAAAGCATTATCGAGATAGCCCGCTACAATGAAAAAATGAAGATCTGTCTGGAGTACAAGCTGAAGGAGCCGAGGAAGTATATGACCATTGGGGCAGTGGGCAAGGCGCTCCATCTTGCGCGTGAGTGCGGCGATAATGTGGGGGTTGTTATTGACTTCGGTCATTCCCTCATGGCAAAAGAAAAACCGGCAGAGTCGGTGGTGATTCTTGGCATGCATAAAAAACTGTTCAACGTGCATATGAATGATGCCTACGGTGACTGGGATGACGATATGATCGCTGTGAGCGTTCATCTGCAGGAATCCGTGGAGTTCATGTACTACCTCCAGGAGATGAAGTACGACGGTTGGATCGGGCTTGATATTTTTCCCTTCAGAATGGAAGGAAAAACAGCTGCCCAACTGTGTATTAAGAATCTCAGGAGCATTGAGCGAATATTGGACCGTCTGGACAGGGCAAAGCTTATGAATGCGATGGAAAGCCTCGACGCCGGAAACTCTCAATCGATAATTAGGGATGCCATATTCAACGATTAGAAATGGCTGCTGATCCGGTGAAAAGGATCCATCTGTGCATGCGGTCTATCGCGGAAAGGAGCAGGAGAATGCCTCAGAGGGTGGACGCAAAAAAAATAATAACCCACATAATTTCCGAGATAGAAAGAAGTAAGGGGTGGCTCAGTGAGATCGACGGTGCTGTGGGAGACGGCGATCACGGTATTAACATGGCGAAGGGGTGCGGAATGGCCTTAGAAAAGCTGGATGGTGTTCCCGATACGTTCTCTGATGTTTTCCGTCTCCTGGGGATGACTCTTCTGTCGAACATTGGCGGCGCAATGGGACCGATATACGGAACCTTCTTCATGCGCATGGCAAAGGAAGCGGAGGGCAAGGAACAGCTTAATGGGGAGGATCTGCTTCGAATGCTTGAGGGAGCCCTGGAAGGAGTGAAGAAACGGGGAGGGGCAGAGGTTGGTGACAAAACTCTTGTCGATGCCCTTCAACCCGCAAGAGACAGGTATGAGGATGCGCTTAAGTTCGGGAAAAGTATGAGAGAAGCGATCGATTCGATGATCGCGGGGGCAGAAGCTGGAATGCAAAGCACTAAGGATCTTGTTGCGAAGAAGGGAAGGTCGAGCAGGCTTGGCGAGCGCTCAAAGGGGACCATCGATGCAGGTGCAGCATCCTGCTATATCATACTGAGGGCCATGGGTGAATCCCTGAAAAATTACGTTGAATGAGAGGGGGATAATTATATGAAAAAGTTTATCAATGATCCCAACCAGGTGGTTGAGGAGATGGTGGAGGGGTATTCGGCGGCGCACCGGGATACAGTGCGGCTGCTCAGTGAAGCACGGGTCATCGCACGGGCGGATGCTCCGGTGAAGGGAAAAGTCGGTGTGGTCACAGGAGGTGGATCCGGGCACAAGCCAGCATTTATCGGGTATGTGGGGAAGGGGATGGTGGATGCAGTCGCAGCTGGGGAGATATTCACCTCTCCGCCTGCACTTGCGTTCTACCACGCATTCAAGGCTGTGGATGGCGGAAAGGGAGTTGCCTGTCTGTACGGTAACTATGCGGGAGACGTGATGAACGTAGACATGGCGGTTGAGATGGCTGAAGGAGACGGGATCACGGTGAAGCAGGTGATTGCAAACGATGACGTGCCCTCCGCCCCAAAGGGAAGTGAGGATAAGAGAAGGGGAGTTGCAGGTGAGATTCTCATGTGGAAAATTGGTGGCGCAATGGCCGAAATGGGGGGAAGCCTGGATGAGGTAATCGGTGCTGCCCAAAAGGCGATCGACAACACCCGAAGCATCGGAGTGGGGCTTTCACCCTGCATCATACCCGCAGTGGGAAAGCCCAATTTCTCTCTCGATGAGAACGAGATGGAAGTGGGGATTGGCCACCATGGAGAGCCGGGTATCAAGAAGGTGGATATCAAACCTGCTGACGAGGTCGCAACAATGATGATGGACGTGGTGCTTCCGGATCTCCCCTTTGGGAGCGGCGACGAGGTGTGTGTGCTCATGTCAGGGCTTGGATCCACACCACTCTTGGAGATGTACATCATCTACCGGAAGATCGATCGAGTACTGAAGGATAAAAAAATACACGCTTACAAGACCTATATCGGTAACTATTTTACATCGCTCGAAATGGCAGGGGTGACGCTGACCATCATGAAACTGGACAACCATCTGAAAAAGCTTCTGGATGCTCCTGCAAATGCCGTGCATTTCAAGCAGCTCTGATTACCTGCGATTTTCTCAACATCTCATTTATGCTTGACTTTCTGAGGAATAGGAGTATTTTCAAAAGGGATAAGCTCTTTTCCAGTATGGTTACGGTACAGGGAATGCGGACGAGCCGCAGCGGACCCGCCACTGTAATCGGGGATGAAAGCAGCACTACCCATTGCGCAGTTTATCCAGGCACAATTCCGTGCTGGAAAACCGGTGTGAGAAGGAGCTGTGAGTAACATGATCCGGAAGCCAGGATACCTACCGTGACTCGAGCATCCCTCGAGGGTAGGGCTCTGTTCGAGAGAAGCAATGAAAACCCTTACCTGGATGACAGGTGAAGGGTTTTTTGTTTTAGTTATTCGGGAAACTCCTTCATTGGGGAAGCACATACTCTTCATGATGTGTGATCTAAAGGTGTAAAAGATTATGTTTAAGCATTCAATCAGAGCGATACTTATTGTTTTTACCCTATTCTCCTCTTTTAGCCTTCTCTTCGGTGGAACAGCCGTCGATTCGAGAGGAGTGACCGTGCGTGTTCCTGACGAAGGGGTAAGGGTCGTCTCGCTTTCTCCTGGGGCAACCGAAACGCTGTATAAATTGGGAATGAGAGATGAAATTGTGGGGGTTTCCGACTATTGCAACTACCCGCCGGAGTTTGTGGCTGTAAAGCCGAAAATTGGAGGATACTCCACACCCAATCTGGAAAAGATCCAGTCCCTCTCTCCCCATGTGGTGCTTCTCAACACGGTTGTTCCTCTTCACATTAAGAATCAGTTCGAGATGCTCGGTATCCCCCTCTTTGTAATGGAACCGAAGAGTTTTTCCGATCTTCTTGCGATGGTGGAGCAGTTTGGAAAACTTTTCCACAGGGAGGAGGAAGCCAGGGCTTGTGTTTTGAACATGAAAGAGGAAGCAGGGAAGGTCACGGAAACGATTCGAATGCAGAGCATGGCGCCTATAAGAACTTTTATCGAGATCTGGTACAACCCCTTTTATGCTGCTGGAAGATCCACCCTCCCTGGCGATATCGTGACGATGGCCGGCGGAAGGGTTGTTCCTGATAGGGGAGAGGATTATCCGCGGTTGAACGAGGAGGTCCTCCTGGAGCTCAATCCCGAAGCGATCATTCTTGGCCATGAGTCCGACAGGGAGAAGTTTATAGAGATTCACAGTAACATACTTAAAATTTATGCGATCCGGAATAATAAAGTATTTACACCCGACCCGGATGAATTTTTGCGTCCAAGTCCCCGAGTAGTGAAGGCGTTGAAGGAAATCGCACGATTTCTCCATCCGGAAGCGTTTTAAAGACCGACATATGAGAAAACCCCATGCAGGACTAATCGTACTGGTTGCAGTTCTTTTTTTCAGCTTCCTGGTAAGCGTATCCCTCGGAAGCGTGAAGATACCCTATAGAATAACGGTTCAAGTTTTGCTCGGAAAGTTGTCAGGTGTTTCTAAGACCGGGATCGATGAGGTCCAATCCGATATCATCCTGAAGATACGGCTTCCCCGTGTTTTTCTCGGCATGGTCGTGGGTGCCGCTCTTTCCATAGCGGGGCTCGTGTTTCAGGCACTGCTGAGAAACCCTCTCGCAGATCCCTACACTCTTGGAATTTCCGCTGGCGCGTCCTTCGGGGCCGCACTTTCGATTTTTCTCGGCTACGTTTTGAATGCATACTATAAAAACCTGCTCCCTATATTCGCATTTATAGGCGGGATCTCCACGGTGTTCTTCGTCTACCTGCTTGCCCGCACGAAGGGAAGGGTACAGATATTAACCATCATACTTTCAGGAGTAATCGTCAGTTACCTGTTTTCATCCGGTCTCGTGCTGATTATGTCCCTTCTGGGCGATCGATCCCATGAGGTGATCTTCTGGTTAATGGGGAGCCTTGCAGGGTATCACAAGTATCTCCTCCCCGCTTCAGGTGCGCTCGGAATATTCATCCTTTTTACCTTTTTCTTCTTCAGGGACCTTGATCTCATGGCGCTGGGGGATGACCAGGCAAAAAGCCTCGGAGTGAACACAGAGCTTATACGTTTGCTTCTCTTTTCTACGACCTCATTCATTACTGCAATTTCTGTTTCACTCACCGGTACCATCGGATTTGTCGGACTGATTATCCCTCACTCGATGCGGCTCCTCTTCGGACCTCGTCACAGAGTGCTGATACCTGCTTCTATTATTGCCGGAGCTTCTTTTCTCCCACTATCAGATACGCTCGCCCGCACTCTTCCCGAACTCCTTTTTCAGAGTGGAATGGAGATTCCAGTTGGAGTCGTCACGGCTATATTTGGGTCACCATTTTTCATATTCCTGTTGATTTACGGAAAGAAGAAATATTGGTTTTAGTACGAAAATGGGCTTTTTAGGCAGATAAATAGAACATCTTCCAGATTTACTCAAGAACGGCTTGGCGATGCTAGTCGTGTATGAAGAGAGTACAATGTCAAATGCCTATCTTCATTCTCTTTGGATGCAGTATTAGGCAGCACGGTCGACCGCGATGAACAGAGCAATTGCCGCAGACAACATAAGCGTACGCTACGATGACACGCCGGTGCTTACAAAGGTTACACTCACTATAGATGATGGGGAGTTTGTGTCCATTCTCGGACCAAACGGCTCGGGAAAAACAACGCTCATCAAGTCGCTTACTGGGATTATAAGAGACATCAATGGAGAGGTGCTTCTCTTCGGAAAACAATTGAAATTCTACAGGAGGAGGGAGTTTGCGCGCTACGTCTCCTTCTTACCACAAAACCCTGCCACAACACTTCCATTCCTGGTTCGTGATATCGTGATGATGGGTCGTTTTCCCTACATTAAACGTTTCGAGATGGAGAGGTCCCACGACACTGAGGTAGTCGAGTCAGCAATGGAGCTCTTGAACATACGCCATCTCGGTAGGCGACACCTGATGGAGCTTTCCGGCGGGGAGGTAAAACGAGTATTCATCGCCCAGGCAGTTGCCCAGGAGGCGCTAATTCTGTTCCTGGATGAGCCAACTGCAAACCTTGATATAAACTATCAGGTTGAAATATTTAAATTATTGCAAAAGTTCAATCGTGAAATGAAGAAAACCATTGTTCTCGTTACCCACGATATAAACCATGCGGCTCGATTCACGGAGCGAATCATCCTTCTGAAAAATGGAGTGATCTTTAAAGAGGGGAGACCTGAAGAGGTAATCAACAGGGAAGATCTCAAATCCGTGTTCAATACGGATGTCTGTATAGAATACGACCGCGAGAACAAGCCGTACATACTTATTTAAAACCTGTGAAGGAAGGGAGGACGTATGGATAGGATAAGTGTTGAAAAGCTGAACAGAGGTGAGCGAGAAGTAAAGGGTATCGATACGTGGGATATATGGGAGAAAGAACCCTCTGAGTTCGACTGGTCCTACGTGGATGAGGAGCATTGTTATATAATAGAGGGCCTCGCGAGGATCGAAACTGCCGACGGTACGGTGGAAATAAAAAAGGGTGATTACGTGGTATTTCCGGTTGGACTTAAATGTAAATGGAAGGTTATAAAAAGGATAAAAAAATATTTCAGGTTTGAATAGCGTGATGAGCACATGTGAGTGTTGAGAAATGGATTCTCAACTATTAAAAAAACTTGATACCTTGCGGGACCTCATAAGAAAAGAGGGAAAGGCAGTTGTCGCGCTCTCCGGAGGAACCGACAGCTCACTTCTCTGTTTCATGGTCCATAAGATACTGGGGGGAAAATCCCACGCGGTAACAGCCTGTTCGGAATTCCTCATCCACGATGAGAGGCGGATAGTAGGAAAAATTGTAAAAAGGTATGGTATTCCCCACACCTTTCTAAGCTTTTCACTGCTTGGGAACGATGACGTGAGAAAAAATCCCCCTGACAGGTGTTACCACTGTAAAAAGGCAATTTTTAATCAATTAAGAAGATACGCGGGGGAGCACGGATTTACCGTTGTGTTTGATGGAACAAATACCGATGACCGTGAAGAGGAGCGTCCTGGGATACGGGCGCTTAGGGAACTGAATATCCGCTCCCCTTTTGTCGAGGCGGGACTGGGAAAGGCTGAAATCATAGAGATCGCACTGTCGGAGGGTCTTGAGGAGTTAATCCGGCCATCGAACTCCTGTCTTGCGACCCGGATCAGCGTGCACACGCCGATCACCGAAGGAGTGCTCCGAATGGTTGAAAAGGCAGAGGAGTACATCCGAGGTATGGGTTTTCCGGTCGTCAGGGTCCGTTTCCATAATCCCAACACTGCACGAATAGAGCTCCCTCCATCTGAGATACCAAAGCTCTTTTCTCTCGATCTTTCGTCACGTATCAGTCGAGTTTTGAAGGAAATCGGGTTTAAAAGGGTTTCTGTGGATATCGACGGGTATCTTCCCGGATGCGAATCTATTCTTTTACAGCGAGGCTTTAATTCTTCATGAGATAAGAAAAAAGGGGATTTATAAAAATCCCCTTTTCCAGTTTAAAAAGGAAAATCAATAATTTTCACAGTAGAGCTCAAAGAATGCCTGCGGATGCTGACAGGTCGGGCATTTCTTCGGAGGCTCAGGCCCTTCATGTATGCGGCCACAGTTTCTGCACTTCCACAGAACCGGCTTATCCCGTTTAAAGACCATCCCTTTTGTGACGTTTTCAATGAGCTTATTGTACCTCTTCTCGTGCCACACCTCTACATCTGCTATCCTTCTGAACACACCGGCGACCTCTTTGAATCCTTCCTGCTCTGCAACTTCAGCAAAACCCGGATAGAGAGAGGTGTGTTCAAAGTTTTCACCGGCAGCAGCGTGTTTCAGGTTTTCAAGGGTGGTACCTACCAGGTCGGAAGGAAATCCGGCAGGGTAACCTGCACTGATGGTTGCCTCACCGCCCTCGAGATAGGTGAAGTACCTCTTTGCGTGTTCGAGCTCGTTTTCCGCTGTTTCCATGAAAATGGCTGAAATCTGTTCATACCCTTCTGCTTTTGCCTTTGACGCTGCAAAGGTATACCTGCTCCGTGCCTGCGACTCACCTGCAAAAGCGGCGAGAAGATTTTTTTCCGTCTGTGATCCTTTTACACTCTTCAAATTATTCCTCCTATAATAATGTGATATGGAAAAGCTCTTTGTGAAAGAGCTTTTGGGTTCTTCAGTGATTATACACCGGAAACAGTTACTACTTTACACCCAACCTATAGTTTTGGGAAAAATGTATCAATCAGGGAAAATATCATCCTGCAGAATCACTGCATCTCTTACAGACGCCCTTCATGTAGAAGTGGTATTCCATCACCAGGTGGTCACATACTTTCTCCAGGTTCAGATTCGGGTATTCAAAAGGTATGTCATACACTTTTCCGCATTGAGTGCATTTGAAGTGCGCGTGGGGTTTCGTATCGGCATCGTAGCGTACTTCATTGTCTTCAATGGTGAGACCAGTTACAATACCCTGTTTCTGAAATAAGTTCAGCGTGTTGTAGATCGTGGTCTTGGAGAGAGTAGGTATCACCTGACAGAGCACATTGTACATCATGTCAACAGTGGGATGCTCTTTCGACCCTGCCAGGTGCTGAAAGATTTTCAGCCTCTGAAAGGATGGGTGAATTCCATTTTCAATGAGGTAATTTTTTACCTGCTCGATTGTAAAAGGTACTTTCTCCATGGAAATAACCCTTTTATGTGGTATAAGACCTCTGACAACTCGCCAACAACCTTGAATTTCAGGAATTGTGGGATGATGAAAAGAGTACTGATTAGCCTTCCCTCTGTCCCAGTTCTCTGTCGAGCATGAAAAGACCCTGGGTTGATTCTTTTATGAGCTTCAACCTCTGAACCACTTGATCTGCCGAAGCCTCCTCCTCGACTTGCTCGGCGATGAACCACATGAGAAAGTTTTCTGTCGCGATGTCATTTTCTGCGCGAGCTAGTTCCACGAGCTTGTTGATCAGCCCCGTGACCTTTACTTCGTGATTGTAGACACTCTCGAACGTATCGAGAGGTGACTTCCACTCTGTGGGAGGGGCATCGATTGCTTTCAACGTCACCCTTCCCCCTTTTTCAAACACATACCCGTAAAACTTCATCGCATGTTTCATCTCTTCCTGAGACTGTACCTGCATCCAACGTGCGAAGCCACTGAGATGTATGCTTTCAAAATAGGTGGCCATGGAGAGGTAGAGGTAAGAGGAATACAGCTCTGCATTGATTTGATCGTTTATAGCCTTTTCGATTTTACTGTTGATCATGCTGATCTCCTTTTATAGAATTTGTAGTGCTCCTTCAGAACATAACGCAATATTTTATAATTTTTTCTTGAAATCGGAGAGTGTGAGGAAATGCTTTCTCTCCTCGGTGATGATAGTATCGATATGGTCTCGTTCTTTTTCGGGAACGAAAGGTTTGATCTCCTGATAGTAGAGTATTGAATCGAGTTCCCGTCTTATTCCAAAATCACAGGCTTCCTTGCTGCTGTTGATCCGTGCAACCTCCTGATCCAGCTTATCCTTGGTAAAGATTAGATTATCTGCATACGCTTGAAGGTAAGCGAAATATTCATCAGGATAGCTTGTCGGAGATTCATACTTTTCCACGCTCTTCAGCATGGCTTCAAAGGTCTTTACGTGTTTTGATTCTTCATCAGCAAGGAATCTGAATATCTCTTTCTCTTCTTCAGATTTCAGCTTTTCGGAAAAAGTGTTATAGAAATTGAATCCATTTTCCTCTATTCTAACTGCAAACTGTATTACTTCACTAGCACTCAGCAGGCTCATGAGTTCCTCCACGCATTTAAAATCTTAACATTGATTGCACAGGGAAAGATGAACAGCTCTTTCCTATACCGATATTACTTCCTTTACCTCAGGGACCTGTTCCTTTAGTATGCGTTCTATACCCATCTTAAGTGTGAGCTGGCTCATAGGGCAGCTCCCGCATGCGCCGGTGAGTTTCACCTTGATAATTCCATCTTCGCTGACATCCACAAGCTCGACATCCCCACCATCTGCCTGGAGGGATGGTTTTATTTTATTCAGCACACTTTCAACCTGTTCTCTCATTTTCTTCTCCTTTTCTCCCGCTATTCAGAGACATTATTAACATAATAGAAATGCCGCCGAATAGTAACAGAAAAAACTATTATGTAATCTTACTATGTGATTAATACACATTTGTAATCATTACAAATAATACAATTTTGAAAAAAATTTGTCAAGGAATTTATTCTGACCTTGTGACACGCTATAAAGATTATGCATCGCTCATTCAAGAGGAACACGCCTTTCAGGCCTGATTTATCAGTCCTGATTTATCAGTCCTGATTCAGTACTTCAGAATCGTACATCTCTTCGAAGGATAGTTTGTGCTTTGCTTCTTCTGAGGCGAGCTTTTGAAATACTTTTTTCACATTCGGTTCAGGGTTTTTAGAAGAGAGGTCAGTGTAGAGCCTGTATGCTGCTTCCTCTTTTTTCATCGCCAGGATGAGGATGTCCTGGTAGCTCATGTCTTCCGACGGAGAGATAGTAATAATATAATCGCTTATATGCAGGTTTTCTACGTCCGGTACATCGATTTTTTCAATATCATCCCTGCGTATTCTCTCCAGAATTGCGATGTGGCCTCTTTCCATTGCTTCGAACTTTTGGAGGAGCTGCTTTTTCTCGGAAAACCTGACCATGGACTGTAAGGTCTGATAGAATACCACTGCCTCTTTTTCCCGCTCAATGGCAAAATCGAATATTTCATCAAGCTTTTCTGCTCCCATCCTTCTTTCCTTTACGGTATGTGAAGAGTGTGCAGGGAATACAGACGGATATGGAGAATCTGATTATTCTTCCGGTTCAAAAGCGTCTTTATCGGCCCCGCATTCCGGACACACCCAGTCGTCAGGAATATCCTCGAATGTGGTTCCCGGCTCAATACCGTTATCCTGATCGCCCTCTTCGGGGTCGTAGACGTACCCACATACGGTACAAACCCATTTCTGCATGATGACTACTCCTCTCCTCTCATCAAAAGTAGTGTTAAATGTAATAAATAATCGGTAATACCGACCACATTATATTTTTCATTCAGCAGTAACAACTTCAAGAGCTTCTACGAGCTCTTTCGGTTCCAACCTAAAGACAGAGTCCTTTCCCTCATAAAAGCCATGTGCATATACGAGATGTATGTGCAGATCTGTATAGATGATTTCCCGATTTTTCTCAAGATTTTTTACGGTAATATTCGTTTTGGGAAAGATACCGGGATCTCCAAATGGGCAGGGGAGTTTACCCCGGACAGAATCAACACGGACCTCAAAATGCGGTTCAACACGAATGAAATCACCGAGTCCTCTCATCCCCTCGTCGCGAAGATCGATCATCCGCTGTGCGATTGCCTGGTGGGTGAGATTCATCCTCTTCACGGTTTCATCGTCCTCGATCAGTATATCGATGAGATTTCTCCTGTCGTTTCCTAGAAATCCATCACGGGTGATTACACCCGCCTTCATCTTTTCCTGTATTTTTTTCATCTGAACCGTCTGCTTCATCTCGCACTCCCTCTCTGATAGATTTTCAGGACTTTCATCAGGCAAACTTGTCGTAGAAGATCAGTTCCTCGGAAATGCCCTTTTTTGTAAGGACTTTGACTGATGCATCGATCATTCCCGGACTACCGCAGAGATAGGCTTCAAGATTGTCTCCCCTTTTCAGGTGTCTGTCCAGTACATCTGTAATGAGACCCGTTTCACCTTTCCAATTATCTTCAGGCAGGGGATTGGAAAGGGCAGGAATAAAGGTGAAATTTGGGAGCCTTTTTTCAATCTCCCGCATCTCCTTTACGAGAAAGAGGTCTCTCACCGCACGGGCGCCGAAAAAATAGGTGGTTTTTCTGGTGTTGTTTTTTTCAACCATATTGTGGAGAATCGATTTGATCGGCGCCATACCCGAACCACCGGCAATGAATAGGATATCGCGATTCGTATCCCTGAGGTGAAACTCACCGTAGGGGCCGTTGAAACGGACTGTATCTCCAACTTTCAAATGGTTGAATACGAAGGTAGTGCAGATGCCGTTTGGGACGAGCCGTATCTCTAGCTCTACCTCATTTTTTCTGCTCGGTTGGGAGGCCATAGAATAGGCGCGGTAGACCGGTTCAGAAGTGAGTTCATACTCCGGTACCTGGAACTGAATATACTGACCTGCAGTGAACTGAATCTCCTGGGGCTCAGTCAACCGTAAAGTGACCTGCTTGATATCATAGGTCAGGTCCACCAGGGAAACCACTTCAGTTACATATTCCTTTACATTGAAAAGCTCTTCTGGAATGCGTATTGCGATGTCTTTTTTCACTTTAAGCTGGCAGGACAGATGGATGTTTTCCTTCATATCCGCTTCAGTGATCCAGGAGAGCTCAGTCGGCAGGTAATCTCCCACGTCGCTTTCTATTTTCACCTTACACAACCCGCAGGACCCCCGTCCGCCGCAGGCGGAGGGGATAAACACCTTTTGCTCCATGAGTGTTGATAGAAGTGGTCTTCCTCCCTGCGCTTTGAGCTGTGTGTCCTTGTTTATGATTACAGTCACTTCTCCGTAGTTAGCAATCGTCGAATCGGCTATCACAAGAATAACGGCGAGAAAGGTGGACACCCCGCACACCGCTGCGATTCCGATTAAGAGCTGAGCCATGATGGATACTCCCTCATGTGATATTGAGCATGCCCGAGAACCCCATAAAGGCGAGCGCCATGATTCCCGCAATGATGAGCGCCATGCCCGCCCCAGCAAGTCCCTTTGGAACGCGAGACTTTTTCATTTTTTCACGGATGCCGGCCATTGCGAGAATGGCGAGCGCCCATCCTATACCGCTCCCCAACCCGTAGAAAAAAGAGGAAACAAAGGTGTATTTTCGTATTACAAGGAAGAGGCTTGCACCAAGAATCGCACAGTTCACGGTGATGAGCGGGAGAAATATTCCGAGTGACGCATACAGCCGTTCGGAGACTCGCTCGATGATCATTTCAAGCAGCTGCACAAAAGCTGCTATGATGATGATGAACACGATGAAGCGTAAATAGGTCAGGTTCAGCGGTAGGAGAATGTAGTAGTAGGCGAGCCAGTTCAGCACGCTGGTAATCGCCATAACAAATATGACCGCCATACCGAGCCCGGAGGCTGTTTTCACTTCCTTGGAAACTGCGAGAAAGGAGCACATTCCAAGATAGTTGGTGAGAAGGATGTTATTGGTGAAAATGGCAGCAAAAAAGACCACATAGAATGAAATCCCGCTCATTTTTTCTCTCCCTTTTCTTCTTCAGTTCTCATCCCTTTCACAACCCAAATGAATATCGCGAGCACGAAGAAGGCACCGGGTGCCATCACCATTATCGACCAGTTGGTCCACCAGTCGCCAAGCACTCTGATGCCCCAGATGCTCCCCGAACCCATCAGCTCTCTTACCACTGCGATAATGATGAGCACGTAGGAATAGCCGAAGCCTGAAGCGATTCCGTCGAGGAAAGAGAGGAATGGCGGATTTGAAAGTGCAAATGCCTCGGCACGCCCCATGATGATGCAGTTTGTGATGATCAGGCCAATATAGGGCCCGAGCTGCCTGGACACATCGGGCAGGTAAGCCTTTAGCATGATATCGACGATGATGACATAGGCTGCGATGATCAGGGTTTCCACCATCATCCTGATGCGGGCCGGTATGTACTCGCGCATCATGGATACAGTAAGATTGGAAAGCGCAGTGGTGAATATGAGACCGACACACATGACCACTGTGTTTTTCAGCACATTCGTGACTGCCAGCGTAGAGCAGATGCCCAGTATCTGCGCGAACACCGGGTTGTTGAGGCCAAGGTCCTCGAAAAAAACCCTTTTTACTTTGAATGTTTCCATTTTTTATTCTCCGACTAATCGAACGTGCTGCTTGCGGTAGCTTGTTACCGCAGACAGCAATTGAAGATTATGAATATGAGCTTTTTAATCTCGCACGGACTCATTTATAGGTGTAACACAAATGTGTCTCACGGTACTTTTGTACAGCCTGATACCGCCAAGCCGTTATCAAGAGTTTCTGGATGATGTTCTGTTCATCTGATGGGAAAGCCCATTCTCATTCTAGCTCTTGATGATGTTTTGTGCTTCAGCCAAGGTTGAATTCACGATTGCTTTCATGGCTGCCGACGAGTAGGAAGCACCTGTAATCGCCTGGATCTGGTTCTTGTCGGTCGGATCTCCCTCTAGAACCAAACTTAGAGGTCCCCTTTTGCCCCGAAACTGATACTTGAACCAGGACTCGGTAATCCTCCCGCCAAGACCAGGGGTTTCGTTCTGATCTATTATCTCGATCCCGGTCAGCTCCTCCTTTGAGTTATCGATACCGATGGCAGCAGTTATGTCTCCCCAGAGTCCAGAGCCGGTGGAAATGATCACGTATCCCTGCACCTCAAGGGAATCTGGCTTTGTGATTATATAGTAGAGCGCCTTATCGTTTTGATCTTTTACCTCGCTGACAGCATCTTTGTAGAGCTTTTCGACTTCGGTTGCCACAGAAGGTATTTCATATCCTGCTGCTCCCAATATGGCGCGCTTCATAACGAGCGTTTCATTGATTTTAATCTTATCCTGGGTGAAGGTATATATCACGGTGGTGACGGATATGAATACCAGAGTTATCACGAGCATGAAGATGATCGGAAAAATCCGCTTTTTAAAGATTAATGTGTCACTCATGTTGTCGTCCCCTTTCTCTTGGCCTGCTTGATATAATGGTCCAGTATCGGCGCAAACATATTGCCGAGAAGTACGGCAAACATTACCCCTCCCGACCAGATAGAGAATATTCTGATGAGGGCGGTAACCACGCCGATGAACGCGCCGTATATCCAGCGTCCGGTGTTTGTACTTGCAGCTGAGACAGGATCGGTTGCCATGTAGAGTATACCCAGTATCCATCCTCCACCAAGAGTAGCGCTTAAGGGATCGACGGCTCTGGGTATTCCTGCAAGCCAGAGCGCCGTCTGCACGGTGAGCATCCCGATGAATCCGGATACGATGATTCTGTAGTTTGCATACTTCTTCGTAATAATATAGATACCCCCTAAAAGGAGCAGGAGGGCACTCGTTTCCCCCAGACATCCAGACTCATAGCCGATCAGCATGGAGAATGGGGACACGCTTTCTCCACCGATGATCTTCATCATAGGGGTGGCCTTGGTAAGTGCATCCGAGGCGAATGCACCGAAACCTCCAGGGATGCCTGTGAAATTGCTCACCCAGGCTGCGGTCATCGGTGCACCGAAACTGATATAAATAAAAGCCCTCCCTGTGAGCGCAGGATTGAAAATGTTCCTCCCGAAGCCACCGAACACCATTTTCCCGAAGAGGATACCGAATACGATGCCGACCACCGCAATCCACAGCGGGAGCGTCGGTGGAAGGGCGAGCGTGAAGAGGAAACAGCTCACGAACACCGCGGAGGAAACAGGCTCCTTATAATAGGCCTGTAAGAAGATATATTCCGTGAGGAATCCGGCCACAGTCACCGCTGAAAGGAGGAGTAGGCTCCTCCAGCCGAAATAATAAATAGATGCGATTATGGCAGGAATGAGTGCGATCATGACACCGACGTTCGGCTTCTGCCACTTGATGAAGGATTTCTTCTTCGCCAGCTGATTCATCGTTCTCTTTCCTGTGTCGTTATGGGGTGATTATCTATGCACTTAATTGCAGAACCTGATGCGTCTCGGTTATAGCAAGAGCACAATATTTCAAGAAATTACCTTTTTTTTTAATTTGAGACAAGAGGAAGAAATTATACCACAGTGATAATATTCCTGCAACTACGGATCTTTTTCCTCTTCTGAGCTTTACAAGTGGAGGTCGGTGAGAACGAAAAGGTTTCCTGCAGGTTTCCCCATGCTTGCAGGATAAGAGGGCTGGCCTCTGTGCATCTGGGAAAGGACGTTTTGTAGTACGGTCCGCTTACTCTCACCTGATACGAGAAACAGCACGTTCAAAGCGCTGTTGAGAACGGGAAGGGTGATTGTCACCCTTTCCTTTACCGGTGCATACTCCGGTGCGTGCACTGCCACAACCAGTTTTCGTCTTTCTTTCAGGGCAGGGCTTTTCGGGTAGAGGGATGCTGTGTGTCCGTCATCTCCCATTCCGAGGAGGACTACATCGAACATCGGTATTTCTGTGCTCGTCTGCCCCGGATGAAAAAAGCTCCTGATGGTCTGCTCGTAGAGTCGAGCTGCGTGCTCGGTAGACTGAGACTCATTCGGTCCTGGAATCGGATGGATGCTATTCTCAGGGAGTGGCACCTTTGAGAGAAGTGATTCGAAGGCCATATGGTAGTTACTCTGCGGGTTATCCTTTGGAACATACCGCTCGTCACCCCAAAACACATGGACCCTTTCCCAGTTTATACATGTGCGATAATCGGGAGCTGAGAGAAGTTCATAGAGCGTTTTTGGAGTATTCCCACCTGAAAGCGCGATTGTAAATCGATCTCGCCGGTCAATGGCTTCTTCAGCCCGTTTGGAGATAAGCTTCGCCGCTCCCTCGTAAAACGCACTATTGTTCTTATAGGAGTAATGAGTAAAGTTCATTTTTTTATTCGATGATGAGCTACTGAGTTAAAAAGGAATCCACTCCCTCCCGTCACTCTCCAGCAGCGTTTCTGCCTCATCGGGACCCCAGGAACCAGACTCATAGAGATGCAGGGCGCTGGTTTTCCTGAACTCCCTATCCTCTTCCCACGCCTTCAGCACAGGGGTAATTAGCGACCAGGAGACCTGCATATCATCATGTCTGATGAAGAGCGTCTGGTCTCCGAGCATG
>Ga0209427_10002714_pt1 | contig 20818 bp, 19 predicted proteins | sample DeeMarSWOR136_30_FD_187465 | JGI IMG/M metagenome (GOLD analysis project Ga0209427, IMG submission 187465) | Marine sediment microbial communities from White Oak River estuary, North Carolina - WOR-1-36_30 (SPAdes) (version 2) | ecosystem: Environmental > Aquatic > Marine > Intertidal zone >...
CTTCAATTTACTACGAAACTCTCACTTCTGTGATGCTGCCTTTTGAATTGTCAGCAGAAGGTGTCAAGGCACTCCCTCTTCTCAAAGATGAGATGTTTTATTCTTTCTTAGTTGTAATTCCTTTTGTGATCATTTTACTCAACTATTTCCTCAACTCTATTCCTGATATGTTTGTGAATCTGTGGGAGAACAAGGCAATACAAAGCAGAATCGAACCTGAACCCTCGATCAAGCAATACAATATATATTTGAAAGAATTTGAAACAAGAATCAATAACAAAAGGGCCTTTACATTCATATCAATTATTATACCCATCATTATTTTCACTAAGAAGTTCAGCTTTACAGCAAAAGAAGGGATCATATGCATCAAATAGCTATCTACGGTAAAGGTGGTATTGGCAAGAGCACGGTAGCCTCCAATTTATCGGTAGCCTTTGCTGAAAAAGGGTTAAAGGTTATGCAGATCGGGTGCGACCCCAAGAGGGATTCCACCAGGAATTTAACGGGAGGGAAGATGGTCGCCACTGTTCTGGAAACCTATAGAGAATTATTGCGAGTAGGAAAAGATAAGCATGATCTAACGTTGGAAGATATTGTCTTTACAGGGAGTAAAGGTGTCTTGTGCGTCGAATCGGGCGGTCCTGAACCAGGTATCGGATGTGCAGGCCGAGGTGTTTTAACTGCTATTGAAATTCTGAAAGAGTTGAAAGCGTTTGAGACGTATAACCTGGATGTTGTGGTGTACGATGTTTTGGGAGATGTGGTCTGTGGGGGATTTGCTCAACCGATCCGGCAGGGATACGCTCGAGAGATTTATTTAGTGTGCTCAGGTGAATTCATGTCGTTGTATGCTGCTAACAACATCTCAAAGGGTATCAAACGGCTGGCGAGTCAGGCTCCCTCCAGGTTAGCTGGTATTATCTTGAACAGTAGAGGGAACCAAGAATTTGAACAAAAGGTGTTACAAGCCTTTGCTGAGGCTTTAGGTTCTCAATTAATGCATGCAATCCCAAGAAGTCCAGAAATTGCTGCCTTCGAAGTAGAAGGGAAAACTATAGTGGAAGGGAACCCTCAATCAGAAGCAGCTTGTCATTTCAGAGTGTTGGCTGAGAGAATTCTTGGGAATGCACAATTTGTGATCCCTACCCCTGTAGAACTGGAAGATCTGCAAAAGTTATACCGGGAATTCTTGGCAAAAGCAAGGTAAGTAACTCGAAATCAGAACATCAGACCCATTAAATTTTCATCAATGAGCCATCCAGCAAAAGACTTGGATTCCACTGCAGGACAAAACTCAAATTCTTCAAAAATGAAATCACAACAATTTTATTACACGTGTAACAAAAAAGATAACCACGCAAAGACTTGACAATCCCATGAGAACTAAAAAAAGGGTAACAGTTATAAAAATGTACCAACACGTAACAGCATGTCAAGACAAGATATACACACCCCCGAGGAGTGGGCGAAAATCTTGAAAGAACAGGCTGACTACACACAAGAGTATAGGCACAACCTGTACGAAAAGGTAGACATAAAAACCAAGAAGAATATCCTGGATATAGGATGCGGGACAGGTGCTGTTACTACAGATATTGCTTCTTTGACTGACGGGTATATCACGGGTATTGATATTGATGATAAAAAACTTGAATATGCCAAACCCCTTATATCTGATCGTATTACCCTGATGAGAGCAGATGTATTACAGTTGCCTTTTAAAGACAATACTTTTGATTTAGTAGTGTTTAATATTGTTTTGACCCACATACTAGAGCAGCAGAAAGCGGTAACTGAAATGGTCAGAGTAACCCAGAAAAATGGAATTGTCCTGGCCACCATGGAGCCTGATTATGCTGGTATGCTACACTATCCAGAGAGTGAGGCAGACTCTATCCTTCGAACGTCTTTTGAAGAGATAGGTGTTGAGATGCATACTGGACGAAAATTACGATATCTTTTTGGCAAAGCTGGGCTAAAGACAGAGATTGGCATGTTCACTGATTATTTTGATTATGATGAAGATACTGAAAAGCAGGTGAAACGTTTTTTGGAATACTTCGGGAAAACTGAAAAAGTACTATCAGAAAATGGGTGGAATAACCAGCAGATACAAGAGTACAAACAGGAAAGACTTGAATTAATTAGAAATGACTTGACATTCTCGTTCTGTCCTTGTTTCTATGCAATAGGGAGGAAGTAACTGGATTAAATCATCTGCGTGTTTGCTGGCGCTGATTTCATTCTTGTAGATATTAAAAGCACTTGGCAGGTATCATTGGATTTCACCATCTTTCGGCGAATAATATATTTTTCACTATCTTTATAGCCAGAGATTACTTTCCTATTCGACGTAACCTTCCTCCAACCTTCTCGATTCGTGGGGAAGTGACCTTTAATAACCTATTCAGGGTTTAACCGCCCTGTAAGGACAATCCATGCGGACAAAACCACTAAAGGTATCCACGCCAATACTTCTAGGTGACCTCGGGAAATGCTATCGGGGCTCATGAACAGGTATCCAACTACTGATGAACCAACTATACCAGTGCCAGCATGTGCCAGGCACGCTGGCCAGATACTTTCACTTTTTGACCGGAGCCATCCAAGGATGATGGATAAACATATGGTGAGCAGTGGGAACAAGACCAGTCCTAAGAGAGGGCGATCGGGGTAGTTGTATCCTCTCAAGTTGATAGGGTAATGCCACACTCCCCAGATGATGCCCGTGGCAACCGCAGCCAATACAGGGTTGTTGCTGAATAACCGGATTTGTAAATAGCTTCGCCAGCCAAATTCTTCACCCCACAGTAAAGGTGCCCAAATTGCTGCAGTGATCATGAGCACTATAACAACGAGTAGAAAGTGGACCCCTGAAGGAAGTGATGGATCCTTGCAACTTGACAAGTTACATCGTCAGCAGCAAGCAGAGGATTTCTTCTATAAGAATTACCATTTACTACTCCAACCTAAGTGTTACATAATATATACATTTCCAATAGCTCTAGCTTTTAACCCCTTCTTTGAGAATGTGCGGCATAATTTTGATAAGGTTTTTATGCTGCCGCAGCCTTCAGTAAAGAGCAAAAAAGGTGATATCATCAGGAAAAACCTCAATTATTACAGAAAAATTGCTGAAAAAAGGATGGATCTAAATTTAATAGATGAAAAAGCGTTAGAGAATGTCATATTATCAACAGGAAAGTTATCTGAATTCATATCAGTAATTAGAGATGCATCTGCTAAGGCCCTTTCTGTGGTAAAGGAAAAAAAGAAAGGGAAAATAACCGAAGAAGAGATTGAAGCAGTTCTGGAAGAGTTGCGGAATACATATGATAGAACGCTCACCAAAGAAGAAATAGAGAAACTGATTGAAATCCATGGTAAAAGAGAGGCACGGGACAAGACAATGCAGGACGATATCGTCAGGAATCCTTTGTTCAGTTTGACCATTGTAGAATACGAAACCAAAGAGGAAGGGAGATGGTGCGAAATCAATCCAATCTTACTGCCTTTACTGGAAAAATGGAAAAAGAGTAATTGAAAATGGTGATGAAATTATTAGGATACTGAAAAGGGAAAAAAATGAACCGATAAGTTCACCCAATGTTACACGTGTAACAAGAGAATGAATAGAGGAGCTCACGATTACGATTTAGAAGTGGCAAAGATTCTATGTCATCTCTTTTGATGAATGCTTGAAGGACTTAGGGATAGAAAATGGAATATGAGCTTCATAAAAGAGGTAATAGATAAAAAAATTACTCGTATTCTGCCTTTATATTTGCTCTTCTTAATCTGTTCGCATTTGAAACCACTGTTACAGAACTTGTAGCCATAGCAATTTCAGCAATTACCGGATGCAGCAACCCCAGCATCGCAATAGGGATAGCAACCACATTATACCCGAAAGCCCAGAACAGATTCTGTTTAATATTCCTGAAGGTCGCCCTAGACAGTTTCAAAGCCCTCACTACCCCAGTGAGATCGCCCTGCACTAATGTGACATCCGAAGATTCAATAGCAATATCCGTCCCCGTCCCAATAGCAAATCCCACATCTGCCTGTGCTAAAGCTGGTGCATCATTAATCCCATCTCCCACCATAGCCACTGTGCCAACCTCTTTTTGGAGTCTTTTGATCTCTTCAACTTTTTGATCTGGCAACACTTCCGCCAAAACCCTGTCAATACCCACCTGTTGTGCAATGGCTTCTGCCGTCCTTTTGTTATCACCTGTCAGTATGGCAGTTTCTATACCCATTCTTCTTAACTCTTCAATGGCTTGGACAGAATCCTCCTTTAACGTATCTGCTAAAGCCACCACACCAATAGCCTTTTTATCAAATGCCACAATCATTGAGGTCTTTCCTTCAGATTCCAGCATATCTGAAATCTCTGCAAATTCTTGTATATCAATGTTATGATCTTCCATCAATTTTTTATTGCCAACTAACACTTCTTTCCCTTCTATTTTTGCTGTAACTCCCTTCCCTGATACTGCAGCAAAGTCATCAATATCCTTTAGGTTCACTCCTCTTTCCTCTGCTGCATCCACTACCGCCTTCCCCAATGGATGCTCCGATCCCGCTTCCACGCTGGCCGCAATCTGCAACACATTAGCACCCACCACATCTGTTACCTCTGGTGCACCCTTCGTAATGGTCCCTGTCTTATCAAATACGATGGTACGAATATCCTGCATCACCTGCATAGCCTCTCCTGATCTGATTAATATCCCATTTTGCGCACCCAATCCAGATGAAACCATAATACTCGTGGGCGTTGCTAATCCGAGAGCACACGGGCACGCAATGACTAAGACGGCTACCCCTGCAAAAACAGCTAATGTGGACACACCTAAAGATGGATTCACCCACGGCAAATAAGCAGATGCAGCAACTACAATCTCCCGCAGCCTATCTGGTACGAATAACCACATCACAAACGATGTAACTGCCAACACCATTACCACAGGCACAAAATAGCTCGTCACTTTATCTGCAAACCGCTGTATAGGCACCTTAGACCCTTGGGCCTCTCTTACCATCTTGATAACTTGTGATAAGAATGTGTCCTTCCCCACTTTGGTGGCCTTCACTTTTAATAATCCCATCTGATTGACTGATGCACCAATGACCTCATCTCCCACTGTTTTCGTCACTGGCAACGATTCCCCTGTAGCCATGGATTCATCCACTGCACTCTCCCCTTCTACTACTGCACCATCTGTCGGTATCTTCTCACCAGGACGAACCACCATCACATCGCCCACTTGTACTTCCTCTATGGGAATCTCTTTCTCTTCTCCATCTTTGATCACAGTAGCAGTTTTGGCACCCAACTCCAAAAGTTTCTTGATGGCCTGTGACGCAGTCCCCTTGGCTCTGGCTTCCACGTACCGTCCTGTCAAATGAAAAGCCATGATCATTCCTGATACCCCAGCAAAGCTCTCTAGCGGCGTGAAAAACGCTAAAAACCCAGTGAAAAAGGAAGATGCCGTACCCATGAGAATTAGAACATCCATGTTTGCTGCTCCATGCGTAATTGATTTCAATGCAGACACGTACGTGTCCTTACCCGCTATGAACAACACTGGTGCAGCCAATAAAATCATACCTGCATTCATGATTTCCATTGTAGGAATATGTCTCCCTAACACCATGTGCGGAAGCATCCACACCATAATGGGTATGGTAAACCCCCACGCTAAAACCATCCTTCTTCTTGCAGCCTTTAATTTCGATTCTTCAGTTTCTTGTTCAGGTTTTCCAATCACTGCAGTATACCCTGCATCTTTAATAGTCTTGATTAATTCTCTCTCATCCAGTACAGGCACATACTCTATGTAAGCTTTTTCTGATGCAAAATTCACATTGGCTTTTAAAATCCCTTCTTTCTTATTCAATGCATTTGAAATATTTACAGCACAGGTAGCGCAGTGCATATCAGTAATTGACGCTTCTGTCATCTTTTTTTTCACATTGTATCCTGCATCCTGGACAATTTTCACCAATTCATTCACATCTATTCTATCAGGATCATACTCAATAACAGCTTCCTCTCCTGCAAAGTTCACTACTGCCTTGACACTTTCTTTGCTATTCAGTGCCTTCTCAATAGTCTGCGCACACATGGCACAGTGCATCCCCTCAATAGGTAATACAATTTTCTTCATAGTACCCAAAGAGAATCAAAATATATAAAGAATATGCTTAGATTTGAAAAGTTGTATTAGTTATTCACTTATGTACTATAGTAAGGGTGAAGTAATATCACCTGCGGTGGTGTAATTCTCGAAACTCATCTTCTAGAATGCTCATCATCACAAAATCGTGGTACTCGTGGTCATAGTAGTATCCATCTCTCTGTACACCCTCTTTTTTGAAGCCGACCTTCTCGTAGAACTGTAAAGCTCTTTTGTTGAACCCCACCACACCGATGGCTACCCTGTGAAAGTTCAAGTACCCAAACGCGTAGTCAAGTAAGAGTAGTGCAGCTTCAGTTCCATACCCTTTGCCCCAACAATCTTTCTCTCCAATGATTAACGTAAAATCTGTAGTTCTCCAGGGATGGAACATCCTTAACAGTCCCGCTTCCCCAATTAAGCGATCATTCTCTTTTAATACTACGGTGAACCATACTCTGTCTTTTTCTTTGTGGATTCTCTCCAGGAACTCGGTAGTACGGCCCATACTCATAGGCAGGACCTCGCCAGTCAATTTTCTGATCTCTGGATCATTTGCCCACTTACAAATGAACGAGAGGTCTTCTGGTTCTATAGGCCTGAGATAGACCTGATCTCCAACCAAGAATGTGGTATGGGATTTATTGTGCAGCATAGTTGTACTTTTTCTTGGTCTAATAAGGGTTGTGCTTTATCAGTAGTTCTCTTTTTTGTTACACATGTAACATCTTTCAGTAGTTCTCTTTTTTGTTACACGTTAACATTACTGACACTAAATGGAGATTCTGCTGAAAAATGTCTATGTCGGTATCTTTATAAACCACGTATTTTATCAGGATGCGGTGATCGAAATGATTGATATGCACGAGGTAAAAATAACTGTGTTGAAGCGATTCCATCCATCAGACGTGTTTGAGAAAAGTCCTGCAACACCTGTAGAACCCATGGGAGCATGTGGGGCTTTCACAGATGGCCAGGAGTTCATCAGTAAAGGTGGAGTAATGCCTAAAGAATTTCCGTGTACCACTGCTTGGATTACTCTCTATCCTAACGTCAGAGTATTGTCATTCGGTGGAGATATACCTTGGTTTAAAGAAAAAAGAGTTTCTATAACATGTTGTCCTGACGGACTAAGACCAGTGATTTTCAAAGTTGAAAGAATCTAAATATTTCTGTTATTACTTATTAGTACGGTTTATGGCTACACGAGGAGGATTATGCCATAAATTATTTTTCTAAAGAAATTGAAATTGAGAATACAGGAGATACAATAAATCGAATATTCAAAACTCCCCATAATGAGGGCTTGTTTTGAAAAATGATAAAGGAGATCTAGTCTATTCTGGGAGTTACACACTATGAATAGAACCTACAACCTAATAGGTTATAAAAACCATTTCTGATGAATATTCATGGACAGTACTCAGAATAAACATTCATCTTCGTCAGGACTAGGTAATGTAAGGTTACGTGGATTTCGAGATCGATCAGACTTTGATGTCGTGGCGAATATCCGTAACAAATCAGCTTTGAACCGTCACGGCAAAAGTACAGCAGTTATTGAGACCAAAATGATTGAAAATCTTGTCTCAGCTGAAGAAAGACTTCAAATTGCAGAGGTTGACGGAATTCCAGTCAGTTTCATCTTCGTAATGAAAGAAGGGAGTATGCAGCTCGATGAATATGGAACGTCTGAGGGTAAAACGTGGCTGTATACAGGACCAACTTCTCTTTTCATGTATGAAAAAACAGACGTCGAAAAGAGACTCCTTCAATGGCTGATACAGTATGCGAGAGAAATGGGAATTTCTTCACTCATCAGATTCATCAGACCTCCTGACCAACATATGAGAACCCTGCTGGAAAGTGAAGGGTTCGGTGAAGTCCAAAGATACTACCATATGCAGCTGGAAATGACTGAACCTCCTGTTACTCCACGAATGTTACCAGATGGGCTCGAATTGGTCGATTATCGTGGTGAGGAAGACCTTGATATGGTATGGAGTGTCCTTGAAGCTGCCTTTGATTATAAAGAAAAAGATGACGCTTACAAAGATATTAAGCACCTCTTTGGATCTTTAGAATCCGCTTATATGCCAATTTGTGTCGAAAAGAGTTCTCAGAACCCTATTGGAACCATTGTTGCCGCAGAAATGAAAACAGTAAAAGGCACTACTGGGGTTGTTGCAACCTTCGGGGTCATTCCTTCATTTCAAGGTAAAGGGATCGGCTCCCTTCTCATGGAATGGGCTCTCAATTATTTTTGGCAGTCAGGAGCAAGGACTGTTGAACTTTCTGTGAGGGTCAAAAATCGGCAAGCTCTCAGAATCTATGAGCGCTTCGGCTTTCAGATTATCCCGAACCGTACTATTATTGTGTTAGTTAAAGATCTTTGAGGTTTATTCCAGTGTTTTCTGTGGAAAAAGAAGCAGCACACAACTATGGGGCACCTGGGAAAAATACAATGTCCAACCATTATATTGCTGTCAATGAATTTCAGTTAAGTGACAAATTGATCTCCAAAGACGTGACAATCCCTTAAGGCCGAAATATTTATAAACAACAACGTATTCTGGAGACCATCTAAAAGGAGGAATAAAATGGAACCAGAAATCAAAAGCAAATCAGTATTCACAGTTGTTGGAATGAAGTATCGTGGCAAAAACGAGAACAACGAAGTCCCTCAGTTTTGGGATAAATTTGTACCGAGAATGAACGAAATCAAGCACGCAGTGGGTCCAGCTTATGGTGTCATGGACAATTACGATGAAAAGAGTGGCGAATTCGATTACGTTGCTGGGCTCGAGGTGGACAGTACGGCTGACATTCCTGAGGGCATGGTCAGTATGGATGTGCCAGAACGAACCTACGCAGTCTTCACGTGTACCCTGCCAACCCTCTTTGAAGCCTTCCAGCATGCCTACAAGACGTGGCTACCTCAATCAGGCTACAAACGAGCTGAAGGGCCAGAATTCGAGTTTTACGATGAGAACTTCAATCCAGAGGACGAAAACTCGAAAATGTATATCTACATTCCCGTAGTGAAGACATAACTGGTAAAAAAGCTCGCCAATCAGAATTTTTTCCTTTTTTGTATTTTTAGGGAAAAATATATGTTGTCAATTTAACTATCAACCATTACTTTTTGCCAACACAATTCTGGAAAGCTTTTTAAAGACTAAGTTGAACTCCATGATGATGAAATTGAACCAAATGATTGCTGTCTGTGGGCTGGACTGCGAATCGTGTGACATACGCAGAGCCCCCAACGATCCTGAAGCAGCTCAACGCATTGTTGCATGGTTCAAAAGAGAAGGGTGGCTCAAAGAAGATGAGGGGATAACCGAAATCATTGAGCGCTCCATGTACTGCAAAGGATGTAAAGGTGATCGCTCTGTTCACTGGTCGCCCGATTGTGAGATTCTCACGTGCTGCGTCGACGACAAAGGTCATCAATTCTGCTATGAGTGCAGTGTATTTCCCTGTGAGCGGCTCATTGCATGGACTGAACAAAATGAAGGCTATTTTGAAGCGTTAAATCGATTAAAAACCATGAAAGAGGATATAAATAGGTGATATCATGGAAGAGATGATGGGGTACTGTGGATACAACTGCCATTTGTGTGCAGCCCGTTCTGAAGACCCTGGTATCAGACAGAAGTTGGTGGAAGGCTGGAGAAAATACTTTGGCCATGAGAATTACACAGCAGAGAACGTCCAGTGTGATGGATGCTTAAACGATGGGAACATTGCAGACAAACAATGTAAAGCCAGACCCTGCGCGAAGGAAAAAGGTGTCAAAAGCTGTGTTTTGTGCGATGAATTCCCCTGTAAAAAGGTAGGCCATCTGTTAGCGACTCGAGAAGGGATGCTTTTATTTTGCTTACCCAGGACGCTCTCCATTACTGAAGAGGAGTACAATTTATGTATGAGGCAGTTTGAAAGTATGCCCAACTTGATCAAGGTTCTCAAAGAGAATGGCAAAGCCCCTACATGGTGATAGTCACTGTTATGTGCAGGCATATTCACGTTAACTGAACAGCAGCTCAAAAAATGTTTTATAACGGGTATATATGCTGCCCTATTCTCACTGGGGATACTTTGAAGATGTGTTTGGCAGTGACAGCAACCAAACAAAGTATACTGCACTCTACTTGATAGCACATTCTAAACGTATTACACATTCAATGGGGAAAAGACCAATAAGTAAGAGAATAACTATAGAAAAAGAATAAAAAATGAAAGTTTCTGCCTTAATATAAAAAATTCATATGTAATACCGTGCAGCGTGAGCGAACCCTTATTTTCTGCCAACATATAATCCGTATCCAAAGTAGTCAAAGACGTTCTTGGGCACATTCCGTGTTTGTCATCTCTTTTATTGCTTTTCTGTACAGGACTTTTAAGGTATAAGGACAATACCAGATCCACATCCAGACCTACCATAACAGAAAGGTTGATAGAACCTTCTCCAGAAAATCTGCTGAATTAACCATGGGTAGAATATTTAAATGGTGAATATCTATTCCTTATGATCCGTGTGAAATTGCTCTGTACAAGAGCAAATAACCATTCAGAGAAATGAGTTAATTCTATAGACAAAAGGTGGAGAGGATCGCATGAGTGATTATAAAAGCTATGATGAAGTGAAAAAAGAGGTTTCAACCTTCTACAATCAAAAGAAGTACAGAGAAGCTATCACACTATTAGAAAGCGTCTTGAACCAGTTCCCTGAAGAGATCCATTCCACAGTATATGACTTGAGTATTCTATACATAAAAGAGGGACGACATGAAAGAAGCATGGGTATATTGGAATATGGATTAAGAAAGGGGATCATCTACTCTTTCTGGGAAGGTGCTGATTTATGGAAGCCATTACAGAGCCTTGAGAGATTCAAAAAGATTGTCAAAGAGAACAACAGGTTACGGAAAGAAGCTTCTGCAAAAGCACGTCCGAAAGTTGAAGTTGTTGTTCCTACATGCGAATCTGAAGGTTATCCTTTGTTTATTGCACTGCACGGCTGGAATGATGACATTGCCACGTTGAAGCAGTACTGGAAATCTGAAACAATTGAAAAAGAGTATATTACTGCTTTTGTGCAATCTTCACAAGTGGTCAGCACGCACAAGTTTGGCTGGGATGATTACGAATTAGGAAAAAAAGAAGTAGTAGACATGTACAACAACATTGTTCAAGAATACCCTGTAGATACAAAAAGAGTTATCATTGGCGGGTTCTCCCAAGGTGGTACCATGGCAGTGGATATTGCTCTCAACAATTGTATTCCTGTCACTGGGTTTGTAGTATTGTGTCCTGGTGGTATTCCTGAAGGTGTCACAAAAAACACAGCCACAGAAGCGGTGCAGCGAGGACTGCGGGGAACGATTATCACAGGTGTAAATGATCCTTCATTACCAGGACAGAGAAAATTGGTTCGCATCCTCAAAAAAGTGGGGTTGCCCCACCAGTTCATTGTATTGAGTACAGAACACTGGTTTCCTGATGATGTGCCAGAACAGATAGATGCAGCTCTTGGTCACATCACAGAAAGGTAGGGAGATGTCTAATTTCGATTTATAGTTGTTACACGTGTAACACTTTCTGTTCTCTATTTTTGATATTTCGAGATATTCAGAATTTCACAACCAGATTTGACAATCCTTGAGCAGGTAGTACTCATGCCCAAAAGCACTGCACTAACCTTAATTGCCACAGAGATCTGATGGCTGGGTTCATTGCAGCAGCAGACAAGATTCCCTTTTTAGCAGTTGGGTACTAGCTTTGGAGTTGTAACAGTATGAGGGCTCCTATAAAGAACAATAAAAATGAAACTTAGAGAAGCAGCCACGGGTGGTCAGCCTGGTTCATCTCCACTGTTGTAGCATTGACCCGGTTGGCTCCTGGTCGGGCTGCAGCTTGGCCTGCAAATCTGCTCTCAGAAAACTGTATGCGGAGTGTGTACGGCGGCTCCACGTAGTAGGGTTCAATTTTACCGATTTTTGTCATAGCCTTTACAGCAGCCTCCCGAATCACTGTACGAGCCTTTTGGGGACTCAAAAAAATGGCAGGTGCCGCAGACAATCCTACAGCCTCTGAAGATAATCCCTCTTTGACGATGGCAGCCTCCACATCAGGTACTATCGTCCGAGCTTCCTCTACAGCGGCCCGATCTCCGCTCAAAAAGACAAAGGGAACTCCTTGTTCTCCCGCTGTGTAACAATTCATCCAGATCTCACCCACAGGTACCTCATTAACCCAGTAGTTCACAATGTTACCACAGAAACTGTGAGCCAAAACTGCTCTCTTACTACCAGCCATGGCATGTAACCCGCACTGAAACAAAGCATCAAAGCTTGAGTCCAGTCCTTGTGGTCCACCATCTCCTGCTCCCATCACCAGTTTGCATTCAGGGTGCAACAACTCCACATCTAACCCGCCCGGGAAACTACCGTGACCATCCCATGCCACAATTTCAGTGGCCCCACCTTTTAATGCTCCTTCCACTAGTGCATTCAGCTCTTCTGTGGCCAGGCACCGTGCCTGTTCGTAATAGTGCCCGAACCATTCTCTGGACAGATCCCATTGACACTGCTGGCGGTGGTTGATCACTCCTGCTACACCTTCCAGATCACACACAACATAAATCTTCATGATTCCTCCTCCTGCTGTATGCATAAAGAGCGTGTATATAACTTTTTCTGTGATTTAAGTAATCAAATATTCTCTAATTAGATTCATATTCCTATTTGATTATTTATTTCCAAAATTAAATTTATTTGAAAAATTTTTAACTTAAAAAAAATCCTATGCAAATTTTAATCAAATTTAGTCAAATAATATCAATAAAAAATCAATTTTAAAACATTTTGTCAAAAATTAACAATAGGAAATCTAGAAGTTAATCATTATTCCAAATAGGGGTTATAATGGCAGCCAAGTTGACCAATTACAAGATACACAAAAGATGCAAGAAAATTGGATAGACCAAAAATCAACGCATTTCACGCACAAGATGCAGCGTGCATCACTTTTGAATTCTCTCCACTAATGTTTGCCATTCTTTTGTTCTGTGCAATCCTTTTAGATTTTCATCATTTAATAGACGCTCATCATCTGCAAATCCAGCATCTACTGCTTTTTTCAAATTTTTGAGAGCTTTACTATTCTCTCCCGCCAAAGCATAAGCACATCCCACCTCATAGTATAATCTACTTGACTTTTTTATTTTAAGTGCTTTTTCATACCATTTTGCTGATTCTTTATATTCCTTCTGCCCATAATGGTAGTCGCCACGTATCAAGTAGGTTTCAAAATCATCAAATGAACCGAAGTACACATCATAGGTAATAGGGATTTCAAAGCCTACCTTTTCAGCCACTTTCAAAGACGGTATATTATTGCTCCAGCTGTCCCAGTGGGGCGTAATACTCCTTGTAATGCAATGTTCAACAAACGCTGAAGCAGTCACTGTGGCAAAACCCCGATTCTGGTATTTTTGAATTGTCTCGATACCAATTCCACAGTAAGTGTCACTGACGTATTCGGCTGTGCACCAGCAGACAATTTCCTCATCATATACTGAGCAGAATCCAAATCCATTGGTAAAGAAATCATCAAGGGATACCCACATGGATTCAATTTCTTCAATCACGTATTCAGTATTTCCTAAATGAGCTTTTAAGAGTTCCTCGTTAATGTATTCTACAGAACTGCCAGAAGGAACCTTATTTCTCCAGTCAGTTTTTACGCGGCTGAACGTGTAGCATTGTCTCTCCCTTTTTACAAGAGGAATATCCACTATTTCATGGATCTTATTTTCCCAACCTTCAGTGTAATGCACTTTGAGAACTGAAAAATCATTTTCTACTGCTTCAGGAGCAATTGTTTCAGTAATGAGCTTTTTTACTGCTTTATTATATCTGTGGTTCTCCTCATTTCCCACCAGGTAATAACAGTGCGCTTTGTCCCACATGAATGCGGTTTGCGGATTTTCAATGTCATCTACCCATATGCGAGCAGGTTGGTTTCCTTGGGCAACTGCTTGCTTGACGAGCTTTAAATGTACCCCCTTGAACAGGGAAAGTACTTTGTTGTAGTCTGCTTCAAGTTCGTACATTTGTTCACCTTTCATTTTCTTTAAAGTAGCAAATTCATTTCTTTGGATTGTACACCCTTTTTAACCTTTCGTTTGTAACGGGCCCAACCTTTGATGGTTCTCATTTGTTACACGTGTAACAACAGTACTTGCAAACCCGAAAAGGTGTGCACGTGTTTCATGGTTATGTGAGCTCTCTTTCGGAATATAAAGGTTGAGTCATGCGTGATAATGACATTGTGCAGAAATGTTATGGGAGTATACTTACAAAGATGGTGAATTGAAAAATGACTGTCCAAGCTCACCAACAAACGCATTCATAAGAACTTAGGCTGAGATAAAGAGTTAAATGAGGATTCACCAGAACTCAATGGAGGGATAAAGGAATTCAGCTCCTTTGTGGATCACAAGTGACGTAAATACTCAAGTATGAATCCTCGCTTTCTTGATAGTAACAAACAAGAACCAAAAATTTAAAAGGGTATAATGTATTTATCAATGGAAGAAAACAATTTGTCTGCCATTTGCATAATCAAGTCGAGAAGAAGGAGAATGTTCCAGTATATCTGAGGGTTGTCTGCTAATTGTATTGTGAGCCCATACAGAGCAGGGATCTCGGTGATAACAGATTTTAAGGCAGACCAGAAAATCCTTTGTTAAAAGATAGCTCAACAATATAAAGTTGAGGAAACAAATCCTGCAAAAAGGAGGTGTTATGATGGCAAGAATTGAAAAGACCATAGAGATTAAAGCACCAGTGGAAAAGGTGTATGCTTGTTGTGCTGATGTGGAAGGCTATACCAAGTTCATGGAAACTGCCAAAGAGATCAAGATGACTGGAGAGAATAAAGCTCATTGGAAAATGGAAATGGTGGGAAGGGCTATGGAATTCGATACTGAAATGACTGAGAACATTGAAAACAAGAAGATTGCCTGGAAATCCGCAGGAGACATGGCAAGTACGGGGTCTTGGAGGCTTGAACCTACTGCTGAGGGTACAACAGTTGAGTATGTGATGGACTACGAAATGCCAGGGATCATGGGAAAGATTTTTGACAAACTCAAGGTTTCCAAAGAAGTAGAGAAGAACATGGAAACCAGCCTTCAGAAGATGAAAGAGTTTCTTGAAGGATGATGAAGTAGGGAGCTTACAGGGTTCAAAGGATGCAGCATACAGATTCAGTGAAGTCAGTTTATTTTCATTTTCCTTTTTGTTCTCTGCCAATGTAAATAGTTGAAGGATATAATTCATTCCGGCCTTTGAAATGTACACTTTTGACCTTTCTATTGAAATGACCGTCCATTTGCATTTCTCTTTAATTTTATTACACGTGTAACAGTCTTTTTACACGTTTTACAGTTTTAAGGTTGTTTTGTTCCCACAACTGTTTGAAATTCTCCATCAAAAATAATATATTTTTCGACATTTTTGAATCCAGCTTCTCATAATTAATAGAATTCATAAGAGTTGGCAATGACGAGGAAGCTTCTAATTATTTGGTGTCTGAACATTTGTTACACGTGTAACATTGACAGCGGAAGAGTTGCTTACCTCATAGTAAAAAAGAAACGCTATAACCTGTGTCTTGCAACAAAGGGCATTTTTCATCCTTCTTTTATCCATGACAGATCAATATCAACAAAGGGAATATCATTCTCGAGTGCATGGGTTCTCTTGTTCATAAATCTCTGGCACCAGTTGTCGAGATTGTTCAAATCGCAATCATAGTTGATAATGTTGTAACAAAGAATCACGTGAAGGTTCAAAAACACTGGCATGTGCTCTAACCAGAAAAGGGTTAATGAATTCTCTTTGTAATAGCCTCTCATGAAGTTTCTCAAGAAGGAATGCGCAAAGGGTTCTTTTTCTTGTACACCTGTATCCATAATCATGAAGAATAAAGCAACTGCAATATCGTGGGCAAACCAACTGTACTGTGAATCATCAAAATCAAATAACGTGATCTTTCCATTGTGGACAGAGATGTTGCTCAGGTTGACATCTGCATGGATGAGCCCGTACGAATTCCTGTCTTTTGGAAGTGAAAGCAGGTAATCTATGAGCATTTTAGATTTCTCCACGATAACTGGTTGAGATGGCACATATTTCTCTGAATAGTAGAAGTCATCTTCGTGCCATTGCGGTCTCTCCCAGTCGTTGGGTGGATTGTACTCCTTTGCTAACGCGTGTAGTTTCCCTATGACCTGTCCTAATTCTTGAAAGAAGTCACTGCTCTGTTCAGTTATTTTTATTTTACCAGCAGGGACCCCTTTCGCTTTTTCAAAGGCGACAACTGAGTAATACGAATTTTTAAGGGTTATAACCTCTACAAGTTCTCCATTTTCAGAAGGTACTGCCCTGGAGACGGAAGCGTCGTTATCAGCCAGGTAGTTGAGAAAGTCTACTTCTCCTTTGATTAACTCAGCCGTTCTGTGGGAACTGTGGGTGAAACGCAGGACGAAGGGTTCTCCATCACGTTCAAATTCATAGACAATATTGTCGAATCCTCCCACATGGCTGATTTTGTCTTGTGTTGTACCATAACGGTTAGCTGCCTTGTTTAAAACGTTATCAAAGTCTGCCTCCATTGTGTCACCTTAGGTTAACCCATTGGTTTGCGGTACGCGGTGGCCTGTTCTATAGGGGAAAATCCCATTTTTTCATAAAGTCGTAGGGCGCCTGTGAGATTTTCTGCGTCCACAGCCAAAATTGCCTCAGTCATTCCATGCTCTTTTAAAACTTTAAAACTTTTGGCAATCAATGCACTGGCCAACCCTTTTCGTCTGTAAGGGCGTCGTATACCAATAGGCCCCATATGCGCGCGCTTTCTATTGTATTCTTTGTTTTCTTCCTCGTCAATAGAGCTCATAACGACACCAGCTATGTGGTCTGTAGTGGTATCCCAGGCTACTACCCACAATGTTGGATCAAACGAGGGCCTCTCCATCAATTCTTTTAATTTTCCATCTGTCAGATCTGAGCCTCCCCAGTGATCCTGGAGGGCTTCATCTGCAGCTCTCCATGCAGGCCAGTAGTGTTCGGGTTGTACAGGACGGACTTCAATCCCTTCCGGTAACGGTAAGTCAGGGACAGGTTCTGAAAGTGAGCGCATCATTATGAAGTAGTACCGCGCAGGTTGGTACTGCTCGCGGAGTAAATGAGAGATCCAAAAAGCTTCAGTATCATCTGCCCAGGATTGATAGAATCGGTTACCTTTTGGGTGATCTGCAGCGATCTCTCGTGCTCGCTGCTCATTGAATAAGAGCATACTGCGGCAGATGCCCTTTCCCCGCCATTCAGGCAGCAACAATGCAAAATGAGTGTATATTCGCGTGTCATCTGGTTCCTCCTGCCACCACAGTCGAGTGTAGCCAATAACGTGACCATTCATTTCTGCAAAGAGCATATCCTTGTAGGGATCGCAGTTGACCAGATGCTTGAAAAAGCGGGCCATATCCTCAACAGTGGTCGTCTGCTCGAACTGGTCTGCCTCTTTGCATCCTTCCAAAACATTCACCATGGCGGAATAATCAGATTCACCCTGGAAGTGTCTGAAAGTTAACCCAGGTATATCGGGTGCATCGGGGACTGTAATCTCACTTTTATTCTGTGACATAGTATCACTTCAAGCTTTTCTCTTACACACGGTTAACACAATTTTTGATTTTCCATTTATGGCTTTGTTCGATCCATCAACTTTATAAACCTTGTTATGGCTCTGTCAGCTAATCCATTACGCATACCATGTGGGGCAGATCGTCATGTTAGCGAAGCATTTTACGTCTCATGAATGGGTCATGTTGAGCATTCCACGGGGAAAGCCCGATGAGTGCAACAAAAAGATGTTTGGAAAGTACGAACCAAAAGCCTAGAAATACATGGCTGATAAGAATTGTCAAATGTGTTGCATTTCACATTTTTGAATATTCAGCCCTTGAAATAATCAAGAAGAATTGTTACACGTGGATCTACAAGAGGTGCACATAAGAAGCTTCCAAAACAAAATCCCAATGATTTGAACCGGAATTTAGACCAATCATCTACATTTCTTTTCCTTTCTTGGTCTGCATCTCGCATGAGCCCTTACGGAAACAACCTTATAGGTGCCTCCTGGATTGGCTCTCTTATACTTTTTCACTTTTACGAATTTCTTTCCCATGATCTTAGTTCTCTTTCGATCAATATAAATCTTTCTATGATTAGTTTCTTCTTGCATTTTGAAGTATGGTTCTGCTGAAGACCTCGTGAATTCTAATTGTGAAGTCCACGGGAACTCCCATCATTTTAAGACAAATTAACACCTTCTAAGTCTCACTGTTTGTAGGACGCTTCTAGTTCTTTTATTCTTATCTCCATTCCTAAAGGTGAAAGAAATAACTCAAAAGAAGGTGGAGAACGCAGTTTAAACTCAATATCTTTGGTTCTAATACTTTCTATAGTGGGAGAGATAAGAAAGAAGACCCTCCCAACTTCAAGATTGCTCTTTTGAAGTCCTTGGTGGTTTGATTTCTCTGATTTTAATTCATCCAATTCGCTTCACTAATTCTTCCCAGCCTTTTGTCCCCTGTAATCCTTTTAAATCAATTTCCTTGGTGAGCCGTTTTACATCGCTGAACCCTTTGTCTACCGCTTCTTTCAAGTACTTTAATGCAGTATCGGTCTCTCCAACTGATGCCCATGCACACGCCATTTTATAGTAGTGGTTGGCATTCAATTTACCACTTTTGAATGCTTTCTCAAAGAACTCTTCTGCCTTTGAAAGCTCTTTTTCCCTCACGTGGTAACACCCATTGAAGACCAAGTTATCCAGCTCATCAAAATAAAAGTAGTAGTCAGGGTACTCTGTTACTTTCTCAAATCCCACCCTTTCAGCTACTGTAATTGAGGCAGGATTAACCATATCTGCTCTCCATACCGGGGTGAGATTATGCAGAACACAAAAGTCAACAAATGCTTGAGCTGTTGCAGTGGCAAACCCCTTGTTTCTATCCTCCGAATTGTACGTGATAATACCTATTTCATATTCATTTTTGCTGACATAACAGGATATGCAGGATGTAATAATCTTATCCCCCTTTACCACGTAGAATCCAAAGCCTTTTTCTAGAAATGTGTCAATTGTGCCCCAGTACCTTTTTATTCTCTCTACATCTCTTTCACTGTTCACCTTTTTGAGCAGCTCCTTACTGATTTGTTCAATTGAGAATCCTGGAGGAATTTTCCAGTGCTGTATTGTGTATTTCTCTTTGTTGAATACAGATGTCCATTCGTAATTTACTTTGGGATACCTGGTTTTTAGCAGATCCTTGATTGTATACTCCCATTTCTCTACGGGGAAGACCTGCACTGCAAAATAGGTTAACCCCCTTTCTAATGCTTCAGGAGCTATTTTTTTAGAAATAAAGGTATCTAACGATTTATTAAAGTCCTCATTATCAGTATCTCCTGCCAAAAAAAACATATCAGGTGCCCCCCATGCCAGTGCTGTTTGAGGATGTTCAGGGTTGTCCACATATATTTTCCCGAAAGTATTTTTATCAATAGCTGAATGGATGGCAGTGTTTTTCCACTCTTTGAAGAGGGGCCGTACTTTTTCGTAGTTTTTCTGGTCTAGTTCGTAAATCATTTTCATCTTTCTTTGTGGGTTGTACTCTTTTAAACATAGCGATAACAGTAATCACTATATTACTTCTTATCTGTGGTTTTGATTTCTTCCACAGATTATTAACCTTTCACGTGAACTTTCTGACTTCATCAACAGAGTTGTTTCTGGTGGTTCTCCCATTCTGTTACATCTCTAAGAACCTTTTGAACACCTCTGTCCACGAAGGATGCCCGGGCCACCATGTACAGTTGAATTGGGCCAATAAGAATCCTTCTTTAGTACGAGCACTGTCCTTTGCTCCTGAATTTGTTGAGGGATGGGCTCACTACTGTGAGGAGCGAATGCGGGATTACGGATTGAACGATACTGTATTGCAGTTTGAGCAAGCGCTTGATATTATTTTTAAGGCAGTAAAAATTATTATTGATGTGAAATTACACTGTGGGGAGATGACCTTTGATGAGGCAGTATCCCTTTTGCAGTCTGAAACAGGAATGGAACAGTACGCAGCAGTAGCACGAGTGAAATACCATACCTTACATCCAGGATACCCCTTGAGTTACCTTCTGGGTAAGCATTTCCTGCTGCAATTGCAGAAGGAGGTTCAGAATCACTTAAAAGAGAAGTACTCGGAAAAACAGTTTCACAATATCATACTCCAGGCAGGGAGTATACCCTTTCCCTATTTGAGAGAAGAATTAAAGATGAAAGGCATGCTTTGAATTTTTGGGATTAGATTTAAGCAGGTACTCCAACCATTAATAGAGTACCTCTATCTGTAATATCTGCTCCTTCTGAAGTTTCTTCCATTTAGTTGCTAAGAGTTGGTTTATACTTTTTCTTTTCTCATCTGTGGTGGACATGTCATTTCATCACTATTTCGTATTTAATTGTATAACATTAGCCCTTATCATGTGTAATCTCTC
>Ga0209427_10002715_pt1 | contig 20818 bp, 16 predicted proteins | sample DeeMarSWOR136_30_FD_187465 | JGI IMG/M metagenome (GOLD analysis project Ga0209427, IMG submission 187465) | Marine sediment microbial communities from White Oak River estuary, North Carolina - WOR-1-36_30 (SPAdes) (version 2) | ecosystem: Environmental > Aquatic > Marine > Intertidal zone >...
TGATTGGCTCCTTTCCATAGTTAACCATCATGCCAATATAACTGTTACCTATGTCTCCGAACATGTGTTACCTATGTCCCCAGTCTATACACCCCTTTTTCAAAGGGGGAGTAAAAAATAAAATCCCCCTTTCCTAAAGGGGGACTAAGGGGGATTAATAGGGATCAAGAATTCCCCCTTTGAGCTAAGGAAAAATGTTTGCTTGGGTGAGGGGTGGGGAACCTATCACCTTCCACCTAACACCTTTCACCTTTAATAACGTATGACCTCAAAACAAATAGGAGCTGCTAAGATGATCCGAAAACCGTTCATGTTTGTAATTTTGTTTCTATCACACTTTACTGCCATGAATTTGTCCATGGCAAATGAATTCAAATTCGGAACCTGGCTATACGCAGGATATACCGAGTCCCCGGCTGAATTCCTCGAACTCTTGGCTGACACGTTAAAATTCAACTTTTTGATAACGAAAGGAACAGAATCCAATATTATTTCTCTGTTAGAAGCAGAAGGGATAAAGATTGCTGCCAAAAATTCTTCTCCAAGCTTGATAGATGTTCCCTACTACTATTCTTGTTCCCACTATTCAGTATGGGAAGCTGAAGGGAATGAGTTTTACCATGATAGCCTCAAATATGAGATTGGTCGTTTCATTCAGGATGGAGAAGTGGGTGCCTGGATGGTTAGTTCTGGTTTGGGTGATACAGCTGGCTTGTTTCAGTACGGTCCGTACTATCCTCAAGATGTAAGATTTATCGGAGATCCATGGTCTGCGCCGTTTATCCACTATTGGGTAACCTTTAAGGTGAAAGCTGGACCAGATACCACTCCCGGGGATGACCCGGTTGCAGCTCTGTCGGTTACTGTTACCTACTACTCAACAGTGTACACAGTTGTCACCGACACTTTGGTGGATAGCGATTTTCTTGGTTTTGATTACATGGATGATACCTTGCACTATTATTCTAGATATTTCCACGATAGCCTCCAGTACACAGGTATGACCATATACGGAATCGAATTCAGAGTGCACTGGTTCGGGAAAAGAGATTTTTACATTGACAAAGTTATTCTCTGTGACAGGATAGGACAGGAATTAATGACGGGACTGCATAACCGGGAAATAAGGGATTACGTCTACACTTATTTTGTAAACAGTCCAGCCATATATGCATGGTATCTGAGGGAAGAAATCCCAACCATTGACAGTTACATACCATGGAGGCATGTTGACAGCGTTTTGGCTTCTGTGGATTCGGAAAAACGCGGTTTCTCAGCGCTTTGTGGTGGTTCAGGCGGACCGCGGGAACTTCTCAACGTAATTGAACCCAAAGAACATCATACGGATTGTTATCCGCTCTATGGTAAAAGACCCTGGGGTGGTGATCCTGTAGCTTATTCCAGCGATTGCCCTTGTGGGGATTCGGTGAGTCTTCAAACAGCGTGGAACCAGATGATTCAAAGTTTTGATGTTAATCAAAGAGCCGCACTTGAAAAAGGTATCGATTTTTCAACTACGGTGCAGGCATTCTCCTTTTATAGGAGAGACTTGCCGCCCGGAGATACACTCACTTGGTATTGGGTGTGGAGGATACCCACTCCCTACGAAATAGAGTGTCAAACTAACTTGTCGTTGGCCTATGGAGCAAAAGGAGTCCTATATTGGAAGTATTGGGATGGACTTTACTACGACGATGGATTTTTATACCAGGTATCTCGTGGTTTAATCGACTCGGCTGGGAATAGAACTGAAAATTGGCATTGGATAAGTGATAAAATTACACCTTTCATAGAGAAACTTGGTGAAACTTTCTATAACCTTAACTGGTTAGGAGCATGCTCTTGTGATACGGTGAATGGTTTTGTTCTAATGAACGGCCGACCAAGCTATATCGACAGCATCAGGTCGCATAATCCAGCGGATGAGCCGCATTGGGTGCAGGTGGGATTTTTTGAGAATCAAACTGGTGATACCAGTTACTTCATGCTGGTCAACCGTGAATGCCTGGAAACCGAAGGAGCAAACTACGATGTCTTTGTCACCAAATCTGGTGGTCCCTATCAGATAAGGGATATCTATACTGATTCGGTGGTGGATTACGTCAATGGAACCGGCGATTATTTCACCATCTATTTAGGACCGGGCGAAGGCATGCTGTTGAGATTAGATGAATTCTACTCAGGGGAAAGAATAAAACACGTACCTGCGGAGTATCCCACAATTCAAGAAGCTATTAACGCAGCTTGGGATGGAGATACGGTTTTGGTTGCGCCTGGAACTTATTACGAGAATATCAACTTCCTTGGCAAAGCCATTACAGTAGCAAGCCATTTTATCCTTGACTACAACCCCACCATGATTGAAGCTACCATAATTGACGGTAGTTATCCTTACAATCCAGATTCGGCAAGTGTGGTGACGTTTGCTTCAGGCGAGGGCTCCAACTCCATTCTGATAGGATTCACCATCATGGGCGGCACAGGCACTTCGCAATGGGGTCCGGGAAGACCAGAGCATCGAGGAGGGGGTATTTTTTGCTCTTATTCATCACCAACCATAATTAACAATTTGATCATTGACAATTATATCCCTGATCACGGATCTGACTTCGACTGGGGTGGTGGCATAGGCTGTCTTGTATCAAGCCCCACGATTGCTAATAACTTGATTTTGAATAACAGCGTGCTCGGCTCCGATGTTGGTGGTGGAATATGTTTAAAAGAAGGGGGTAGCCCTATAATTGTTAATAACACGTTATCAGACAATGTCAGAGGAGGAATATATGTATGGAATGTCTCTGATCCATTTGTTATTACCAACAACATCATTGCCAATAACACTGATCTCGGCATACGGGCTAATCCCAATAGTTATGGCATTACATACAATGACGTTTGGAACAATGATGGCTATAACTTTGTGTCTTGTCCTCCTGAGATGGGAGACACTACTTGGGGAACTGATAGGAATGGCACTCCTTGCGACAGTTTCTACAACCTTATCAGGGATCCTATGTTTGTCAATCCGGGCACTGATTATCACTCGCAGGAGAACTCTCCCTGTATTAATGCAGGGGATAACGATGCTCCAGGTTTACCTGATTTCGATTTTGACGGCAATCCACGGATCATGGGCGAATATGTCGACATGGGCGCTTATGAATATATAACGTTCATCCGAGGTGATGCCAATGGAGATGGGGCCATTAATTCAGCTGACGTTGTGTATTTGATAAATTACCTTTTTAAGGGTGGACCTGCTCCTGATCCTTTCGATGCTGGGGATGTTAATTGTGACGAGCTGATCAATAGTGCGGATGTGGTTTACCTGATCAATTATTTGTTCAAAGGAGGTCCTCCTCCCTGCGAATCACATAAAGAGAGCGGTCAGAGATAGGTCATATATCTCCCGATTCATTATGTTTCTTGACAATAAGTGATGTCGACCAAGCTTCGCTATGGTCGGCCTGCAAGTTTTCCTAAATGAAAAACTAAAATCCTGACCCAGGCGGAAAGGACTAAGGGAATTAAGAAGAGAAAAAGTAAAAGGCGGTTTGCTAAACTGGCCTTATGTTTTTTGAAAAATTTGTGAAAGGCTAAATGAGACAGCCAAATCATCCTAACTTTTGCTTTTCTGGTGGAAGCACCCTTGTAGTGAATCACTTTTGCTTGCGGATAAAAAGAAATTTTCCAGCCTCCTTTTTTAATTCTAAAGCACAGATCGACGTCGTTAAAGAACATCGCAAAGTTCTCATCCAAGATTCCCACATCTTCCAGAGTTGCCCTTCGTAACATAAGGCATGAGCCCATGGGCTGATCCACTTCCCTTTGCTTATCGAAATCAAAATATCCCATCCTCCATCTGCCGAAAACCCTGCTTCTGGGGAAAAACCAGCTTAAACCGAAAAACTCCCAGATCAGTGTGGAAAAAACAGGGAACTCTCTGCAAGATGCTTGAACCGTCTTATCCGGATTCAAAAGCTTTGGACCCAATGCTCCAACATCAGGATGCTCTTCCACGAACTCATACATCAAAGACAAAGCATCCTCTAAAACCTGAGTGTCGGGATTTAATAAAAGTATATATTCACCTCTGGCTTCTTCTATCCCTTGATTGTTAGCTTTAGCGTAACCCAAGTTCTTCTTGTTTTGAATCAAGTTTACCTGAGGATAAAGCTCTTCCACAATCTTGGCGGTTTCATCGGAGGAACCGTTGTCCACCACGATAACTTCGCTGCTAAAATTCCCCTGAGATAAAAAGATCGAATCCAGACAATTTTGGATAAATTCCTGCGAGTTCCAAGTTACAACAATGATAGAGAGATCCATGATTGTTCGACTAATAAGCTTTTATCCGGCTAAGCCTATTTTCACATCTGCTAAAGAAGCCCATACTGATCAAATATCAGATTGTCTTATCAAAAACTGAAGCTAATTTTTCAGTCAGAAATCTCCTTTCATATATTTTCATATTTTCTTTGTTGATACCTACACTGAGATTTCCCTTAGCATGTTCTTTATAATAAAAAAGCAAAGCTTCTTTGATTCCGGAATAGTCTTTGGGCGATATCACCATGCCCGGCCTCATTTCAGAAATCATTTTACCAACTTGGCTTTCTTTGGGAACCACTCCCAGGATCGGTTTTTTGAAAGGAAGATATTCAAAGATTTTTGCAGGAAAAATCGCCGGATCCTCTGAGGTGACCAGAAGAAAGAGAGAAACTTTGCCCATCTGTTTCAAAGCCTCTTTGTGCGGAAGATAACCGCGCAGTTCCACCACTTCCTTCAATTCATATCTTTCAATCAAATTATCCCAATTGATCGCGACGGAGAGTCCGACGTGAAGCAACTTTATCCTATCTTTTGATATCAGTCTGTTGTCTATCAAACTTTTCAGAGCAAAAAGAAAAGGCTCAGGATTACAATCTGGACTGAACGTTCCCAGGTATCCTATGGTGAAAAGTTCTGATCTTTGGGGAACATCGGTTTCGAAATCCTCTTCATCGTAGCCTTGACTTATCGTCTCGATCTTTTCGGGCCTCAAATATTGTTCCTTCATTCTTTCAGTGATGCATGGATTGGCAGAGATTATCCTATCTGCGTTTTTGATAATTAATCTCACCAATTGGTTCTTGAGAAAAAGATGAAGCCGAGTAGGAAAAATTTCAAATTTGTAACCAGTCCAGGGATCTCTGAAATCAACCACCCAGGGTTTGCCAGTTAACAGTTTTAATAAATAACCCACCAAATGTAAGGAGGGAGGAGGCGAGGTGGTAAAGATCAAATCGATTCTCTCTTTTCTTATTAGGTTTAAACCGGAAAGCAAGGCAAAAGGGACCCAGCCGATTTTGCTGTCTGGAAAGAAAAGCCAGGAGGACAGTTTTGATCTTTGAGCTGTGCTTTCTTTCACATATTTATTTCTTTGTTTTCTTTTTTTGAAAAGGCTCTTTAATTTGAAAGAGATTCTTAAAGGATCAAAAGATCCGGTGCGGATGACTTTCACCTCTGGGGGAAGCTCTTCTAAGAGGGAAGGGTCTTCAGCCCAATAATGAACATCTTTTACTGTCAGGACAAAAGGTGTCCAGCCGAACCCAGGTAGATATTTTGCGAATTTGCTCGTCCTCTGCACTCCCCCCATACCCATAGGAGGGAAGTAATAGGTGATAAGTAAAACTTTTCTTTCCTTCATTTAGATAAGATTTGTTGAGACACGAGTTTTGTATGTCGATTTTCCAAATCGACATCTTACTATATGTTATTTTAGTATATGATTGAAATTGGTTAATGTCAACTGAATTGGTTAAAAATGCCTCTGCAAGGTGTTTAACCCTTGGTCCGGCGTACCCTTCAGGGTGAATCCCTTTCCTTCGACCCTGAGGTCTTCCCTCGACACTGAGTCTCGGGACGAAGTGCAGGACCGAAGGGCAGGACGAGCTCTTACCCCTGACCGTAATTGGCATCGGGGTAAGCTACTCCGATGCAACAAGTGATTCAAATTGGTCAATGTCAACTGAATTACGAAAAAAATGTCTCTGTCGGATGTCTAAATACAGACGATAAATTAATACTCGATTCCCTTTTGTGCTGGTATCCCCTTTTTATAGGGGTGTTTTATATCCTTAACTTCGGAGACTAAATCGGCGAGTTGAAGAAGTTTCTTGGGGGCACTGCGGCCGGTGAGGACTAAATGGAGGGAGGGAGGTTTTTGGTGGATGAGTTCTACCACTTCCTGAAGGGTCAAAAGTTTTTTGTTTAAGGCAATATTTATTTCATCTAAAACAACAATATCATATTCTTTCGCTAATATTCTTTCTTTGGCGAACTTCAAGGCACCTTTAGCGGCTTTAACATGTTCCTCGAAAGGAAATTTGTCGCCTTTGATCTTGACGTATCCTTTGCCGATACTTTTGATCTTAATACCGCAATCGTATTTCTTCACAAACTTCAATTCACCATAATTTTTGAAATTTTTGATAAACTGGACAATTAAAATCTTTTTGCCATGACCAGCAGCTCTTAAAGCCATGCCCAGAGCAGCTGTGGTCTTTCCTTTTCCATCGCCGGTGTAAACAATGACGAAGCCTTTGTTTTTTTTCTGCATAACTTTCAGATAAAATACTTTGGCGGGGTCCTTTACCCCGCCAACGAAGTAAGTCCGGACAGGGGTTGAACCCCTGTCCCATTCCTTTTATTTGCTACCTGTTTGAAACAGACTCAACGATTTCCTGGTCTACATTAAACTTGTTAAGAAACGCCTCTCGCTCCTTCTTGATTTTCTCAACCCAGGCTCTGTATTCTTCGCCTCGACCGTTGTTTTCGTAAAAAATCTTAGGGTTCAATACCTCTTTGGGAACTTTTTTCAAAAGCTCGGCATTTTCCGGGGCGTCCACATCCACAATTTCATAGCCAAAATCCGGATCCTTCTTCCACCTGATCCTGTCGGTAAGCATGGCCTCAAGCATGGCGGAGGAATGCGGGATCTTCACCTTCAGCGCCTTACCCTTCTCTTCCTCTTTTTGGTCTCCTCCCACATATCCGGTGTTCATCAGCCATGTCTGCAAACCTTCCAGTTTTACTGCCAGTTCGCTGAATCTTTTTGCCTGAAGACCAAAGGGACTGGTGAAGAAAGGTTGAGTAAAAGGAGAACGAGTTTTTCCTCTCTCTTTACCAGCGGCGGAGGTCTTGGAGGTCTCTCCTAACATGAAATATCCTGCAGCCAATTCGGCTGAGGGAAACCGGACTATTCCTGGCATCGCAGCATCCGGGCCCTCGTCACGATTCAATATTCCTAAGGATTTCACTGGTGGAATATCATCGAAGCTGGCTCTGTCTTTGATGGCTTTCATGGGGATAATGGATCGACCGTTCTGAGTCCAAACCGTGAAATCCCATCCATCCTGCGGTATGTCGTTCTCATCTACCACCTCATCTATCTTCACTTTTCCAGATACGAAAGCTTCCACATTTTCCAGAGGAGCTCCTGAGTCAATCAACATATCCTTAAGACGAGCTACCTCCTCCGGGGAAAGACGTATCTTGCTGAAATCATAAGTTCCATCCGGATTGGGAAAAACATTTTCTACCCAGGCGTCCGGATGGGTACTTCCGGCATAAAGTACCGGCTCCGATTCTTTAGTAAGGCCAAAGGTTTTGGCAAAACAACCATTTTCCGTTATGGTGCAGGTTCCGTCGGGCCAGAGCACGATCATGTCGTCCTGGATGGGCTGAGCCAGTTCTCCTTGCTTGCTGAAAGTAGTGGTGGTTTTGCCTGTGCCGGACAACCCTAGTATTCCCATAGTGAGGGTTTTCCCGCCCACTTTCACCTTCTTAGCTCCGGCGTGCATTACAAGACCGCCTGACCGGTATATATATTCATTCAGCATTCGCAGAGCACCCTTCTTGGTCTCGCCGAAGTAATCAGACCCCATCACATAGGTAGTCCAATTCTCCAAATCCACGATGATAGCCAAATTGCCAGGCATATCTTGCAGATTCAAACCTGCGGTGAAAACCAAACGAAACTTTGGCTTGAACGGCTGACCAAGCTGTTCTTTGGTTTCAATGGCCGAACGGGGGAATGCAAGCACCTGTTGCATGCCAGCCAGATTGGCGGCCTCTTTGGTATATAGCCATTGAATCGGCATGGCTCCCTTCCCATATCCGTAATATCCATTGATTTCTATCAGTTCACCCTGCTTCTCAATATAAGCCCTCTGCCTTTCTATGAGTTCCTGAGCTTTAGCTGGATCTATTATGTTACCTGAATATTTGTCTTTATCGGATTCGGGGGCGACACAATAGGTCAATTTCGCCATCCTGGCTTTCAAACGGGTAATCTTGTTTATGTTTCCATAAGCAGTGGTCATTATAGCCGGGGTAAACTTCAATGCCAGTTCTCGAAGTTCATCCTGAGTGGGATCTGTTATGTATTTCACGTTATAAGGCTTCTCTTTCTGACAGCCTGTTTCTGCTTGTATCATCCTCGATCTCCCTTCTTTTTGCAAACGTTTACTCAATGCTAAAGTCGAAAATACATGTCATCTTTTGAATTTGTTTTCAACATCAGTCTTCCTCTGGTGGTTCCGGTATGATTCCGGATTCCATAAGAACCTTGGCCTGATCTCTTGCACGTTTTATGGTTCGGGATGCTTGTTCAAAAAGCTCCTCTTTGGAAGCCCGGATCCTTGCAATTCCCTGCTCCATGGCTTTGAGTGCCACTGCGGTTGCCTCTCTTGGATAAACTTCCCACTCGTCCATAGTGGGTATGAGATAATCTTCATTTAAACCCTTGTCCACTGCAGTTTGAGCCAACTCATAAGCCGCTGCGATACACATCTCATCGGTGATGGTTTTGGCTCGGACATCCAAAGTCCCCCTGAAGATGGCGGGGAAACCCAAAGAATTGTTCACCTGATTCGGAAAATCTGATCTTCCGGTTGCCACGATCCTTGCGCCTGCCTCCTTGGCATCCCAGGGCCAGATCTCCGGAATGGGATTAGCACAGGCAAAAATTACGGCATCCTTTTTCATTGATGCAACCCATTCTTTTTTTATGATGTCTGGTCCGGGTGCCGAATACCCGATGCATACGTCCGTATCCCTCATGGTCTCAGGGATTTTTCCTCTTCGTCCTTCCTTGTTGGTTATCCGGCAAAACACGTAACGGGGATCACCTCTTTTGTATTCGGTTCTTTCCGGGTGAAGAATCCCATTTATATCACACATTATCACATTTGCTGGATCAACTCCGGCTGCAATCATCACTCGCAGACAGGCCACGCTGGCCGCACCCGCCCCAATCATGGAGACCTTAATCTGGTGAATTTTCTTGCCCACAATCTTTAAGGCGTTGAGCAATGCGGCTACCGTTACCGTGGCAGTTCCCTGTTGATCATCATGCCACACTGGTATTCTGGCTTCGTGCCTAAGAGTATCCAAGATATGGAAGCACTTGGGTTGAGCGATATCCTCTAAATTTATTCCTCCAAATGACGGTTGCAAAATCTTTACCGTTCGAATGAGTTCGTCCGGGTCCTTAGTGTCCAGACAAAGAGGATAAACATCTACTCCGCCCAGATATTTGAAAAGAAGCGCCTTCCCTTCCATTACCGGAAGTCCAGCCTCGGGCCCAATATCACCCAACCCTAAAACTCTGGTGCCGTCTGAAATCACGGCAACGGTATTAGCTTTATTGGTATGCTCCCAAACCTTTTGGTGGTATTTGTCTATATCCTTACAAGGTTGAGCCACACCGGGAGTATACCAGATGGCAAAATCATTAAAATCCCTTACACAGCATTTAGGAACAATTTCAATTTTTCCCTTATAAAAGGGATGCAGCCTCATTGCGTCCTTGCCTGGCTTCTGGGCTTTAGCGATAAGTTCTTCTTTAGTTACCATAGAAACTCACTCACTTAATATCCATATGAGATCCTCTTTAATCTCCTCATACTCGGCTGGACCATCATATCTTTTCTTAATAAGATGAGGATCTTCCTCGATCTTCTCTTCCAACAGCCACAAAAATGGTTGATTCAATATAAACTCTTTGGAAAGCTTTTTCTTGGCAAAGAGCTGAAAATCTTCTGGATCGCCATAAAGGTTTACATAGAAATCCCGGATCCTTTTTCCTTCAACATAAACGGGAAAATAGTAAAGCTGGACATAACCTGAGGGCAACACGTAAGGTTCGTATTCTATCGCTCCCACCTCGTATCTTCCCACCATGAAATGGTCGACCTTTTTGAAAGGTATCTCTAAACGCGTTTTCTTATCTCTGACTGGAGCACAATAGCAGATTAACACAACAGACAAAGATGCCCACACCACTATTTGTTTGGCCATTCTCAAATTGTCACCTACTTCTGAAATCACATCTTCTTTTCTGCCCTCCAGTCTCAAAGCGACCTGATTAACAAATTAATCTGAATTTTGAACAAAATCAAGACAAAATTTGTGAAAAAATTCACTTTTTCGTTTAAGGGCGAAAGGTGACAACCATAAAACGCAAGGCAAGAAAGATAAGCAGAGAAGCGGTCAGCTTTTTGATTCTGACCGCTTCCACAAAACTATCTCATATCAGGCTGTATTTTCTAATGTTCTCATCCGCTATGGCCTGGATATTTTTTATCTCCTCCTCCCCACCCGGCTTTTTGAAAAGGTGTCTAAATCTCCCTTGAAGCTTGAGATATTCCTCCACTGGTTTTCTCTTGACTATTTTTCTTACCGAGGTTACTTTCCCGTATTCTATCTCAAACAGAGGGATGAGGCCGGTCTGCACCGCAGTCTGGGCGACCTTGATGGTTAAAGCCGGATCGTGAATCCAGCCCAAAGGGCAAGGACAATGTATTTGAAGATATTTGGGACCTTTGATGCTTAAAGCCTTTTTGACCTTCTTTTCCAGATCTTTATAATAGCCGACCGAAGCCGTTGCCACATAGGGAATGCCGTGTGCCGCTGCTATCTCCGGCATGGTCTTCTTGTCCGTGGTTTTTCCCCAGGATATCTTGCCAGAAGGGGCGGTGGTGGTTGAAGCTTCAAAGGGAGTAAGTCCGCTTCTTTGAACTCCGGTATTCATGTAAGCTTCATTATCATAGCATACGTAAAGGACATTGTGCCCGCGTTCCAGCATCCCGGATAAACAGCCTACGCCAATATCCGCGGTTGCTCCATCACCCCCCTGAGCAATGACATGAGCCTCATCTTCTCTGCCCAAAGCCTTTAAAGCTGCCTCAATACCTGCTGCTACTGCGGCTGGATTTTCAAATAAGGAATGTATCCAGGGCATCTTCCAGGCAGACTGGGGATAGGCCGAGGAGACCACTTCCAAACAACCGGTAGCGCAGGTGGCGATTACATTCTTGCCAGCCGCATTCATCACCAACCGGGCGGCTAAAAGCTCGCCGCAGCCGGCGCAGGCTCTGTGTCCTGGTGCCACCAAACTCTCAGTGATTGGCTCCTTCTTTCTCTTTCCCGCTACAGTTTTCTTATTAGCTACAGTTTCATCCTTTGCCATATTCGTTTCCTCCCGATTATTCTCCGATTCCGATAAGTTCCTCCCTGAGATCCACAAAGGAGTCCTCCAGCATCTCAGATTCGGCCTTCTTCACCGCCTTTATGATAGATTTATTGGGAACATCCCTTCCACCTAATCCCGCGATGAAGCCGGACATCCTTGGCTGTTTTTCTTTACCGTAGAAGACCGCTTTGGTTTCATTCAAAAGAATTCCACCGAATCCCAAAGAGAGGGCTTTCTCCATGATTATTATATTGTCCACGCCCTTTAAGGCATCGTATACAACCTCTTTGGGGAATGGTCTGAAGGCTCTGATCTTAAGAAGCCCCACCTTTTCGCCCTTTCCTCTCAATTCGTCCACCACCTCCCTGATTGTGCCCACCACAGATCCCATGGCCACGACAGCTGTCTTTGCACCATCCAATCTATATTTATCCACCAGACCACCCGCATATCGACCGAAGACCTTCTTGAACTCGTTGGCCACATCTTCGATCACCTGCTTGGATGCTTCAATGGCCTGCTGCAGGCGGTATCTGGTCTCCATGTAATACTGGGGTTCAGCTAAGATTCCGAAAGTCACCGGATTTTTGGTGGTCAGGTAAACCTCTGGCTTATAAGGAGGGAGAAACTCATCTGCCGTCTTCTGATCGATCAGCTCCACCGGCTCAAAGGCATGGGTTAAGATAAATCCGTCCATGTTGACCATGACCGGCAAAGAGATCTCCGGGTTTTCCCCGATTTTATAGGCCTGAATCTGCATATCCGCCACTTCCTGACAATCCTCAGCATATAGCTGTATCCATCCTGAATCTCTGACGGTCATGGCGTCCTGATGATCGTTCCATATGTTTATGGGAGCGGAGAGGGAACGATTGGCACAGGTTATGGAGACCGGAAGACGCAGTCCCGCAATGTTGAAAAGAACCTCTGCCATCAACAAAAGACCTTGAGCTGTGGTGGTGGAGTATGCTCTTGCTCCGGTAACCGAAGCACCCAGAATCACCGAAGCGGCGCCAAATTCCGATTCCACGTTGATGAACTCCGCCTTGAGCTCCCCATCCGCCACCATCTGGGATAGGTTCTCCACAATGTGAGTTTGGGGAGTAATGGGATATGCAGAGATGACGTGCGGTCGGCAAACCTTGACCGCTTCCGCCACTGCCATTGAACCTTCAATCACCTTTTTCATCATCTCACCTCCAGAATCATTTCGATGTCTTTAACCGGACATTCCTCTGCGCAGATTCCGCATCCCTTGCAGAAATCCATATCTGCCCAATATTTTTTATCTTCACCAAAGATCACCCCATCCGGACAGACCATCACACATATGCGACAATCGTTACATTTGTCATGCTTAAACACCGGCTTTTTCACCCTCCAACTTCCGGTTTTATATTCCTTACTAGAAGCCGGCTTCGCAATTATACCCTCTGGTTTAGGCACGTTTTCCTCCTCTCATTATTTCATATGCTTTCTTTATAGCCAGGGCATTTTTCTCTCCCACCTCACCGAGAAACCTCTCCTTAACGCTTTTGATTATCGCTTCCACCGAGATTAAACCGGTTATTCCAGAGAAGGCTCCCATCAAGGTGGTATTCTGAACTGCTCTTCCAATGATTTCTAAAGCAATCTTGGTGGCGGGAATGGTTCTGACTTCTGCCGTAGTCTTAAGCCCTAGCTCTTCAGGCGACATCTCGGTATCCACCAAAACCATTCCATCCGGTTTCAGTCCGGAAAGCACATCGATGGCACCGATCAGCGTGTTGTCCTGAATTATCAGATAATCCGGCTCATAGATCTGGCTTCTACTCGTAACTTTGTGATCGGCGATACGCACGAAAGATTGTACTGGTGCGCCCATACGCTCACTGCCGAAGGAAGGAAATGCCTGGGCATATTTTCCATCTTCAAACGCCGCTTGGGCGAAAAGCTCTGCTGCGGTCACCACTCCCTGACCTCCACGACCATGTATTCTAATTTCCTTTAACATAATCCTCCTTTACTGCAAAATTTACAAGGTTTCAGAACTCCGTTGTGTTACCCTCTGCGGTCAGATCGGGGATTTATATTTGCCCTGAAGGGATCTGACGAGTCACCAAGAGAAATCAATTAAAACTTAGTGAAAAAAATCACAACTTAAATAATCTACGGATAATTTTGATTTTAGTTTTAAAATTCTCTGGTTTCCCCCTCACCCTAACCCTAACCCTCTTCCCCAAGGGGAGAGGGAATATTAGTCCGCTACAGCTTTGGCAGAGTTATTCTTTTCTGAGCCTGATATTTTCCCTTTTTATCTTTGTATGAGAGTTCGCAAATCTCATCTGCCTCCAGAAAAATTATCTGAGCAATCCCCTCATTAGCATAGATCTTGGCAGGGAGCGGAGTGGTGTTGGAAATCTCCAAAGTGGCGTAACCTTCCCATTCCGGCTCAAAAGGGGTGACGTTGACAATGATTCCGCAACGGGCGTAAGTTGACTTTCCCAGACAGATGGTCAATATGTTTCGGGGAATTTTAAAATATTCCACGGTGCGAGCCAGAACAAATGAATTGGGCGGAATGAGGCAAAAATTTCCTTTCACATCCACCAACGATCTTTGATCAAATTTCTTGGGATCCACAATGGTGGTATTAGCATTGGTGAAGACCTTGAACTCATCTGCTACTCTGATGTCATAACCGTAAGAGGAAAGCCCATAGGAGACAATTCCTTTCTTTATCTGCCTCTCGGAGAATGGCATGATCATCTGATGCTTTTTTGCCATTCTTTTAATCCACTTGTCCGACTTTATTGGCATGGGTTGATAAAATAAAAACTAAACATGTAAAATGAAAAAGTTCAATGCAAAATTCAAAATTAAGAGTCGGCTCGGGGAGCCTTCACCCTGAACTGGAAAGGAAGCCCATCGCTTGTTTTTTTCCCTTTTTATCTTTGAAGCCATTCCACCGGCATTTGACGCGACGGAGGATTCACATTAGTTATTCTTCTTTCAATCACCGTTCTTTCAAAAATCTATCGATTTTCCCGTTGGTGAACAACACCAACGGGAAGCGGGGATAATTATTGTTACATATTAGAGCAATGTGCAATTAATTTTAAAATCCCCCTTACTCCCCCTTTTTCAAAGGGGGAGATCCCTTTTCCCCCTCTTTGGAAAAGAGGGGTTAGGGGAGATTTTATTTAACTTGAATTAATGCGTTTGTGTTAAATATTATATTCCGACATTATTCTTTTAATCTTCTCAGTCAATTTCAGAGCATCTTCAAATTTCCTCTGCCACATGTTACGACCGAAGATCAAACCGGTTACCCCCGCTTCCATACTAACTTTTACCTTTTCCAACAGATCTTCATCTGAAATCTTACTTCCGCCTGAGACCAAAACCAAAGTTCTGCCCGCAGATCTCACCACTTTCTCCAAACCTTCCTGGGGAGTGAATTTCATCTGATCATATGGCTTGGGCAAATCTTTGGCTTTTTGTTCATCATATTCTGGAAGATTAAGTTTGACCAAATCCGCACCCAATTCACAGGCTACCCGAGCGGCATAATCGACCGCATATAGACTATCTCTTCCTCCTTTGCTCTCTATAGCCTCACCTCTTGGATAAGCCCACATAATCAAAGGCATGCCAAATTTTTCACAGTCCTCTCTTATCTCAAAGAATTGTCTTATGTCCTCCCCTTGAGCCGGTGATCCGACGTATAAGGTGTATCCCACTGCATCAGCACCCAGCCTGACTGCATCCTCGACCGAGGCAGTTTGAGGGGAAAAGGCATATTTATCGGAAGGTATATTAGTCTTGCCATTTAATTTCAAGATCAAAGGGACTTCACCGGCGAAGTTTCTTAGATACTTTTCAGCCAATCCGATATGAAAGACGATTCCGGAATAGCCACCCTCTTTGGCTAGCCTCAATTGGAAAGATGGATCGACAGAATCTGGATTATCAAAAAAATCAACCGGTCCATGTTCCAGGCCCTGATCAATCGGCAAAAGCAAAAGCCTTCCGTTGGCAGGACCATATTTGTACAAAAGGCGACGCAGCCTGGTCCTCTTTCCCAAGCTCACATTCAAATCTTTCAAAGATATTTTTTCCTTCACTTTATCTTCTTCCTTCCAAGGTTCAAAGCAGGGATACCAAATCCTGTCTATTCATTTTCAATCAGTACCCAATGAAATCCAGAACAAGGGTTCGCAATGTTTGGGATAACTCCGGCCTTATTTGATCAGATCAGCTAAGGTGTTTTGGGTCATAATCTTTGTGGCGTGGTCTTGAACTTTTTTCAAGAATTTTTGTAACTTGCAGATATCCTTTTTATCACAGTCCTCTAATTCACTCAAGCATTTGGCAAAGCAGATGGGGCCCTCAATGCTTTCCAAAAGCTCTTTTACCGTTATCCTATTAGCTGGTCTGGTTAAGGTAAATCCTCCTCCTGCCCCCCGATGAGATCTGAGCAAGCCCGATCTGGCCAAATTCTGAAAAATCTTGGCTAAAAATTTTTCAGGAAGGTGCTCTGCCCTGGAAATCTCTGATAAGGAAACTATCTTACCCTGGGGCTGTTTGGCTAAATACATCATCCCGAAAATCCCATAACTGCAGGCTTTAGTAAGTTCCATAAAATCACCTTTCAAAAATAGGCTTAATTTTGTTCCTTTTGGAAATATAATAGCTTAATCATTGTTCTGTCAATGAAAATAAGAAGAGTTTGTTACTTTTTTCACAAACTTGGCAGCACCACATTCTTCTCCATTCTTTTTTAATTTATGTGGGCTTTGAACTGGTCTACACTTAAAGCCTATGTTTCCATATCCAAAATCCAGGACCCTTTGCTTCAAATCCCATCCCAGTCTCTCAGAAATTGTAACAGGAGCCTGGCGCCAAAACCAGTGGCGCCTTTAGGGACATAGGGTTTTTCTTTTTCTGAAAAATCGACTCCTGCTATGTCCACATGTACCCAGGGGTAATCCCCTACGAAATTTTGCAGGAAACGTGCGGCGATGATAGCCGCACCTGGTTTACCTCCCACGTTTTTGATATCCGCCAAATCACTTCTGATGAGCTCTTGATAATCGTCCCATAAAGGAAACTCCCAAACCCGCTCTCCCGTTTCTTGCCCAGATTGGATCATCTGATTCTTCAGTCTTTCGCGGTTTCCAAATACTCCGGCACATATGGTTCCCAAGGCGATTTTGATTGCTGAAGTCAAAGTGGCTATGTCCACAATGGCGTCGGGCCCAAAAGTTTTGGCGTAAGAGAGGGCATCGGCCAAAATCAGACGTCCCTCCGCATCCGTGTTCAAAATCTCTACGGTTTTTCCAGAATGGGAAGTAATGATGTCCCCGATTTTCAAAGCAGAACCAGACGGGAGATTCTCGGCGGCAGGGATTATGCCAATTAGGTTCAGCGGAAGCTTCAATTTGGCGACACCAGCTATGGCGGCCATAACCACCGCCCCTCCGGTCATATCTCCCTTCATCTCCAGCATCAGCTCCGTAGTCTTCAAAGACAGTCCTCCGGCATCAAAGGTGATTCCCTTTCCCACCAGAGCCAAAGTGTCAATTTTTTTATCCTTGACCAAATGCCCAGTGGGGCCATATTCTAAGATAATAAGCTTTGGAGATTCCTTACTCCCTGATGCTACTGCTAAAAATGAGTTCATTTTCAGTTCTTCGATCTCAGGCAAAGAGAGAACTTTACATCGCAGGTTATTTTCCCTGGCAAGCTTTTCTGCGTCCAGAGACAGACGGGTAGGGGTCAAAATGTTGCCTGGCTGATTGGCTAAATTGCGAGCGAGATTGGTAGCCTGTGCGAAGATTTCCCCGAACTTCGCTCCTTTTTTGATGGCTTCGATTTTTTCTGGGTCTTCCTCCATTATGGTGAAACCTTTCAAGCTTCTATCTTTTTTTATGGTCTTGTATTGATCCATCTGATAGGCAGAAAGGAATATTCCCTCCACCATAGCTTGTGAGGCCTTGCCGAGATCGATTTCTTTTAGATCGGTCGGAAACACTATAGTAGAGAAGCTCTTAATCCCCAGCTCTTTTACCCTTCGACATGCAGATCCAAAAGCCTGCCGAAATTTCTCCAAGCACTCTCCTGCCTGTCCGGGAACATCAAATTCCTTTCTTCTGCCCAGTCCCACCAAAATGATCCTTGGAGTTGGCAGCCTATCTTGCGAATAAATAATCGCTGTTTGATTTAACTCCCCAGAAAAGTCTTTGTTTTTCAATAAATGGCTGATCATTCCGAGAACTCGATCGTCTATTGCCTTGATCGGTCCAGTGAGTTTCTTCTGATCTTCAAAATGGCTTAAAATGATAGCTTGGTCTTTGATTTGGTCTATCTTTCCCTTCTTCACGTTTACCTTCATAAAAAACTCCTTAAGCAGAAACCCACGACGTTTATCTCCATTAACTATAGTGAAAAAGACCCGGCTTGGCAAGAACAAAATGGTTTCCAGTTCACGGTTAGTGGGTCATGGGGAAAAACCAAAGAGTACAATTGGTAAAGACCGCCTGATTTGTTGTCGATAAAAGAAAGGAAAATTCTACTTCGAAGGACCCAGCTGGAGAAGATAAAAAGTACATTTGTTTTGTCTTTTTCTAAGGGGGTATTTGTGGACAGGAATCATCGAGATATTCCTTACCGGAGGGGGGAAGATCCAAACCGTCTTGAATCCTCTTCGCCAGAGGATGAGGGAAAAAACTCAAGAGTCTCCACAACAACCTTGCATACTGACCGCCAGGAGAATCCAAACGCGCAATCTGGGAAAAAAGTCACGGAAAAAGAAGGCCATTTGAAGAAAAGCGAAATTGATCTCTCTTATGCTTCACAGAAAAAGGATTTGGCGGGAGATGGACGAAAGACTGCATCAGAGGGTGAGGAAGATGCGATCTTGATTCAGAGTTCCACCGAGGCGATTTTTGAAGAAGATACGGAACCCCTAGAGAAGACCCCACCGAAAGGAGAATCAAAAACCAGCTCAACTAAGGAGAGGAAACCCATTCCCCGAAGGATCAAGTCGGAAAAATCAAGTAAAACTGGCCTTGTCGCCAAAAGAAACCCCCCAAGGAAACGAACTGCTAAAAGGGCCAAGCCACGCATTCCCAAACCCATCCCAGAGCAGGTGGTCACGAGCAAAGGGGTGGCCTATTTGGAAGGAAATACTATCAGAATGACTGGAGGGATAAAACCCCATCCGGGAGACCAGCTCAAGATAGGAGAAAAGGAATTTGTATTGAAACTCAGGGAAAGGAACAGAAAGCCCACATATCTTTCCATCCTCATATTATTGGCCATTGCCGTATTCATATCCTTTCAACTTCTGAAGGGGACAAGTTCAGGCAGGCTCATTGGAATTGTTTTCGAGGAAAACAGTAAAGTGCTTTTAACCGATGCGGAAATCCAGATCAAGGAACTTGGGAAAGAGGTCAACACGAACCAGCTGGGGTTTTTCATGTTCGATGTTGTGCCCTCAGGTTCCTACACTTTACAGACCAGGCTAAAGGGATACCAGATGGCTGAGGATAACGTCACCATCACTAAGAAGCAGACAACCACCATGACCGTATCGCTTTCTCCAAAACATCTGGCTGGACTTTCCGGCGAATCCTCTTCAGGAATTGTCTCTGAAGCTCAAGCCTCTGGGGGAACTAAAACGCAAAACAAATATGGAGCCATAAGGATAGAGTCAAACGTTTCGGAGCCGATGGTTGTGGTGGATGATTGGAGGTTGGGAACTGGTAATAAGGTTTACCAAAATATATACATTGGGAAGCATACCGTAAGGATCAGCAAGGAGGGCTATCAAGAGTGGATTCAGAAGGTGGAGGTCAAGCCTGGAAAAACTATAGCGTTAAAGGCAAATCTCTCAGCTGCAGAGGAGGGAACTGTCTTTTCCCAAAGCACAAAGGACTGGATAGCGCTTGCCCAAAGCCAGATGAACTCCCACGATTTCTCAGAGGCAGTTAACTCTTATGATCAAGCTTTAACTTCAGAGCCGAATTCCCCGGGGGCATTGTTAGGGAGGGGGTTAGCCTACCTTCAACTTAATGATGGATCAAGGGCTCTGGAGGATTTGAACAGGGCGGCTAAGGCTTATAGGGACGCAGGGGATTGCGATAAAGCCATCATTTGCTATACCAATCTGGTGGCGCTTGATGATCAGGACTTAAAATCTTTTTATAACCGGGGGATTTGTTATCTCAAACTGGGGCGATACCAAAAAAGCATCTCAGACCTCAAAAAAGTAGTCGGGCTGGACAAGAAGTCTTTCTTAGGTTACCTCCATTTGGGAGAAGCTTATTATAAATTGGGGGATTATGAAGCTTCCATTAAGAATTATAATAAGGCGAAAAAACTCAACTCCCACAGCCAGCAAGTTTATGTTGGTTTAGCTAAGGCTTATTTTGCCAATGGGAAGAAATCTTCTGCCAAAAAAAGCTATAGGAAATTCAAAGAGCTTTCCACCTATATAGATCGAGAACGGATGAAACAGGATCACGAATGGAGAGAGCTATTGAAAGGGATAGGAGAAAAAGCTGAGCCGGAGTTTTAGAATCCCCCACCGAAAAACCCAATCATACCCTGAATTGATAATCTCTGAAAAAGTGATACGAAATTCCTTTTAAGCGTCAAGTTTTAGCTGGTCATTGAATTTTTGTCCCCCCCGAAGCCAAACCATCTGCAGCCGTGAAGACTTCACCTAACTCTCTTCAACTATCCTTGGCAAGCTTTGAATTAAATTTTCTATATCACACCTCCTTCTTTAAACGCATGGCACCAACTCTCTCCAGCAACTGTTGGACCTGATCCAGATTGAATGGTTTGGATAAGATCCACTCCACTTTATTCTTCTTTAGATCTTCATAGCTGAGCTGAGCCCCCCATCCGGTGATGATCACCACCGGCATTTCTGGTTTTCTCTGTTTTATGTATCTGCTCAGCTCCCAACCCGACATTCCCGGCATTCCTAGATCGGTAATCACTACGTCAAAATCTCGTTCGGAGAAGAGCTTCAAGGCTTCCTCTCCGTCTTTTGCCAAAATGGGTTTGTGCCCCTCGAAATTCAAGAAATCCTCAAGCACATCTCGGATATTTTCGTCATCGTCCACCACCAATATTTTAAATCTGCAGCGCAAAGAACTGAAAGAATCTTCCTCATCTTTCCCAGAGGAGATTAAGTTCCTGGAAGAGAAAACCTCCTTTTGTTTTTGGGCAAGACCCTCGGTTCCTATCTTGACTCCCTGAACCTTTTTCAACTCGATAGTCTCTGTTTTTGGCTTTGTTTTGCCC
>Ga0209427_10002716_pt1 | contig 20816 bp, 41 predicted proteins | sample DeeMarSWOR136_30_FD_187465 | JGI IMG/M metagenome (GOLD analysis project Ga0209427, IMG submission 187465) | Marine sediment microbial communities from White Oak River estuary, North Carolina - WOR-1-36_30 (SPAdes) (version 2) | ecosystem: Environmental > Aquatic > Marine > Intertidal zone >...
CCCGCCCCTTCAGGTGATAGGCTGCTACATTCCATCCCAATAATGCTACCCATTGCCCGTCCAACTCCGCCACAAACTCCTTGAGCATGCCCGTGAATTTCTTCCGGCGCTTGCAGGATATCTTTTTATCGTTTATCCGCACGTCCACGCCTAAACTCAATATGGAGCGACCCGCCCGCAAACCTTGGTCTCGTGCAAGACGAACGACATCCCATTCCAGTTTGTTCCCTTTTATTTTTGGTCCTTTACCGCCACGCTTTGCCATTAACAATCCTTCCAACCATTTGTTGGCATACACCATATTTTTCTGCAATTTCATATTGATAGTATTTCCCTGTGGCATATAAAAACCGTATTTCATCAGCCATTTGTTTACTTAATTTTACACTCCTTCTGTTTCTTCCGCTTTCTAACGCTGTAACCCACCTGCAATTTTCTGGAAAATAACCCTTTTCATTGTCAATTCGATCAATCATTAATCCTTCTTTATAACCATTTGCTTCTGCCCATTTTGCAAAAGTTTCAAAACTATCAATCCATTCATCACAAATACTTATTCCATTAGTTCCATAACCAATATATGAAGGATGATTTCCACATAAACATCTTTGCTTCATTGCTCTCCATGTATTATAAAGTGGTGGTATATGTCCGCCTGAAGTATAACCATGTTTTGGGCGTGGTCTATATTTCAAGCAACCACAGGATTTTTGTCGTCTCCCAGTACTGTAGTCCAATTCCACAATTTTCCCGCAATAATCACATTTAAATAATCCATAAACAACTCGATTACCACCACTTGATAATCTGCTTTTTGTATTTCGCTTAATCCGCCTCATCAAACTCCATCCTTTGGTGCCCTACCTCCACTACTCATAAACGCCCTCTAATATCTTTAAGAAATTTGACTCCTTTAATACCCAATCAAGCCTTGCAAAAAATCTCTTGTGCCCTGGTTTTGGGTCAACCGCACCCATCAAAAACGGGCATCCCCTGATATATTCAAAAAAACCTTTCCACCAATCAACGTCTTGCCTTTCTGGGTTTTCTTTCCACCGTGACCTAAGTAATGCCTGTCTAGTAGATGTCCACTGTTTTATGTTCGGTAATTCTGGCAATATCTCATGCCACAATTTGATAATTTTGGCGTGTGGCACATTCGGTAGTTTATCTTCTTCATTATTATTATAACTATAACTATAACTATGATTACTGTTGCATGACATGTCATGTAAATGTAATGACATTTCATGACATTGATATTTTTGGAAAATCTCATCATCTGGTGGTGGGATACGGGAACGTGCTTCATGGGGGTGTGGGTTTTGGTGTTCAAGAAAATGCGGGATACATCCATACGTATTTCCGTTTATTGAATATTGAAAAACGAATCCTTTCTGTTCTAATTGTTCCAATAATCCATTCACATTACACTCATCATATGGTAAGATAACTGCCTTTATTTTTTTGGGTCTCCACTCAAAACGACCTTCTTTATCGGCGTATCCCCATAAACCAGAAAATAATATTCTTGCTAACGGTTCGCATTCTGCCAAAATATCGTTCTGGAAAAACCCTGGTTTAATATATCTAGCTCGCACTTAATCATCTTTGTATAAAGAAGAGTTGGTAGAACCATAACCTTTCCCTTCTTTCGCTTTTGGTGTCCATTCTTCCGCCCAATGACCAATCCGTAAGTTTGTGGGATCCAAATCTAGGCGCCACCTACTGCCACTTGCTCCCTTTCTGTTTTTCAATATCTTGCATATCAATTCTTTGCCGTCCTGATACAAACCAAGCACGAAATCTGCTGCTTCCTCTATTGCTCCTGACCCGCGCCCCATATCCATGGTCAATTCTACATCTCCGCTACCGCCCCGCCGGGAGGTCTGAGAAAGCACGATTACGGGTACATTCAATTTCTTTGCCATAGTCTTTAAATTCTTGGCTAAATTGGATATTATCTCATATTCTCCACGCCCCTCACCCTCCATCAAACCAAGGTAATCAACGCCTATCACACCAATCTTGATTTTCTTTTCTGTTTGGATGACTTTCATGTAAGATGGTATGTCTTGAATGGAGATATGGGTGGGGATAATATAAACGTTCTTTAATTTCTCTATGTAAATTTTTTCCAATCTCTCACGCACTGATTCTGCTTCGACATTGGCATATATGTCCTCTATGTCTTGCCCACTAGAACCGTGTATGATTTCATGATAACGCTCTGCAATTGTGGATACAGGCATTTCTATGGAAAAAAAGGCGACTGCCCAAGCAGAGTTTTGCGTGTAGTTAAAAATCATGTTTTGCAATATGGCCGTCTTGAATGTTCCAGCCCGAGCAATCACAAAAAGGACTTCTCCGCCTGCCACTCCCCTAATGCGATAATCTATCTCACCAATTCCAGTGATGAATCGGTTCTTCTTTTGGTTCCGTATATATTCGTAATATTCTTTTAGGCATCGTTCGGCATCATAAACATTGGATATGTCTACATAGGGTTTAAATCCATCATCTTGTGTTTCAAGAGATATAATGCCTTCCCGTAATTGTCTTATGAGTTCGTTGTTGTCATGCCACTTTTCTTGACATCCATCACTAACCTGATAACAGAGGTTAACAAGTTTTCTGCGGGTGGATAACTCTTTCACAATCCCCACATGATTCATGACCTGCGCACTTGTTGAAACCTTCCCTGCCAATTCTTGCAGATACTTTTTCCCGCCCGCCCTATCCGTCAATCCCTGCTTTTCCAATTCATGCCAAATGCCTACAAGGTCTAAATCTTCTATGGATACTATAGGATACAACGCTTGGTGTGTCTCCTTGTAGAAATCTTCTGCCGATAAAATGGTTCGCACCTTTGCCCTGCACTTTGGATTAAGGAGCATGGCGGAGAGGATGCTTTGTTCGGCGTCTATGTTGTAGGGGAGGGTGGATATCATTGGTTAATAACATTAAAAAGAACATCAATCATTTAAGGGAATATGGGCATCTGGGTCACGGCCAATCATTTCAACCAGGTTAGAATTCAAGGCTTTGCTGCCGACAGCACCGTTGGCACCTCTTTTGAATGATTGACTAAGGCTTTGTTCTCTTCTCTTCCTCTCGCGTAGCTCATCCATCGTCTGCACGATATCTTCTTCCTTTGCTAACTTGTAATTCGTTTTTTTGCGCCCATCTTTTTTATCCCTTGTACCGATAAGACAATATCCCTGTTTTTCTAGTTCTTCCCTAACTGACCCAATTGCTCTTTTTATACAACCCATGAGACCTTTTTTTTGTTTTGGGGTAACGGGTGACTTCCCATAGAGGGTCGCATAAAGGTCGTCTTGATGCAACCAGACATTATCACCAAAAAAATTGTTCATAAAAATAGTCTTCAATTCACCCTTTAACCCGGTTCCCTTTAATGGACTTTCATATCCCCTTTTATGTGCCATAATGATACCCTCCATGATTTAAGATTTGCTTTTGGCAGGCAAGAGAGCTTTGACTTTCTTGGCCTGATTATCACCAAACAACTTAGCCAATGAAACCATCAACTTCGTTGCTGAAAACTTAAAATCAAAAGCCTCAAAGGTTTGTTTATAATACTGCGAATCAAATGCTTCCTTGTAATCAAGCAGGATCTGTACTTTACGTTCAAATTTATCAGCATCTCTGCGGCATTCTTTAAGGAAATCCTCGAAGTTTCTTTGCTTTCTTTTTAAATCTTTATCGTTTGATTTTGCATCAAGTTCCCTTACCCTCTCCTTGAGAACTTCTTTTTTTATATCCCTTGAACCAATGCTTTCCTTGCTAGAGGCAATCTTGTTGGCTACTCTTTGTTGTCCCTTGGGGGATAACCTATGTCTTTCAACTTCCCTAACAAATCGAGTCGCATGGTCAAGGGTGGGCATTTTATCAAGAACTTTCTTGGCAATCTCCTGACGCTTCGATGGCTCTTTGCCATCCCCCTTCGCTTCCTTCTCAGGAAGTTCTCCTGTGGCCCGAAGATTCTTGAGAGCTTCCTTACACCTTGACTCGGGCCATGCAAGAAACTCGGCAACTGCACGACCACCAATGTCATAATCAGGTTTTAGCATTCTCGCTTTTATGTTTTCGGGGAGCTTACTATGGTTTTTGACAACCACAGTAAACTCATCTCGATTTGCTTCTAGCCAGAGCTTTGCAACCTTTACCGTTTCCATGACAACTAATGGATTCATCTTCCAATCGTCATCGTTCTCTGCTGCCATAATCTGAATCATTTGCGTATCTGTGAATGGTCGTATCCTAAGGTCAAATTCATACTTATCCCCATAAAGTTCTTGGAGAGCAAGCAATCTATGATGTCCGTATGCAATTTGTGTTTGCATTTTGCCATTGCTTTTAACTCGCCGCCCAATTAGGTTTTCCCAGAAACTTGTATGGTTAATTTTCTGTTTTAGGGATTCAACTTTAGCCCGATTGATTGGGTAATTTTGGATATCCCTAAATGGATTTGGATGTACATTTTTTAACTGGACTTTCATGATGTTTCCCCCTTTCAAGACTTGATTGATATTGCCTCAATAAATCTTCTCCGTTATTGGGAACTTGCCAAGCGTAATTAATATCATCAATAAATTCCTGTAGGTCTTGAACTAATAAATTCATATCTCCCGTGTTATCACACAGTTTTTCATCTCGGATATATTCAATAGCTTGATTCATAACATCGAGTTTTTGTTTTTGTAGTTTGATTTGGTTTTTCCGTTCATGTTCTATTCGACGGATTTCATATGCACGATGCCTCTCTATGTCTTCATCCTCAAAGCCCTTGATAATGGGTTGCCATATCTCCTTGACATCCTTGAAGCACCTATCACAGATATACTCATCATAATGTTTTAGTTGGCCAGCCCGAATCCGGAAATGAAACTTGGGATGGGTTCGTTTTTCTCCAATGCGTTCATTGCAGACAACACACAAGCCAAAACCTAAGCTAATAGCTAATGGCGACCCAATTTTTACACTGATGGCTGCCTTTCCTGTCTTATCATCAAGGGACATTTGCCCGCCATATTTACGGAAAATTGTATCTATCAAGGCTGGTCCAGTTCCCCGTTTAGTGCTACACTGTAAGTCATACATATGGGTTCGTAGCAAATCTACGGCATGCCTTTTTGCATCAGCATATGGAATAACTTTTGTTTTTCTCATTCTATTGATTCCACTTCCTTCATTCCCGCCACCGGGAAGCACTCACGCAAGGAGGGAACAAAAAGCGCAAGTGCCTCCCGTGGTCGCGTTTTTTAGCGGGTCTCCTCCCATTAGCCTAAAAACCAAGATCGTTTCGTAGCTTTATTTCATTCCTGTATTTTACCCGTTCCCAAAGCAATTTTAGCAAGCGAAGCTCCCAACAACTTTGACAGAAAGATGGAGCATCAATGTCATCGTATTTTAGTTGTCCCGATGTCCACTTATCTGGAACAACGCTAATGCGCCAAGTAAAGCATACGTCGTCTATTCTATTTATTTTATCAGTGATATTAAATGTTGCCTTATGTGAATCACTGAATTCCTTGCCGCAGTCTTCACATGTTATTCTGTTCATTGGTTTAATCTCCTTCGCTAAAAAGCTTCTTCATTCTATCCATCCACGTTTCCTCGTATTCTATTTCATCAATAAACTGCACCCATATTCCTGGATCGCCGTGAATCGCGGGGTCATATTGCTCCTCCACCTCCTTCCCGTGCCCGTCTGTTACGGTCACGGTGTCTGGTTGGGGAGGCTTTATACACCGCACAGTTATCCTCACGCTATCGCTGGCCGTCTGCCCTGCATAGGCAGTTCCCGCCAACAGGAGTGCAGTGCATATTATTAATAGGTATCTCATTCCCGCCCCTCTAATTTCTCCACCAACTCCTCAATTTCTCCTAGCACCTTATTCCGCTCCGTGCAGATATTGTCCTCCTGGTCGTCGAGTATCTGCAGGTATTGGCGCTTTAGAAATATCTTGCGCTCTAGGGTTTCGGTTTCGTTCATTATTCCTTTCCTTTTGTACTATCATCTGGTGTTGCTAAAAAATCAGCAGCATCCTTTAGTAAATCCTTCACGATTTTTTCTGCTACTTTCGGGTGTAAACCAGTAGGGGAATCTAATCCTTTGTCAATATGGTGAATTTTTTTCTGTATTTTTGTTAGCTTTTTTAAAATTTTACTCATGGTTATTCTCCTTTCCCGTTGACGGGAATCACAGCAACTCCCGCCAATGCTCAAAATATCTGCTCCTTATCCCGTCCTTCCCCACGACCGCCGCTGCCATGTCTAGGTGTAACTCATGCTGCATGTTCCACCCGCAATCCACGTGGTGAGTGTTCGGGTAGGGCAGAAACATGGAGGTCATCGGGCGCCCCGCCTTGCGGACTCGAATTAGTCCCTCTATGTCGTCAAGCAATATTTCTAGGTTACTCACCATATCGGTTGCCCCCAAAAGAAATATTTAAACCCACTAAATTCCAAGTATTTTCTCCCAAACTTCAAAAGGATAGGCAATATAGGATTGGAGATTTGTTGACCCAATAAGCCAAGAAAGCAATGGACCAACGCCACACAGCAAAAACAGCAATGCTATAATGCTAATTATGCCTAAAAATGTTAATCCAATACTTTTTATGATACGTTTGGACATAAAATTCTCCTTTCGGCCCGCACCTGCCAGAATCCGGGCACAAAAAAGCGCCCGAAACCCGCCCTATAATATAAAGGTATCGGACGCCCCTTTTCCGCTTGCTTTTTAGTACCGATTTTAAATTTATCTTTCGGCTTCATTTGTCCTTAAATTTCGAACCAAAAGTGACATGGCGGTTCTTGTACCTGGCCCCACATGATTGCCCTTTTCTATATTGTAAACATGCCTCACAGACACTCCAAGCGCATTGGCAAGAGCTTCTTTTGTTCCGTAGTGTTTAAGGAGAATTTCAAATTCAGTTTTCATAGTACAACCATTTTAATTGAAAATATTTCTTTTTGTCAACCCCCCAAAAGAAATAAATAGCATTTATTTTTTAGAATATCATTATATAAAATAAATTAAATTTAGCCTATTTTCTGCTTGACATGACTTGAAAAGTTTTCTATGGTATTCAACATGGAAACACAAAGGTCTCTCGCCCCGTCGTTCAACTATCCATACGCCGACCTTCATGCAAGGAAAGACCGAGCAGATTGGGTATAACGCGGGGAGGGGATGTGCCGGAAGGGAGGCATACAGTTAATGATGGCTGACAACCATGCGGAAAGGGGAAACCTAACAACCTAACCTTTTTCATTCATAACTTTACCTCCTAACTGGGGCCTCGCTCTTAAGCTTCCCTGCGGGGCGGGGCCCTTAATATAAAAAGGTATCCGAAAAAGAGGGACGCCATGAAACATACACCTACACCGTGGCAACGGGGCAATAATCTTTTCCCAGATAGAATTTTTGATTTAAAGGAAAGAGAAATTGCATATTGCGGGGGTCAAAACACAAGTGGTACAGCCAACGCCAAACACATCGTGCATTGTGTCAATATGCATGATGAGCTTGTGGAGGCGTTGGATGATATGATTAAATATCTTGATAATAATGGAAAAGAAAGTGATGTAAGTGAATTAGCTAGACAAGCCCTATCCAAAGCAAAAGAGAAAGAACAATGAACACCTACGTTTGCAAGCAAAGGCGAAACCGTCCCCGCGTGACTGAGCGCCTTTGTCGCCACTATATCAATAGGGGTGAGAGGGTGTGTCTCAAGAATGAGAACGTGCGGGGCATCAGGCAACTCAAATGTGAAAAGGCGTGGGAGATTCTCAACGGGAAATGAGGTTTATCAGGGAATTCATAACAACTTTACTCTTGAGCGTGACTATAATCGCCTCCACGTTCATTGCCATGTCTCTCCTGTGGGGCGGGACGCCAAGGGTGCAGTCAAACCCCATTAACGGGTATGATCCCATAGCAAGCGAATTGTTTGCGTGGGCGCACGCCTACCATGGGATACTTTCCAGTGAGTGGAATTATCAGAGGCGGGAATATGGTTTCTGGCGCCACAATCGTTGGTGCCCATTGTTCAGGAGCATTCCCGTCAACGGGAAAGGAGATAACAATGGGAGTAGACACTAGACTTTATATTAACAATAGGTGGAATTTAGGTGATATTAAAAATGTATTGGAACATCATTTGAAAGTTGAAAAAGTTTCAATTCGAACTGCCCTTGAGAATACACCATGCTATTATGTAACATTTATGCTTAATGAAAATTCAAATTTACATCCACATGCAACTGAACACCAAGATATAACTATGTGGGTTGATATGCGAGTTAATACACCATTAGGTATAAGCACAATGCTTTCCTTTCGTTATCACACATTGTCCGTAGAAATCCTACGTAAAATTGGGAGAGTCCTTGGTGGTTTCTTGCAAGAACAAGACACGGAAGAGCAATATGAAATGTTTGATGGGTTATTCCACAATGAAGATGGTCTCCCATACTTTTTGGAATATAGTATTTTGCATAACGAATGTAATGGTTGGAGCGTCAAACAACTCAATGAATCTATACACCTGTGGCATAACCAAGTTAAAAGCAATCGTAATAGGATGGAATTATTCCCGTCAACGGGAAAAGATAAATGTATAGAGACGTAACGAGGTTAATCTATTTTTGTTTTGGGATGTTGTTTGCGGTGTTAATCATATTGCTATGAAGGGAGCCTGCGATGAAATCCATCTGCCCGGTTTGCGGAAAATCCTTCCTAAACATTACCCACCACACGGAAAAGGGGGAAATAACGTATGTCCACCGTATCATCAACCATACAACGAGAGTTAGGCATGTTGGATGCATCGCCCGAAGCACGGGAGAAACCATCACCCTCAGTGAATGCCTACGGAAAAGTGCTAGACTTGATAATGGCGCAACCAGATGATGAGCGCCGAATGCTCTATGCTCAAGTTGTGGGGTATCTGTTTCCATATGTGAAAACGGAGGTATGGAGTAAAGTTTTGGGGATGGTGAGAAAATATCTTGCTAGGAGGAAAGATGGTAATGGGAACTAATTTCTATTTATTGTCTGATGATGATTACGATTCTATGGATCCAGAATATCATATTGGTAAACGTTCTGCTGCTGGATGGTATTGTTGGGATTGTAAAACAACTCTAACGAAAGGTGGCATTAAAAATGTCCACCATGGTATTGGTCAATATAATAGATGTCCAGTATGTGGCAAAAGACCAGCAAAAGAACCCATTGAAGAATCCTCTGCGGGTCGAGAATTGGGTTTCAACAAATCCACTCCAAAGAAAAAGACAGGTGTTAAAAGTTGTGCATCCTTCACATGGGCAATGCCACGTAATCGTTTAGATAAGTTAAATTCCCGAAAAAAAGAAATAATAGATGAATATGGGCGGAGATATAATATTGGGGAATTTCAAAAAATATTAGAGGAATGTCCCATTCAATTCTTTAATTTTGGAGAATGGTTTTGTTAAATGCTAGTCACAAACAAACATAACCTACCAGAACCTATCTATCGTGCTCTATTAGGCGAATCTCTCGGCCTTGAGCGCAAATTCAAGTTCACCCCAAAGCATGTGGGTCTCACAAAATTGCTTATGCCCCCACAGATAGCCCTACTCATGGCTCGCCATGATGATGAGATAGAAGAGGACGCAAGTGACCGTGCCTGGGCCCTGGACGGCATAGCCGACCACAAGGTGCTTGAGGATACGAACATGTGGAACGTTATCAAGGAAGTCCCCATGTCGCTAACACTAGATAACTGGACTATCTACATGCGCCTCGACCTCTATCACCCATTTACCCTTTACGATTACAAGCGCACGAGCGTGTGGTCTTACATATTCGGGGGGCGGGACGAGTGGGAGCAACAGCTCAATTGCTATGCCTACGCCGCTCGATGCAATTTTGCCCTAAAGATTGACCGCTTGCGCTCTATTCTGCGCTTTCGGGATTGGCAAAAGAACAAGGCAAAGACCGACAAGAAATACCCACCCATCCCATTGCACATAGTTGACGTACCAATATGGAGTGATAATCAGTCCTCAGATTTTCTACGTAACCGCATATCCATATACAAGAAAGCACTTGAATCGCCCGATGAAGAATTGCCACCATGCTCCAGGGAAGACCGTTGGGTAAGGGATACAACATGGGCAGTTATGAGGAAAGGCAGAAAGTCGGCATTACGAGTGCTTAATAGCAAAAAAGAAGCAGAAGATTGGATGATAATAAATTTAACTTCACCAACAGGAATATATATTGAGGAGAGACCTGGGCAATCCGTGCGGTGTGAGGAATATTGTGCCGCCCGCCCGTTTTGTAGGCAGTATAAGGAGGAAATAAGTGCCAAGTAAAAAAATCGTGGTTGATGGAGGCATGTGTAATGGCATCAGTAAATAAATGGATAGGCATTGGTAATTGCACAGACCAACCGAATTTACGGTACACAGCAAGCGGGACTGCGGTTTGTAATTTTTCAATAGCGTGTAATGATAAGTATAAAGATAAAGATGGACAGCAACAAGAAAAAGTTGAATATATAAACATCGTTGCCTGGGCCCGCCTCGGGGAAATATGCGGGGAGTATCTGCGCAAGGGGTCTCAGGTCTACATTGAGGGGCGCCTGCAGACGCGCTCATGGGAAGACCGCGAGGGGGTCAAGCGATACACAACAGAAATAGTTGCCCAAGTTATGCAGATGCTTGGCAATAAGGGAGAATAATATGGGGCGATATACTCCAAACAAGAGTTATGGACATTCTTGTCAAAGCATTGGGTATCAAACTTATCGTATTTCTTGGGTAATAGATAGATATTATCAGGGGTCGCGATTGCGATTTCCAACACGATTTATTAGGGATACAGACCGTAATGGTGCTAAAAAGTTTTGTAAAAAGTGGGGTATAGATTTCAATGATTCATTTGCGAAGGAGCAAAAATAATGGAACAATCCCAAGAAATAACCGAACTCACCGCCGCCCTGATAGCACTTCAGGCGGAAATCAAACCTGTGAAGATGGATAGCGAGAATCCCTTCTATCACTCAAAGTACGCCTCTCTCCACTCCGTGTGGGAACAAACCCGCCCCCTGCTCAAAAAGCACGGTCTCGCCGTCATACAAGCCCCTGACACGCACGAGGGGCAGGTGGGGGTATCTACCACCATAGCGCACGAGTCGGGGCAGTGGATTAAGGCGTTTTTCGGTATGACGCCCGCCAAGCAGGACCCGCAAGAATTGGGAAAGATAGTCACCTATTTTCGCCGCTATGCCCTTGGAGGGTTTCTGGGCATTGTCACAGAGGAAGATACGGACGGGGAGGTAGGGCAGCACAAACCCGAAAAGAAAGACCCCGTTCCCGTTGGCGGGAAAGACACCCTGATAGCTCCCGCCGTCATAAAGAAATTTCAGGCGCTCAAGAAAAGCCTGAAAGCCATAGACGAAAAGAAAGGCGAGGAGCGATATTACGCAATACTGGGAGCGGTCGGGGGCGTAACACATGCAAATGAGATAACGAAAACCAACTCAGACAAAGTGGCAAAAGCGTTGCAGGATGCCATACCACAATTGAATGAGGAAATGAAAAATACTCAGTGAGCAAAGAGAGAGGTTGAGGGGATGAATATTCGGGATATTATTGAGTTAGACGGTACGGAAGTGGGAGGAATGAGATGGAAAAATATGTGATTATGGAACTTCCGGATGATAGAGATATTACCATTTATCATCCTGAATTGAAAGCCATTGATGAGGAAGAGTTGGAGAGACGGTTAGGCGAAATCAGGCAATTAGATGAAAAAACTCTATTGGGCACAGATTGGGATTGGTGGGATAAGGCCAAACAAATCCTTCTTGTGGGTAAATGACAAAAACGTGAGTAACACATAACGAAACTACGGTTATTGTGCTGTGATGTCAAGTGCTAACTTTTAGGTTTATGAAGCAACCTTAATACCTATACCCACAAATTCCGCAAACATATCCAGTGCTTGTCCTTGTCATGAACCACCCACACATTGGACACTCTGGTAAAGTCATCTAAATACCTTTTTCATCAAGTTGGTTAATTGTCTGTCTGATAATGCCTCATAAATAGCTAGTTCCATCGGGTTTATCCATGTATGCGGTTTGTCATTTTCTACCTCGTGTAATAACTCATGTATTACGGCTCTGACAATACCACCCGCCCTACGCTTGTTTGGGTTCAGGGAAATTCTACATACATTATCGAATGGGTCATGGAGCCCAGTAAATGTTTTGTCTGGATTCTTGCAGCTATCAAGATCATCATATTCTCCGTATTTCATATCACGCTTGATTCGGGCACGTACTTGTGGTTGTTTCATTGCCCTATAAAATCTATGCAACCATTTTGTTGCATCTTCATGCGTCATAGTGGCACCTCATCTATGTCTCTCCAGTTGCCGCTTAAAATGGTCTTAAATCCGCACATTATGCACATATAAGTGTCATTCTCTAACTGCATTGTCCATCCGCAACGTGGGCATGTTCTCATTATAGAGGCACCTCATCTACATCAATCAATTTTCTGTCTCTTATTTTTGCTATTGCAAATCCTATTTGTATGGGGTCATATTCAGCTATTTCAGCATAGGAACTAGCTCCCATCACGCCATATAATCTAAGGAAAGAGCCTGTATTAACATAAAATCTTTGGTCAGAATGTATGAATTTGTCTGTTTGATTAACGGATGTATAGTTCTGTTTTATTTTGGCGCCATCATCGGTTAGGTAAAGTTCTGATTCTGGTTTACAGACTAGCAATAAATGAGTGTGAGATTTACACATAAGCATTGTATCGGCAAATTTGTATCTTAGATGTTCTTTTAGGGAAAGACGCATATTATTGATTCGTTGTTTTGGGTCTTTAGCTCCACTTTTTATTAATTTTTTACCATGGGTATGATAGCTTTTAAATAATGGCTTTCCGTGTTTATCTTTCCATGTTATTTTGCAACTCCAAGTGCCATATTTAACATTTAATCGTTTACACAACTCTTGAGTCATATTACCAATCCGCCATAATTTCATTGGGTGATTCCCCTCCAATACAGTTACAAGTCTATCTGCTATGGGCAATCGCATTTGTACGCCTTCTTCAACTTGTTTAAAAGCAGAGGGAATTTTAACCTCTTTGCCATCTGGTAATACATGAAATTCAGGTTCAAAACGAGGGTCATCTAAGTAAATTGATTCTGCAAAATCACCACCGTCAACTCCAAAATTGACACGGGCAGGCAAACCATCATATGGGGACAACATCATGTCTACCAACTTATTCCATCCATCCCACGAAAATGACCGATTACCTATATGTTCATCACTAAATAAAAATAGATTGAAATTAGATGGAACCTTCCTTTCCAATAATATCATTGTTTACTCCCATTGGGTTTACGCCTCGCAACCTGTAAAGTTGCAGTCTGCAATTCACACAATTTTTGAAGCCTTCATCGACCTCTGGGTCTAACGGTTTACCGCAATGCTTGCATCTGCCTTCCCGTTGACGGGAAATGAGCATTTGCCTGCCATACTCCCTGTACTTTTCTACGTTATTCTCCCGCCATGTTTTGCATTGCCTGCGGTGATTCGTGTTGTGTAACCCGCAGCGTGACTCGCCGGGTATCGCCTTTCTGCCACACTCCCGGCACAACCCCTGCGCCTTATGCCGTTGCTTGTATGCTTGGTCACCCATGCTAGTGCAGTCCGTAGAATTGCCCGTCTCGGTTCGCCACCAACCCGCGTTCTTTCATTATCTCTATGGCGGCATCCTTGAGTTCCACAAACACATCGTTTGCGGTCTCCTTGTCCATCCCGAAATAGATATGGTTTGCAAGCCATCTAAATATGATGCCCTGCGCGGGGTCATATTGGGCAACCAATGTAAACATGAAATCGCTATGATCAGTTTCTTTTTTCATATATTTCTAGGCTTGCCACAGTTGGGAAAAACCCCGTCCCATCGTGCTTGCAAATGCGTTAGCCTGGAACCTGGTTTCTGTGGCAAGCTATCTATACAATTCTCTTGTATTCACGCCTGCAAATTCACACAGTTTGCGCTCGTGTGCATATTTCAGACGTTTCTTTTGACCGCCACGCATGAAGGCCGATAATACTTTGGAATCAATGCCTATCTTTCGTGCCAACGTTTTTTTGCTTGCGTTTGGGTATTGCGTTTCTAGGTATAGGTTATAAAAATTACCCATTCTACTTTAATCTATCTAGGGTGGCTTTCTGGGATTTTTTCTTTACGATATTTTTGGCACTGTTCTTCTCCCAGCTATCACAGTCCTTGATATCAAAGGTTATGATCGTGCAACTCTTGGGGATGCAATAGTATGTGCCCGACTTTAATATGGCATGCTTACAGTTCAAGCAATTACCGGGAACCTGCTTTTTCTTTTTCACCTTATTTCGTTTTTGTTCCATCCTGCAAACTCAATTTCCTCGCTCGTCACATTCCCTGCAAGCGAAACAGTAGTCTTCACCAAATATCCACCACACATTCCACAAAAATACAATTGCTTGTGGGTTCTGATTCCCCACGCTCCCACCTCATCAACGTCAAACGGTTCATGCGGTATTTCTGGAAAACCCTCTATGTCAAAAGTTCCGTCTGTTTTGGTATGAAGCATACACGTCATATCATTCGTTCCCGCTTATGAGTTCCCTGTACTTTCCAATGAGGTTCTTTAATTCCTTTATATGCAACTCTATCCGTTGTATCTTGTCGTCCATACAACTCCTTAACAGCTCAAGGCGCTGGCGTTCCATGTCGTTAGCGGTTTCCATGATCGTTCGTTATTTGAATTTCAAAGGGTCCTTCGAACTTCTCCAATTCTTTGCGGTCTATAATAAACGTTTGCTCCTTAATATCTTCTGGGGCATCAAAGTAAGCATATTCTAATTTGTATAGGGTCCCCGCATGGATATAGATTTGCCAAGCATTAGGCATCAGATTCCCACTTTGATTCTTTGATTTCAGGGAATCTTTTTCGGATAAGAGGCTGGCACAACCAATTTCTTTTTCGCCCCTAGACAAACATACTGCTATCTTCTTGTCTGTATAGTTCACTACATAACCGTAATACATATCGAATTTAGAAAAGGCACAAAAAACGCAAAATACAATGGCACAAAGAACAATTCTATATGTTGCTTTAAGCATCTTTCTGTCCAAGTGCTTCTTTCGTTTCTTTTTCTTCCTGTTCTTTAACGAATTCATCCCATTCTTTTTGCACTCGTTCTTTTTCCAAATAATATTCTTCTTCCGTAACCCTTGGGTATCCGTCAATGTCGTAGTAATACATCGCATATTCATATTCAGTTTTTTCTTCTAAGTTCTTTTTGTCATCGTAGACGTAATATCTGCTTTTTTCGGGTTCATGGAAATCATCAATCTGTAGACTTATTGGGACGCAATCTGCCAACAGTGTACCACTCCAAAATATCATCCTGTAATAGTATCGAACTCCAACGGGATACCCATCTTCTGTGCGTTCCCTGGGATCGCCATCATGCCAGATACATTGAGCGCGAAACATTCCCGCGCCAAAACATAGAGTAGTATGTTCAAACTCATTGACAAAATCTGGATATTCTTCTGGAATAGTAAATGTAAGACAATCGTTTGGATTCACACCACAAAATGTTATGTCCTTATATTGTCTGCTTGCATAATGACTTAAAATTACCAATGCAAATGCAATACACCAAAACGCAATAAACTTAATTTTCATTGTTTTTCCACCATTCTGTTTGTTTGATTAAATTGTTTTAAAACCCAATGCCTTATTGAAACCTTGATACCATTCTTTTATGGCTATCGGTTCCCATTTCTCCATATTTACAATCCATTTATCCCCAACAAAATCGTATAAAAATAGGTTTCGCTTTCTATCCAGAAAGATAAGCGACACCAACACTCCCCCCGCAATAGGGGGTAGTCTAACTATGCATGCAGCAAGTGTGTCGTGATCAGAATCAGGGTTGGTATAGTAGGTTTCTATGAATGCCCAATGTTCGTTTTCAAAAGCAAAGTGCCAGTGTCGCTCTATTTCATCAACTGTAACAACGGGTTCCTTGGGGGCGGGTGCAAAGGGTTCATTGTTGCCTAATGCTGTCGTAGAAAACAATAAAACCGTTAAAATTGTTAAAAGGGTTCTCATTAGCTCGTGTCAAACGCTGACACATAATCACCCCCTCTTTCTTTTATTTGGGCGCTGCCTCGTAAGGGAACAGTGCCTCGTATTTAGCTTTTACAACTTCCCTTTCTATCCTGCTGTTTACCCAATCGTCGAAATTATTCACCAAACGTATGGCGTTCCGCTTGATTAGTGGCGGTATCTGCGCCACAACCATAGCGTGAGCCATTGCCTTCATTTCCGCTCGTTCCTCGGGCGTGAATACACCATCCTCTGCCGCCGCTACAAATGTCTGGTTTAGTTCAGTGACCACGGTTTTAACCACAACTGATATGTCCTCTATGGCGGCAAACGCGAGTTCATTATTCGTTCTTGCCCTCACCCATCTGCGCACCTCATACAGTATCCACGTGCCAAGTATGCCCGCCAAACTAATACAAATGGGGGCAAGGGTAGATATAAGCTGTTCTTTCATGTCTGTTAACTCTCCTTTGCTCTCTGGCTTAATCGTTCTTTTCTGAGTTCTTCTGTTGCTGTTGCCAATGCCAATTCCTCTGGCGTCATTTCAGACGCCTCGTTCATTAAAGCACGAATGATATTGCTTATGGCCATGCTTATGTAAAGAAACATTGCAGGCGTGAGAACAATACCCTTGCTTTCAACTTTTTCAGTTTCCTCTACGCCATTCATTCTACGCTCCTCCTTCAATCTCTATGATACCAAGTGTAAACAATGCCTTGATAATCTCTTTTTTAAACGTTAACCATACCCGCTCTTTTCCCTCTGCAGTTTCAGTACCAAGAACGGCAGACCACGCTTTTAATGCTAGGTCACCATGGTCAAAGATTGGATGATAGCTGCTTTTCCAGTCCGCCTTCACCGTGGCTGGCATCGTATCGTAAAGGTCAAGGTATTCCTCATAATTATCGTTAAACCATTTCAGGGCAGCGTAATACCGTTCCTCATTGGTTGCCCCAGACTTGAATGCGGCACACCCTGCGATAAACGATAATGCCAACACCAATACCAGAATTGGCGCAATTCGTTTTAATATAACCATATAATCATTTCCCCCTTATTCGGATCTACATCGGCATGTATATAATTTTTGCCAATGCCTATTCTCTTAAACCCTGCCTGAAACAGAGCGTGTAGAATCTTGTATCTGTACCAATTGTTCTTTGTTTCTATGTCTACGGCATAACCCTTGCGGTGTGAGCTAGTTTCACTTCCTCCAACATCACGGTTGTGGTTATAGCATCGGCACCATGAGTTTATATTGAAAGAGAATCCCGCATTTAGTTGGGCGGTTCCCAGTTTCACCAATAGGGGCGCATAATCCACCCTGTATCCGCAACCGCAACGGCATTTTATCTGTTCTGCGTTGAAGAGATAATTGCCCACCTCATCCTCTACTACGGGAAAGTCCACTATTTCTTTCCCTTGGTCTGCTCATTCATGAATTCTTCTATTTCGCCCATGGATTGGCCGATTTTGCCGTACAGGGCTTCTATATCAAGGCGACGCTTGCCTATGGTTTCCATGTATCGCCGTATCTTGACTATCTCGTTGAAAATCATGTGGCGGCAATCGTCACATTTGCGCTTTCGTTTAGGCATTTTTGCCGTTGAGTTTGTCTAACTTCTTCTCTAAACGTTTTGTGGATTCTTTGAGGTGGTTGAATTCCGATTTCAGAACTCTTTCCAGGCTCTCATGTTGCGTTGTGCATATCTCTCTTGGCACGAATTTTTTATCCAAACTGTTCAATTTTTTGCCATTTATCTTGTTTAATGCAACTTTAGTGCCCCCGCCCCCGATAACCAAAATAACAAACCCTATTAATGCCTGCTCCAATCCGGTGAGTGTCATGTCTATGCCTTCGAACTAAATGCTACCGTTACATCACAGTGTTCTGGGTCGTTGTGATAATTCCATAAATCACCAACGGTCCAATCGTATCCCTGCTTAACTTTGGTGTTTATTGCGTCGTTGCGTTCCCTTAGTTTCTGGTCAAATATGGTTCGCACCTCGTCCAACATTGCAATAACTTTGTCGGGAGTTGCGTTTGGCCATTTGCTAACTATTGCTTCCGCTATTTCAGTTGATGTTAATGCCATGTATGTATTCCCTATGTCGAACTTGTAAAATTCAAAGAACGTGTTGTGGGTCCGTAACTTATTGTGTACCATTTTGCTGAACTTAATGCCGCAATGTTCAGGTAGGGCAACCGCTTCTTTGTTATTGCAGTCTGCGTTGATTTCACAACGCTAACATTTGTTGTGTTTAGTTTTACACCATAGGTTCCAGGATGCGTACTCAACCTAATGGATACATAACTGGAAGTGTCAAATATGATATGCGTTTGGCACCCTATCCTCGGCCTGCGCAATGAATGAACCGTTTTTGCTGTTGACCTGATAATATTCACACCATAATTTAACAATGTGCTGTTCTTGCCAGTACTCTCCCTGATGTGTGTTAGTGGTGAAAACATGCACCAGTTCCAATCGCTTGAGTTACTATCTGGCGTGATTATGCGCGGTGAATCCTCGCTTGCACCCTCCGTAGTTGCCACATAGATGCTTGATAGACGTGCCGTGCTATCCAGCATAAAGACTATATCGTTTTTAGTGATAGAGTTGCCGTCTATACCATCTATGTCGTTGGCGCCACCATCGGTTGTTCCTAATTTTATATATACTGTTTTTGACATTTATATCCTCACGGAACACACGGGATTGCCGCCTGCCCAGAATAAACTCCATCATCAAACGCTTGTTGCATACTAAACGCATCGCCCTTTATGGTTAAAACCCATAACCAACCCTCCACGCAAACAGAATAGACATAGGTTGTAGACGGTAAATTTATCCGTTCAATGCCCAACACTTCAACACTATCCCATTCGTCTGCATAAGCATTGCCGTTGGTTCCTCCGCCCCCACCACTACAGGCGATTAGGGTTAGCATTATTATGGGAATTATCAATCTTAAAATTACCTTCATGATTATCCTCCTTTATAAATATCTATTATGTGCGGTCGTATTTCCAGAACCACTTACAACCTTATACCCGGTGCTTGCATTTTCAATAATATTGGCAACTATATTATTATTTGAACCTGTCACCCCAATACCTAAATGTTTTCCTTCGGGACCGTCATTACCTGCATATCCCCCCATGCGCAATTGATTTCCCGTAAACACTGTACGGTTCCCGTGTAACACTATTCCTTGACAAGTGTCACCCTCTGTTGCCTGTAAAACTACTACTGTATTATTTGCGCCTACAACGTCATTTCCCCCAACATATAATCCTACAGTAGAAGAGGTGGTTTTATTTTTAACCGTGATCTTGTTATTGCTACATATACAGTTGTTACCACTAACACGCATGCCATACCATCTAGTGTCGCCTGACGATAATACCGAAACACTATTCCCCACTGCTTGTACTTCTGCCCCAATTACATCACAAACGTAAACAATGCCAGCGTGTCCCGTGGGAACTAGATCACTTGAAACTAATACCGTGTTACCTTGAAACAATGCATGGTCGCCACTAACCTGGACTGCTTGTGCTGCAATATTGATAAATTGATTATCAGATACATTTATATTTCGTCGTCCGGTACTATAAACAAAAACCCCAGTCTGTCCAGCATGGCTAATTTTATTGTTGTTGATTGTAAGCGAATTAAAAGATAGCGTTAAACCCGTGCAAGGCAAAAATCCGATAGCTCCACCCGTTGTTACACATCTTTCTATAATTATTTTGTTTGCCTCTTTAGCCCTAAAAGCTACATCACCCGAACCATCTCCGAGGATGCCAGTTCTTTTCATGTCAAAATAAAGTCTATCTAGGTGGATATTATTGTTTGGTGCTGCCGAAGAAACAAATATTAAATCTCCAGTTAGTGCTGTTGATTCAGTTGAGCTTAAATTTTTGATTTTAAAATTTGAAAAATAAATGCTTTTATTGTCTGGTTTCCGTAATTTAAATGCTGATCTACCGCTACTAACTGTTATAACAACACCTTCTTGTGATTCACCTATAATCTCAATATTACGATTTGATAAATGTACTGCTGTTGTTAAATTATATGTACCAGATAGTAGATAAAGCCCATTTCTATCGGTATCAACTAAAGCATTAACAGCCGTTTGTATGTTGTTATATTCCCCCTTGTTTGTTGTTGGGCCTACAATAACGTATCCCTTTGCCCACATTTCATAAGCATCTTGACCCAAATTCTGTGCAGTTAATGGCCCAGCCACAGGCACTTGCCATACCTTGTTGCTATCATCTTCCCATACCACCATTGCCGATGGAGATAAATCATCCCAATCTTGAAGTGTCACGGAATATTTTGTAGCTCTCACCGTCATGGAACAGTCTTTGTTTATTTTTATGCTATCAATCACACACACATGCGTTCCGCCGTAGTCCGCGTGAGATATGGTAATAACGTCCCCTGGTTGCAATTCAAGGCATGTTCCCTTCAATACCATGGTTATCTGCGCCTGATTGTTGTGCTTGCGCTGATAGTAAAGCATGCCTATTTTTTGCACGTCTTGGCTGTCCGTAACGAATGGCACTGACAATACTTCG
>Ga0209427_10002717_pt1 | contig 20806 bp, 19 predicted proteins | sample DeeMarSWOR136_30_FD_187465 | JGI IMG/M metagenome (GOLD analysis project Ga0209427, IMG submission 187465) | Marine sediment microbial communities from White Oak River estuary, North Carolina - WOR-1-36_30 (SPAdes) (version 2) | ecosystem: Environmental > Aquatic > Marine > Intertidal zone >...
GTCCGTATTGGTCATCGACTGCACCGCAATCGGTGCGTCCCCGCCAATGGTTACCTCTCCGATTTCGATAGGCTTGCTTGTCCGCCTGTGATTATTTATCTACCTCACCCCTTTCTACGGTAGCAGACTCTCACCGCTGACAATGCGGATGATATCCTGATAGGTGACCAGCAGGATAAAGCCAAGCAGCATGGCAAAACCGACCATATGTATCATTCCCTCGATTCTGGCCGGCACGCGTTTGCCCCGCCGCACTGCTTCCAGCAGGACAAAAACAATCCTCCCGCCATCCAGCGCCGGCAGAGGGAGAAGGTTGATGATGGCCAGATTGATGCTGAGAAAGGCAGCGAACTCCAGCAGCGGGCTTAGCCCCGCCTGGGCCACCTCACCGGTGAGCTGAGCAATGGCCACTGGCCCGCCCACGACTCTCGGTGCGCTGCCGATAATCATGCTGATGATGCCGTTCTTGAAGAGGACAAAAGTGTCAATGCACTCTCGCACGCCCATCGGTATCGCCCGCCAGAAAGGAAAGCTCTGCCGGACGACCGTCGGCGAAACGACTCCAACGGCCACGCCAATTGCCCCCTCCTCTTCCGGCGGCTGCCACCTCGGCACCGCCCTGACCTCCTCGATAGTGTCGTCGACGTGCTGAATGAGCAGAGTAACGGGCTGCCCCAGGTTGAGCTGGATGTGGCGCTGCACATCGCCGATGTTATTGACCTCGTTCCCGTTTATCTCAAGGATAGAGTCCCCGGAAACGATGCCCGCCCGCGCCGCAGGTGAATTTGCCGCCACCTCATCAACCTGCACTTGTCCGTAAACAATATTATGCGGCACCATAAATGCCACCGAGAAGAGAAGCAGTGGCAGCAGCAGGTTCATCAGCGAGCCGGAACCAAGTGCCAGCAGCCTGACCGGAATGCTTTTACTGGCCAGACTGCCCGCCACTTTCGGGTCCTCTTCGCCGGCCATTTTGACAAAACCGCCCAGCGGTATGGCATTCAGCGAATATACGGTACCACCGCGCCGAAAGGAGAGTAGCCGGGGAGGGAAACCGATGCCAAATTCCTCAACGGTAACGCCAGCCATTTTAGCAGTAGTCAGGTGCCCTAACTCATGGGCGATAATCAGTACTGCCAGTATGGCCAGGAAAGCGACGATGGTGATGAATATTTCCACTACCTCACTCCGCCTACTGTTTTGAGCAATGTTTCCCTGGCCCAGACATCCGCCGCCTCAATCTCTCCAAGCCCGGGGCTGCTTATGGCCCGGTGCTGCTCCAGCGTCCGCTCGATGGCACCGGCAATATCGGTGAACTGGATGCGCCCGGTGAGGAAAAGCTCCACTGCCACCTCATCGGCAGCGCAGAGCACCGCTGGGTAGGTTCCACCCCGTCTGCCCGCCTCTATTGCCAGTCGCAGGCAGGGAAATCTAACGTAATCGGGTAACTCAAATTCAAGGCTTCTGACCAGGCCCCAGTCAACCCGGGGAAGCTGTGGGTTGGCAAGTCGCTCCGGATAGGACAGGGCATACTGGATGGGCAGGCGCATATCGGGGTAACTCAGCTGCGCCTTAATCGAGCCATCGACGAACTCCACCATAGAGTGGATGATGCTCTGGGGATGGACCAGTACATCGATGCGCTCGTACGGCATATGAAAAAGCCAGTGCGCCTCAATAACCTCAAGTCCCTTATTCATCAGCGTCGCCGAGTCGACCGTCACCTTTTTCCCCATCCGCCACGAAGGGTGCTGCAACGCCTGCGACACCGTCACCTTTTCCAGCTGCTCTCGTGAAAACTGACGAAACGGCCCTCCCGACGCCGTCAGAATGATACGGGCGGCCTCCTGGTGCTCCCCACTGAGGCACTGCCATATGGCGCTGTGCTCACTGTCAACGGGCAGAATCCGGGCACCACTTCTGCTGGCCTCCTCAGTTATTATCTCCCCCGCCGAGACCAGCGCTTCTTTATTGGCCAGCGCTATGTTTTTGCCCGCCCGCAACGCAGCCAGCGTCGGCCCCAGGCCCGCTTTTCCGGACGTGGCAATGACCACGATGTCTATTTTTTTGCTGGCCGCAATCTCATCCAGAGACAATAGGTTATTCTTTATGTTAACTAAATCTTTTAGCCTATCGATGTCGTTTTCTTCCGGTGGACAGCCGATAAACTCCGGCTTGAATTCCTTTATCTGCTCGGCCAGCAGCTCCAGGTTTTTCCCCGCCGCCAGCCCGACAACCTGAAATTGCTGCGGCATTGCGCGTATAACGTCAACCGTCTGCCGGCCGATGGAACCGGTGGAGCCGAGGACAGCCACCCGCTTTACTGAATCAACCATTGCCCTATTATCTTACAACAAATAGGTTCATGAATGTAGTCTTGCGCCTGTTGCGGCGTTTTTCAAGGAAAAACCCTAAATGGTAAATGGTATTGACTTCAGTTCTAAAAGGAATATAATAAAGCTTACCTGATGTAAAACACCTTCAAAATAGCATATTGGATTCGGGGTGTAATAATAGAAAGGGTGTCATTGACCGTATGAAATTGTGACGGTGGCGGACACTCATTGTGTTTTAAGGAGGTGGGGAACATGATATCGCATGAAATTCTAAAGGAATTTGCCCTTTTCGAGGGCATAAATGATGAGGTATTAAAGGACATTGCGGAACTCTGTCATGAACGCAGTTACGGCGAGGGTGATTCCTGCTTTCTGCAGGGCAGAAAAGCCACTGAGCTGTACCTTTGCCGCAGCGGCAGGGTTGACGTCACCGTTCAGGTTCGTGAGCCCTGGGGTATGGAAGTCACCGTTCATACGGCAACGGTGGGCGAACTATTTGGCTGGTCTGCTATGGTGGAACCATATGTCTATACGGCATCGGCAAAGTGTCAGGAAAGGACCGAGGCCATTTGCATCAACAGGTCGGACTTGCTTGACTTCTTCAGGAAAAGACCAGAAGTAGGCTATTTGGTGATGACTAACCTTGGTGCGGTAATCAGTTCAAGGTTAACGGAAAGCAGGCTGAAACTGAGTAAAGCGATGGCAGCTGCTGCCAACCTGGAATGGTAGAATACTTACCCCTCTACAGCTACGATTTCTCCCTGCCTTCTTCCTCCTCTTCACTTTCCAGCACGCTGGGCAGGCTAAAAACATCTTGGGCATCTTTCCCCATGTAGCCAGAAGCTGACCATGAGTTGTAGAACTCCTTTTCCTCACCACAGATCTTGCAGATACCCCGACTGATTGGACCGTCAGCAGCCTCAATATGCCAGTAATGCCGGCAGGTTGTTGAAACCGCCGACTTCTTTTCTTTCAGGTTATTTCTATTCCTCATCACGCACCTCCTCTCCTGGTTATCTAGCACATTTTAAACCGACAGTTCGATGCTGTATGTGATTTTTGTCCCATATTAAAATAACGAAAAAACGGGACAAAAGATGGTGGGGTAGTTGGAAAAAACGGAAATTGTGCGGCTGGGATAGGCCCGTCCGGTACGCTTACTCTTCAATAATCACATCGAAGGGGCATTGTATCGCCCCGGTGGGACAGACCATCTCACACATCGTGCACCATCTGGTACACCGTCTGCATTCAACCTTCTCATTTATCTCGACCATACTACCAACAAGCATCAAGACCTTACAGGAGCACACCTCCACACAAAGCCCACACCCGTTGCACTTACTTCGGTCGATTTCCGGCATTCTGGCCATTTATTCCAATATTCTCCAGACAGCAAATAGTTTAAGACTCAATCATCCTGGCTGTCAGCGACTTTTGTCTCACTTGCCAACACTGGCGATTTCCTTCAGCGCCTCCTTATCCGTGATCACAATACGATTGCGCTCCAGCCTTATCTTCCCCTCGTCCTCGAGCAACTTGAGCGACCGTCCAATCATCTCCCTTGCCGTACCAGCCATGGCGGCCATCTCCTGCTGGGTCAGCCTGTGTCTCTGCCCGTTCGTGTCCTCAATATTCTCCAGCAGTATCTTGGCCACCCTGCCCGTCACACGTCGGAACGAAAGGTCTTCGACCAGCGAAAGCATCTGCTCAACCCGCTGTGACAGCACCTTAATTATATTCGCTCCCAGTTTTGGATGTTCCTGCAGCCTCACCTCCAAATCTTCTTTTTTCATCCCATACAGGACTACCGGCGTCATTGCCTCGGCGCTGGCCAAGCCCAGCGCACCGCCAAATACCGGCACATCATTCAATGAGTCCCCGGGTCGAGCCAGATATATTATCTGCTCTTTGCCATCGGCGGAAGTTTTGAATACCTTCACCACACCAGCGATAACAATATAAATCGCCTTAGCCGGCTCGCCTTCAAAGATTATTATCTCCCCACGCGCTGCCGTTTTCTCAAATACATACTTTCGGATTGAATCAAGCTCGTCTGAACCCAATCCTGAGAAATAGATGCTTGACTGCAGTGAATCCACCTTTACCACCATATTGTCTAGGATTATACCAGCTTCCAGACTATTCGGTAAAGCATGGAGACCGGGTTTTCACCGCAGAGACTTATTGAGGAGGCTTGCCATTAGACCAGCTTTTGAAAGTAATAGCCCACGCCAGGTTCGGTGATAATATATTTGGGGAGAGAAGGGTCGGGTTCAATCTTTCGCCGCAGATGGGAGATATAGATACGCACGTAGTCGAGGTCATCAACGTATTCCCAGCCCCACACTTTTTCCAGCAGTTGCGAGTGCGTCAGAATTCGTCCGGTATTTTGCAGTAGAAGAGCCAGCAGGCGGAATTCAATGGGAGTTAATTTGACACGCTGGCCATCGACCGTTACCCTGCGTTGGGCAATATCCACGGTAAGATAACCGTCGCTGAAGATGGCATCTTGCCCCTCATCTTCTATAGATGAGGGAAGCTCGGCGCGCCGCAACATCGCCTGCACCCTCGCCGCGAGTTCTTTGTTTCCCACCGGTTTTATCAGATAGTCGTCGGCACCGTAGTCGAGACCACGCGCTACATCGTCTTCTGTTTTACGCCGACCGGTGAGCATAATAATCGGTATCGTCGCCGATATATCACGAATGCGACTGCACGTCTGCCAGCCATCCATTGTCGGCATAACGATATCCAGCAGAACCAGGTCCGGCTTGTGGTTGTACAGCAGACGCAGTGCGTCCTGACCATTATTGGACGCCAGTATTTCATATCCCTGTCTGGTTAGTATTTGCGAAATCAGCCTTACCATTGCAGCATCGTCATCAACAACCAGTATTTTCTTCTTCATCTCGGCATCACACTGGGCATTACTTTTTTCTACACTCCTGCAACATCCGCTCGATCATCACGGGCAGTTCACGAGTGCTGATTGGTTTCGGTAGATAAGCATTGCAGCCTGCCTCCATAAAACGTTCCCTGTCCCCTCTCATGGCATAGGCAGTGAGTGCGATAATGGGAGTATGGCTGAAAACAGGCATCTGCCTGAGTCGCCTCGTTACCTCAATTCCGCTCATTTCGGGCAGCTGCATATCCATGACAATCAGATCAGGCTGCTCCCGGGTGGCCATGTCCAGCGCTTCCTCACCGTCATGCGCTTGCAGCAGCACATAGCTCTTCCTTAGAAGTATCTCGAGTAACTTCATATTCTGCGGGTTATCTTCCACAATCATTACTTTTTCCTTCAGCAATTTATCCCTCCAGCGAACCCGCCCTGCCAGGCAACTAAACGGCGTGAAAAGTACCGGATATAACCAGCGGCAGGGTAAAATTAAACTGACTACCCTTGCCGTATTCACTGTTGACCCATATCCTGCCGCCGTGTTTCTCGATGATTTGCTTGGCAATGGCCAGGCCAAGCCCGGTACCGCCGGATTCTCTTGGCAACGGATTATCAAACTGGCTGAAAGGCTCGAAGATGGATTTCTGGTCTTTCTTTCTTATCCCGATGCCATCATCGATAACGCTAACCCGGCACCAGCTGTCTTCCCTCACTACCTCAACACGCACGTTCCCACCATCTGGAGTAAACTTGCTAGAATTGCTCAGCAGGTTGATAATCACCTGCCTGAGCTTGTCTCTATCGGCCCGAACCGGGGGAAGCCCGTCCGTGATTACCAGTTCAAGGTTTTGCTTTCGCCTGTTAATTATAGGCATCATTTCATTCTGCAATGTCTCCAGAATATCCTGCAGCGCAAAATTCCTCATTTTTAATTCCATCTTGCCCGCCTCTATCTTGGAGAGATCCAGAATATCATTGATAAGGCTCAGCAAATGCTGCCCGCTACCCAGTATATCGTTCAGGCATTGTTTATGTTCCTTGCTGAGATGCCCCACAACACCATCCAGCATCAGTTCGGAAAAGCCGATGATAACATTGAGGGGAGTACGCAATTCGTGCGACATATGGGCCAGGAATTCGGACTTCGCCTTGCTGGCCACTTCCAGTTCCCTGGTCTTCTCGATGAGTTCCTGCTCCTGCATCTTCAATTCCCGACTCTGCACCTGCAATTTCCGGTTCTTTATCTCCAGAAGCCCGCTTTTCTCCTTCAATTCCCGCTCCATACGCTTGCGCTCGGTGATATCAACCCAGTTTGCCAGATAGTATTTATATTCCCTGTTTATGATTACCGGTGCAGCATTTATATTAACCCAGAACCGCTCCCCGTTCTTTTTCTTGAACAGCTCCTCTTTACCGGTGGCGCCTTCTTTCAGCGCCCTATTGAAATCCTCTCCGGTTTTTTCCCACGTTTCTTTCGTCCACCAGGGATAGGGCGCTTTCAACCCTGTAACCTCAGGCGAGGTAAAACCGGATAATTCCTCCAGTGCCGGATTAACATATCTGATTGAAGTATCGGCATTGAGCACAAGCAGCGGATAGGGCGCGTTCTCAAGCAGTGTGGAACTGAATTCCTCGGACTGCCGCAGGGCTTCTTCATACTGCCGGCGCTCGGTGATATCGACGATGAGATGAACTGCACCTATGATATTGCCTTCCTCGTTAGCCAGAGGGTCCACGGCAACCTCAAACCATTTATCACCCAGAGATATCACTTTTGTTTCGCGGTGACCTGATTTCTTCATGCGCACGAAAGGGCAACCTGGCACTGGTTCCGCCCGGCCATGTAAAAGCTCACAGCAGTTTCTTCCGTTGATCTCGCTGTAGGGCAGGCCTATCAGTTCGGTCATCGTTTTGTTACAGCGTACAATCTTGGCATCATCATCAAGCAGACATACCGCATCGGCGATGGCATCAAACGTAGCTCGCCACTGATGCGCTGATAGTCGCAGGGCTTTCTCAATTCGCTCGCGCTCGGTGATGTCATTTTGCAATTGTTCATTGGTTTCAAAGAGCAGCTTGCTGGAACGTTGCAACCTTTCCACCAGCTTTTTATTCTCCAGCGAAAGCCTTTGCTGCCTGAGCGCATTGGCGATGGTGTTCTTGATTTCATCCGGATTGATCGGCTTGACAAAATAGGCATAAGCCCCCTGGTTTACCGCATCTACCGCGGTTTCAACGCTGGCATATCCCGTAGCTATTATCACCGCTACCTCAGGATTTATTTCCCTGGCTATTTCCAGTATCTCCAGCCCACTGACGTCAGGCAGCTTTATGTCAGCAATAACAACGTCAAAAGGGCCTTTTTTCATTATTTTTAACGCATCGGTCCCTTTTTCCAGCCCGATAACTCTGTAGCCAGCTTCCTCCAGTATGCCGCACAGCGTTGACCTTGAGCCCATCTCGTCCTCTACAACCAGTATGGTAGCTGATACCGGCGCCATTTTTATCTCTCCCTAGATACAGTATTAACCAAAGTGATTACCTTATCAATATCAAAGGGCTTGCGCAGACACGTATAGGCACCAGCTTCGATGGCATTCTTGATCAGGTCTTCTTCAGCATAGCCGGTCATCATTATAACCGTTGCCTGCGGGTCTATCTTTTTCACCTGTTCAAAGGTCTCAAAACCGGTCATATCGGGTAACCTGACGTCCAAGAAAATGATGTCATAATGCCGGCTCCTGACCATTTCTATAGCTTCGGTACCATCGGAAGCTGTAGCTACCCGATACCCTTTTTCCTCAAGAACTGTCTTCAGCGTCTCCCGGTCCGCGAAATGGTCATCGACCACGAGCACCAGCGTCTTCCGGGTCAGCAACTCTTCGATAATGGCGATGACCATATTGATATCGAAAGGCTTGTAGATAATGGCATAAGCACCTTCCTCCATGGCTTCCCTGAAGAGCTCTTCCACAGAATAAGCCGTCATCATCACCACCGCAGCATCAGGGTCTATCTTTTTGATCTCTCGGAAGGTCTGTACACCATCTATCCCCGGCATCTTGATATCGATGAAAATGATGTTAAAGTGCCGCTGGCCCACCGCTTCTATAGCGTGGTAGCCATCCTCTGCGGTCATGACACTGTATCCTTCATCCTCCAGTATGCCGCCAAGTGTCATCCGCATGCTGTGTAGGTCATCAACGATTAGGATATTGATTTGGCCGTTATCTTGTCCCAAAGCTGCCCTCCTGAGCCGGCATTTCCAGCGGTAATCTGATAGTAAACGTGGTCCCCTTTCCCGCCTTGCTTTTGGCCTCGATTTTCCCGCTGTGACGCTCAATTATGGACTTGCTGACGGCCAGCCCCAGGCCGATGCCCTTTGCCCTAGTCGTGAAAAGGGGGTCAAAAATCTTGCCCTTTATTTCATCAGCTATGCCGCTTCCGGTATCGGTTATATCCAGTTCCAGGAACCCTTCTTTCTCTCTGGTGCTTATGGTCAGTTTGCCACCTTCCGGCATTGCCTGCACCGCGTTGGTAATCACGTTGACCAGCACCTGCTGAATTTGACCGGGATCCACTTTGATTTTGGTCGAGTCCACGCTGAGGTCCTCGGTCAACTCTATGTTTTCCGGAATAGGTACCCGCGCCAGTGCATCATCAACTATCTTTTTTACTGCGGTGGGTGACACCGATGGCCTGCCGACGCGGGAAAATCCTAGCAAATCATTGATGATCTTATTGGACGTGTTGACCTCATCATCCACGATGTCAAGGAATTCCAGGACCCGCGGCTCTTTCTCCGCCACCTCACTTTTAGTCAGTTTACCCCTGATATAATAGATGGCGTTTTTAATAGCACCAAGCGGGTTCCTGAGCTCGTGGCCCACGCCTCCCGCCAGCTGGCCGATGGCCGCTAACCTTTCCGAGCGTATCAATTGCTCCTGTGTTTCCTTCAGCTCTGCGTTGGCCTCCTGTAATTCCTCATTGCTGGCCCGCAGTTCCTCTTCGGTTGCTTGAAGCTCCTCGTTGGAAGCCTTAAGCTCCTCCTCGCTGGCCTGCAGTTTCTCATTAGCCGCCTGCAGCTCCGCCGCATAGCTACGGACGCCCTGCAGAGCCCGGTACAGCCCGCTGGCGGCGAACCAGCTCAAGAAGGCCGCCATAAAGAAGAACAAGACCCTGACGGTAACCGTAAGCAGAGGCAGTACCAGCGCTTCAGATTCGGGCTTTATCAGGCTGGGCAGCAGCCCTGCGCTCTCAATGCCAAGGGTCACCAGGTACAGGGCCCCGCATAGAGCCGCAATAGAGAAGCTGGCCCGTATATTGATGGCCATGCCGGCTACCAGTATGGCGAAAACATAGATGATCGCCATCGGGCCGGCAAACCCGCCGAATAGTGGCGTCACCACCGAGCCGAACAGGATAATGCCAATGGTGAAGAAATAACCGGCCAGATTTACCCGCCCTGACCGGCACAGCCAGTAACTCACCACCCCGATAACCAGGGCTGTTGTGGCCACCAGCGTTAACGGTAGCACAATAAAGAAGGGGTTAAACAGCCATATCAGGATAATGACCACTTCGCCAACGGCAACTGTCCCCAGCCAGAGCAGTGACAGCGTCCTGATGGCCCCAGCCTTCCGCGATATTTCATCCCCCGGTAAAGTTGCATTCTGCGTCATCCTCACCTTCTCCTCATGGTTTATTCTCAACTGGCCTAGCTTTTTTATATATCCTCGCCTGGCCATCCACGCAGTCCAGCTTCTCATGTAGGCCGGCCGGCGGCGTTCCACCTCACCCAGAACGAGATATCCAGGTATGGCCAGCGAATTATAAAGCTTCTCCAGCACCCTCTCCTGAAGCTGTCTTTGAAAGTAAATCAGCACATTGCAACAGAATATGCAATCGATTACCGGCAGCGGTTGCCGCTTCGCCGAGGTAAGGTCAAAATGGAAAAATTGAACCATCTGCCTGATATCAGGCCTTACCTCATAGTTATCCCCATCGGGTAAAAAATACCCATCCAGTATGGATTGTGGCAGGGCTTCAACATCCGAAGTCGGGTAGATTCCTGACCTCAATTGGTTTAAATTGAGATAGCCAATATCAGAGGCATAAATGGTGATATCGTATTGAAAAAGCTCCCTCCCCAGAAAGTCGGCCAGCATAATCGCTATTGAATATGGCTCTTCACCGCGAGCGCAGCCGGCACTCCAGAAGTTCAAGCAACGCTCTCCCTTTCTTCTTTTATGCAACAAGAGTTCTGGCAGCACCAATGCCGATACCTGCTGAAATGTGTATGGACTACGAAAGAACTGGCTGACCTTTATGGCGAGGTAGTCGGCAAAGCGGGCGTACTCCTCAGGATGCGAGTCCAGGAAGCGCATATAGTCAATATATGTCTTTACGCCGGTGGCCAGCATTCTTCTTTTCAAGCGACGTGTCACGGTGCCACGCCTGTAGTCGCGGAAATCATGGCCACTATCCAGATACACCTTCTCGAGAAGGACATCGATCCAAGCCTCTTGGTGCTTGGTGACATTACTCTCCATCTTGAGTACCACAGCCCTGTTTACATATATGCCAATTGTATATTATGAATACTAATTATGTCAATAGTCATATCTTTAAGCTGATAATATCTTTGGACTATGACATTATTTGCCATATGGCATTTCTTTTACTTAATATTTGGTATGATAAACAGGTATTGCGGTAATATAAAACAGGTGTTACTGAGGATAATTATGAAGTTGATGACCAAAAATAGAGGCCAGACCTGTCAGCATTGACGTGCGATCTCGCCTCTCAGTGATTTCAGTGTAGATTCTTCCCGAAGGAAATGGACAACATCCTCACGGCGATACCGTCGACCTACCTGAGGTCCGATGCGATAACCCTTCAGCAATTTTCGGTTGTTCCAGCGCCGTACCGTACTGGGATGGACACCCAGTATGCGGGCAACATCACCGGTAGTCAGCATGTTACCTATCTGCCGATAATGCCTCACCGACTACCATTCCTCTCTACTTACGGTCTCCGGGATGGGATTGCTGCCAACCCAGTAGAGGAACACGGCGTCCGGAGGAGCATTCTCGAGAATTTTCCTCCTGACCACGTCATATTCACCCTGATAGGCCTCCATCTGCTCTCCCCTAGCATCAAAGACCATGACCGTATCATTTTTCAGCTTGATTACCGTTTTAATCATTTCATCACCATCCTTTTTCTTTATCTTTGATTTATATCTCCATCTTAAAGTCACGTGATTAATTCCTCATAAAAGATGCGTAGAAACCATGTTAAAATCCTCCAATGATATGTCAGACCATTTCTTACCGTGCCCAGCTTTGTGCTATACTAATCAGAGCCAGCCGGAAAGTTGATTGCGGTATCAGTACAGGGAGGTGGCATGAGCAAACTGATCGATAGACTTGCCCAGACTGCGGAACCGGTTTCGCTGCCGATGGGATTCAGGGCAACCAAGCCGATTCCGGCAAGGCCGAAAATGGCGCTCGTTGTCCAGGTGGAGCCGGAGATTAGTACCGCACAGCTGGCTGACTACTTTTCCAGTGCCGACGCCACCATCTTTGCCAGTGCCGACAAAGCAAATGATATCGCCCAGTCCTTTCCCGGTACGGTCTGGGGATTATGGCTGGAAGGAATAAGCCGCCCGCAGATAAAAGGCTCAATCGAGGCCGGCGCCGATTTTGTCGTTCTGCCTCTCGAGTCAGAGTATGGTCTGCCCGGCATTGAGAAGGCAGGAAAAATATTGCTCGTGGAGGCATCGCTGAGTGAGGGTCTGACCAGAACGATAAATGAGCTGCCCGCAGATGCGGTGCTGCTCACCGATGGCGAAGAAGAAAAGCAGGCCATCACCTGGCATCAGCTCATGCTCTGTCAGCGCTTTTCCGACCTTTTATCCAAACCGCTGCTTCTGACGGTACCGATATCGGTCAGGGGCGAGGAGCTCAAAGCCCTGTGGAAAGCAGGGGTGGATGGGGTGGTTATCTCGGTAAAAACGGTAAAACAGGCGGAAAGGCTGAAGGAACTGCGCGAAATAATCAACAAGTCGGACTTTGCCGCACGGCCGCGGAAAAAGCTGACCGCTCTATTGCCACACATCGGTGAAAAATCTGGCACCGCTACCGCCGATGTTGAAGAGGAAGAGGAGGAAGAAGAGTAATCACCGCTTCTGCGCGCTATCAGGAACTGGACTGAGCCTTCTGCCAGGATTTCCCTTCTGTGGTAATCGCCGGCGCAATCACCATCTCCGCCTGATGCATATCCCGAATTGTGGTCACTCCGCAGACGCCCATCGCGGTACGGATGGCCCCGACGATATTCTGACTGCCATCGGTTACCGACGTCGGGCCGAACAGTATCTGCTCCAGTGTGCCGGTGGTGCCTACCTTTATGCGGGTTCCCCGGGGCAGAGCCGGATGGGGATGGGCCATACCCCAGTGATAGCCCAGTCCCGGCGCCTCTTTCGCCTGAGCAAAGATGGAACCCAGCATCACCGCATCAGCACCAGCGGCCAGCGCCTTGCAGACATCGCCGCCCTTGCGAAAACCGCCATCGGTGATTACGGGTACGTACTGGCCCGTCTCTTTATAATACTGGTCCCTGGCTGCAGCACAGTCGATGGTCGCCGTCACCTGAGGGACACCGACGCCGAGAACCTCCCTGGTGGTGCAGGCCGCCCCCGGCCCAACGCCAATCAGCACCGCAGAGACTCCGGTCCGCATTATCTCCAGGCAGGCGCTGTAGCTGACACAGTTGCCCACCACCACCGGCAGTGGCACCATCTGGCGCAGCTCGGAGAAGATAAGGCCACGATAGCTTTTAGAAACGTGGCGCGCCGTGGTCACGGTGGACTGCACGAACAGTATATCCGCCCCGGCCTCAGCCGAAAGCGGGGCAAAGCGCTTGGTGTTGGCCGGCGTCACCGAAACGGCACAGGTGCCGCCCTGCCTTTTGATTTCCTGAATCCGCTCGCCGATCAGCTTTTCCTTGATGGGCTCGGCATAAATCTGCTGCATCAGCCCGGTTACTTCGGACTGCGGTGCCTGCGCGATTCTGGCCAGCACCTCGCCCGGATTCTCATAGCGCGTCTGCACGCCTTCGAGATGGAGTACAGCTAGGCCACCCATCTTGCTCAGCAGCACGGCGAAATTGACATCGGTTACCGCGTCCATGGCCGAAGCGATGATGGGCAGAGAGAATGTGTAATCCTCGATGGTTAAATCAATGTTGGCCTGGTCAGGATTGACTGTGATATCCCCGGGGACAATGGCTACTTCATCAAAGCTGTAGGCGCGCCGCAGCTGTTTATACTGGGAAAACTCCACTTTCTTCCGCACCATTTGAATATCAAATATAACAAATACCAGATGGCAAGTCAAGAAACCTTACCACCATCGCAAAGCTAGACAGGTTACGAAGCGTGGGTTATAATGATTAAGTTAAGGAATTAGAACATTCATGCCTATTTTATACGTGGTGGCAACTCCCATCGGCAACCTGGAAGACATATCTCTGCGCGCCCTGCGTGTTCTGCGTGAAGTCAAGCTGATCGCTGCCGAGGATACGCGCAAAACAAAACGACTGCTGAACACTTACGGTATTCAGACGCCGATGACCAGTTACTACGAACATAATAAAAAGGCCAAGCTCGATTACATTTTGCATTACTTGACAGAAGGCGATGTGGCGCTGGTTTCCGAGGCCGGGACGCCAGGAGTATCTGACCCCGGCTATGAGCTTATCGGGGCAGCGCACCGAAACGGCATCCCGGTTATCCCAGTGCCCGGTCCGTCAGCGGCCATCACGGCACTGGTGGTCTCCGGACTTCCCACCGACCGTTTTCTCTACCTCGGTTTTCTCCCCCGCCGAGCTGGTGCCCGAAAGCAGACACTGAAATCAGTGGTGCGAGAAAGGGGTACCCTGGTCATCCTGGAAGCGCCGCACCGCTTGCAGACAACGCTCAGTGATTTGCAGCTAATCCTCGGTGACCGGCAGATGGCAGTCTGCCGCGAGCTCACCAAGCTGCATGAAGAAGTGTTCCGGGGAAGTATAAGCCAGGCTATCGACTGCTTCACCCAGCCCAGAGGCGAATTCACGCTGGTTGTCGAAGGCAGGAGAGAGGAAGAATCCCGGAAATCAGATACGGATATAGAAAGACGGCTGTGTGTCATGCATCAAAGCGGAGTCAAGGCGAAGGAAGCTATCGCCAGAATGGCCGGGGAGACCGGCCTTTCCCGCCGCGAACTTTACCGGACCTGGCTAAAATTGAATAAAGTTTCAGATGAAAAAGGGAGCCCGTGTCATAGCCTGGAGAGGAGTTGAGCCATGCGTCGTGGGTGTATTTCATTGGGGGAAATAAAATGTGATGAATGTCAGCGCCTCATCCCCTATCCTGAGCGCTATCTCGCCGTTGATGAAAGGGATGGCGTCGAAGACGAGGAAGGAGATACAAAACGCTACTGCATTGAATGCTGTCTGAAGAAAGGTTACGCCCAGTACAAGACAGAAAAAGGTGAACAGATACTGACCTTCCTCGAGTCCGGTATTTCGGAACATGATTGAGGTCGCCTGATGAGCGAGAAAATCTTTATCGGCGTTGCCTGGCCATACGCCAATGGCTCCCTCCATCTGGGACAGATTGCTGGGGCCTATCTGCCCCCGGATATCTTTGCCCGCTATCACCGCACCAAAGGCAACGAGGTGTTGATGGTCTCGGGCTCGGATCAGCACGGCACGCCCATCACCATCAAGGCCGAGCAGGAAGGGAAAAAACCGGGCGAAATCGCCGCCAGGTACCACCGGCAGTTCCTCGAGTCCTGGCAGAAACTGGGCATCTCTTTCGACCTCTTCACCACCACCGGTACGGAAAACCACGCCAAGGTCACCCAGGATATCTTTCTCACCCTGCTGGACCGCGGGTACATTTTCAAGGATACACTATCGCAGCCTTACTGTCCCAATTGTAAGCGTTTCCTCGCTGACCGCTATATTGAGGGGACGTGCCCGTACTGCGGCTCCCCCGGCGCGCGCGGTGACCAGTGCGAGACCTGTGGTAAACCGTTGAGCCCGGCAGAGCTTATTGAACCGCGCTGTCGCATCTGCGGCACCACGCCCGTCTTCCGGGATACGGAACATTTCTTCCTAAAACTGTCCGCCTTCAATGACCGGCTGCTGGACTGGGTGAAGCAGCAGACACACTGGCGACCCAACGTGCTTAACTTCAGCCTGCGTTATCTTGAGGAGGGGCTAAAAGACCGGGCCATCACCCGCGATATAGACTGGGGAGTAGCCATACCCGTGGCCGGCTTTGAGGACAAAAGAATCTACGTCTGGTTTGAGGCTGTCATCGGCTACCTGTCCGCGGCCAAAGAATGGGCCGCCTCAAGCGGCAACGGCGGAAAGTGGCGCCAGTTCTGGCAGAACAGCGATACCAAGAGCTACTACTTCATCGGCAAGGACAACATCCCCTTTCACACCCTCATCTGGCCGGCGATGCTGATGGGCTACGGGGACAACCTGAACCTGCCCTATGACGTCCCGGCTAATGAGTTCCTGACCATAGAGGGCAGAAAGCTCTCCACCAGCCAGAACTGGGCAGTCTGGCTGCTTGACTATCTTGACAAGTATGACCCCGACCCCCTGCGCTACCTTCTCTCCATCAATATGCCGGAGACATCGGATACCGATTTTTCCTGGCGCGAGTTTGTGCGCCGCAATAACGACGAGCTTGTGGCCACTTACGGCAACCTGGTACATCGCGTGCTCACCTTTGTTTACCGTAACTTTGACGGCAGCGTGCCCGAGCACAGCAGATACAATGAAATCAGCCAATATTTAGGTTTTGAGAATGACTTGGGGACAACCAATATTTTAGATACAGCCAGCATGAACGAAATTGAAGATGCAAAAGAATTATTAAGAGAACTAGGAACAGAAAAAAATAGTTTATTACCAAATTGCAGGTTTAAACAAGCCATAGCTACAGCTATGCAATTTGCCCAAGAGACTAATCAGTATCTCGATAAAATGTCCCCTTGGAAGATAATAAAAACGGACAAGCAGGCAGCTGCTGATTCCCTATACGTTGCAATATACGCAATTTCTTGTCTGAAAACAGCACTCTATCCCTTTCTACCCTTTAGCTCTCAAAAAGTACATGAATATCTTGGGTTTGAGGGGAATGTCGAAGATTACGGCTGGAAACCTCAGCCACCGCCGCCCGGGCAGAAATTGCGGCCACCGCAGCCCCTGTTCTCCAAACTTGATGACAGCCTGGTGGAGGAAGAGACGAGGAAGCTGGGCCAGCCATCATCACAGTGATAAAGGAGGTCTGTGGAGCTCAACGGAATATACCAGTCCATACAGGATGACCTGTCCCAGGTAAAAGAATCCCTCAGGTCGATTATCAAGGTTAATTTCCCCTGGCTTTCCGAACAACTGGGCTACGTAGTGCATAGCGGTGGGAAAGGTATCCGGCCAGCCCTGACGCTGCTGTCAGGTAAATTCTATCAGTATGACCTGAAATACCTGCTGCCCATGGCGGTGTCCGTTGAACTGATGCACACGGCCACCCTTATCCATGACGATGCTATTGACAAGTCAATGTCCCGGCGCGGCCGGGCTACCATTTACAAGCTCTGGGGTGAGGAACCGGCCATACTCCTGGGCGACTACCTTTTTGCCAAGGCCGGCGAATTTGTCTCCGATACCCGGTGCCCGCGCGTTATCAAGCTCTTCTCACAGACGCTGGCCACCATCTCCAGCGGTGAGCTGAACCAGTTTTTCAGCGCCTATAACCTGAACCAAACCCGGGAGCAGTACTTCAAGAAGATATCGGGCAAGACCGCCTCTCTCTTCTCCCTCGCCACTGAATCAGGGGCTATCCTGAGTGAGGCACCGGAAAAATCAATCAAAATACTCAAAGACTATGGTTATTACCTGGGCATCGCCTTCCAGATAGTGGATGATATCCTGGATTTCATCGGCACCGAGGAAGAACTGGGCAAGCCGGTCGGCTCGGATTTGGCTCAGGGAACCCTTACTTTGCCGGCAATGCTGCTGCTGGAACGTTACCCTGAAGATAATCCGGTAAAACGGATTTTTGAGAACAGAAAAGACCGGGATAACATCAAACAAGCAATAGAGCTAATACGCAATTCACCGATAGTGGACCAATGTTACACCGTGGCTTCAGAATACAGTGTCCGGGCCTGCCAGAGTCTCAATGGCCTGCCCGAAAACAACAGCCGCCGGGCACTGTTTGCGCTGGCCGAATACGTTGTGGCCCGCAAAAAATAGGCGTAAGTTACCTTCACGCTTCGATCCAGACGCTGCCGTCCTGATAGGTCTCTTTCTTTTTCGTTGGCAGTTCCTGCTTGAACTGGTCAATAGCGTACTGACAGGCAGCAAATCCCTCTGCGCGGTGTGGAGAAGCGATGGCAACGACCAGATTGATATCGCCGACATTTAACCTGCCGATCCGGTGGTAAATGGCCACATTATCAACCGACCACCTCCGCTTGATTTCGTCATCGATTTCTTGCAGCCTTTTCTCCGCTCTCCCAGAAACAGCCTCATAAGTTACGGAGTGAACCGGCTTGCCGCGGGAATGGTCACGAATAAGGCCCACATAGGTAACGACGCAACCGCTGCTGTGAGCCTTGACTTCATTGACTACAGCTTCCGGCGATATCGGTTGCTCGGTAATTTTAATCATTTACACTCCAAGAGAATTATAGCGCAGAAGTATACATTATATATATAAAAAGAGGTGGCAATGCCCCCTCTTTATTGTCTCTCACCGGCTTTAATCAGGAGACGCCGGCGTTTGTTTCGGGAAAAGGCGAGGAACCATCGGCGCCTTTTTGGGTCTAGCCTCTGATTCAGCTTCACTCACCGGCTCGACCGGAACCGGTTTGGCTTCTGGCTTAATTTTTGCCGACGGCTTCGGCTTGGTTTCACTTAGTATCGCTTCCAGGTCCTCCCCTTCCAGCGTCTCCTTGGCCATAAGCTGTTCCGAAATCGATACCAGCTTATCCTTGTATTTGGTCAGGATGTCCCGCGCCGTCTCGTGGGCTTCCTGTATTATATTAAAGACTTCTTCATCAATTTTTTTAGCTGTCTCATCGCTGTAGTCCTTCTGTTCAGAGATCTCCCGACCGAGAAAGACCAACTCCTGCCTGTCGCCAAAAGTCCGGGGACCTAGATTTTCACTCATACCCAAGACAGTCACCATAGTTCGAGCCGCTTTGGTTGCTTGTTCAATATCCTCTGCAGCACCAGTTGTAATCTCATTGAAAATTATTTCCTCAGCGGTACGTCCGCCGAGCAGAGTAGCTACTCTATCTTTTATCTGTGACCTTGTCATTAGGTATCTATCTTCCATGGGTATTTGCTTGGTATGACCGAGCGACATGCCCCGCGCCACGATGGAAATCTTGTGTACCGGGTCGGCATTGGGCAGCATCTTGGCTACCAGGGCATGCCCGGCTTCATGATAGGCGGTGATTTCTTTCTCCCTGGGACTGATTTTGCGACTTTTCCTTTCCGGCCCGGCAATCACCCTGTCCACCGATTCTTCAAATTCAAGCATGCCGATGGTACTCTTATTGCGCCTGGCGGCCAGAATGGCCGCCTCATTGACCAGATTGGCTAGGTCGGCACCGCTCAGGCCCACCGTGCCCTTGGCCAGAACTTCCAGGTCAACGTCTTTATCCAGCGGTTTGCCATTGGCGTGCACTTTGAGAATGGCAACCCGACCATTGATATCCGGCCGGTCCAGAATCACCCTGCGGTCAAAACGACCAGGCCTCAGAAGCGCCGGGTCAAGAATATCCGGTCGGTTGGTGGCGGCCATAACAATCACGCTGGTACTGGTATCAAAACCGTCCATCTCCACCAGAATCTGATTAAGTGTCTGCTCCCTCTCATCATGACTGCCGCCCAGACCAGCACCGCGATGGCGGCCCACCGCATCGATTTCATCAATGAAGATGATGCACGGAGCATTACGCTTGGCTTGGTCAAAGAGATCGCGCACCCTTGAAGCACCAACACCAACAAACATCTCTACGAATTCACTGCCGCTGATGGAAAAGAAAGGAACATCAGCCTCACCGGCCACGGCTCTGGCCATCAGAGTTTTACCTGTGCCCGGTGGCCCGATCAGCAGCACCCCTTTCGGGATGCGCGCGCCCAGCGCCTGAAATTTCTCCCGTGATTTGAGGAAATCAACCACCTCCAGCAGTTCCTGCTTGGCTTCCTCCACACCGGCCACATCGTCAAAGGTTACCGTGGGCCGATTGGCCGGGAAAAGCCGGGCGCGGCTCCGACCAAAGCTCATCGCCTGGTTATTTGCCCCCCTCGCCTGACGGAAGAGGAAGAACAGCAGGCCACCGAAGATGATGAGAGGCAGGAAATTGAGCATCAGGCTGCCCCAGTTGATGCCCGATGACCCTTTGACATTCACCACCACGCCCTCAAGGTTGAGCCCCTCGATCTCATAGATGGTGGCATTGCTTTCCTTGAATGACCTGAGCTCGGTATCATCAACCGTGGTGATGAGCAGCAGGTCGTCCTCAACCGTGATTTCGGCGATTTCCTTGTTCTTCGACATGGCGATTACTTCGCTAAGGGGCACCTCCTCGGGTTTGTTCGCCGTTGGCAAGAGATAGGAGAACAAAGCCACCGCCGCCAGCAGAATGGCGATGTAAATTAAACTGCTTCGTTTCCAGCTAGGTTTCACACTTCACCCCTAATACCGGCTCTTTTAACCCTTTCAATTATACCACAAATATACCATACATTTGTATTCGCTGATAATCATAAACCTCTACAGGCCGCCTGCAGCAGTAGCGCATCTTCCTCTAAGTTTGGACTTTCACATATTACCATACCCTGGACATTGTAATCCTCTAACACCTTCAGCAGCTCTCTGTACCGGAAATCGGACTCCTCCAGATTGAGGTGTTTTATTTCACCCTTCTTACCGTAGCTGATACCGGAAACGTGAATATGAATGTTTTCCAGTGCGCCCTCTCCCAGACGCTGCCTCACCTGAAGAAGGACGGCTTCAAACTCCGGATAAGAATTGAACTTGCCGGTACGGGCGTGCCAGTGGGAGAAGTCGAGACAGGGCGCCACTCCTTCCAGTTCGGCGCTTAGATTTACCAGCTCCTCAATGGTACCGAACTGGCTGCTTTTGCCAGTTACTTCCGGCCGAATACATACCTGTATCTCCTCCCGTTCCAGCTGGTCCAGCACTTCCCCAAGGTGTTTCCTCACCGTCTCATATACTGCTTCCGGCGACTGGCCCATATAAAATGCGGCATGAAAAACCACGCTTTCTGCCCGGCAGAGAGCAGCAATGCGCGCCGTCTGCAGAATGCGGCTCTGGCTGGCCCTTACCTTTTCCATATCCTGTGCATTCAGGTTAATGAAATAGGGAGCGTGTGCGGATAATTTCACACCGGTGCGAGCCGCCGCCTCACCGACCAGCCGGGCGGCCACCTCCCCCATCTTCACGCCCTGGACAAACTCCATC
>Ga0209427_10002718_pt1 | contig 20798 bp, 19 predicted proteins | sample DeeMarSWOR136_30_FD_187465 | JGI IMG/M metagenome (GOLD analysis project Ga0209427, IMG submission 187465) | Marine sediment microbial communities from White Oak River estuary, North Carolina - WOR-1-36_30 (SPAdes) (version 2) | ecosystem: Environmental > Aquatic > Marine > Intertidal zone >...
GCCATGAACACCAGGCTCATTAGCAGTACCATCTGTATCTTTTGGATCATTCTGCCATGTAGTCTTTAGCGGGATGAAAATCCTGTGGCCATTGCCACTTAAATCATTTCCATTCCACTCATCGCCATTGTTTTGGTCACTTTGTGCCCAGCCTATGACGTTCAGGTTAAAATGTGCACCACTCGGGGCACCATTGCTTTTATCCTGGACTTCAGGGCTTTTGGCTGCTACAGTTACACCTGATAATGTTGCCAATATAGCGACAGCAAGAAAGATTGTGATTAGTTTTTTCATTTAGTATCCTCCTTCCGTTAGAGATTACCTTTTCGCCTCTCGACCTGAGGCATAATGACTGCTTGTATAATAATATTCTACTTCGATAGTAACCACCTCCTCCAAAATATATTCCAATAAAATTCTTGTTAATCCCTGGTATATGAACCGTTAAAAGAAAGAAAACCCCCCATAAGTACTAGTACTATAGTATATTAATGCTAATCCATAGTACTAGTGGAGTCAAGAAGACGTATACTATATTTAAGTTACTATAATCACCATCTTTTGCTTTTAGTGTGTCAAACAGCTATGGTGCAGCTTTAAGCTTGCTCAATAATCTAGTATAATTGAATAGAAGATGGGTTAGGAACGGAAGATGTTTCCAGGGGGCTGATATGCCTGACGAGATTAAGAGTGCCCGTGAGATAGCCCGGGAAAAGATAGACGGGCTGGGGGAAGCGACCGAAGAGGAACGCCTTAGGTGGAAGTATGTTCCCGAAGGGGAAACGTTGGCGAACAAGTACCTTAAAAAAGGCTGTGATTTGACAGAGGAGCTGAAACGATATGCGGGAAAGGATAAGATATATCTCAGAGAGGGGGTGGAATTTGTCCTGCTGGCCAGTATCGGTCTGCCGCAAAACGAGCAATCCGAGAGCAGAAACAAAAGGGCTATGGACGGCTTGAAGATTATAAAGGTTGACAAGGCGGCGGTGGAGGATGCCCTGAATAATATAAGGAACGTATTTGACCATTATACCGGTCAGGGGAAACAACAGAGAGAGCAGACCTACGAATCGTTGAAGGCTGAGTTCAAGGTCAAGCTGCAGCAGGCGGTGGAACAGCAGCTGGGCTCCGTGGCCGGGCTGGAGATAAACGTGGAAAATCTACCCCAGTTCCAGGAAGAGTGGCGGCGGACATCGGCGCAGATGGAAATGCAGTATATCAGTCTCCTGGAGGAATACAAAAAGAAGCTGAAGGCTATAAAGTAGGCATATTATCTAACGGGTGCGGGGAATATTATGGGAATTAGTGATGATAGAATAGAGGATGCTGTAAAAAATACCGAGATATTGAGGCTGCCCAAGCAGACTCTAGCTACGTTCGGTAATACCAATATTGCTTATTATATGGTTACCGAACCGATATACTCTGATATGGAGCCGGGAGTCAACGAGACTGTAGTCCGCAAGGGGCGGGTGATAGCGCAGAGGCCCAGGATCGTAACTCCCTACTACCTTTCTCAGGTCGAGGGGTTCAGCCCGGATGCCAAAAGGTATTTTGAGATGCTAAGCCGAGAACAGGGAGCCAATACACCGGGGCTTATTTACACCTACCGTAATGAGCCCGAAGGACTTACCATTGTCGCCGATGGCCTAGACTCCGTGGTTGATAAGATAAATAACGATATCGACAAGAGCGGCGACCCACTGGTAACCATAATCAAGGGGCGGGATGAACTCTGGGATGTATCGCTGATGAAGTTTATCTTTGAAATAACCAAGAGCTCTTTTCAGGATAACCTGATGCAGTTTAAATCACAGGGTCTTCTGGACATGGATGCCGGTGGTGTTCCGCTTGAAGCCAGGGTAAGGATAGAAGAGCTTTTTAAGAAGGTAACCATGGGGGAGATTGAACCCCGTGAGTTGAAAGAAGAGCTGGGACGCTGGGGACTTTTTGATGAATATCAGGACAGGTTCTTCTCCATATTTCACAAGAAATAGCAGAGTTTTTTGAAAGGTAATAAAGGCTTATAGTCCGTGGAAATATCGGTTATTGAAGCCAGAGACCTATCTGAGGCGTGGTTTCTCTGCCTGCGCAAGACTCTGACTGATGGCTACCAGTATAAGATAGAGCGGGGCAGCTATGCCGGTCAGCACCGCAAGGAGCTTGACCTGGTTGTCGTTAAGATTACCAACCCGGGAACAAGACCGCTGACTCCGGACGTGCCGGCAGGAGTGCCGTCACCGACCACTATGGAGTATATCGAGAGCTACCTTCCCTACCTGATGACCGCCCATAGAGCCGAGGGTGAGCAGTATACCTATGGCCAGTATCTGGAGAAGCAGATAGCCGAGATAATCAAGATGTACAACACCAACGGCTATAACACCAACCAGGCATATATGTCCGTAGGTAATGAACAATCCATATACCTGGAAGACCCTCCCTGCCTCAGAGGGATAGATACCAGGGTCAGGTATGGAAAACTCCATTATATCGCCTATTTTCGCTCCTGGGACCTGTGGGCAGGTTTCCCCTCCAACTTGGCGGCGATGCAACTACTCAAGGAGTATATGGCTTCTGAGATAGGCGTCGCCGATGGCGAGTTAATTGCTCTTAGCAAGGGATTGCACCTTTATGAATACTCCTGGGAGCTGGCAGAGACCGCCGCCGGACTGACCTAGCTCGGCTTGAGCGGTTCTCGTCTGGCTATCTTGATGTGAAGGTAGAGATCTCCCGCCTTTTTATTATCAACTAAACCCATACCCTTAAGCCTGATTCTGGTGCCTGATTTGACCCCGGGTGGGATTTTGACCATAAGTTTCCTGGCGCGATTACCTCTCTTATAATTGATTTCCTTTTCGCCGCCGATGGCAGCTTCATCGGTGGAGAGATCAAGCTCGGTATGATAATCCAGCTCTCGTCTGTACAGAGGGGCAAAATCAATGCCGAGGAGCTTGCGGAAGACAAAGCTGCCGAATTTGTTCACTACCTTGATAAGCTGCCGCTCGAACCAGTTCGGTTTATATGTATGAACTCTCTGCCCTGATTGATCGTAGCTGGAATAGAAACGAAAGCCGGAGCCACTGCCGGTGAAGAAGACGCGGTTTAGAAACTCAGGGTTGAATCTAAGGCCAGCCTGGGCGAACATGCGGGCAAGCTCATCAATTGTCGCCTGGTTGGAGAAGGCGTCACGGAATATATCCTGCTGGGAGTAGCCGTAACCACCATAGCCGGTGCCGGCAAAGCCTCCCTTGCGGAAGAGGTCATATTGTTGCTTTTTGCCCTTATCACCGAGCACGGCATAGGCTTCGTTTATCTCTTTGAACCTCTCTTCGGCTTGCCTTTCGTTGCCCGGATTGGTATCTGGGTGGTGCTTGAAGGCAAGGCCTCTGAAAGCCTTCTTTATCTCCTGCTCACTGGCGTTTTTCGGAACGCCGAGGATTTGATAGTAGTCTTTCATATCGTTATTTGGTTGACATTGGTTACTATAAACGCTTTGCTAGATAGGTACTATATTGGATGTGTACCTATTATAATAGTAGAGTGAAAAAATTGGAAATAACGAAATAACAGAGAACATTGAGGTTGACGTGGGTTGGCGAAACAAGTAAAATCTATGAAAAATTAAAGTTCTTCAAGTAAATAATCCTAGTTCCCCAGTGTATCTTGGTAAGTGTTGTTAATTATGATACACTAATAAGGTTATTCCCTGAAAGGTACGCCTGTTGGTAGTGGAGGTATCAATATGAAACTGATGGTCATAGGTTGCGGTCAGTGCGGTGGCAGGGTTGCAGATGAGTTTGCCCGCTTAAACAAGGTGGCTCATATTCAACGAGGTGTTAGTATAATCACTAATGTGGTGGCAGTCAATACAGATATCGCCGATTTAAGCGGGCTGTTCTATATAAAGTCTGATTTCCGGCATAGAATACTTATCGGGGGTAAAAAGACCGGCGGTCACGGCGTCGGCAAGATGAACGAAATCGGCGCCGAGATAGCCAAAGAAGACGGGGATAAAATCGTAGAAAGTATAAGGGCAGCAGAGAAGTTGCCCGAGACGGATGCCATACTATTAGTCGCTTCGGCTGCCGGAGGCACCGGCTCTGGGGCGATACCGGTACTGACACAACAGTTGAAGGAGCGCTATACGGATAAGCCGGTATACAACCTCATCATACTTCCCTTCCAGTATGAAGAGGCAACCGAGGAAAGGTCTGTCTATAATGTGGGCACATGCCTCAAATCTGCTTACCTGGTGGCTGATGCAGTGTTTCTGGTTGATAACCAGCGGTATATCAGAAAGAACGCTTCCATAAGAAACAACCTAGCTAAGATAAACTATATGGTGGTCAAGCCGTTTTATAATGTGCTCTGTGCCGGTGAAGAGACGGATGCCAAGTACATCGGTTCGCGGGTGCTTGACGCCGGGGATATAATACAGACCCTGGCCGGGTGGGCGGTAATCGGCTACGGTGCGGAAAAGATACCGCGCATCAAGCTGCCCTTTGAAAAGAGCAGCGATTTCCGGGATAAGAGCGGTGAAACACAGAAGGGCGTTCAGGCAATGAGCGAGGCACTGGATGAATTGTCGCTCAAGTGTAATCCTACCGATTCCAGAAAAGCCTTGTATTTGCTGACAGCGCCCTACGAAGCGATGAATATGGACCTGATAAAGGAGCTTTCGGCTTCATTGAAGGGAATGGCTACGGAGGCGATAATACGCAGTGGCGATTATCCAAGAGGTAAGGGCTCACTGGAGGTAACCGTTGTCCTGTCAGAACTGGTTAATTCCAGAAAGGTAATAGATTACTTCAACAAAGCGATTGACCATATATCCACTACCAAAAGAAGGCAGGGCGGTATAGATTGGGGGCACAGAGGACTGGAAGAAGCCTTCAAGGATATACCTTCGTTGCTTTGATTGGCTGGCTTAGGCTTCTTCGCTCCCGTCTTCTCCATCGGATCGGTTGCTCTTGTTAGATAGGAACATTTTAGTCAACGATTCAAGGCGGGACTGGGCTTTCTTTTGACGCTCTTTGGCTAGCTCTTTTTTCTTCTCATAGCTGTCATCGTCTTCCATGCATTCCCCGCCCTTAATTGTCAATTCATCAAGAGCCCCGGCTATTGCCTCGGCAGTCTCCCCGGAAGCCTTGTCGTTATCCTCCCCCGGCGCGCTTGTTACAGCCTCGGTTGTTTGACTGGCTACTGAGCCCGTATCACTGGTATCGCCAGTAAGTCCCTTGAAGATTCTACTCCAGCTATCAGCCGCTTCTTCGGCGGCTTTTTTAGCTGCCCGAGCCGCCTCTTTTGAGGCTCGTATTGCCGCCCGAGACGCATCCTGGGATGACCTGCTTATTTCCTCGGCCCGGCGTATCGTTTCCTGCGATGCCCTTATGGCATCCTGGGAGACCTCCCTGGCTGATTTGGCTGCTTCTTCAGCCTTGCTTATGGCTTCCTGTGACTTTTGCATCCATTCGGCAACGGCGGACTTGGACGATTCGCTTATCTCATAAACTTTATCTATAGCCTCCTGCGATGCTCTTATGGCATCCTTAGCTGTCTCTCTGGCTGCGTTGCCTGCTTCTTCAGCCTTGCTTGATGCTTCTTTAGAGGCAAGTGTTGCTTCCTCGGCCGCCTCTCTAGCCGACTTGCTTACTTCATCCGCTATATTTATGGCTTTCTGGGAAGCGTTTATCGCCTCCACAGCCTTCTCTTTGGTCGTTCTGCCTGTTTCTTCAGCTCTACTAACTGCCTCCTGAGATAATTTTGTCGCTTCCTCGGCTTTTATTATGGCTTTCTGGAAAGCCTTGTTGTAGGCTTCGGCCGCTTCCTTAGCCGACTTGGTTACCATGTCGGCACGGCGAACCGCTTCATGAGAAGCCTTCTTGTATACATCAGCGATATTTTTGCCTGACTTGCCTATCTCATTAGCCTTGTTTATAGCCTTATTTGAGACATTAATAGCTTCTTCGGAAGCCTCCTTGACCGACCTTTCTGTCTCCTCGGTCATACTAATAGCTTCCCGGGAGGCGCTCAATGCTTCCCCGGCTGTATCGCTGGCTGTTCTGGCTGCTTTCTCGGTCCTTTTTAGCGCCTTGCGCGATTCTTTTATCGCTTCCCTTACTGTTTCCTTGGCTGAATCGACCGTTTCCTTGGCGGCGGTGAGTATCTCCTGCGATGCTCTTATTGTCTCTTCAGCGGTCTCCCTAGCCCAATCGCTTATCTCCTCGGCACTTCTGATAACCTTCTCGAATTCCCTGTTATACGATTCGGCTGCTTCTTTAGCCGTCCTAGTTACGCTGTCCGCCCGGCGAACCGCCTCCTGTGATGCTTTTTTAGATGCTTCGGTAACCTTCTTGCTTGATTTGCCTAATTGCTTGGCTATATTGATAGCCTCGCGGGCTAGTTTTATGGCTTCTTCGGCGGTTTCATTGGCCGATTTATCACATTTCCTGGCAGAGGATATGGCTTCATCTAATGCCGCTGCATTATCTTCTATATCTTCCATGGCCTTGGAAAAAACGCCTTCTCCAATATCAGCTCCAGAAGGTTTGATATTTTTATTACGCATAGCTCAATACCCCCGTCCATTCTATAACAGGTTGACTTGTTTATCAACAGTAACTTCAGATTATACCAGAAATACCACTATCGGTGATTTAGGGGCATGATTTGATAAAAGTACTTGGTAGTTGTTACAATATTCATCGGAGACATCAGAACAAAAATATGGGCCGCTAGCTCAACTGGCAGAGCAGCTGACTCTTAATCAGCCGGTTGGAGGTTCGAGTCCTCCGCGGCTCACCAGAACCTTAGCTTTAGAATATCGGTTTGAGAAGCTGACAACCAGTCAACTTCTCTGTTAAATCATCAGCTCATGCTTTCCTGCCGTAGAGTCGGTCTTTCCATTCAATACCGGTGCCGATGATACGACAAGAGAGGGAGTAGATGACATCCAGAACAAGGAAAGCGAAGCCGAATGGGTGCATTAGGGTGGAGATAAGCGGGCTTCTGAAATGGCTGTCCACCAGCCATCGCATAATCATAATAACCGATACCTGAAAGATGATGACGTTTCGCCAGACACTTGGAGAGGGCATAACAAAAAGCTCGTTCCACAGCGCGTAGAACGGTGACAGGAAGAGTATGTAACCGATGACAATCAGGGCAGTCAACGCCCAAGGAGATATCAGTGCCACCGAATATATGGAGCGGGCCAGTCCTCTCCAGGTGTCTCCCAATGTACGATACATATTGCAAGAGACCACCGATGATAGGTCGACCGCCATATGACGACCGCCGTGGCGGTTGATCTCTACTCCCAGCCAGATGTCCTCCAGTATCCTGGACTTCACCGCTTCGTGACCGCCGATACGCCAGTACTCATCCCTGGGGAAGAAAAGGAACTGGCCGATGGACATGGACATCTTCGGTTTACGGGAGCGCTGGAGAAGCCATATCGGCATCCAGCTCATAAGTATAAAGTACCACACCGGGGTGACGATCTTCTGAGGCAGGGAGTTGGCCACCTGGAGGGGAAACCCGGAAAGCAATGATGTCTTCTGTTCAAGAGCCATAACAAGAACGCTGCGAAGCATATGCGGGGCATGTGTGGTATCGGCGTCGGTGAACAGGAACCAGTCGCCCCTGGCTTCTCTGGCTAGCTGATGACAGGCAAAGGGTTTGCCCGCCCAGCCTTTGCGGAGAGGCTTGCCGCTAATAAGACGGATACGGATGTCACCGGCTGCTATGCGCCTGACAATAGCCGCTGTATTATCAGACGAATTATCGTCCAGTACCAGAATCTCGAAGTTGGGGTAGTCCTGCTTTTGCAGCGATTCCAGGCAGGAAGCTATATTTAACTCCTCGTCTCTGGCTGGTATAAGAACGGATATAAGAGGTGCCGGCTGGGGCACCTTGCTGCTGGCAGAGGGCACCTTGAGGCTTCTCAGGTTAAGGATAAGATTAACCAGGAAAACCAGCAGAAGACCGGCTATAATCAACTGATATAGCATAACATAGTACCTTTACGGGTTAGGTTTCCCGTCTTCTTGACTGGAGCCAGTTGATAAGGTTCATCTTAAAAACCGGTAGAGACTGCAAACCCTGACGCTGTTTTATGATGAACAGTGTCAGCACGCAGAGCATAAATAACAGTTCCCAGGAGACCCCTCTGCCGATAAGCAGGTAAACAAACGTGCCTATCGGACCGGAAATTGCCGTCCAGGAATGTTGCTCTATAAAGAGGAAGCCCAGTACGGTAAGAATGGTGTAGGCAAAAAGTATATCGGGTTGGGGCAGCGCAATGAGGACACCAAAGGTAACGGCTACCGACTTACCGCCTTTGAACTGGAGTATCGGGGAGAAGGCATGCCCCAGTATAGCGCTCAAGCCTATCGCCATAACCACCACAATGGGCAAGCCGAGGATTAGGTGGGAAATCAACACGAAGGGGACGCCCTTGGCTATGTCCAGCAGTACGGCAATAAGCCCCAGTTTGACGCTTCCTCCGGCATGGAAGACATTGGCTGAACCCGGATTGCCGTCACCATAGCGGGTTATATCTTTCTTAAGTCGCCAGCGACCCAGCCATAACGCGAAGGGGCAGGCGCCTAGCCAGAAAGCCGCCGTAGCCAGTAGTATTGAGTAAAATACTTCCATATTAAAGGATTAAAATATTATTACCTAAAATACCACAGAAAATAGCGTATTACAATATATATACCGTCAGAACTCGATCTTTTTCTTGGCAAAGAAACGTTCAATGGCGCGCTCTACCTTTTTCTTGAATGGCATAACCACCGCGATAACCAACGCAATGGAGATAATGTGGATGTAAAATGAATGCTCACCGAATATATCGCCGACATATGTCGCTAGCAGGTGCTCGGATAAACTGAAAACAAAGATAATAAGCGCTACCAGTATTGAGTATATGGTGGTCTTTTTTATAATAACAGTGATGTCAAACAGATGATACTTTATAATGGCTATGCCGATTAAGCCCCCGGAGATGTCGTTGAGGAGCATGCCGGTGGGCAGTAGAAAGGGATTGTCAACATCGTAGAGTATGATTGTTTTTACGACGCTAAGAGAAATTATAAAAAAGCTGACGAGGATATAGGCAAGGTGGCGCCTTTTTACGGGCGAGGTCTCTCGCTGGCGGGCGCGGAATAGAGACCAGCACGAAGACCAGATAAAGAAAAACCAAATAGGAAGCGAGGCTAGGAAGGTAATCTGGAGCATGGAGTCGGGCTTGAAGATGTTGCCCCAGCTATAGTTATAGACTCCCTCAATGCTGCCCACCAAACCGGATATACCCAGAATAACGATGACTGTGCTTATAGCCCAGAGTGCTATAATCGTCTTTTTCCTCGGCTGATTTAGATAAGCACAGGTGAAGTGATAGACAAGGGTGGGGATAAAAACGCATGGCCAGAAGATTATATAGCCATAGGTGGGCAGCTCGTTAACATGGCTGTTCCTTACCATAGCCAGGATTATACCCATGTCCCACAGGGCACAGACGAGTAAAAAACCGGCGAAGAGGTAGTGATATAGCTTCCTGCCCCGTGACAGGACAAGAAACAGCACCACACAGTTGATGAGGAAGCCAATTGATGATGTTATGGTGGTGGTTAAAACAGTGGCGGACATAAGACCTTACTACACGGGCTATAGTTCTAAATGATGCTCCCTTTTTACATAATCAGGTGGTTGGTTATTATAGGATTGGCGCTGATGGTTGTCAAGGCACTGGTAAACAAGGGTATATTAAGCCAAATTGGGGGGTTGTTCCTTGAGTCTTCTTCCGTATTCGTTGATTATGACGGCTATCAGGACTATGAAATCTATATAGAAGAAATAGGGCCAGAGGCTGCGCCAGGCAAAGAACAGGGGCAGTATAGCCAGTATCGGCCCGGTGTTAGGGTAGCGTAGACAATAGCGAAAGTACCAGATGATAGCCAGACCGAAGACGACAAGTTCAAGGATGCTGAATATAAGGGGTGACTGGGCATCGACGATGCCGCTGGTAACCAGGGTGATTATACCGACGCCCAGCGGGAACAGGTTGTCCGTTATAGGGGACATCACCGAGGTCAGCCATAAGCCGGGGTCGCCTATAATGTACGGCGCGTTGAAGACAAGGAATGTCGCGGCGATAATAGCCAGGGAAGATAGCGCCTTCTTCAACCCCTCCTCCCTGAATATCAGTATGAGATAGAAAGGGAGGAAAAACCAAGCTACCTGCTTGATGGCAACGGCTATACCAAGGCACAGGGCGGGTAACCACAGCCTTTTTCTGGGCAGTATCCATGCCAGTAACAAGAAGGGGAAACATAGAAAGCCGGTCTCTCCGGCGGCCAGGGAGTTCCAGAACTCAAGGCTGATAAGAAGGGCGGCGACTATAAAAATGCGGAACCTGGGCGGTGTTTTCCATACGGCATAAACCAACACCGGCAGTATGATAAGAAAGTAGACAAGCCTCAAGTCGCCGATGCCCAGTATGGCGAAAGGAGCCGGCACCAGGAAGCAGCCGGCGGGGTAACCAAGCTTGGATTCAAGCTCTGGGGGTATGTTCTGTGGATTGTCCACCGCTTCCTGGGCTATAAGCTCAATCTGTTCTGTCGCCGGGTATGGAAAGACCTCGGCGAACCTGCCCTCTCTTAACGGGGTAAGCTTGTCAAGGGGGACATCGTATCCGGCTAGAGCGCTGCCGATATTGGCTTCGACGTATGGATTATCGCCGTCGATGAAGTTTATAACAGCTTGGTGGCACAGGGCGGTGGCGTCGTTGTAGGCGAAGGTGTTGTCAAAAGAGGTAAAGACCTGGGACGTGTTTTCACCCAGTATATCAACATCGACCGAAGCAAAACCGACGGTAAAGACTACCGTAAACTCTATGAGACCAATTAAGAGTAGGGCGAAGAAAATAGTCAGAGAGGTAGGCTTGAGCCAGCGCATATGGTTCTGCAGAAACCTGTCCGTTGCCGGGACGGCGATTATGAACAGGATGGCGAAGAATAACAGCCAGACGACCGTGCCCATTATAAGTAGGACGGGGCTGTTGACGACGAAACCGATGCCGGAGAGAGCCGAAGCGGTAAGCTTGGCGACGACGGCAATGAAAAAAAGCGAGATTCTGGGCGTGGGGTGGGTGCGAGAATAAAGACTCTTCATTCTGATAAGCATGGATTTGATACGGCTCTTGCTGTCTGTTACTTGCTCGGGCATATCTTAAATTACATCCGTGTTTTTGGATATAGATACAATAAGTAGATAGCCTGTCTTTGTCAAGGTGCTTAAGCCGGCGACTTTGACGGGCGTAGCACTATAGGTTAAAATCAGGCAGGCAATGTAGGGGAGAATATATGATGACAGTTGACTTGGATAACCCTCAAAGTTATAAAAAGCCTGGCGTAGAAGAGATACTGAGCCATTTGCGGCAGTTTCCGGGGCAATGCCGACGTGCCTGGGAGCAGGCTTTGAGGCTTGACCTGCCGCAGGATTACCGGGAGATAGATAAGGTTATTATACTGGGCATAGGCGGCTCAGCTATCGGTGGGGAGATAGCCAGCCGTCTCGTTCTGGAAGAAAAAAAGATACCTGTATGGGTGCATCGGGACTATGACCTGCCTGTTACTACGGATGGCAGGACTCTGGTTATCGCATCGAGCTACTCCGGCAACACCGAGGAGACACTTTCTGGATTTATCCAATCGCTGGAGACGCCGGCGAAGAAAATGGTTATCACCACTGGCGGCAGGCTAAAACAGATGGCGGAGGAAAATAATATACCGGGTTTCATCATAGAATACGAAGCGCCTCCGAGGATGGCTTTCCCGCACAGCTTTGTCTCTCTGGTCGGCATATTCCAGAAGATGGGACTGCTAGCAGACAAGACGGCGGATATCGAAGAAATGCTCGGCATATTAAAAAAGTTGCAAGGAGATTATGCCGAGACGGCACCGCTTGCATCAAATCAGGCGAAGCAAATGGCAACCAGACTGCGGGAGCATATTGCAGTGATTTACGGGGGCGGGATACTATCGGCGGTGGCAAGACGCTGGAAGGCGCAACTTAACGAGAACGGCAAGAGCTGGGCGTTCTTTGAGCTTTACCCTGAACTCAATCACAATGCGGTTGTCGGATATGTGTTCCCCTCAGAAATAAAGAAGAAGATGTTTGTCGTTTTGCTGCGTTCCACTTTGCTTCACCCGCGAGTCTTATGGCACTACGAAGCGACAACCAGGCTGCTGGCCAAAGAAGAAATCAAGCACGAATCAATAGACGCTGTAGGGGAGAGTGCACTGGCACAGATGATGAGCCTGGTTCTTCTAGGGGATTATCTTACCTGTTATCTGGCGGTATTGAATGAAGTAAACCCGGCGACACTGGATGCCGTGGACTTTGTCAAGAATTACCTCGCCCGTAATGCGGACTGAGCCGACTAACAGTGCGGTCCGATATAAATTAATGAAGGCTTTAATATTATGCGGCGGCAGAGGGACAAGGCTGATGCCCCTCACCCAAACCACGCCCAAACAGCTCCTGCCGGTGGCTAATAAGCCCATCCTGTTCTATCTACTGGAGCAAGTAAGAGAGGCCGGTATCGGGGACGTAGGCATAGTTGTATGCCCAGAGGCGGGCGATAGGATAAAGGAAGCCGTCGGTGATAGTTCAAGGTGGGGTACCGATATTACCTATATCGACCAGATGGAGCCGCTCGGACTGGCTCATGCCGTGGTAATAGCTCAGGGCTTTCTCGGTGATGATTGTTTCCTCATGTTATTGGGCGATAATCTGATTAACTGCGCTTTTGGTGAACTGATTGGTCGGTTCAATTACGATAAGGCGGATGCACTGATTACCCTTAAAAAGGTGGCAGACCCACGCCAGTTCGGGGTGGCTGAAGTTAACGATGAAGGTAAGGTGGTTTGCCTGACCGAGAAACCAAGAGAGCCGAAAAGCAGGCTTGCGATAGCCGGGGGGTATATATTCACCCCGGAGATTCACCAGGCGATAGCCGGGATAAGCCCGTCTTTCCGGGGCGAGCTGGAGATTACAGACGCCATACAGAAGTTAGTGGGGACGGGTAGAAAGGTTACCAGCTATATTCTTCAAGGGTGGTGGTTCGACATTGGCACCGAGGAAAGACTTTTGGAAGCGAACAGCACTATCCTGGATACCTGCCTGAAGGTGGATATAGAAGGCAGCCTGGATAAAAAGAGCCAGATTACTGGCAGGGTGGCAGTCCGTAAGGGAGCAAAGGTGATGGATAGCATAATCAGGGGACCGGTGTCTATCGGTGAGGGCTGCCGCATAAAGGGCTCTCTTATAGGACCGTTCGTCAGCATCGGAGACGGGGCGGTTATAGAAGGCTCGGTAATAGAGCATTCTATAATCCTGGAGGGTTGCCGTATATATAAGACAAGGCCCATCTGCAATAGCGTTATCGGCAGGAATACGGAGGTAACCACAAAAGGAGAAACCTCCGGTAATATTGAACTCTTCGTCGGCGACGATGACAGGGTTGAGTTATAGCCGGTCACAGCCTATTTGAGGCAGCAGTATGATGCCGTCTCTATCTTAAATCCCCTAGACATTATCACTATAGTACTGTAGTAAAAGTTACTATATCGCTATTTACAATCAGCCTTTATTAGCTAGAATAGAAGGTATGTGTGTTTAGAAAAAGCTTGCTATGAAGGGGGTGATATTCTGCAAAACCGTAAAGAGCGGTTCGTGCCTAAAGGAATTAAACTAAATGGGGGTGATAAATGAAACTAGTAGTGGTAGGTTTTGGACAGTGCGGTGGCAGGATAGCCGATGAGTTCAGCCGTATGAACTCAAGGGCGCGACTTCATCGCCGGATAGAGATTGTGCCGGGCGCCTTTGCCGTAAACACCGATGTCGGTGATTTGAGCAGCCTGACCAGCATAAAGACAGACTACCTGCACAGAATCCTCATTGGCAGTCGTAGGACCGGTAGCCACGGCGTCGGCAAGATAAACGGCGTTGGCGCCGAGATAGCCAGCCACGATGCCGATAAGGTAGTGGATGCCATAGGCTCGGCCAAGCGGTTCTACGAGGCGGATGCATTTATGCTAGTGGCCGGTGCCGCCGGTGGCACTGGGTCAGGCTCAATGCCGGTAATGGCTCAGGCAATCAGAGACCGCTATAGGGATAAACCAATCTATGCCCTGGTGGCTCTGCCCTTTGAGCATGAAGTGGAAGCCGAGGCCCGAACAGTGCACAACACAGCCACCTGTCTAAAAGCAGCTTACACAGTAGCCGACGCCGTCTTTCTGGTTGATAACCAGAGGTATATCAGGGAGGACTCCTCGCTTGGTAGCAATATGGATGCCATAAACAGATTGATTGTCGAGCCCTTTTACGATTTGCTTTGCGCCGGTGAAGAGAAGAGACCCAAGAATATCGGCTCCAGGCTGCTTGATGCCGGAGATATAATCCAGACTCTGGGCGGATGGTCGGTGCTGGGCTATGGCAAATCGCAGCTTTCAATAATCAGGCTGCCCTTTGAAAGGGCACGCAACTTCAGGAAGAAATGTACCGAGACACACAAGGGGATACAGGCTATGGCACAGGCTGTAAGCAACCTGTCATTGAGATGCGATCCCAAGGATTCGGGCAGTGCCCTATACCTGCTATCGGCGCCCAAGGTGGAAATGAACATGAACCTGGTCAAAGAGCTCGGCGACTGGCTAAGGGACGTGGCACCGGAGGCGACGATAAGATATGGCGACTATCCTCGTAACGAGAGCACACTGAAAATAACGGTCGTTTTGTCCCAGCTCAAACGCGTGGACATGGTCAAGGAGTTCTACGGCAACCTGGTTGACCTGATGCAGGAGAAAAAGAAGAAACAGAAGATTATAGATGCCGAGCTCAATGAGCTGATAGAGGCTTCAACGGAGATACCGTCTCTACTGTAACCTGAACGGGATAATTACAGAGACGTTATCGGGTTGGTTGAGGGGTTTATAGGACTGATGTTAAATAGGCGCTAATTTTATCTGGCGCTCGTTAGCCCTGTTAGCCCCTCGCCACTTTTTTATTCAAAGGTGGGTGGGAAACTCTAAATAATGATAAAGGGCACAACGGCGGCAATCAAGCCTATGGAGACGACGGCGATGGTGAACAGGTTGTATCTGAGATTGTAGTTGCCCAGCAGAGAGGCATCATAGTAGCCGTCTACACCCTGGTCGCGGTACATCTTCAGCAGCCCGTTTATAAGTAATTGCCTGGTCTGTTTTCCCCTCATCAAACCGAATATAACTATGACATTGACCACTATCAGCAGGGCGACAAAGAGAACCATAACTGTTGTCGTGGTAGCGGTCTGCTCGTCGGTAGAGGCCATTATGGAGTTGGTTGCCAGAACCACTAGGTTGAGCAGAATGGCGGTGAGTATGAAGACCGTATCGGTGCGGGCGTTCTGCTGCAGCTCGCTGATGATATGCTCGTGGACTCGCTCTATCATATACCCTCCTTCATGCCCTTTATTAGCTCCTGAACTGCCTGGATTTACTCAACACCAGCATTATAACACCTATCAGAGCGATGTCTATCCCGACCAGGATGAAGAAGTTAGTCGATATATCGGACCAGCCGCCACCCTGAAGGCTTAATTCGACCACCGGCTGCAGGGCATAGTAGGTTGGGAATATCTTGGCTATCCATTCCGGTATCTGGGGGAACATATAGATAAGAACCGGAGCAAAGAGGAAGATGCCACCCGACTTCCAGACCGTGAAAAGGGTGGTGATGTCCTTTATCAGGGCGCCGGCTATCAGCCCCAGCTCGACAGCCATTATAGCACCGAAGAACAGCACCATAACCAGCATCAGGGAATTGGCGCCGAAGGCATTGTTTAAGACCAGGATGGCGATACCCAGAAAGGTGCTGAGAACGATGCCCAGTACTGCTTTGGATATGAAAATATCGCCGATTGACGCCGGGGTGATAACCAGCGCCTCCAGGGTCTTCTTCTGTTTTTCATCTATCAGTGATGTTGATGGCAGCATAAGTCCGCTGAAGAAAACCCCCATCAGCACCAGGAAGGGCAGTAAGCGCTCGTTCCAGGGGACGCCGGCTTCTTCACCGAGGGTAACCGATTCTATCTCGATGGGCACCTCCTGCCCGGCGAGTTCTCTTACCAGATTGGATATGGTTACCGGTATTATAGTGCGGTTTTTAGCTAAGCTTTCGCCCCAGACATAGCCCTCGATGGTTACCGCTTCTCCCTGTATAACCGCATCATCGAAGTTATCGGGCAGGACGATGCCGATATCGACGGCGCCGTTTGTGGCTGACTGCATTAGCTCGGAGGTATTATCGTAGACCTTGGTGGTAATGGAGTCCAGCTCCTGAATACTTGCCACTAATTGTGAGTCGCCTTCATCATAGATGCCGAGCTTGGGCTTTTCGGAGAAGAGGGTGCCGAAGGCGAGGGTGGCTATCAGCGTAAAGCCGATGGGGGCAACAATAGCCCAGACAAACATAAAGCTCTTGGGCCCATGAATGAACTCCTTGCCCAGCAAGACAGAGGTACGCCTGATATTCATTGGAACCTTCTCCTCAATGCCATGATACCACCCCATATTATAACAATATTGAATCCCAACAGTATCAAAATATTAGCCCAGTTATCACCCCAGCCAGCGTTAAAATTGGAAGCTTGGTGCATGGCATCGGCCAGATAATAGGAAGGGATAGCTTTAGCCCAGTCGGTGATGATGCCGGGGAACATTATGCCAAATGAAGGTATGGCGTAAATGAGCAGGGCAGTGATGCCCCAGCCCATGGATGACAGCATATCCCTGGCCAGCGAGGCTATCAGGAAACCGGTGCCGGTAAAAAGCGCACTCCCCAGCAGCAGTGCGATTATGGTGATAAGCGGTTGGTGGTTGAGACCACCGACGATTGCCATGAATAGTATCCCTTGAATGAAGGCGAGGCTGGCGCCCATAACAAGCTTGGCGGTGAAAAGCTCGCGGGCGCTCATCGGGGTGATCAGCAGGGCGCGGATGGTGCCCTGTTCCACCTCTTCGCTGATGAGGCTGGCGAGACCCATCATCTCGAACATTACAAGCATTATCACCAGCAGGATACGCATGCGGTCCCGTATAGGTATCTGCTCTCCCAGCATATCTGGCCCCAGAACCTCGGACGATATGTCGATTGCCAGCGTCTGCCCCGTCTGCAGGTAAGCCAGTTCCCTAACCATGGTCTCGACGGCACCTTTCAACTCGTCGAGGGCATTCGTCGAAAAGTAGAGGGTTACCAATGGCTTTTCCCCCGAGGCGAACTTTTCCATTATGTCCGCCGGCAGGGTTATACCGGCATAGTAAGTCCCATCAGTTACCGCCTCTTTGAGGGCTTCGTCGGAATCAAATGGAACGATATTAAAACCCTCCTCTTCTTGTATCAGCTCAAAGGCGGGCGGCAATACCGGGGCATAGAGACCTATATCCAGCTCCTCGTCAACCGAGGAAGGCATTACGAAGTATATAATGAGGTAGAAGACTACACCAATAGCGGAAATGTAGGCATAGAAGCGGTTTCTAAAGAAGAGGGCGAAGTCCTTGGCCACCAGTGCGCGTATAACGCCAAGGTTCATTCAGTCAGCCTCCGCCCGGTAATCTTTATGAAAATATCCTCCAGCGTAGCCTCTTCACTGTGCAGGGTAACCACCTTCTCTTTTTTAAACAATCCTTGAACGGCATCCGCTGTCTGTGGGGTATCCAGGTCAATCTCACGACTTTCCAGCTTGCCGTCCTTTTTGCTTACCCTGGCTTTAAGCGCCCTCTTGCCGTATTGCTGTTTCAGGTTGTCTGGCGTGTCCAGAGCTACAATTTTGCCCTGGTTCATAAACGCCACCCTGTCGGACAGCTTATCGGCTTCCATCATATCGTGGGTGGTCAGAAAGATGGTGGCGCCACGCTCCCGTTCTTCAAGGATGATATTTCGTATGGCTTCGGACGATGTCGGGTCGAGACCGGCGGTCGGCTCGTCGAGGAAAAGAATCTGCGGCTGACTGACCAGCGAGCGGGCGACCATAAGTCGCTGCTTCATACCCTTGGAATAGTTTTCCACGCGGTCTTTCTCGCGGCCGGCAAGCCCCACCCTTTTAAGAAGGGCGTAGCCGTCAAAGGGCTTGACATCGAAGAGGCGGGCAAAGAGGTTCAGGTTTTCCAGGGCGCTCATACGCTGGTAGAGATTAGTCTCCTCAAAGCAGACGCCGATTTCAGCCTGCACACGTTCGATATTATGGGCAACGTCCATACCGAGCAGGGTTGCCTTGCCCTCTTTGGGCTTGAGCTGACCAGTCAGTATTTTAACAGTGGTCGTCTTGCCGGCGCCGTTGGGACCCAGGAAACCCAGAATCTCCCCTTTGGCGACGCTGAAGCTGATGTGGTCGACGGCAACCAGATTACCGTATCGGTAGGTTAAATTATCGGCAAAAATCGCATCCTGTGCCATAGCAGCTCCTTTCGGAAGGGGTAAATGATATTTAAAGGATATAATAACGCAAAAGCTTGACATTGTCAATACTTTTTGTATAATATAAGTAAATAAAATACAAAAGTGTGATATGAACGGTTTCGAGCGCAGAAAAGAGAAAAAAAAGGAGAGCATACGGCGCGCCGCTATGGAGCTCTTCGGCACCTATGGCTTCGGCAAGGTCAGCATCAAGGACATCGCCCGCAAAGCCGGTGTCTCCCACGTTACCATTTACAACCACTTTAACAGCAAGGAAGAGCTGGTAAACGAAGTCGTCAGGACGGAGATAGAAAGGCTGATGGTAAAATCCAGGGAGGTTATGGATAGTGATAGTAGCTTCCTGGAAAAGATGGAGCTTATTCGTTTCAGCAAGGTGGGTTTGGCCAGCCGTTACAACGGCGAGATGATGAAAACAGCTATCAGCAACTCTCCGGAGATATACGAATACATCGAAGAGCTGTGGCAAGAAGAGATAAACAAGTTGCTGAAGGAGCTAATAGAGGAGGGCAGGCAGCAAGGGTACATCAGCAGAGACATATCACAGGAAGCCATCCTGTTTTACTTCGATATGATACGTGCCGGTGCCTTTGCCAGCGCTGATATACTAAATAGGATTAAAATAGACGCCAAGCTGGCCGACGACCTCAACCGCCTTTTCCTCTACGGGTTGATAGACAAAAGAGACTAAGCTTTTAAGTAACCCCTTTAAGATGAAATTGAGATATGCAGAAGTAATATAAGAGGGGCTTGGTAGCGCATACCGGATTCGAACCGGTGATCTCCTCCTTGAGAGGGAGGTGTCCTAGGCCACTAGACGAATGCGCCATAAAAAACAGCCATCGCTGAATAATTGGGGTGTGGCAGCTTAGAATATAGAGAGATTATACACATAAGCAATTGCTTTTGTAAAACGATATAAGCATTATGGCTTATGGAATTAATATGAACCCGGGCAGGGGATAAATTGACATAATAAATGGTCGGGGTGAGAGGATTTGAAACTCCGATAATTAAATTGTCCAGTAATAGGCTGGTGGCACGATACCACCTTATTGGTTACCATAGCCACCGACTTTACGGCAAGTTAGCTTTTTGGGGATTTGAGCTACTTGCTCAGGAAAGGAGGTGTTGAATATGTGGACGCCAATAGTTAAGATTAAATGAGTTATAATGAGAGCATAGTAATACTCAATAGGTAGTTTTGGATCACAGTGGTCCTGCTCTGACTTGGGGAATAGTATTATGGATAGGGTAAAATTCGAGGAACTTGTTTTTGCTGCTGTCAGCGAACTGCCCGATGAATTCATTGCCAAACTGGAGAATGTAGATGTGGTGGTGCAGGATTGGCCTACCACCGATCAATTGCGTCAAGCAAGCTTAAGGCATGGCTATATGCTGCTCGGTCTTTACGAGGGTGTACCCAGGACCAAAAGAGGACAGCACTATGGGCTGGTGCCACCGGATAAAATAACTATATTTCAGAGACCGATTGAGGAAAAGTGTAAGCAATGTGATATCGAAATAGCCACTGAAATAAGTAAAGTAGTCAAACATGAAATAGCCCATCATTTTGGTATTAGTGATGCTCGATTGGAACAAATTGAAAAGGAACGGGGCTGATAACCATTCTCTCTCTTGTGACAACCGTAAATTTGAATAATCCCCATCAGCATACCGTTTTACATAAGCTTAATTTATGCAATTCGATGGATTATTTAATCTTGTACCAAATTTACATATCCTTTTCTTTTATATCTTTGCATTGTATTTGCCCCTCTTTTTCGGCAACTTCCTCATACCACTTGCCGTAGTGGGCTTTAGCAAAATCAGAGGACATCTTACCGCTGACCATAGAATCCCACGAACCGCCTTTAAGAGGTCTGGTGAGAGGGTGCACGACGGACATATAGATATGCACGAAGAACATCAAAATGGTTACGATGAAGGATACATCGTGGATGATGACAGCCCACTGCAGCAAACTTGGCGATGCGGCATCTTTGGCAAACCACATTATGCCGCCGGTAACCACGAAAATTGAACCAAAGACCAGCGCTATCAGCCACCACAGCTTCTGGCCTGCGTTCATATGTCCTTGTGGTGGCATGGCATCCTCGTCACACAGAAAATAGTATCTCGGTGTCGCTTTGAGCCATTTGATGTCTTCTCTGCCCCATTTAAAGGCTTCCGATATGCTATGGCTGGATCTCTTCAAGTTGAGGGGGATATATATCATCGGCGCCACCACAGATATAACGGCGGCGATGCGG
>Ga0209427_10002719_pt1 | contig 20797 bp, 20 predicted proteins | sample DeeMarSWOR136_30_FD_187465 | JGI IMG/M metagenome (GOLD analysis project Ga0209427, IMG submission 187465) | Marine sediment microbial communities from White Oak River estuary, North Carolina - WOR-1-36_30 (SPAdes) (version 2) | ecosystem: Environmental > Aquatic > Marine > Intertidal zone >...
GGAGCTGAGCCACATCAACACGGGGGAAATCTTTTTTTAATCCTTCATAGGTACGGGGCCCCTTGCTGAGGTTCCGCAGCACATCTTTCTCTATTCCCATACTATCACCTAGATATTCTCCTCAATACTACATATAAAGGTTTTCCTTGAAAAGACTATCACAAAGTCAGTGCTTTTCTCACTATTGTTACACGTGTAACAATTTATTTTTTATTTTCTCAACCAATGGTCTATTTTCGATAATTTTAGAGACTCAGCATTCTCCCCATAAAGACACTCAACGCACCACTGAAACGCTGTGCAAAAATCAGTATCTCAACAACTGTCACAGATAGCTTGTAATACCTTTCTCTTTAAATTTCAGGATATTTAGGAATTATTCATTGAAAAGGCCGGATACTCCCTCTGTGTTAACTGCTGAAGAGTGATAGTCCATTGTTGTTTACATCTTAGAATCTTTGAGAGAATAATCTCCTGATTCAGGAATGTAGACCCATTTAACAATACTCTGCACGCGTTACATCATGCAAAGGTAAAGGCAGCCGTTCCTTTTGTCTTTCGATGTTTTTCTTCATATTCTTCATCATTGAACCAACCCCATACCTCTGGCGAATAAAAGTCGTAGTAAAGTGATCGTTCAATGTAGTCACAGGTGTCACAGGTGGATTCCAGAACATACCACATGTTTTGAGACTTGAATTCACACCATGCGTGGCCGCCGAGCACTAACTCTCCAGCGTATATGACGCCAACAACTACCCGCACGTCAGAGGCAGGAACACCTGCTATGCGCATCATGGTGCACAAAAGGATTGCCTGGTCTTCACAGTCTCCTTTTCTCCATTCAATAGTTTCTCTGGGGAGCTGCCAGAAATCAAATTTGAACTGGAGAAACGATTTGGGGTACGACCATTTCTTTGGGTTTCCCTCAGTGACGTACTCGATCTCATCGCGAACATATTTAAAGATAGCTTCTTGGTTTTCTGTTCTCATTCTCCAAGACCTGGTGATCTTTTTCAATTGTGCTGTAACCACTGGATCGTCCAATGTGATCAACACTCTGGGGTCTTTCTTGTCGATTTCCTTGTATGGGTTTATTTTTTGCTGTAGTGTTTCCTTTCTCTGGTTTAAAGCTTCGATTTGGCTCTGAATATTTTTTTGTTTTTCCTGTTCCTCCTGGATGAGGGGTTCTATCTCAGATATGTCCTCTTTAGTCTGCGAAATCAGTGATTCAACTGCTGCAATCTGGTCTTTGATCGTTTGAATTTCTTCTGAAATTGTATACCCTCTCTCTATTTCATGTTCTTTCATATCATATTGGTTGTGACTTGACCACATAGAAATGCCAATCAAGACTACCAACCCGACAACAAGAAACTTGTTCATGACCTCACCCTCTCCTGAATTCAGTGTCGTTGAACCACCACAGAATGATCACCTCATGCTCTTCGTAGAACTGCTCTTTGGGATTGCTGGTAAATTCGTACCCTTCAAAAGGATCTAATACCCACCAGGTGGCCCCATCGTAGGCTTCCACCCATAGCCAGTTGTCGTTTCCATCCACTTCTGCTGCTATGAATTTTGCGTGTTCAGGTGGGGTGCCTGCTATGCGCAGCATGGTCAAAAACAGCAAAAACTTGTCTTCAATGCCACCCTTACCCCTTCTGAGAATGTCTTCAGGATACTCCCACATATCGAGGCGTCCAAAGCAAAATGTGGATTCGTCATCCTTAATTTCATCCCGCACGAATTTGTAGACTGCTTCCTGTTTTTCTCTCAAACTGGTTAGCCCTGCACAAATTTCATCTACCTTTGCTTTCACGTATTCGTTGTCCACTGTAACAAATTTGTCAGGAGTGCACGTCTCTAAGCACTGATAGCGGTTGAGTTCATTCTTAAGAGAGTTCACCACATGTTGAGCTTCTTCAAGAGGCGTATTCAACTGAGCAGTGGCATCCTGTTCTCCTTTAAGCTCGTCCATTTTTTTAACGTATTCAGCTTCAACACCCTCTTTTTCCATGTTTACACTGGAAAGCTGTTGTTCTGTTTCTGTCTTCTCCTGGAGTAACTGTGCATTGTGATTCAGAGCATCAGTATACTCTTCGTTGAACGAGGCAGATTGCAGGAAAAAGAAAATAACAGGGACAACCAGTAAACTGTAGGCCACCTTTTTGGCTATTTGTTTCTTTCTTCCAACTTTTTTCTTTCCTTCAGTTATGGTTTTCTTCCCTCCTTCAGTGATGAACCAGGCTCCGCCCTTGTTTACCACGAGGTGCTGCTCTTCCATCTCTATAAGAAGCTGAGCCACGTCAACACGGGGGAAATCTCTTTTTAATCCTTCGTAGGTACGGGGCCCCTTGTTGAGGTTCCGCAGTATATCTTTTTCTATTTTCACACTATCACCTATATCTTATTCTCAAAAAAGCATATAAAGGTTTACACCGGAGGGATTGTCAAGTCTTTGGGTGGTTATCTCACTTTTGTTACACGTGTAACAGAAAACTGGCTCTTATTTAATTATATCTTATTATGCTGATATTTTGAGACATGTAAGATTCTGAACCCACACTTTTGACAACCCTCACCAAGGAATTGCTCACTCGTTGAGTGTTCATCGTGTTACACGTGTAACATGAAAAATTATTCTTTGAAATCTCTTCAATGCTACATATAGGTATGATATCATACAAAATCATTGGTTGAAATCAGGAAACTGAAAAGGTCAGACATGTTTGGAGGGAAGAGATAAAGAAGCTGCAAGAAGTCTAGGAATTGAACAGCTTAGAGATCAGAAAATTCACGTGTCAACAAATTTGGAAAGCCACGTTTTCACAGCGTACATATTTTGGAAAGAATTTCCAGATTTAAAAATGCTTCAATCTGAATATCCCAAGGTTCTTTCCTGTTTGCCCCTTTTTTTCTTCGTATTTGGACGTATATGTGGGTTACTTGTGGAGTTCATTACAGGAGAAACCCTTTTATGTACTGGTGAAAACCTATACTGAATGACACAAAAAGAGTCTTTGTCCAGGCGAGCGTTTATCAAGAGAGTAGTTCTAGCAGGAGCTGGTATAGCTGTAGGTGCTTACGGTCTTTCCCGACTGTTCCGGGGAACTTCTGAGTCTGAACCACTTTCTGAATCAGTTTCTGAACCAGGTTCTGGCCCCTGGAGATGGTCTCATGAAGCATACCACTACATCAAATTGGGAGAAAATGTCAAATGTCAGGTGTGTCCCAATGGATGCATCTTGAGAGAAGGACAGAGAAGTGTGTGTCGGAACAAAACCAACTACAAAGGTACCCTATACACGTTAGCCTACGGAAACCCGTGTGCAGTCCACATTGACCCGATTGAGAAAAAGCCTTTGTTTCATTTCTTACCGTCTACTGCTGCTTTTTCCATTGCTACTGCAGGGTGCAACTTGCGCTGCTTGAACTGCCAAAACTGGGAGATTTCCCAGAGAGGTCCAGAAAAACGAGATGGAGAGTATGGAGAGTTATTTCCAGAACAGGTTGTGGAGCAGGCAGCACAGACGGAGTGTCAGTCCATTGCCTACACGTACTCAGAACCTACTGCATGGTACGAGTACATGTATGATACATCCCAGTTAGCTGCACAGCAAGGAATCAAGAATGTATGGATTACCAACGGGTACATGAACGAGACACCTATGAGAGATTTGTGTCAGTGGTTGGATGCAGCAAATGTGGATTTGAAAAGCTTTAGTGAAGACATCTATAACACATTAAATTCGGGAATGCTTGAACCTATTTTGAACACATTGAAGGTCTTGGATGAGGAAGGTGTGTGGTTTGAAGTGACCAACTTGGTAGTACCCACCTGGACAGATGACGTGGACATGATTGCTGACATGTGCGCATGGCTGTATGAGAATATTGGCCCTGATTATCCACTGCATTTTTCACGATTCCATCCTGCACACAAACTGTTAAACCTCCCTCCGACACCTGTTGAAACACTGGACGAAGCGAGAAGAATTGCTTTAGATGCAGGGCTGCACTACGTGTATATTGGGAATGTTCCCGGCAGTGAAGGACAGAATACGTATTGTCCTCACTGTGAGGAATTGGCTATTGGAAGAAAGGGGTTCTTTGTCACTGAAATACATGCGAAAGATGGAGTATGTGAATACTGCGGAAATGCAATAAAGGGGGTGTGGAGCTAATGGATGCAAAAAAAGGTATAGTTTTGATTGTCATTGTGGGGTTGGTTCTGGCGGTGTACTTCTGGTCTAGACCTCAACAGGAGCAAGAACAGCTGACCAATGAAGAGGAAATGAACATCAGGAGAGCATCTGTAGCGGGCAGGTTTTACCCATCTTCGCCTGAAGAATTGAAGGCTTCAATTAATGCATATCTTGATCAGGCCCCCTATTTAGATTTACCAGAGATTCACGGGTTAGTATGTCCGCATGCAGGCTATATCTACTCGGGATTGACTGCTGGCCACAGTTACAAGCAGCTGAATGACGAATATGACACAGTAATTTTGATTGGTCCTACTCATTATGTGCGGTTTTCAGGGGCATCTATCCCAGATTGTACGCATTACGAGACTCCCCTGGGATTAGTGCAAGTATCTGAGAAAGTTAACAATTTGAAAGAAGGACCAGTATTTACCACAGTTCCAGAAGCTCATACACAGGAACACTGCCTGGAGGTCCAACTTCCCTTTTTACAGAGTGTTCTCACTGAATTCGAGATTATTCCTGTAGTTCTGGGAGATGTAGACCCTGCGAATGTGGCTTCTGCACTTTCACCGTACATTGATGAGAGAACACTGGTGGTGGCATCCAGTGATTTGAGCCACTATCACACGTATGAGAAAGCGTGTAACGTGGATAAGGTCTGTACAGAAGCTGTACCTAACCTGGATTTTGAGAAAGTTCAATCATGTGAAGCGTGCGGGATACGGGCTATAATCACCTTGATGTATTTGGCTGAAGAGAAAGGATGGCAAGGTAAATTATTGGACTACAGAAATTCGGGGGATACAGCAGGAGGAAAAGATCGGGTGGTGGGATATATGGCTGCAGCTTTTTATGGAAATAAAGACTACATAAATGAGGAAGAACAGCAGTTCTTGCTGGCGTTGGCACGGCAGACATTAGAGCAGTACTTACAGGATGGGACCTTACCAGAGGTGGATGAATCAGAACTTTCAGAGAAGCTAAAGGAGGAAAGGGCGTGTTTTGTCACGTTGAACAAGCACGGAATGTTACGGGGCTGCATTGGTAATTTGACTCCTGAAAATCAACTGTACAAAACAATAATAGAAAATGCAGTCAATGCAGCTGTGAGAGATCCTCGGTTTAGACCTGTTACATATGAGGAGTTATCAGAGATTGACATTGAAATATCTGTGCTGACAATACCAGAGAGGGTGTCGTATGCAGATTCAGAGGATTTGCTCAAGAAAATTAAAGGAAAGGGAGTCACCATTTCTGCTGGATTTAACAGAGCTACCTACCTTCCCCAGGTGTGGGAGCAGTTGCCAGATCCAGAAGAGTTCATTTCCCATTTATGTAATAAGGCTGGACTGTCTGCGGATTTCTGGAAAAAAGGCACATTAGAAGTGTATGTGTATACGGCCCAAGTGTTCGGTGAGGTCTAGTTCTTTTCGTGCAGTAGTAGCTTCCTCAAAAAAAATCAACCAAAGTATTGGAATGAAAATGATAGGGAGCTAACGATAGAACATAATGTAAACGAGAGTCTTGGCCTGATTTCCTACTTTCTATCTTTATTGGTACAATTCTTGAACATGCCTTCTAGCACTTCTATCTGGATAAAGTTAAATGCCTCACACGCTCTTGTGAGTTGGGTATGCTCCTGCTTAGCTTGAACAGCCACGCGCGGCAGTCCCAGATTACATGCTCTGGTTAACCCCCACGAGAGCAGCGCTTCCTCAAGACCCTTCCCGCGGTGCTCTGGGAGCATGTGAAGATAGATCATTGCTGCTCCCTTCTTTTCAAGGGGGGCCTTGAAAGTGCATATGCCAACCCAGTTGCCACCGGTAGTGAGAGCATACTTCTCCGCAATGCCTGTCTGGAAGATCCTCTCGAGCATCCTCCTGTGCCAGGGAGGGAGTTCAGTTTTTCCGAAAATTGTGAAAGAGTGAGGACTTCTGCACTTGTCAGTAATTTCTAATGCACGGGGGTCATGCATATCAATTAATGTTAAGCAGTATCCCTCAGGAAGATCTACATTGACCTGCTCACTAGTTCGCCAGTAGTTTATTAACTTCTCGAAGAATTGGAACCCCAGCGATTGGTAGAGTGTTCGTGCAGCAGTATTATCTTCTGGAACGTGGAGAATTAATCGCTCACACCCTCCAGAGCACATGGTTGTGCAGGCAAAAGTAAGTATTTCTCTGCCATAGCCCCTTCTCCGATACTTTTCATCAACCATCAGTGTGGTAATATACCAGTAGTGGGCCCCTTTTATCACCAGGATTACAGCTACCACCTTCCCATTGATTTCACCCACATAAAACTTGAAATACTCGTTTCTCGTAATTTTCTGAATCCACTTACCTATGCGGTACGGTGCAAGTCCTCGTTTAAAGGTCTCCTTTTCTGATCCAAGTATTTCAAAATCCTGTTGGAAAGCACCTGTAGCAATCTGAAATATTCTCTCTACGTCACGCCAGGCAAACTCCCTCACGTGCAGCTCTGTTGTCATTCTATCCCTCCCATTTGTGATGTGAAGACATCTTTGATCTCTTGAGCTGTTTCCTCTTCTCCCAGCAATCGTGCCGAGGTATAGGAGAAAGGAATGAGCCCCCGAACACTCCTTGTCAAGATGCAGTGGTCCACCACACAAAGGTTATCCACATGGTGTCCCGTGTCCAGCCACCCGCGGGTGTCTTCAGTGATATCGCAGACGAAGCGCTTCCCATGAAGTAATCCTGCAGCCCCCAAAACCAGCGGTGCACCACAGAGAGCAGCCACCACCTTGCCGTGGTCTGCAGCCCTTTGGAGGAGTGACAACAATTCTTGGTTCTCTTCCAACTTCCTGGGGAAGTGCTGCTCCACAGGATCAATACCACCAGGAAGATAAACACCCTCAAAATCTTCTGGGTTAACATCAGTAAGGGTCCACATAGCCTCTATCTCAAATCCCATGGCACTGCGAACTTGCTTTTCCTTGACTGTACAAAATTGATACTCAATAGCCGGGTAGACACAAAAAAGAGGGAAGACTACTTCCCATTCGGCAAATCCTGGATAGACTATTGTCAAGAGCTTTTCAACCATAGGTTCACCTCACGTACTACTTCTCCATCAGTTTATAATCAGTCTATCTGTTTGATTGGCAGCACTCTCTATTGCTTCAGTCTCTGCACAGATGCAGGTTTTTGTCAGTGGCCCCTTCATCCATGAATGCCAAATACGATTGGCAAATACAGTGAAGGCTATAACCAAAGCAGCCTTTGACCCTCTCCTCTCTTTGATGCTCAGGTGCACTGGTTCCTAAATCCTCTCTCATAATCTTAAGATCAAAGTATAAAACTCTTTCTTTGCTTGGGGTTGTCAAATCGTCGGGAGATGAAACCTACGTGGAGTCATGAATTATCTCTCTTTATAATTGAATTGTTGGTAGAATGATAATTTAGCTGAAATGTTACACGTGTAACACATCGTCCTCCAAAGATCTGACCGTCCCTTTATCTATATGTGATTGAACAATTCTGTGCATTAGTGAATCAGCATTCCTGGGTTAAAGGTACTTGTGAGATCACAACCGTAACATATAAAAGAGAGTACTTTAAAAAAGGGGGTGGAGGATCGTATGCTGAAGTACAGTGACACGTTAATAGAACACTTTCAAAATCCCCGGAATGTTGGAACAATCGAAGATGCAGACGGAGTAGGGAAATTATCCAGCGATGTGTGCGGAGATATCATGCACTTATTCATAAAGGTGGAAGACGGAAAGATTGCAGATGTGAAATTTACCACATTTGGATGTGCGGCTGCAGTGGCGAGCGGCAGTATGTTAACAGAAATGATCAAAGGACTCACCATACAAGAAGCTATAAAGATCACCAAAGAGGATATTGCAGACAAGTTGGACGGAGTCCCTGAGCCCAAGATGCACTGTTCCCTTCTGGCAGCAGATTGTTTGAGATTGGCTGTAGAAGATTATTACAAGAAAGGAGGCAAAAATGAAGTGTGATTTTTGTGGTATAGACATTCCTGTAGAGGAATGTATGTTTGCTCGCAAAAAAGTTATTGAAGGAAAAGAACACTTCTTCTGTTGTGATCGATGTCTTGAAAAGGCTGAACAGAAATGATTTCTTGATTGCTTGACGCAGAAAATCAGAGTCTTAGTTAATCCATTTTTTCCCTGTAAGTAGACCAATAGTATTTCTCACGTTGTTACACGTGTAACAATTTTGTCTTTCTTTAATTATCGCTCTAGATTTTGCTATTAAAGGATATCATTCACTTCACTCCTCTGAGAATGAGAAAAGAAGACAAAATGAAAAGAGAGATAATAGAATTATAAGTTAGATTTATAAGTATGCGCGCTGCTCTTACTAGGTGGTAAAAATGTTTGCACGACAGGCATACTATGTAGCGCAGGTTCTGAGAAACCAGTGGAAAAAGCCGGAAGAACTCAAAAAACTCCAGGAGAAGCGTCTCAAGAAGATGATACGATACGCGTATGAAAAAACAGCGTTGTACCACAGAAAATGCAGAGAATTAAATGTAAATCCCTCTGATTTTAACACATTAGAGGATTTAAAGAAATTTCCCTGTGTGACCAAAGCTGAAATGAGGGATAATTTCCCGGAAGATGTTGTTTCAACAGAGTATGACGTATCGCGCTGCTTGCACTCCACAACGTCAGGTTCCACAGGTCAGGTACTCCCCATTGCATATTCCCGTGCAGCCTACGAGTACTACATGGCCGTCACCTACAGGAATTTTACAGCTTTGGGGTTTAAACCGTGGCACCGATTTGTCTACACGCGGTACGGGCCTCTCGAGATTGGAAGCTCGTTTTACGAAAAGCTTGGCATCACAAAGAGAAAACACATATTAGTATTCTTAGAGCCTGAAAAACAGGTTGCCCATGTAAAGGAGTTCAACCCCCATGCTATCACGGGTTACCCCTCAATAATAATGAACTGGGCCAGAATTGTAAAAGAACACGGAGATGGAATGCATCCTCTGTTTGTACGAACTGAAGCTGAACTCCTCACCAAAGAAGCAAAAAGATTCATGGAGGACGTTTTCGGGTGTACCCTTTATGAGGAATATGGTTCTGCTGAATTCGTCCATTTAGCATTCAAGTGTTTACATGAGGGATATCACATATCTTCTGATAGCGTTGTCCTCGAATTTTTGGAAGATGGAGAGGAAGTAGCCCCCGGGGAGGAAGGGACAGTACATGTGACTTCTTTAGTGAGCTATGCGATGCCCTTTATCAGGTATAACCTCAACGATATAGGTGTCCCCATGGATGGGGGGTGTACCTGTGGAAGAAGACTCCCCTTGATGAAATTGATCGTGGGCAAGGATGAGGACATCTTTGTGCTCCCCAGTGGAAAGAGGGTAGGCCCGCGGTTGATAATGCCGCTCTTTGAAATGGCTCACGGCGTGAAGGAGTTTCAGTTAATCCAGCAAAAAAAGGATTTGATAACTATAGATATTGTTCCAAGCCCCACATTCACTGAGGAGGATCGTACTAACCTGGAACATTCCCTTCGTAAGGTAATGGGAGAACCAGTGGAGATTGTCTTCAATTTCTGCGACGAGATACCCCGGGGACGGCACAACAGACCGAGACCTATGCGTTCCCTGGTGAGCGGGTGAGAAGGGCTATCTGAGACTGTGGATACATGAGATTAATGATTTCACACGTTTAATTTCAGTGAAGGACTCCTTTTTAGCTGGGGTTTAATTGAAATTAATTCTTCAGTTTGCGGTAGATAATCACATTTTAGACCTTAATAACCTGTTTGGTGAGCACATTAATGGAAAACAATTTATTGATTTAGGTTTGAGCTCTGGCACTCCTTGATTTTTGGTCATTCTGTCGTTGTGGAGGTTGTATATGGGCAGGACGTCTATGGGGTCGTTAATTCTTTCACAATTGCAGCAGCTGCTTACTGCAAAGACGGGAAAATTGCGAAAAGAACCCAAGATAAAAAGAGATATGATCAAATCACAAGTTAGGTTTATAAACATGTGGGCTGCTTTTAGAGAGTGGTGAAAATGTTCGCACGACAGGTATATTTTATTCTCCAATCCATGAGGATACAGTGGAAAAAACCGGAAGAGCTCAAGAAACTCCAGGAGAAGCGCCTCAAGACGATGATACGATACGCGTATGAAAAAACAGCGTTGTACCACAAAAAGTTTAGAGAATTAAACCTTACCCCCTCAGATTTTAACACACTAGAAGACATAAAGAAATTTCCTTATGTGACTAAAGCCGATATGAGGGATAACTTCCCGAAAGATGTTGTCTCAACAGAGTGTGACGTATCTCAGTGCCTGAAGGCAACAACATCAGGTTCCACAGGCCAGGTACTCCCCATTGCGTACTCTCGTGCAGCCTACGAGTACTACATGGCCGTGTCCTACAGGAATTTTGCAGCCTTAGGGTTTAAGCCATGGCACCGATTTGCCTACACGCGGTATGAACCAATCAAAATTGGAAGTCAATTCTTGGAGAAGTTTGGAATTGGTCAGAGAAAGTTCATATCAGTATTTTCAGAACCTGAAGAACAGGTGGCCCAAGTGAAAGCGTTCAGCCCTCATGCAATCACAGGGTATCCTTCGCTGATGATTGAGTGGGCCAAAATTCTAAAAGATCAAGGAAATGGAATACATCCTCTATTTGTACGAACAGAGGCAGAAATTTTGACCAAAGAAGCAAAAAAGTTCATGGAAGACGTTTTCGGGTGTGAACTCTACGAGGAGTACGGCTCTGCCGAGTTTGTCCATTTAGCATTTGAATGTCTACACAGAGGATATCACATACCGTCTGATAGTATTTTCCTAGAATTTCTGAAAGATGGGGAGGAAGTATCCCCTGGCGAGGAAGGTGAAATCTATGCTACCTCTCTGGTGAACTATGCTATGCCCTTCATCAGATACAAGATGGATGACAGAGGTGTACCCCTGGATGAGTTGTGCACCTGTGGAAGAGGGTTCCCCCTGATGAAGTTGGTGGTAGGGAGAGATGATGATTTTATACTGCTTCCCAGTGGAAAGAAGGTGAACCCGCGATTGGTGATCCCTGTTTTTGAATTAGCTTCTGGAGTGAAAGAGTTCAGAGTAGTTCAAGAGAAAAGAGACTCCATAACTGTAGATATAATTCCTGATTCTACTTTCACGGAAACAGATAAGAATAACCTGGAGAATTCTCTTCGCGAGATAATCACAGAACCAGTAGAGATTATGTTTAACCTCTGTGAGGAGATCCCGCATGGACGGCACAATAGGCCGAGACCCATACGCTCTCGAGTAAGAGAATGACAGCGTCTTTGACTTAGTCTTTTTCCATCGTAATGAGAGCTGTAAATTCTCAGGGCAAAAGGTTGTAAAATTATTGGGTGTTGTCAAATTGTTACACGTGTAACAATATTTTTCTTTTGTATCTGGTGAATATCTATGTTGAAGAGACCAAAATCCATTTAACTCATAAAAAAGTGGATATCTTCAAACTTGAAATACCGAAATACTTATAAGATTTCAAGTTGAATCTTTTTTGAGGTGTCCTGAATGTCCATGGATACAAAGAAAATGCATCCGACCGAAGTGTCATTGTATGCAAAATCAATGCACATCAATTTTGAACAGATCTATAAATGGTTCACAGGGAGGATTTATCCTGATCAGGATTGCGGGAAAACAGTTTGTGGCATCCATGCGTGTTGCTATCCCTGTCACAGCCATGATAAGCCTACATATTTGTATTATCTCCCTGGCGAGCTGGAATTTTTGAAAATGAAACTAAAGGAGAGATTTCCTGCTAGAGAGATAGAACCTGGCAGTGGTAAGTATCACTGCTTTGGTAATGCACAGTGCGTCTATGAGTATAGGCCCATAGATTGCAGGAGTTATCCGTACTGGCCTGTTGTAGAGTGTGGAAAATTGGTAGCTTTCATTGATGATCGAAAACCGAGATGCCCAATAGAAAAGGTTCCTCCTCCTTTTTTTGAGAAGGTTAAAGAGGGCTGGTTAAAATTGTTGAAAATTCCGCTGGTTACTACTTGGTTAGAATTTGAGGGACCGCAACCCTGTGGGGAGTTAGTTTTCATTAAAGATTCAGACAGCCAAAGTACAGCCGAGACATAGTTACATTTGGCAGGATGAAACTGGCTGTCAATTAGAGGATATGAAGTAAATTTTTACTACATTCCTGCAAAGAATGCTGCTCTCAACAGATTGTCATCGAATGAGTATTCTTTTGAACCATAGAAGGGTTCAACATGTAGGTTATTTCTGTCTTTCACAGGTAGTACAGTACTGTGTAATGTGCCCTGCAAAGATTTGCACCAACATGGAGAAGGGGCTCCGTGCAAGGGTTTTTAAGACTGTTTTTTTTCAGCATTGGTTCAACTCCAGCTTCTTCGGATATTCTGGGTTTTAACCTTTACTATTCAGAGAAAATTATCTGTTTGTATTTCTCACCTTTGTTACACGTGTAACATCGGTTTTTGATTATTTTTCTAGAATTCAGATACTGAATGAGATTAAGGTTCTCATACCAGGCTTTGGCAACCTTTGATAGGGTTCTTGAACTCTCTTTTTTACCTTCCCTGTCATATTTATTCCCTAAAGAACATGGAACCTTATTTCGTTTTGATATGTATGGTGATATGTTTCCTACCGAAGAAAGGAATTTCTTCATCAAGTATGTCTTGAATCTCCCTTTTTATGTAATCCTCGTTTTGGGCGGCTGCACTCACCGTGATGTCTCCCTCTACTCCCACATTTTTCAACATCAAGGTTACAGTTACAGGGAGTGCCCTGTAAGGGATTCTCTCAATTCTTTTCTGGATTTTTTCCTCGAGAGGTTTCATAGTTGTGGCTTTAAAGTTGTCCACGTAGTCATCGAGGGTCGAGGCAATCCTAGTGAGAATCATCTCTACCAGTGTTGGGTTTGCATCATTGGTTATGACAGCGCCCACGAAAAACGCTTCTGTTGCGTAAACGATGATTTCGCCTTTGAATGTTTGTATAGAAATCTTTTTGGGGGGAGACCATGTAGGTAGATAAGAGATAAGATATTTCAGGTCTTTCACAAGACTGTTCCCAGAGTTTTCAGTATTGTTTTTGAGAAATATGAAAGCGTGCTTCACACCTTTTACTTCTTTTTTGAGTTTCATGAAAGCAAATATTGGATTGTTATGTGGATCGCTATTCATGGAGAACCCTCCCATTAAGGGAAATGTCTTCTATTTCCACCAGGAATCCAACACTCATGCTGTCTGGATCTTCGGGGTTGAAATCTTCATCGAACTTCAGGGAGTGCTCTGATTTAAACACATTGATGATACCCACTCCTGCGTGCTCTGAGATCACATAGTAGGTGAATCCATCAGGAGTTTTCTTGACAAACACTGTTCCTCGATTTCTTACCAGCCTCTTGAAGTCTGCAAGGTTTTTAAGCTGCATTTCTATCATGACAATTCCTACATTTCTTGGGTTGGCTCATCCCCCTGTATAAAAGAGAAGGGTTACCCCTTCTCATAAAGCTCGCGGTTCCCTCTTCTTCTCCATTTCACTTGGCATTTCCTTTTTTATCACGCCATCGTTTCTGTTGTACTGATTCCCTGTGTATCAGAGTTCATGTACCATAGTTGCGTCCCTGCAATGGTACGTCTGCGTTAGGTTCGAGGTTGCCTATCATTACAGTGCCTTTATATCTATGATTCTATGCGCATAGCTAAATATCTTATGCGCACAATTCCTTTCCCTAGATTTATCTGGAGTAAATGCGGGAAAATTGATGAAAAGGTTGAATTGTGTATAGAATTGTCTCACTTGCTCACTTGGCGCAGTGCACTAACAGACTACCTATACTGCCTGATTCTTCTCTAGTGACATATGGCTACGACAGAGTTCTTGTACGTGGTGTCATAGAATATCTCCTCACCTGCAATCATAAGCAGGAAAGATACATTCACTGAATTGTTACACGTGTAACAAATGTGAGAAACACCTCGACAACTCCAGAGAGACACTATTTAAGTACATATTCTCATAGTCATTTCATGAAGCTGATACCTGTTGTTGTCTTGATTCTGCTTCTTACCAGCTGTGTCAGTCAAATTGAAGAACCTCCCCTCTCTGAAATGGAAGTCCATAACTATCCTAAGGTTGCGAGCTGGCTTTCAAAGAAAGATGAATTGATCACCAGCGGAAAGCCTTACGACCTTGTGATGACTGGCTGGGTCACACCAGAAGAAGCTCAAAAATTCAAGAAAATGAATCCAGATATACTCATATTTGCGGGGGTAACTGTTAACTGGGTGTACGATAACAAAGACTGGAAGAAGTTTTTAGAGACCATTGCCAGTGCAGATGGTACCACGCGCGTGATAAAAGAGAACATGTTTTTGAGAAGACCAGACGGTAAAAAGTGTGCATTTGGATGGGCTTCTTCTGAATGGGGTCATCAAGAAATTTACGCTATGGATCCGACCAATCCAGAGTGGAAGGAATTGGTTATAACAGTGTACAAAACGATTTTGGACCAGCCCCAACACGATGGTGTTATCGTTGACATGGTCATAGATGTATCATGGTGTCCTGATGTTATAAGTGATGAAGAATGGGTTTCTGCTATAAAAGACATATTACAAAAGATAAAGTCGATGACAGATGCACGAAACAAACTCGTCGTTTTTAATGCAGGAAGAGAATTCAGTGATATTGATCAGTACGCAGAGTACATGGACGGGTACGTCATGGAGAACTTTTTAGGTGTCTGGGGTGCAGACTACGATACAGGGTTGAAAGCAGCTGACAACCCATACATGGTAGTGTTTGCAGTTGATACAGACGATACGGGAGTTAAGGATCTAAAAAGGATGAGACTCGGATTAACGTTAAGCCTCCTCAATGATAACACGTATTTCGCTTACGATTTTGGGCCGCGAGACCACGGTCAGGCATGGTGGTTCCCTGAGTACGACGTGGAGTTAGGAGCTCCCTTACAGGAATATTACAAAAAGGATAATGCATACTGGAGAGCATTTGAAAAAGGTATTGTCATCAGCTCCCCTTATGTTGATGTTACTGTCACTTTTGATCCACCATACACTGATGTTACAACAGGTGTAACTTCCCAATCATTTGTGATTGAAAAGGGGGATGGCAGAATATTTGTGAGACCTGAGTCTTGCAGCATCTTTTTAAGAACATGTATCATCTAACCATCTTAACCAAGAGAAAAGGATAAGATATTATGAAAAAGAGTATTTACTTGAAATAGCTTCTCTCACAGAATATGCTCAAAATCAGCAAGAAAGAGAGAAATTGATTGAAATAACCATAATTGCCGGAGTAGCAGCAGTTTTGATATTGGTCTACTTGCAGCAAAAAAGATGAAAAGAAATAATTGAAAATTAAAAAGGAAAAAGAGAATTAATAAGGTGTTACTCCAGGATAGGTTACTGCTCTTTCAGCATCTACCATCCCAAATCCATAGTAAGGGTCCCATCCAGGTGCTCCTAAATCTTCTGCAGTCATCTGAAGAATTCTCCTGACCATTCCATTAGTATAGCTCGGGTGAATTGCAATCACTAAAGCTGCTGTACCAGAAACGTGAGGACATCCAAAACTTGTTCCAGACATTACTGCATAACCGCCGCCAGGGACAGTTGACAGTATATCCTCACCAGGTGCTACTAATTCTAACTCTGCACCGTATTCACACCCTTGGTAATCATCTCTGTCGGTGGCAGCCACTGCTATCACCGAAGAGTATGCTGCAGGATATGCTGTATACCCACAGGGGCCTTCAGAAGCTACTAGGATACACCCGTGGTCCCAGGCAGCATCACACGCATCGTGGAGCGCTGGATAATCTTCGTAACCGCCGAAGCTCATGTTGATAACCTGCATCTCCTTGTCTATACACCATTCAATGCCCTCAATGATATCACTGATATATCCAGAGCCTGATAAATTCAGCACTTTCACACTGTACAACCATGCATCGGGAGCTACACCAATGACGCCAATATCATTGTCGACTGCAGCAATAATACCAGCACAGAACGTCCCATGACCGTGATCATCGTCAATGTCATCTGGTTCATATCCTTGATTTGGTGCAATCGTGTTGATCCCTCCGTGGATATTCTCCTCTAAATCTGGATGATCTACATCAATTCCTGTATCAATGACTGCGACTTTCACTTTCTTTCCTGTTGAGTACTGCCAGGCGCGGTCAGCATCGACCCTGTCAACACCCCACGGGATGACCTGATCCAGGGGTTCTCCTTCATTTTGGGGTGCAATAACAAACTGTCTGTAATAATCTGGCTGCACATACTTTATTTCAGCGTTTCGAGCCAGAGCTTCTACTGAGTACTCAGAAAGGGTCACCACAGCAGCAGGAATCACATGAAAAATCTGATCAACTTTTCCGTACTGGGAAAGCAAGGCTACATCTGGTGTATTATTGAATACCACGATCACTCTTGCAGTTTCAGGCGCCCACACAGAGGAGACTGACAACAAAAGACAGAACACCAATACTCCAGTCACTATTTTCTTCATAGGTTCACCTCCTTTCACGTTCTCTCATGTAGAGAGAAGGCTGCACTTATAAATATTTGTATCCACCAGAAATAGAAATCTACAATATTAACAATTATATTATAATCTAAAGGAAAATTCCAGAGAAATATAAATTTATTGAGCAATTGAAAGAGGTTTATTAAAGGGTTTGACTCAGTTTGTATTCCCTTTACAGGTTATCTGTCCACATACTGTAGGAAATCACCATCATCCACAAACAGATAAAGAATGCACCGATTACTTCAGGTATAGCCACACCATTCCACCCAGGTATACCCACCAGTATACAAGCTGCTCCAAATGAGGACACAGAAAAAACTCCCAAATTCTTCTTTCTTCTGTACACCAATACCCCTATAATGAGAATAGAGAACAATGCCAACAGGTAGAACCCAACAGAAAAGAATACGTGCAGTGCCAGACCTTCAGGGAAGACACCAATACCTATTAAGGACAGAGCTGCAGTAGTGAACCCTAACGCCGGGATTCTCTCATATTCTTTCAATGCAGTGTACAGTGATAAAGAGAATAGTAATCCAAATACACCCGATAAAATGAGTCCCACATTAAAGATGTAGTTTTTCTCAAGACCAATCCTGCCCATGTCACTGAGAGCAGTTCCTGTAAAAGAAAAATCATGGATGTACACTGCTGCAGATATGAATACCAGAGCAGTTACAGGGGATAAGAATCCAAACAGTACACATTTTTTGTTCATGCAGGGGAGTGCACTACAGAATGATATAAAGGTTTCTTGTGTGCAACAAAAAAAGTATTCTCAACGTATAAGTAGAGACAACCACCAAATGTTACACGTGTAACAAAGTGAGATAAACACCAGAGAACTGAACAGCTCCTTTTTGTTAGGCTCATAGGTTACAGGTACACGGTGCCCAGAGACTACTAGTTGGGAGCAAATTATTTAATGACTGCAGAGATCAAGAGTGCATGGTAACTGTTCTATTCACCAGACACTACGAGATGCTTGAAAGAAAGCACATTAACCAGATTAACCAAGTGTCAGAAGATGTTACCATCCTCGTGAATGAGAATGTTCTGGATGTCATACCAGAAGTAGATATATTGATAGCGGGAAAACTTGATAAAGATATACTTGAGAAAGCTGAAAAGCTGCAATGGGTCCACACATTAGCTGCAGGTGTTGATCGGTTGCTGTTTCCTGAATTTGTTGAATCAGATATTGTCTTGACCAATTCTTCAGGTGTCCATCCTGTTCCTATTTCAGAACATGTTTTGGGCATGATGTTGATGGTTTCCAGGAGGCTCAATGAATCAGTTAAAAACCAATTACACAAAGAGTGGAAGAGACCAGTACCTGCAGAACTGTATGGGAAAACCTTAGGCATTATAGGATTTGGTTCCATTGGAGAGAGAATTGGTTATCTAGGGAAATGCTTCGGCATGTATGTGATTGGGCTCAAAAGAAATACAGATTACAAGACAGATAGTGCTCACGAGTTAGTACCGCTTGATAGATTAGACGATTTGTTGAGACGATCAGATTTTGTGGTGCTGTCACTTCCGTTAACGAAGGATACCAACCATTTGATTTCAGAAAGAGAATTTGGTGTAATGAAAGATACAGCCTGTATTATCAATATTTCAAGGGGTAAAATCATTTGCGAAGAAGATTTGGTCAAAGCATTACAAACCAAAGAGATAGCAGGAGCCTGTCTAGATGTCTTTGAGGAAGAACCACTACCTGTTGAGAGTCCTTTGTGGGAGCTTGATAACGTGATTGTAACACCTCATTATGCTGGATCAACTCCAGAATACTTTAACAGGGCTATTGACATCTTCTGTGACAATTTGAGGAGGTTCCTAAAGGGTGAGGAAATGGTGAATGTGGTGGACAAAAAGAGAGGGTACTAGGCAGTTGTGAGGCTTGAAATTACACGCTTTCGTATTGTGCATACTGGTGGAAGTGATTACTATATTATAAATCTAAAAGGAAAATGAAGATGAGAAGAGGGCGCTTGTGGTCTCGAATTTTGATTCCCAACACTGTACGAAGCGCCATTGAAAACGCCTTCTTCCCGTATGACATGGACAGCCACTGCACACATTTTGAGAGGGCTTCATTACAGCTAATATTTTACTCTTTGATGGGACAGTATAAATCCAGAATCAGTCCTTCTTCAGAAGCTGTCGGATCGTGAGCTTTCTCTAAACACTGATGGCTGCCTAATTCATATTCACTGGATTTAACCCAGTCCACGATGTTCTTCCAGGATTCAAGGAAGCCTTCTTTCTTGAAGAATTCCGATTCTATCTCTTCTTTTAGGTTGCACGTGGTGACAGCATAGAGTCCGCCTTCAAAATCTTTGATTGTGATATCACCTTCTGGTTTTACGTCAGGTCCCACTCGTATCCAGAACTCGTAGCCATACTCCTTCTGGCCAGGCGAAGGATCTGGGCTGTTAAAGCCAAAGACAGGATGGTTCTCCAGGTCTTCTAACAACCCTCTTGGTTCAGCCCATGCACGCATCTTTTCCCATGCATCGTGTTCAGGTGCCTCGCTGACAGCCTGAGCACTGGCAACCCGCATGGGTTTAAGCTCTACAATTTCGACCTTAAATTCCTTCATAGTGTATACCTCCTTGGTGTGGATTTTCTGGATGTAGTCTGCTCGTTTCGCTGCCTCACGTTCTCTTCTCCTTCGAGAGTTGGCGTACGTCATACCAAGAGCGTTCAATAGTTCTCTGCCGTCACGGCTCAGCTTATAATGACCTCTCCCCGTGTGGTTCAAAACACCAGCCTTCACCAGTAACCCGAGGTGGTGCGCCAGTGCTGTCTTACCCAGTCCTGTCACTTTCTGCAGTTCACGAAAAGTACCTGGTTCTGTCAACAGTGACGTGACCAGCTGCAGTCTTTTCTGGTTGGCGAGAGCATTCAGAATAAAAACAATATCCTCGCCAAAGTCCTTCAGCTCTTTATAGAGTTCATCACTGGAGTGATCCACATCCATACACTCCCTTTACACTCTTCCTTTATAAATGTTTCGATATATTTTGAACACTAGTTCTACTTTTGCTGAACAAATAAATGAAATAGCTATTGTAGAATTGTCGGGTGATTGACTTTTTTGTTACACGTGTAACAATCTACTGCCTCCTTGTATTGACCTCAAAAAGATGACATCCAAGAAGGTTAAAGTTCCTCATCCCCCGAAAACTTGACAATCATTTGGAGTGAAATGATTCAGGCGCACGAGTAATTCATCGAAAATCTAGAATCGGCTGTAAGATTTTTAGGTTTTCTAAAAAATCCTAATTATCTTAGGGAAACCTATTTATAATCCTAACGTTATAAAATTAGGTATGCCTAATATAGAAAAGAATGAGACGAGGTGGTCACAATGGAGTTATTCCCTGAATTGAGATTTGGACTGTATAACGGATGGATTTTCTTTTTATTGTATTTAGTGGTTTTTATAGCAGTAATGAGTACGTGTTCAAAAAAAGTGAGAACCCGCTTATATGATAGGAAAGGGTGGACTAAGACTCAGATCACGTTCACTGTGGTTGGAAAGATATTTTCATTTGTAAATATTGTCATGATATTATCAGCGCGCTTGAAAATGGGAACTGGTGCGTTCATGATTGGAGTAATCCTTTACTCTGTAGGATTAACAGGGTTAGTTGTGGCAGTTATCAATTATAAAAATAGCCCACTGGGTGAACCTATAACAACTGGGTTGTATAGAATATCTCGCAATCCCCAGATGATCGCATTATACACTCTATTTGCTGGCATGATTTTGGTTATAGGCTCGTGGATTAACTTGATATTTCTTGGCATTTCCATTACCTGTGCACATTTCAGCATTTTAGGAGAAGAGAAAAGACTTACAGAACAATACGGCGAATCATATCTGGAATGAGGCTGTTGAAAAAGTCTATTGTGCAAAAATGTTATGTTCATGGGTTAACTTTATATACTCCCTATTTATATTAAAATATGCTTAGGAAAGGTCCAAA
>Ga0209427_10002720_pt1 | contig 20795 bp, 18 predicted proteins | sample DeeMarSWOR136_30_FD_187465 | JGI IMG/M metagenome (GOLD analysis project Ga0209427, IMG submission 187465) | Marine sediment microbial communities from White Oak River estuary, North Carolina - WOR-1-36_30 (SPAdes) (version 2) | ecosystem: Environmental > Aquatic > Marine > Intertidal zone >...
TGGAGGAGGAGGGCTTCAAGAGGGAGGATATCACCCTGAGGCACATCGCCTATGTCAGGTACATGATGCAGCTTGAGGACGTGGAGGTTATTTCACCGGTCTCCAGAATCAATACCGCTGCGGACATGGATAAACTGATAAACGCCTTCGAGGATACCTACTCCCGGAAATATGCTCACGCTGCTAAATACCCCGAGGTCGGCTACCAGATCATGGAGCTCGGTCTCCACGCCATGGTGTCCAAGCCAAAGCCCAGGTTAGGGAAATATCCCCCGGTCAAGCTGAAAAAACCGTCCATTGACGCCTTCAGGGGACGGAGGAACGTCTACAGGGGAGGTACGTGGAAGACAGCCGCGCTGTACGAGATGGACCGGCTGCAAAACGGGCACGAGGTAGAGGGACTGGCGATACTGGAGGCACCAACAACTACCATGCTCGTCCCCCAAGGTAAGAAGGCAGTTATAGATGAATATAAAAGAGTCTGGCTGAAGGAGGTCTGAGGTGGAGATTAAGCCTGTTAAGAGAGGTATCGGTCCCGCCGGGAAGGTGCTTAAAGATATGCTGGAGGAGAAGGAACGGCTCTTTCAGCAGACGGGCTATTACTACGGCCTCAAGGAACTGCGGCTCGCCAAGGAAGACCCCCTGAGGCTCGAGGTGATGGCCAGCAGGCTTCTCGCCGCCGCTATAGCGGGCAGGGAAACAACACGCATGATCAGCGCCTCGCCCATTGTCAGGGATGTCGCTGAGCTGGCGGTCGCCATCTACACGCCGGAGGGCGACTGCATCCTCCAGTCCACCGGTATCATTATCCACATCCCGCTCATGGGGCAGGTGATAGAGTGGATGATACGGCAGAACTACGAGGAGACCGAGGGTATCAACGACGGCGACAGCTTTACCTGTAACGATAACCACATCGCCGGCATGCACCCCGCTGACATCTACGACATAACGCCCGTTTTCTGGAGGGAGCAACTGGTGGGCTGGGTGGGTACTGTCATCATGGAGCCGGAGCAGGGGGCACTCGCCCCCGGCTGCATGCCCTCTGGCGCCACTGAAAGGTTCGTCGAGGGGCTGAGGTTTTCCGCGGATAAGACCGCGGTCAACGACCAGCATCTCAAGTCCTTCGAGAGAAGGATCAGCCTGGGCTGCCGCATGCCCGACCTTTTACTCCTCGACAGGAAAGGAGCCCTCGCCGCCAACATCAAGGTCAGGGAGGAGATCAAGAAGATCATAGATGAGTTCGGTATGCTCCATTATATAGAAGGGGTGAGGGAGCTTATCGAGATGGAGAGGCGGGCACAACTGGAGCGGGTGAAGAGAAGGACTGTGCCGGGCAAGTTCCACAGTCCGAGCACCTACGAGATATATCTGACCAGGACCATCGCGCCGCCGCACCATTCCAGGGACACCATAACGCTAGTCCCCTGGGACTTCTATATCAAGCCCGACGGCAGCTACTACCTCGATTTCGACGGCGCCGGCCCCTGGGGATGGCATTCCAGCAATACATCACCGTCAGCGCTCATGGGTGCGGCCTGCCTGATGCTTTCCCCGACCATATCCTATACCGGAAAATCGAACCAGGGGACGCTGCTCACCGTAGACATGAACACTCCCTACGATACCTTCGTCAACCCCAGCTCGCCCAACGTGGCCTCGGGCATGTTCTTCTCCTGGTCTATTATGGGGGGCGCTATCTGGATGGGACAGCAGTCCCGCGCCTTCTTCAGCCGCGGCTTCGTCGAGGAGTTCCGTTCGCCGACGCCCATGGGCATGGGCACCAGCGGCGTCAGCGCACTTGCGGGCAAGAGCCACTGGGGTATGGATTTCGGATTCCAGATGATGGAGCCCCCGGGCTTTTTCGGCAGCGGCGCCTTCGCCATCAGGGACGGCGTTCTCTCCGACCTCATCTTCATCCCCGACTCCGATATGGGCAACTCAGAGGTCTGGGAGCTGGTAGTTCCCCTGCTCTGGATGGGAAGAAAGTTCGTCCCCGATACCTGCGGCTGGGGAAAATACCGCAGCGGTCGCTCTATAATGGGTACCTACATGGTTTACAAGACCGACCTTCTATCGCTGGACACCATGTCGGCAGGCCACTGTGAGAAAATCGGCTGTAACTCAGGCGTCTTCGGCGGCTACCCGGGACAGGGCGGCTTCGGGAAGATACTCCACAACACCAATGCCATGGAGTTGATAGCACAGAGGAAACCCCTAGCCCACGGCGAGGGATACCCGGGCGTTGGCGACCTGGAGCAGAACATCAAGGGCGAACTCATTATCCCGATGGGTAATGCCTATGTTAAGACAGTCGCCAAGCACGGCGACTTCATCCAGTGCTATATGGCAGGCGGCGCTTCGGGTGTAGGTGACCCGATAAAGAGGGACACCGCGCTGGTCAAGGAAGACCTCGACAGCGGCGTGGTAACCATCGACCGCTGCCGCCGTATCTACTGCGTCGATGCTACGTTCAATGAGCAGGCTGAGGAATGGGTAATAGATGAGGAGAAGACGGTTAAACTGAGGGAGCAGAAGAGGAAAGAACGGCTGGCCAAGGGTATCCCGGCGAAGGAGTGGTGGCACACGCGACGGGATGACATCATCGCAGGGAAGCTGCCGCCGATGCTTAAGGAGATGTATAACGGCTCCCTGGCCAAGGGCATAAGGTGGCCGGGGGAGTTCAGGACTTTCTGGCAACTGCCGCAGGATTTTACCTTTAAGGAGGGCTGATATGCCGGAGATCTCGTATCCCAAGGAAGTAATACGAGACTTGATAGAGGGAAAGCTGCCCTGGAATCAGTTGAAGTCGATAATCAGCGGCTACAAGGACAACGACAGGTTCGATAAATATGTAGCTGTGCTTCAGGAGAAAGTGCCGTGGCAGGAGAGGATACTGCTCCCCCTGACCGACGAGCTCTACATAGTGCAGAAGGGGAAGGAGCGGATAGTTAAATGCAGTTGCGGTTATGAGTTCGGAGACTACCGCGAGAACTGGAAGCTCAAGGCTCTCATCCACGTCCGCGACACGGAGGCAGAGCTGGACGAGATATACCCCTATCCCAGCAAGCCCGAGCCCGGGTACTGCGAGATGAGGGAGCACTACTGCCCGGGCTGCGGCATTCAACTGGAGGTTGATACCGTCCCCTTCGGCTACCCTGCTGTGTTCGATTTCCTGCCCGACCTGGATACCTTCTACAGAGACTGGCTCAGGAGACCGCTCGACACGAAGCTGGAGTTCACCGACCTGAGCTACGAGCTTACGCGGAGGTGGTCAGCAGAGGGTAGGGAAAGCATTAAAAAGACCGATACCAAAGCCCGTCGCCGTAAAAAGGTTTAAAAAGCGGGGAAGGTACTTCGAGAACAGTACAGCATGTGAAAGGTGCTGATATTACGATACCCTGCCGCTCTTAATAAACGCCCAGAAGCTTCTGTTGCGCAGCAGCACCCAGAAAAACCACAGCAGCACGATCCCCCCTATAATCTCAGGCACATACACATCCGGTCTACTAACCAGGTCGGAAAACCTGCTTACCTCCCAATCGGTAAGGTCCTCACGCTCAAAAGCGAGCCCGAAGGCCGGCCACAGGGCGTTTCTGCAACCCCACATGCGATCGAAGATGAGATGGGTCAGAAATCCGAACGAGATTACCAGCAGCCACAGCTTTCCCCTGCTCCTGTAGAGCCAGATGCCGGCAATGGTGATAAGGACAAGTAATAGAAGCGTATGGCAGAATATCCTGCCGCTGCTGAACGTTTCCCTGAATATATATACCCCCAGGGGCTTATCTACGATGTCCGGTAGAATCGAGGCAATGAGCAGGAGCCTGATATCAATGCGCCTTCCCAGTGCAATCAGCCGCGATTCCATGCTTACGGAGGCGCCGTCCTGCGCCTCCGCTATTACAAGTGAATCCGGGGAATATTCTCCTTCACTACTCTGTTCTGCCACGTGATGACAGCGCCTAGAAAGAGCGCTGTTTAACAGCACCGCCGCGCCCAGTGTCAGCCCGGTGTGTCCAAATATGAGCATATTGCTATTTCACAGCTTTCCTTCGCTACAGGGCCATTATAAACCCTTCTTATGCACGTGTCTTGCCTCCATCCTATTCTGTGTGATACGATGCGTGTACCTAGATAGGCAGGCAATGAACGAGGTATCACGCGCAGCAGAAATCGAGCTACATTCAGGAGAGAAGCAATAACCATGAGAAGGCTACGTATATGTATACCGCTCATTTCCGTGGCACTCGTCTTGATGATGATAGCCATACTAGCGTGTGCTTCTGAAGATGGCGATGCATCACCTACTACTGCACCTACTCCCACGCTAACTCGTACTCCGACTGCTACCGCTGAACTTATTTCAACACCCACAACCACACCCACAGCCACTACCTCAACCCCAGCACCTGTCGAATGCAGCTGGCTGGGAACCTGGGATACAACCTTCGATTCAACCGCCGCTCAATTAAGCTTTGTATACCAGATAGAATATAAAATTGGAGGATTTTACGATTGGAGAGATGGCCAAATACAGGGTAATATATCAGGAAATACGGTAACAGGATTTTGGGGAGTTGAGCCAACCTATTCCTCACCGAATGATGCCGGTGAGTTCATCTTCACCATGTCTTCCGACTGCCAGTCCTTCACCGGGCAATGGCGAACTGGCACTACGGGACCGTGGAACGACTGGAGCGGCACAAGGGCCGGTCCGTAAATCACCCTGTTATAACCTTCCACCTATATATATCACCGTTATAACAACCTCTCCATATAGTAATAGAGACGAAGGAAGGGCTCAGCGCTAACGCTGAGCCCTTCTCCATTTCCGAAACCTGGTTTCTAACCTACTTCAGAGAATAGGCGCCGTGCTTTTCGGGGGCGAAATAGTCGCCCGGCAGGTAGGTCTTGCTCTGAGCGTATTTCTTCGGGCTGTACTCCTCAAGCTTGAGCGCCTTTCGCTTGGCATCGATATGCTCCAGCGCCTCTTTCACCGCCTTCTCGGTGTCGGGCTCGAAGTAGTAGGCAGCGCCTACCTTCTGCTTCCAGCCCTCGGAGATAATCCGGACAACCTCTTCAGAACCTGCCACTGGAGATGTGCCTCCCATCCAGGTGGTGACGCCGGAGGCGACGAAGTACATCCCGATCGATATCGCCTTCTCGGACATCCACTCGGGAGCAAATCCCGCAACCGGCAGGTCGCTGATATCCTCACCCAGTCCACCCTCTGTCGCAGACTGGGAAATCACGGTCAGTATCCTGGTGTTATCCACGCAGGAGCCCATGTGCAGCACCGGCGGAATGCCTATCGTCTGACATATCTCCCTCAGCCCGGCGCCACAGTGATCCATGACCTCGGGCGTTAGCAGCCCCTGCTTGGCGCAGGCTATAGCATTACATCCCGTTGTTACAACCAGCACGTCGTTCTTAATAAGCTCTTTCACAACGTAGAGGTGCGGGTCATCATGGGTCGTCCGGGGATTGTTACAGCCGACAACGCCGGCAGCCCCCCTGATGCGCCCCATCATGATAGCGTCGTTTAGAGGTCGGAAGGACTCACGCAGGCTGCCGCCCAGCATGTAGGAAATGTACTCATGTGAGAAGCCGGCAACCAGGCGGTCCTGCACATCGGGAATGTATACCTTGCCCCTGTTGGGGTAGTTATCGATCGCCGTGCACAGTATCTGCTTGGCTATCTCCATAGCCCTGTCCTCGTGGAACTCTATATGCATGGCTCCGGTTATCTTCGCCTTGGCTGAGGTAGTAATAATCTTGGTGTGATAGTTCTCAGCAACCTCCACCAGTCCCTGAAAGATGCACTGAATATCCACAACCATGGCATCCACCGCGCCAGTGAGGACAGCCAGCTCCTGCGAAAGGAAGTTGCCCAGCAAGGGCACTCCCTGGCGCATTAAAATCTCGTTGGCGGTACAGCAGATACCGGTCAGGTTTATCCCCTTGGCCCCCTTAGACTTGGCATACTCGACAATCTCAGGATCATCGGCTGCTGCCACAATGAGCTCGGATAGTGTTGGCTCATGGCCGTGTATGACGACATTTACCTCGTCCTCGCGCAGGGTGCCGAAGTTAGCGCTGGCTGCTACCGGGCCCGGGGTTCCGAAAATTATATCGCTTATATCGGTGCTGAGCATGGAGCCGCCCCAGCCGTCTGCCAGGGCATTGCGCATAGCATGATCGAGAATGTGTTCCGCATCCTGGTCATTCCCAACATGTGTCCGGTGAAGTGTCTCCACGATCTCGCGGTCGATGCCACGGGGAACGATGCCCAGCTTGCGCCATATCTCCTGCCGCTTGGCTGGCGCCCTTCTAACATAGAGCAGCTCGCCTTCCTGACGACCGAATTCAGCGAGGGCAACCTTGGCCACATCGACAGCGACCTCTTCCTTGCTCCGCCCCTGCTCCGGGACATCTAGGTAATGCGCTACCACCCTGAGCTTCTTCTCATCCTTCACCTGGTAGTCCGGCGCCTCGCCCTCTGCCGCAGCCAGCAGTGTCATCGCCATACCGCGGCCGTGGTCGGAGTGAGCCGCTGCGCCCGCAGCAGTCATGCGAGCCAAGTTCCTGGCTACTACAGTCTCCTTGGTAGCCCCGCAGATGCCAACGGTGGTCTTGCCCGTCAGGCGGCAGGGCCCCATGTGGCAGTGCTTACAGCAACTGCCTTCATGCCCGATAGGACAGGGCTTCGTCTCGTCGGCACGGCTGAAAGCGGTTGATATCCCTTCAGCCTCTGCCTTTTCCATCATCTCTAATACAGCAGGGTCGATGCTCGTGCTCTTCTTCTTCGCTTTGGTCTCTTTTTCCTCGGACATTCTTACTCCTTTGCCAGGTTTGATGTGCCTTGCATGCCGTTTTTAATCTTATCATATGCCGAAACAGATGTAAATCATCGCCTTAATTGCGGACAGCCTTCTCATTGCTAACCCGAATCCATTGGGCTATAATCGTGGCATCGGGGCGTAGCGCAGCCTGGTTAGCGCGCAGCGTTCGGGACGCTGAGGTCGGAGGTTCAAATCCTCTCGCCCCGACTTTTCATCCCTGCACACGAGACAGATATTGCACTTCTGCCCTCTAAAGTGTTATGATTCAAGCCTAAACCGCCTATTGACCTATAATTGTCACATCAAAATGAGCTGAATATTCTGCAACGTCAAAGGGGGATGACGCCATGGCTGTAAAAGTGATTATGGAGCGGACTGTGAGCTCCGATAACCAGGGCGAGCTGGCGGAATTGCTGAAGGAGCTACGGGCACGGGCGATTCGCCAGCCCGGATACGTCTCAGGTGAGACGCTGTTCTCAGTTGACCGCCCGGGTGCACACCTTGTTATCAGCACCTGGGAAAGTCTGCGTGACTGGAAGAACTGGGAGAAAAGCCCCGAGCGAACGGAACTTGTCGGCAAGGTAGAGGCGCTCCTCAGCGAGCCAAGCAAGGTCACTGTATTCGCAACTACACCCCGTGCCATAGCCGAAGGCGTATAAGCCGACCACTAAGACGATAGAGAAGGGGCAAACCATATGCCGACCTGTGGAGATTGTAAATTTCTTGTGCCCAACCCGAAAGGGACCAGCGCATTCCGGTGTCAGGCAAAAAAGTGCGGCGCTACTAAAATGACGCCTGAGACAGACGCCAGCCGGTGCAAGAAATTCGAAAAGAAATGGGTCGAAAAGAATACAGGCTCGAGGCTTTGAACGCTGTTCAGCCTTCAGCTTTCTCCTTAGCCTCATCCCAGAGAGCGTTCTGCTCATCGAATGAGAGTTCGCTCAGGGATTTCCCCCGTGCACGGCAGCTCTCCTCCATATAGCGGAAGCGCCGGCAGAACCGCTCGTTGGCGAGGCGCAACGCCTCCTCGAGGTCCACTCCCTGCCAGCGGGCAACGTTGACCAGAGCGAACAGGATATCCCCGAACTCGTGTACCTTCTGCTGCAGCGTGCTTGCCCGTTCCAACTCCCGCACCTCCTCGGCCAGCTTATCCAGTACACCCTCTAACTCGCGCCAGTCGAAGCCAACTCCAGCGGCCCTGCGCTGGATGGAATGGCTGTAGCTCAGCGACGGCATCCCTTTGGGCACAGTGGAAAGCAGGGAATCGCCTTCTTTGCGCTCCTCCTGCTTCAGCACTTCCCATTCAAGCGCCACCTCCTCCGCATTGCCAGCCTTCGAGTCGCCGAAGACGTGCGGATGGCGGCGGATGAGCTTGGTGGCGATGCCCCTAATAACGTCATCTATATCGAATTCACCTGCTTCACGCGCCATCTGGGCGTGCAGCAGAATCTGCAGAAGCAGGTCACCGAGCTCCTCGCAGAGCTTTTCACTGTTCTCATCATCCAGAGCCTGAAGCACCTCGTAGGCCTCTTCGATGAGATAGGGCTTGATCGAAGCATGGGTCTGCTCCCGGTCCCAGGGGCAGCCATCGGGTGCCCGCAGACGGGCAACGATTCGCTCCAAGCTTTCAAACCTTCCCAGGTCTTCTTCCATTGCCTTGCCTTTTGCTCCTAGAATTGCGGCTCGGGGATATGCTCCGCAGGTCTCACCAGTTTCAGACTCAACGCCTGAGGCTCACACTTGAGCACGCAGACGCCGCAGCCCATACACTTCTCAAGGTCTACAGAAGCCTTGTACTTTTTGGAGCCCTCCGTCTTCACCATCTCTATAGCATCAAAAGGGCACCAATCTGCGCAGTCCTGGCACCCGTTGCAGATATCGATATCAACACGCGCTTCGTACCTGCTCTTGGCGACACATTTGGTAACCGGCACCTGAAACCTGTTCAGGGGCTGGTATATCATGCAGCAATCGGTGCAGCAGTTGCACATTCCCCAGCGTGGCCTCATCCTTGTAGAATTTTCACAGGTGTGGATGAGCCCCAACTCCTCACAATCATCGATCAATGCTAAGGCGTCATCGGCAGAAAGCCTTGTACCCGCGTTACGGCTTATCAGATATTCTGCGCTTATGTTGAACTGGATATCGACCATAGAATGTGATTTATCACAGTTATTGCCCACCGCCCCTTTCCGCCTGCGGCAGGTACAATGGGTAACAGCAAGGGAGCGCGCCGACCTTATAATTTCCCTCATGTCCTCGCAGGGCAGTATCTCAGGGCTGTCGAGGATAGCCTGGTAAGCAGGGACGATTCTCCCCTGCGGCTGCTCACCTCTATCCCAGCTCGCGACCTGGTCCGGGTCCCATTCCTGCACACAAAAATCGTCCCACAACTCGAACAGCTCCCTGTCACGAACCGGGTCGACGTCGAAGGAGCACATGGTAATATCATGGAGCTGCACGACGGCGAGGGCGAAGCTCGCCTCCTCCAGGTTCTCGGGATTCCTAGCGAAGATGACGCCCCTGCTATACAAATTTTCGAGCTCGCTCTTCACCTTCGCCACATCGATACCGAGCCTGTGCGCCAGCTCTTCATACTTCAGGGGCAGGAGAGCGACGAGCTCTGCCTGCTGCGGCGTCATCAGGTATTCCAGAATACGACGATAGCGAACCGAATCTCGATAGCCATGCCTTTCCGCCAGTACGGAATAGGTGTCTTCCTTACTCATATCACCACAGCCGCTTACCTTCGCCATTATATAGTGCCCCCACTGCCTTGACAAGGTAAATGACACTCGACTACCATACACCTGATACCAGAAAAAGAAGAGGCCCGTTTGAAGGAAATTCTGTCAGCGATAGCCGGTCTAATTTTCATCATCTGTGTACCGATACTGCTTCTCACCACCAATTCGTGGTTTACCGCCAATGACATCCGTCTCTATGAGTATGACTACAACCACTATCCCGTGGGCATCGGAACGGGACTCGATAAAGAAGAGTTTCTTGACGTCGCCGACGAGATAATCACCTACTTCAAATCAGACGAGGAATACCTTGACGTCGAACTTTTCAGCGAGCGCGAAGTAGCCCACATGAAAGATGTCAAGGGTCTGATTCAACTGGACTATAAACTACTGCTGGCATCCCTCTCTTTCATCGTTGCCTACATAGTCATCAACTTCGCACTGCGCCGCGGCTCCTTCTGGCGAGTTCTCGCTAAACGGCTTATCCAGGGAAGCGCTGTCACTGTTATCGTGCTCGCCGTCCTCGGACTCTGGGCGCTTATCGATTTCGACTCGCTCTTTCTCTGCTTCCACAAGGTGAGCTTCACCAACAACCTGTGGCAGCTCGCTCCGGGAGATAACCTTGTCCTGATGTTCCCTGAGGCATTCTTCAATGACGCCGCCCTGTTCGTAGCGGCGGTGGTGCTCGGTGAGTCAATCTTCATCGCCATACTTGCCGGGGTCCTGCTGGCGGCGCTTAGATGGAAGCAAAGGGGCGCGGCTGTCACAACACAATCAGACTGGACGAGAGAGGTCTAGGCTCTAGTGGCAACTGGAGCAATCGGTAGCGGTACAGGTGCTGCAGGCGCTGCCACCGCCTACAGGGGCGGAATCGCCGCCGGAATCTCTGGAAAAGGCGGCAAAAGAGGATAGGACGCGGCGAGCACCGTTTTTACAGCGCGGACACGGTGCTCCCTGGTCAGCCTGGTTCATAGAACGCAGTAACTCGAACTTAAGTCCGCACTCGGAACATAAGTACTCGTAAATTGGCATCCGTTTCCCCCGATTTCATTTTAACACCGTACCGAACAGCAGGTCAATTTAGCCTCGTCTCGCTATCATGTCCCTAGCAATGGGTAATAAACAACGCACCAAAGTTTGACAAGGCACTTCTTCCTCTGTAGAATGCCTGTTTGGTTAAATCAATGCGAGACAAATACGACGTAGTCATTGTCGGAAGCGGTCCGGCAGGTATCTTCGCTGCTCTGGAACTGACACAATCAACCGACCTCAGTATTCTACTCCTAGAGAAAGGTAAGGACCTACCCCACCGTAAATGTCCTATTATCGGTAAAGAGCTCAGCTGCCCCCCATGCTCACCATGCGGTCTGGTAAGCGGCTGGGGAGGCGCCGGGGCATTCAGCGATGGCAAGCTAACGCTGTCACCCCACATAGGAGGTCAGCTTGAGAATTACCTGGGCGCTGATAAGACAGCCGAGCTTATACGCTATGTCGACGACATTTATCTCAGGTTCGGTGCCTCGAAGGAGGTCTACGGTGTCGGTCCTGAGGTTGATCAACTAGCAAAAAAGGCAAAACAAGCCGATTTGAGGCTGGTTCCCACCCCCGTCCGCCACATGGGGACGGAGTTGTGCCGCGAGGTTCTAAAAAAAATACACCACTTCCTGGCTGATAAGATCGAGAGCCAAACCGAGACCGCAGCCACCTCTATTTTCGTCCACAACGGCGTGGTAAAGGGCATCAAGACTGATAACGGGCGGCAGATTGAATCGCGCTACCTGATAATCGCGCCCGGCAGGGAAGGAGCCGACTGGCTGGTAAAGGAGGCAGCTCATCTCGGGCTAACCCTCCACAACAACCCCGTCGACATCGGAGTCAGAGTTGAGGTGCCGCTGACCGTTCTCAAGGATTTGACCGATATCTTCTATGAGCTCAAGCTCGAGTTCCGCTCGCCCACGTTCGGCGACAGGATACGCACCTTCTGCATGTGCCCCGCTGGCGAGGTTACTATGGAGACCACCGGCGGCGATGAGCCGGTGATAACCGTCAACGGCCATAGCTACGCCCAACGAAAAACAGATAACACCAACTTTGCCCTCCTAGTAAGTGCCAACTTCTCCCCGCCGTTCCGCGAGCCAATAGCCTACGGCAGGTACCTCGCCCGTCTGGCCAACATCATCAGCGGCGGTGTTATAGTGCAGCGCTGGGGAGACCTCAACGAAGGCCACGGCTCCACCTCCATATCCATCGAAGACGGAGCCGTTGAACCTACCCTGAAGAGCTCCACGCCCGGCGACCTGGGCTACGTACTGCCCTACCGCTTCTTAAAGGGCATCAGCGAGATGCTGACCGCCATGGACAAGATGGTGCCTGGTATAACATCTCCGGATACCCTCCTCTACGGTGTCGAGGTGAAGTTCTACTCGTCGCTTCTGGAACTCAGCGAGAGCCTTGAGACCGAGACCACTAACCTGTTCGCCATAGGCGATGGCGCCGGTGTCAGTCGAGGACTCATCCAAGCTGCAGCCTCAGGAGTGGTAGCCGCCAGAGAGATAGCCAAAAGGGTTAGCTAAAGTGCCTATCTTTGCTGGCATTGACCTGACGTGCTCACCTAATAAAAAGAGCGCCTACGCCCTGCTCGGAGACAGCCGGAATATCATCCACCTTGAGTCATTAGTAGAAGTTGATGACATCATAGCTGCCATTGAACGCGACCGCCCAGATGTCATAGGCATTGACTCTCCCCTGAGTCTTCCGAGTGGATTAAACGCATGCTGCCTTGAGGAGGATAACTGCTCCTGCCAACCTACCTCTGATAAAAAAGGCAGAGAATGCGAACGAGACCTTAGGCAGGAAGGTATTTGGAGCTACTATACTACCAAAAGATCGTTTATCAAAGGGATGATAAAGCGAGCTATGGAATTGAGCGAAAAACTCAAACATCGGGGATTTCGTATAATAGAAGTCTACCCTATGCCACCAAGCGCAGGCTCTGGCCAGAATTCATCGATAAGAGCAAAGGAAGCTTTCCCTACAAAAAGACTACACTAGAAGGACGTAAGTTCTTTCAAGCACTCCTCTCCTGCATCGTTGGTAATATGGCACAATACCCTAATCTAAATCACGACAAGCAAGATGCAATTATCGCCGCCTTTACAGCTTACCTATATGATACCAATAGAACGGAGCCTATTGGCGACAGAGAGGAAGGAGAGATTATAATACCTAAGAAAAACTTGAATCTGTGTATTTGACAATATACGTCCGCAAGCTTAATATTTAGTCCAGTATCGGGGAGTGGCGCAGCCTGGTAGCGCACTTGCATGGGGTGCAAGGGGTCGCAGGTTCAAATCCTGTCTCCCCGACTTTTTATACCTGTTCCCCAGTTCGTCCAGCCTCATTCACATCCCGAGATACCACAACCAGCTTAGCCTTCATACCATTCGTTCATCAAGCAAGACGTGCGGACTGTTTGCGGACTCTGCATCAGGGCTTGACAAATATAGTTAAAAGTGGTATAAACATACCAGTCCGTAATTTTAGTATGATATTGCGGACTGATATCGGCGCCGGTCAGACCTGCAAAGGAACTCAGCAGACATGGCATCAAGGCAAGAGTTAGGACCACTGAATCAAGCACCCCGGTGCTTGGGGGAAATAACCGTAGCCTATTGCAGGTATTGCAGCGCGAAGTGTCCCCTGACTGCGCTCTGCGTGCTTGTAGCCATGGGCTATTATCTGGCGCAGAATCCCACGATACCCCCGTGCCAGGATTCCACCGATACTTCCTCGCCGAACGACCGTCCTTCCGCCCGATAATAAATAGCCCGCTTCCGTGCACGACAACACTATGTTTGTGCCACAGCTAGCGGGTCTTTTTAATTCAGTTTCTGGTGGGCGGAGAAGGATTTGAACCTTCGACCCCTACTTTATCAGAGTAGTGCTCTAACCCCTGAGCTACCCGCCCGTCTACGCTGCTGATTATAGCACGGGCGCACTGCCTTAATCAACGATAATACCGTTATATTCCCCTATATAAAAAGCACCTTAACCCCTGGATAGCGGAAGGAAGACTTAGTCTAAGTTTGCGATGGAGCAAGCTCCATCGATCGACCTAGGATTCTTGAGGCTTGCGCCTCGAGACTCCCTAGAAAGGAGGTGATCCAGCCGCAGCTTCCGCTACGACTACCTTGTTACGACTTCGTCCCAATCACCAACCCCACCCTGGGCGACTACCTCCCCTTCGACAAGCGAAGGGGTTAGCACATCGACTTCAGGTGTTGTCAGCTTTCATGACGTGACGGGCGGTGTGTACAAGGCCCGAGAACGTATTCACTGCAGTATGCTGACCTGCAGTTACTAGCAACTCCAACTTCATGGAGGCGAGTTGCAGCCTCCAATCCGAACTGGGGATGGCTTTGATGGGATTAGCTCCAGATCGCTCTTTAGCAACCCTTTGTACCACCCATTGTAGCGTGTGTGTAGCCCAAGACGTAAGAGCCGTGCTGACTTGACGTCATCCTCACCTTCCTCCTTTTCTAGAAGGCAGTCTTGCCAGAGAAATCAACTGACAACGAGGGTTGCGCTCGTTGCGAGACTTAACCCAACACCTCACGGCACGAGCTGACGACAGCCATGCAGCATCTGTGCACCTGTCCCGAAGGAGGAGCAGGTTTCCCTGCTTTTCAGGTGCATGTCAAGTCTTGGTAAGGTTCTTCGCGTTGCGTCGAATTAAACCACACGCTCCGCTGCTTGTGCGGGCCCCCGTCAATTCCTTTGAGTTTTAGCCTTGCGGCCGTACTCCCCAGGCGGGACACTTATAGCGTTAGCTTCGGCACGGAGAGGGTCGATACTCCCCATACCTAGTGTCCATAGTTTACAGCGTGGACTACCAGGGTATCTAATCCTGTTTGCTCCCCACGCTTTCGCGCCTCAGCGTCAGAAACAGCCCAGGAGGCCGCCTTCGCCACTGGTGTTCCTCCCGATCTCTACGCATTTCACCGCTACACCGGGAATTCCACCTCCCTCTGCTGCCCTCAAGCCCATCAGTTTCAGTTGACCCCTCCCAGTTAAGCTGAGAGATTTCACAACTGACTTGACAGGCCGCCTACGCGCTCTTTACGCCCAATAAATCCGGATAACGCTCGCCTCCTACGTATTACCGCGGCTGCTGGCACGTAGTTAGCCGAGGCTTATTCGTTGGGTACCGTCAGAACTTCTTCCCCAACAAAAGGGCTTTACGACTCGAAAGCCTTCTTCACCCACGCGGCGTTGCTGCGTCAGGCTTTCGCCCATTGCGCAAAATTCCTTGCTGCTGCCTCCCGTAGGAGTCTGGGCCGTATCTCAGTCCCAGTGTGGCTGGACATCCTCTCAGACCAGCTACCCGTCATAGGCTTGGTAGGCCGTTACCGTACCAACTACCTGATAGGACGCAAGCCCCTCTCCCAGTGCCTTTCGGCTTTGGCACCGAAGCATTACCCTCGGCGCTTCATGCGGTATTAGCCCCAATTTCTCGGGGTTATCCCCCACTCGAAGACAGGTTACTTACGCACTACTCACCCGTTTGCCACTAGAATGAAAACCGAAGTCTTCATTCCCGTTCGACTTGCATGCATAAGGCACGCCGCCAGCGTTTATCCTGAGCCAGGATCAAACTCGCACTTCTAACCTTACTTCCTTCCACTATCCAGTTGTTAAGGTGCAGGCTATTCGCCTTTTAGTTGTAGTTTAAGAAATTTCACTGTTTTTGTCAAGGTCGCCCTCTTTCGAGCGCAGTATTTTTTAACACGCTTTCAGCCGCTTGTCAATACCTTCCATCTCCTATCGAATCCGGCTCAGGCTACGTTGACAATCACATCCCAGCAATGATATGGTAGAAGTAGACCGGTGGAACATATAACCTCACGGAGGGATTGAGTGAGAGAGAAAGTAGAGGCTGCCCTAGCCCTGATAAGACCTCAATTGCAGGCAGACGGTGGCGATGTCGAGCTGCTGGATGTTTCTGACGGAACCGTGAAGCTGAAACTAACCGGCGCCTGCAGCGGATGCCCCATGGCGGCGATGACCCTTAAAGGCGGGGTGGAGCGGGTGATAAAGGAACAGGTGCCCGAGGTCGTCGAAGTAATCGCCCTCTAGTAAACAACGCAACCTGGAACAATGACCCTCTAAACCCTGACTCTAAAGCCCCTTTTCCAGTTCAAAAGCCTTGTGCAAGGTGCGCAAGGCGTCTTCCGTCTTAGCCTCGTCGATAATACAGGTTATCCTTATCTCCGAAGTGGTGATCAACTCTATATTGATACCTGCTTCATAGAGAGCGCTGAACATCCTGGCGGCATACCCCGGAGCGGTCTGCATCCCGGCACCGATAACACTCACCTTAGCGAGCTTGGTATCGCTGACGCACTCACGTGCGCCGATGGACTTAACCACAGGCTCGATAACCTTCATCGCCTTGGCCGAGTCGCTCTTGGCAACCGTAAAGGTCAGGTCGGTGATTTTGTTTATACTGGCATTCTGGACAATAGTATCCACGCTTATATTCGCCTTGGCCAGAGGCTCGAAGATTGCGCTGGCGACGCCCGGCTTATCAGGGACACCGACTACCGTTACCTTGGCTACATTGAGGTCATGGGCAATTCCCCGTACCTTGTTCGCAATTTCCACTGAAGCACCTCCATGAATAAGAGTGCCCGGCTCGTCTGTAAAACTCGAAGCTACTAATATAGGCATCTTGTACACCTCACCCAACTCCACCGCCCTAGAGTGCATCACCTTGGCTCCGGAGGATGCCAGCTCCAGCATCTCGTCATAGCCTATATCCTCGATCTTTCTCGCCTCTGGAACCAGACGGGGGTCCGCAGTGTAAACACCCTCGACGTCGGTATATATCTCGCACCTGTCCGCCCCAAGGCTCACCGCCAGGGCCACCGCCGTGGTATCGGAGCCACCCCGTCCCAGCGTGGTGATATCCATCTCCTCAGTAATGCCCTGAAAACCGGCAACTATGACGACCCTGTCCTTCTCAAGCTCCTTTTTGATTCGATTGGGGTCGACACCAAGTATCCGGGCACGGCTGTAGACAGAATCCGTCCTAATCCCCGCCTGGGCACCGCTGAGGCTGATCGCCTCCACCCCCAGCGTTCTTAATGCCATAGCAAGCAGGGTGCTCGATATCAATTCGCCTGTAGAGAGAAGAACATCGAGCTCCCGCTCATCGGGAGAGTCTGTAACCTGATTCGCCAGCGTGATCAGGTTATTTGTGGTCTTACCCATAGCTGAGACTACCACCACAACATGGTTGCCTTCCTCTCTGGCTGCGACCGCCCGCCGGGCGACGTTTTTGATTTTATCGGCATCAGCCACAGAACTGCCGCCATATTTCTGCACAACCAGTGCCATTTCTTCCACCTAGCCTTTTAGTAACTTTCCCATAATAGTATAGCCATCTTCAATAAAAATGCCCGTGCCCTTCGCTTCAGCTTCGCTGAAAGCCCCAGCACCCGCTGTTCTGAACCCGGGGCCCCAGAGTACGAACGGAACCGGGTCCGATACGTGGGTCCTCGCCTCGATCGGTGTGGGGTGGTCCGGCATAGCCAGTATGCGGAGGTCACCGCCCCCTTTTGAAAGGAGCCGGCCTACTACCTCGCTATCCACCCGCTCAATGGCCTCTATCTTATCATCAATATGACCGGCATGGCCAGACTCATCGGGGGCCTCAATATGAATAAACACCATGCCGTGCTTACCCAGCGCTTTGAGGGCGCCACCTGCCTGCGCGGCATAATCGTTGTCCAGTCCATCCGTTACTCCCGGAATATCCAAGTTCTCCACCCCCACCATCTTCGCCATTCCCTTGAGAAGGCCTACCCCGGACGTCATGGCAGCATCGAGCCCGTACACCTCCTTAAACAGCGGCATCTGGGGAATTCTACCGCTTCCCCAGAAGAGCCAGATCATGGTAGCGGGCAGTTCTCCCCTGGACTCTCGCGCCTTGTTCACCGGATGGTCGCGCAGCACATTAACAGAGCGTTCCATCAGCTCTCGCAGCAGGTCGCTCCCCAGCCCGTGGGGAATAAACTCTTCGATAGGTTTATCCGGTATATCATGCGGCGGGGTGCAGGTCGCCTTAAGCGTATCCTGGTGTCCTTTTATCTTGCATATATGCCGGTAGCCAACCCCTCTGTAGAAATGGATTGACTCATCTCCAAGATTCCTCTGCAGAGCATCAACCAGGGCATGTGCCTCGCTATCGCCGATGTGCCCCGCGCTGTAGTCCCTCATCCTTCCGTCCTGAACAGCCACCAGATTACAGCGAAAGGTGACCTCATCCTCACCGACAGGGATGCCCATACTCACAGCCTCGATACCGCTCCGCCCATGATAGTATACCATCGGATCGTAGCCCATTATGGACATACAGGCGCAGGCGCTGGAGGGCTCCATTCCCTCCGGTACCGTTCTCACCATGCCCAGCGTCCCCTCCCCCGCCATCCGGTCCAGGTTCGGGATACGCGCCAGCTCAAGGCAGGTCTTATTCCCCCGCTCCGGCAGCGGCCAGCCCGAGGCGCCATCGATTATCACAACACAGTACTTCATGGTTCCGATTCAAGTAAAGCGGTGGCTACGAGTCCATTCAAAGCATCAGCCGATATCGTTTGGATAATCAGTCGAGGATAGTCTGCGTGCCGGCACTATTGAGGAAGAAGATATCGCCGAACTCCTCGGCCAGTGCTGCAGAGGCATTAAAGCCCGTGCAGTGGGACACCCCCAGTTGCTGTAGCTCCAGCTTCTTCAACTCTCTGGCGGTATTCTCGATTCGTTCCTGAGGACTGAGATACAGATGCGTGCCGCCGATTATGGTGTGAATGTACCCCCCCCCCGTTATGTCTTGGACATGGCGGACAGTGTTCACAATACCGCGGTGAGCACAGCCGGTAATCAAGGCCAGCCCCTGCTCGGTCCTCACCACAATGGCGAGGTCATCGGCCATAGGGTCCGGCATCATCTCGTCGCCAACTTTCAGACAAAGCCTGTCATCGATCTTCTCGTAATCCGTAGTCATAGCGATCTCGCCCACGGTCATTATATCTCCGCTTATGTTCAGAGGCTCCTTTGTAAGGTTGAAAGATGCCCCCAGTGCCTCCAGGGCCTCTCTCGCAAAGAGCATTCCTGCGTAGCGGCTCAAATCGCCATACTGAACATACTTCGGTATCCATATATCGGGGTGAGCAATAACCGGTATCTCCTTCCTCACCCTCCGCAGTACATCGTGTAGACCCCCGGTATGGTCTGCGTGTGCATGGCTGAGCACTATGGCATCGATAGTAGAGAGGTCGATTCCCATCAGGTCAGCATTATGCACCGCCGAGATACTCATGCCGGTATCAAACAGTACCTTACAGCTCTCCGTTTCTATCAGGATGCTCAGCCCCCACTCACCGAGAAAGCCGAGTTGAGCGGTATTCTCGCTCAAGGTAGTGATTCGAACAGACATTCAATTGCCTCCAATCACAGCCAAGTATAGCACCTGCAAAGGTTCATCTCAAGGGAAGAAATATGGTACTCGCCGTGGACGTACCTTGAGAGTAGGCTGGACGGCGACCCGGTATTAGCTCCTCCACGATATTACAGCGGTATCTATTTTTAAAAACAGGCGTTGATTTGCCATTATAGAATAGCTATACTAACAGACACAATCAGACAGGCAGAGGGGGTGATTAGAATGCCAGAGGATGAAGTTGGCCGGGTAAGCACATTCTTTGCCCGACCGGTGGTAGCAGGCATCGATTTGACCGCAGTTCTTAATGTGGGAGACAGGGTTCATATAAAGGGGCACACGACCGATATTGAGCTTACAGTCGAGTCGATGCAAATCAACAATGTGGATGTGAAGCAGGGCAACCCCGGAGATTCTATCGGTGTCAAGGTTCCCGACCGTGTGAGGCCCGGCGACCACGTCTACAAGGTCACCTAGTAGTACAGCCTGCAAATCGGCAGAACATATAAGCCAATTCCCACAGGCTGTTAAGCGCCTGGGATTGCCTTACCCAGGTTTGCCATCTCGATTGCGTGCACCGCAGCTTGAGAGCCATAGTTGCCTGACTTTGTCCCCGCCCTCTCTATAGCCTGCTCAAGGCTATCGGCAGTAATCACGCCTAATATGACCGGTATACCGCTATCCAAGCCCACCTTAGCGATCCCCTTGCTCACCTCAGCAGCAATATAATCGAAGTGCGGCGTTCCGCCACGCAGCACAGCCCCGAGACAGATTATTGCATCATACCTTCCCGAATCAGCCATCTTCTTGGCAATGAGGGGTATCTCAAATGAGCCAGGGGTCCAGGCTACATCTGTGTCATCCTCTTTGACGCCGTGGCGGGCAAGCGCGTCCTGTGCCCCTTCCAGAAGCTTACTTGTGATAAACTCATTAAAGCGTGAAACCACTATCCCAAACTTCAACCCTTCGCCCAGCAGCTTACCTTCATACTGTTTACCCACCGTTTACCTCCTCCTAATTTAATTCATCGATTTTGAGAAGATGCCCCATCTTCTTACGTTTTGTCTCAAGATACCTGCGATTTTTCGGGTTGGGTTTACATACAATAGGCACCGTCTCCACCACCTGTAACCCGTACCCCTCAAGTCCAATGACCTTGCGCGGATTGTTGGTAAGCAACCTGATGTTACGCACCCCGAGTTCCGCCAGAATCTGGGCGCCGATACCGTAATCACGGATATCGCTCTCGAAACCGAGCGCCTCGTTGGCCTCCACCGTATCCAGCCCCTGGTCCTGGAGTGCATACGCACGAATCTTGTTATGGAGCCCGATACCCCTCCCCTCCTGGCGCATATAGAGGAAAACTCCCCTTCCCTCATCAGCGATTGCCTTCATAGCAAGGTCGATCTGCTCACCACAATCGCAACGCAGGCTGTGGAAAACATCGCCGGTAAGGCACTCACTGTGCACACGGGTTAGTACTGGCTCATCGCCATCCAGTTCACCTCTGACTAAGGCAACATGCTCATCAGGATCGATAGCGCTCTTGTAGGCGATGGCGAGAAAGTCCCCGTACTGAGTGGGCAGATTAGCCTCAGCCACCCGCTGAATAAGTCTCTCCGTAAGGCGGCGGTAAGCGATGATTTGAGCTACACTCACTATCCTGACCTCATGCTTGGCCGCCATCTGCTCTAACTGCGGCACCCG
>Ga0209427_10002721_pt1 | contig 20790 bp, 17 predicted proteins | sample DeeMarSWOR136_30_FD_187465 | JGI IMG/M metagenome (GOLD analysis project Ga0209427, IMG submission 187465) | Marine sediment microbial communities from White Oak River estuary, North Carolina - WOR-1-36_30 (SPAdes) (version 2) | ecosystem: Environmental > Aquatic > Marine > Intertidal zone >...
GGGTGAACCCGGAATCGACGATGAAAGTGATAATTTCACGATTGAGACCAAGTCCATAACCGTCACCCAGCCTACAAGCAGCACTATCTGGACAAAAGGTTATTCAGCTAACATAACCTGGACATCTACAGGCACGATCAGCGATGTGCAAATCGATCTCTATAAGGGAGGCACCTTCCAGGAGACGATTGAATCAAGCACAGCTAATGATGGCAATTATACATGGACACAAGTGAATTCTGCCCTTGCAGATGGCTCAGATTATAAGGTGAGAATTTCTTGGACCAGTGACTCTGGAATCTACGATGAAAGTGAAGAATTCACGATCGAGGCGAAGTCCATAACCGTCACTGAGCCTACAAGCGTCACTATATGGACAAAGGGTACTTCAGCTAACATCACCTGGACATCTACAGGTACAATCAGCGATGTGAAAATTGAGCTCTATAGGGGAGGCGGCTTCATAGAAACGATTGTATCCAGCACAACAGATGATGGCACTTATACCTGGACACAGGTGAATCCATCTCTTCAAAATGCGAAAAATTATAAGGTGAAAATCATCTGTATCAATGTTCCTGGAATCTACGACGAAAGTGATAATTTCGAAATCAAAAATTGAAAGCTTACAACAGTAATTGAATAAATAATCAGAACTGTTTGAAATAAAGCTAATCAATTTGATATTGATAAGGAATATAAATACATCTTAAATAATGTGGCAATCAGCTTTTACAAAATTTGCTATTCAAGAAGTACCTGCGCTAAACATAGAAGCTAATAAATATCAAAGATAGAACACAATGAAAAAAATTTATAAGCCGATCATTACTTTTTTAATATTGCTAAATGTTTCATTATTATCTTCTATTACTTGTTTCAGTCAGGAAGTAGAGGTAGAAAAAAGAACCTTAAACTCCAATAAAATAAGCTCTCTTCAAAAATCATTGTTGATTCCGGGTTGGGGGCAGATAGCAGAAAAGAGATATATAGAAGGAGTCTTATTCTTATCAGTAGAAATCTTTTGTTTTTATAAGATTTTTTCATATAATCACAAGGGGAATGATTACTATAATCTATACAAAAAAGCAGATAATGTCAGTGATGCCACTGAATACAGAGACCTGGCAGAGAAGTATGATACCAGGAGGAATAGGTTTATTCTCGCTGCAGCAGGTGTCTGGATCATTAATCTAATTGACATTTATATTATTGTTAAGAAAAAAGATAAAAAAGAGAGAAATCTAAGGTTAAATTTTAAACTCAATGAAAATAAAGATCTGGCATTTACTATTTCTTATAGCTTTTAGTCTCCTTCTTCACCTTTCCTGTCAGGACCGTCTTTTCGACAATCCCTTTGATCCCGAGGCAGGGGAGATCGTCTTTGAGGTGGTTAGCACAATTTTAACTCCTTCCTACATGCCGCTCAGCCTTGCCTGGGACGGTAGCACTATATGGAATGTTGATGGCTATAATGATACGCTCTACAGCCTCAACAGGCTTAGTGGAGCTCAAGTTAGAGCGCTAAGCTCCCCTCTTCCGGCAACAACAGGAATAGCCTACGACGGCCGAGACCTCTGGGTGTGCAGTGAATTATCTGTTGATGTCTATAAAATAAATCTATTAAACGGTGAGATCCAAAAAAGGCTAAATTTGCAAAGGGGTTCTTTTACAGCTATTGAGTTTGGTCTAAGCTCCATATGGTTAGCTGATATTCAATCAAATAAGATTTTGAGAGTGGATCCAGAAACTGCCGAGATAATCTCTTCTTTTTCCAATCCAGGCGTTATGGTAGATGGCTTAGCCTTTGATGGGCATGATTTTTGGATTTCTGATTCTTCAACTCTTACTATCTATCAAATAACCACTGAGGGGAGAGTCTTGAGGACTTTCCTTTCCCCCGGTCAATCCCCTCGAGGATTGACCTTTGATGGGCATTATCTATGGAATGTGGATGGCGATCGAAAAATATATCAGCTGAGATTTCAAAATTGAATTCCCTAAAAAATTTTATCCTAGCTTTTTTGCTTCTTTTCCTCATTTCTGGATCACTTAATGCTTCAAAGATGGGCCTGATGAATCAATCCCCTAAAAAAAAAGAAACAATAATCAGTTTAAAAGGCGAATATTTAGCCTACAGTTACGATTTTAATCAAATATACGGAGAAAATGTTGAATTCGAATTCTCTTTGTACAGTGTTTCCTGCCGCTGCATAAAGATAGCTATTACTCCCAGAATATTTTATGCCTACGGAGATGTCATTTTAGAAAAGGTAGATGAGAAATTTGAAGGGGATGAATTCTTATTTAATCCTCAGGCAAAAAAAGGAACGCTTATTAGTTACGGAGAAAAGATTGAGGTTAAAGAAATAGAGAATGAAGTAAAGGAAACTCCTTTGCCCAAAACTGATGTTCTGGAAGAATTAACTCTAGCGAAAATTCAAAAATCACTAATTTATTTCGTTGGTCAAACGATTCATATTGCAACTGACTTTGATGTCTATGGATACAATGTGACTCTTTTTGTAGAGGGATTAGAATCAGTTGGATTTAAAAAAATTAGATTGTCCGGCGGGATTAACCAACGAAGAAGCGGAATTTCTTTAAACAGAATTTGGTATACAAAGTCTCAGGGTTTAATAGGGAGGGCGAGTTATCTCTATGAAAAAGAGAAAAAAGTAAATAGCCTAACACAGCTCAATTATGAAGAACGTTCAGTCTTAAAGAATTATTCTGGGCCTAAGCGACAGGTTGATGTTATGAGTTCCACAACTGTAAATCTTAAAAATGATTTAAATCTTGGCCTGACAGGAAACTATAATACGAGTAGCCTTTGGAACACACTCTTCTGGTTGAATAAAAACTGGAGTAAAAAATTTAGTACACAAGTAAACTTTTCATACAACAAGCCTATAAATCTTAGGGGAGAAGCCTGGCTTGGTCTTCAATCAATCCTTAATACAGGAAAATTTGGAAATATTTCACTTTCAGGTAAATACGAGGTTCAAAATCAGATGTTGGCCAATTTTTCATACGGAAATACCTTTCTGAAAAAGATTAATTTTCTTTTATCTTCCTCTTATTCCCAGATAAAGATTGGTGAAAGCGCTGATTATTCAAAAATATTCTCTGGAGGAGTTAATCTTTCCTATAGTTCACGCCTATTTAATGTTTCCTCGGATTATTTCTTGAATTATGACCTTTTTGGAGATCAACTCCTGTCACAGCCGCAACTCAGGTTGGGGCTTAATCCATTTCAATTTTATGGGGGCTTAATATCTGCCAACGTTTACAATATATTTATCTATAATAATCTGAAGAGAGGTGAAACTGAGGAAGACAGCTATAGTAACAATACAGTTCTTACTCTTTCAACCCAACCTATTTTACTGCAGAAAGGCTTCAGTTTGAATTATAATATTTCTCTCGAGCAATTTGTCGAAAAAGAAGGAAGGAATTTTACCTCTGGCGGATTTATCTTTAATTTAAAAAAAAGTATTGTAAAGGGTATTTCCTTAGAAGGCCTTTACAGCGTTCAATCAAGGAGGAAAACAAAGGATTGGCTTATTGAAGGGACAACAAGTCAAGACTTGAGTGCTGTCTTAAAAGTTAATCTCTCAGAAAGATTAAATGGGTGGGTCTCTTTTTCTTACGACCCTAAAAATAATCAATGGCGGCAGTCATTTGCTGATATATCCTTGGGAATTATTAGGTACTGGAAACTTCATTCTTTAATTCATTATGACTTTCTTTTAAGAAAGATAAACAACGTCGATTTATATTTAATCCGGGATGCTGGAAGATTTCAGCTAAGGTTTATCTGGCGGAGTCTTTCCAAACAGTTTCTGATTGAACTGGTTCCAAGATGAAAAGATATTTAGTTATTTCTGTTCTGGTTATATCATTGATTTTTTTCTGGAATTGTATCTCTTTCAAGGGTGGTTATTTTTTACCATCTGAGAACCAGGTTGAGTCTATTCATTTATGCAAAAAAATAGATGACAGCGGTGATTTACTTAAGCCTTTAGATATTCAGTCCGAATTCACTTCTGAAGACGATCGTGTTATCTGTTTTATAAGATTAAAAGATATCGGCACAAGGATTGATCTCAGGTGGAAATGGTATTCTCCTGATAAGGAATTGGTTAGGGATACAGGAAATATAATCGTAAGTCAGGGTGATAGATATCTAGCGGCCGCCACAGCTTATGACATGTTCCAACTTAATCCTGAAAATATCTTTGAGGGGCAATGGACTGTAGTCATTTTTATGAATGATAAATTTATTGGGAAAAAATTGTTTCAAGTTTTCCCGTCCTCGCCTAAGCTCTGAATCTACTATCTGATATGGTTCTTTTATTCTTCTTCTTGCAAACTGCTCTCTTCATATGAATAATGTTAATAATGAAAAATAGTAATAATGCCGGAAAAAACTCAGTTCCCTCAATATTGGCAGCTCTGAGATCATATGATGGATGCGAATTTGATGTAAGGCTAACAAGAGACAGAGTTTTGGTCCTTTACCACGATGCTAAGTACAATGGCCGGAGAGTTCTCGAGACAGATTTCAATGACCTTAAGGAAGTACAGGCTTTCCAAGAACTGATTGATCATCCTCAAGTGATAGAATCGATCAATGATAATGGCAAAACACTTTGGATAGAGACAAAAGAGGATACCACTTTAGGAATGAAAAGAGACCCTGTCTACTGCAAGGAATTGGCCAGAAGTATCACAGACCAATTAAAGGATTCTAACCTGAAACCAGGCAATATCCGCATTATTTCTTTCAGTTCAGAGATCCTGAAACATATAAGTGGTTTCCGCACCTGCAGGATAATCCCTTACATTTTTACAAGAACGGATTCATTAATCCGATACTACAACCATAAGACAATCCTCCAGATGTTTAAATCCCTTCGACGATACATCCTGGATACTAAAAAAATGGGAATTGGTGGACTTCTTTTCTATAAGCGGTATTTGCGAGGATTCTTCTCTCTTTTTCAACCATCATTGGATGCGATAAAATTGTTAGGAAATGATAATTTCGTACTGGGGACCGGTGTGGTAACATTCGAAGAAGAAAAGTTCTTCAAGGATGTTGTTTGCGTCACTGATTATCGTGGGGAACGAGAAGGCGGAAGAGGTAAGGATGCCGGCCCTCTTATTTGCCATAGAGGATTATAATTCTTTATTATTAACAAAGCACTTGACGCTATTTGACAATGTTCTGGATTTATCAATAATAATTGCTTAATCCCATACTTACCCTTATTTCACTTTGCCTTATTGGGTAGATGACGAAAGGAATACTCAGTTTTTTTAAGAAAAAGAAACCAAAGTGGGCTTTAGTCCTTATGGGGGGCGGCTCAAGAGGACTGGCACACATAGGGATTCTTAACGTTCTCCAAAAAAATGGGTTGACTCCAGATATTATCGTAGGGACATCCATGGGAGCTGTAATCGGAGGGCTTTTTGCATCTGGAATTTCTCCGACAAAATTGAAAGAGATAGCGAACGACTTTAATTTAAATAATTTTATCGAAAGGCCTAACCTGCCTATTTTATCAAAAAAATCGCACATCAGAATTTTAGATTTCCTTATGCTCGAAAGTTACAAGAGCAAGCTTCTGAAGAAATTGGGACTCAATAGGGAAGATAAAATGGAAGCCTATTTAAGAAGTCTAATAGGAGAAATTTGCATAGAAGAACTACCTGTGAAATTTGCATGTAATGCAGTTGATTTAGTATCCGGAAAGGAGATTATTTTCGAAAAAGGAAAACTCTATAAGGCTCTCCGGGCCACAATGTCTCTGCCAATCTTATTTGAACCAACAAGTATTGACGATATGCTACTCCTAGATGGGGGAGTTCTCAATAATGCACCTGTGGGAATAGCAAGAAATCTCGATGCGCATAAGGTAATTCTTGTGGATGTACATAAAGATATAAAAGAAGTTCCAACAGAAGAGATAAAGAATACATTCCAACTTCTTTACAGGATGGTGGAAACTATGGTGGCCTATAAAACAGAAGATAAGATAAAGAGAGCGGATCTCGTAATAAGAGTTGATTTAGAAATGGATGCACTTGATTACTCTGACTGTTTAAGGATAGTGGAAGCAGGAGAGAATGCCGCTAACGAAAATATCGATAAAATCAAGAGCTTCGTTTCTTAAAATCAAAATATCAGGTATGGACTTGATAAATGGATTTGATAGGTCAAATCCCTGCTTTAGAGGAGTTTGATTCATATTGTGTAGGGGCTTGATTTATCAAGCCCACCTTAAAGGATTATAGGGGTTTGATTTATCAAACACACCGGTTGGATTCAAAAAAGATTTGTAGGGGCTTGATTTATCAAGCCCACCTTTTAATAATATAAAAAATAACTCTGGATTTGATAAATCAGACTCCTATAAACATAGAATAATGGCCGAGCCTAAGCCTTTCTCGCCAGTTAAACTCATCTGCGGGATTATTGCCTCCAAAGAAGCTTCTTTTAAAAAGGCAGAAGAACGCCTTGTTCAGCTTTATGGTTCTGTGGACATTACAAGTCCTCAATTCAAATTCAATTTTACAGATTACTATGAAAAACAGATGGGCAAGAATTTAAAAAGAAAATTTTTAAGCTTTGTCAGCCTTATTTCGCCGGAAAAATTAGGCGAGATAAAGCTCCGGACAAACAAACTCGAAGAAGAGATAAGAGAAGAATTAAAGGAAGGCCGAAGAGTTGTCAACCTTGATCCAGGCTATTTGACTCAGTCCGCTTTGATCATGGCAACAGCCAAAGATTTTGCTCATCGAATTCCTCTTCAGCAGGGAATTTATGCCCACCTTGAATTATTATTCACCAAAAAAAGCATCAAAACTCTGGACTGGACCTATCCTGATTATAGAACCGAAGAATATCATAAATTTTTTATGGAAGTCAGGCGGACTTACCTCTCTCAGCTGACGAATCTGTAATCTGGTTGGGCCCTCTTTATTATGATCTACTACTTCTTATGAAGGTCAAATAGTCTTTTAGGGATGGGTCCTTTCCAAGAAGCGCTTCAGAAGAGTGTATGGCCGCCAAAATCTCTTTATCAAGGGGATCAAGGATGGCAGCATCTAAGCCCCTCTGGAGAGCGAGCACAAGAAAAGCCCTGTTCAGCAATTTCCTCCTTGGAAGGCCAAAAGACACATTGCTCACCCCAGCTATCGTCTTCACCGACGGCAGATTTTTCTTTATTTTCTCGAGAGCTTCAAGAAAAAGCTTTCCAGCTTTTTGGTCAACGCCGATGGGACGGACCAGGGGGTCGATGAAAATGTTTTTATGATTCACTGCCTCTTTGTCCAGTAGATTTACCATTTTGCGAGCTATCGAAAGCTCCTTATCAGAGGTTTCTGGCAGACCATCATCATCAAGGCAGAGAACGATTATTCGAGGCCTGTACTCCTTGATAAGGGGGAGGAAAGCCTTTATTCTTTTAGCCTCTCCACTAAGAGAATTCAGGAGAGCTTGTCCTTTATGAATTTTTAATCCTGCTTCCATGGCTTCAGGATTGGGAGTATCAACAGAGAGGGGAATGCCCAGCTCTTTTTGAAGGAGAGGGATAGCCCATTTGAGTGTTTGCACTTCTTTATCCAGGAGGGCAGCAGTATTAAGGTCTATGTAACTGGCCCCGGCCTTCTCTTGTCTTTTCGCCTGATCAATAAGGTATTTTTTATCCTTGCGATTTAAGGCCTCCAAGACAGAAGGTCTGCTGGAATTAAGCCTTTCCCCAACAATAATCATCGATTTTAGTTAATTTATTATAGTTTTAAAGTGTGGGCTTGATAAATCAAGCCCCTACAATCTAATTCAATTAAGGTTTTGTGAATCAAATACACACATTTTAGATTATTCATATAATCAGGTGGGCTTGATAAATCAAGCCCCTGCAATATTAATCTTCGTCAATATCGAGTGCGGAGATTTCTCTCAACCTTTTCACAATTTCTGGAAGCTCTTCTAAAACACCCTTAACATCTTCTTCAGTATTAAAGCGGCCCAAAGACATGCGGATGGAGGACCGGGCAACTTCAGGCCTAAGTCCTATAGCTTCGAGAACATGCGAGACTTCCTCGGCTCCTTCGCTACACGCAGAACCAGTCGAGACATAGATTTCCTTTGTGGCCAGTGCTAAAAGAATGGCTTCTGCTTCAAGGCCATAGAAGGAAAAGTTCAAGGTCCCTTTCATTCTATTTATCTCATGGCCGTTGAATTTTACTTTGGGTATTTTTTCCTCAATTCCCTTCCTCAGTTGCTCTGCCAGCTTTTCTATCTGTTTTTTATCCTTATCTCTTCTCTCTCTCATAATCCTTACAGCTTCTCCAAAGCCAACGATACCGATTGTATTTTCCGTGCCAGCCCTCATTTCTCTCTCTTGATGTCCTCCATAAATAAGCGGCCATATATCTGTCCCTTTTCGAATATAGAGAGCACCAACTCCTTTAGGTCCATAGATCTTATGAGCGGAAATCGAAAGCAGGTCTACACCCAGCTTATTAACATTGACATCTATCTTGCCGAAAGCCTGAACTGCGTCGGTATGAACCAGAACACCTCTCTCTTTTGCAATTTTGCTTATTTTCTCTATAGGCTGGATCGTTCCCAGCTCATTATTAGCGAGCATGATTGAGATAAGAGCTGTTTTAGGAGTAATCGCCTTCTTGAGAAAATCGACATCCACAGTTCCATATTCATCCACCGGAACATAAGTGACTTTCACTCCCTTCTTCTCCAGATAGCCAGCTGTATTCATGACAGCTGGATGTTCAATAGCAGAGGTGATAATTTCATTTTTTTCAGGCAAAGCATCGAAAACTCCCCGAATGGCAAAATTATCTGACTCTGTTCCTGATGCAGTAAAGATAATTTCAGTCCTCACAGCTCCTAAAGCCTTGGCAATGACTTCTCGGGCTTCAGTGATGATATCTTTGACTTTTCTTCCGATAGGGTAGAGAGAAGATGGATTTCCGAAGTGCTCTTTGATAAATTGAGACATTTTTTCTGCGACATCTGGGTCTAGAGGAGTTGTCGCGTTATTATCCAGGTATATCATTTAAAAACCTCGCTTTTTGTTTGATTCATTTATAAGGTGGGTTTGATAAATCAAACCCCTACAATTAATCAAGGTGGGCTTGATGAATCAAGCCCCTACAAATCGATCAAACTCCTTCAAATCAATCAAGCTCCTATAAATTAAACAAAATCTTCCGTTTCTTATTCGTCCAAAGGATTCATGACCAGGCCGGATTTGAGCTTAGGAAAAAAGTCAGTGGACTTTTGAGGCATTAGTTCACCATTCTCGACGACTTCTCTGATTTGATGAAGAGAAACAGGCTTCAGAAGAAAAATCAATTGAAATTCTCCCTGCCTAACCTCATCAATCCCCTGGTCAAGATTCCTGATGTAGCTCACGTTATTCTCCAGGGAGAAAGGTTCAGAGGATAAGGCTTCGAGCTTATCGATTATGAGAGAGTGGAGAATAGCCACATCCAAACGTTTCCACTCTCTGGATCTCTCTTCGGTTATTTCTTTATCTAAAAGATCTTCAGATTTGAGATTAAAGATGAAAAACTTCTCGAATTGAGAAATATAAGCGGCAAAAGCATGGTTCCCGCTGAGTATCCTATTTTGAACTTCTTCAAGCTTGGATTTATCTGAAGTGTCGGGCCAGTCAACTTCAGAAATCTCAAAATAAGGGAGAAGGAGATTCTTGAGCCCCTCATCTGAAAGCTTATCCAGGCCCTTAACCAGCCTGTAGGTGGGGAGAATCACCAAACCCGGATCTTCAAGCTTGAAAAGAGTCATCATGATGTAGTTGAACGGCTCATCGCCCTTAGCTTCTTTTATTTTCTCAAGCACTTCTTTCTTATAATTTAGTGAAGTTTCATAACGGTGATGCCCATCAGCAATTATCAACACTTTATCTGCCATGGCTTCCTGAATCCTCTGGATTACTTCTTTTTCTTTAATGATCCATAATCTATGGAGAAAATTAGCGTCATCTCTCATTTCTGCTCCGAGCTCCGCATCTTGCCTGGCTCTTTCGATGGTCTGAGAGACAGTGTTTTCGTCATCGTTGTAAAGGAGGAAGATCTGACCCGTGTTGGTGTTTGTGGCCCGTAAGAGATTCAACCTGTCTATTTTATGTTTGGGAAAGGTCTTCTCATGGGGCAGGACCTTTCTCGAAGAGAATTCTTCAAGTTTTACCCTAGCAATAAGCCCTATTCTTTTTTTCTTGGCGCCTCTAACCTGGAATTCCTGTTCATAAAGATAGAGAGCGTCTTGATCTTCTCTTATAAGAAGACCTTCCTTTTCCCATTCATCCAGGTAAATCTTGGCTCTTTTGTATTTATCCTTTTCAGAATGCTCTGGGTCATCATCTTTTCCCAAGATAATTCTCACCACATTATAAGGATTCCTTCTGTAATAATCTTCCTGTAAGGCGGGAGGAATCCGATCATAGGGTTCGGTGATGACTTCTTCCAGTTTTATTTTCTGGCTATTATATCGTAATCCTTTGAAAGGTCTTATTTCTGCCATTTTAACTCCGTTCTAATACCGATCTTTTTGAGCTAATTGCTTATGATGGCTGCACCATCCACTAATAAGGAAAATGCTATTTTAAATAATTCCTAAGCTAATCTCTCTTTTAAAATCTTGACAACTTCCATACCTGCTCTTTTTTGGCCTTCCTTTGCAGCAGCCCCGATATGGGGGGTTGCAATCACATTTGGGTTGTCAATCAAAGAGAAATCATCCGGCGGCTCTTTCTCGAATACGTCCAAACCTACTGCTCTGACTTTCCCAGATTCAAGAGCTTGCAGAAGTGCTGCCTCGTCCACAGTCCCTCCGCGTGAGGCGTTGATGATGATGACTCCATCCTTCATCTTTTCGAACTCAGCCTCGCCTATTATATGTTTCGTATCTTCTGTTAAGGGCACATGAAGAGTGATGATGTCTGCCTGGGTAATAAGTTCTTCAAGGCCAACCTTTTTTACGTCAAGATCTATTTTTACATCAATAACATCATAGGCAATGACTTTCATGCCAAAAGCGAGGGCACGTCTAGCAACCTCTTGACCGATTCTCCCTATGCCGATGATTCCCAGGATCTTTCCGTAAAGCTCTGTTCCTGAGAGAATCTTTTTCTCCCATTTGTGTTCTTTCATGGAAAGATTGGCTCTGCCGTGGTTTCTGACAGCAGCTAACATCAACCCAAAGGCATGTTCTGCAACTGAAATAGATGTGGCGGCAGGCGTATTTGTTACTTCAATTCCTTTCTCCTGGGCTGCAGCGACATCGATGTTATCAAGGCCTATTCCGGCTCTAACGATGAGCTCCATGTTTGAGGCGGCCTCGATAGCGTTTTTAGTGACTTTAGTGGCTCCTCTGACGACAGTAGCATTAAAATCGGGGATTGTTTTGATCAATTCCTCTTCATCCATTCCTGTTTTTAGAGTGACTTCAAAGCCCGGAATGGATTTGAGTTCTTCAAAAGCTTCCGGGCTTAAAGGATCGGCTACGAGTATTTTTTTCATTCCCAATTCTCCTTTAAAATAGCTTCAGCTGCCTCTATAGCGCTTCCTCTCTTAAAATCATACCCGAGCTCAGAGAGTGTCATCTCAAGCGCTGTGAGAGCAGTTATTATATCGAAGCCTCCCATGTATCCAAGGTGGGCTATCCGGAATATCTTTCCTTTGTAGGGATCTTGACCACCCGCGATGTAGGCCATGTATTTCCCCTGCATGGTTTTGACAAGTTTTAGACCGTCAATTCCAGCAGGAACCTTAACAGCTGTCAGAATGTTGCCCGGGCTTTTGGAGAGAAGCTCCAGACCGATAGCTTTTACCCCTGCTCTTGTAGTATCGCCCAGGATGCGGTGATGCTCAAAAAGCTTCTCCAAGCCTATTGATTTAATAATATCCAGAGCTTTTTTCTGCTGGATGACGAGCGAGACTGCAGGAGTATACGGCGTTGTTCTTTTTTCCAAATTCTTCTTATATTTTTTGGCGTCAAAATAAAATTTTGGTAAAGTTGATTTTTCCACTAAATTCCACGCTTTGGAACTGAAAGAAAGGTAGGCGAGGCCGGGCGGGATCATGAATGACTTTTGGGAACCTGCAACCATAATATCCACCTTCCACTCGTCTACGGGGCAGGGAGTAGCACCAAGGCCAGAGATTCCGTCAACGATCAGGATTGCATCTGACTTGGCTAAAACCTCTCCGTATCCCTGAATGTCATAAACTGTCCCCGAAGAAGTTTCAGAAAGGGTGGCAAAAACTGCCTTTGTTTCAGGATTGGCTTTTAGTTCATCTGCAAGTTGGTCTTTGGCAAACGGCTCGCCCCATTCCAGAACGACCTCCCTGACTTCTACTCCATAGCTCCGACAGATTTGCCCCCATCTTTCGCCGAATTTTCCTCCGTTAAGAGTGATTACTTTATCGCCCGGGCTGAGAGTACTGCAAACAGCAGTTTCCATGGCTCCTGTTCCCGAAGATGTTAAAACGAATACGTCTTGCTCTGTTCCAAATACATATTTTAGCCCCTCTGTAACTTCTATAAAAATGCCTGAAAATTCAGGGGTCCGGTGATGGATAATGGGATTTGCGGCTGCGGCAAGTACATCTTCAGGAACAGGCGTGGGGCCAGGAGAGAGTAGGTAATATTTTTTTATCATATGAGTCCTCCTTCTATAATATAGCGAATCTTTCCCTATGAAATTATTATGTCTCTAAAGGAACGATTCTTATAAAATAATTAAAATCTAACGGCACGAATAACGATAACTTAAATCATATAAATTGGGATAAATCCAACAATTTAAACTAACAAAATTTGGGGTATCAGTCAATCAAAGTCTGATTAGTATTTCTGTCAGGAGAGCTGTTCTCTCTATGAGGGAGGAGAGAATAAGGTGTTCGTTTTCAGCATGAATTCCTTCTCCGTCAGGACCCAGGCCATCCAGAGTAGGGATTCCAAGGCTAGAGGCTATGGAAGCATCAGAGCCCCCTCCAGCTTTGCCCGCTTCCAGTTTCATATCCAAAGATGAAGCAATTTTCTTGACTTCTAAGAGCAGATCCGTCGAAGCTTCTGTTTTTTCCATAGGAGGAGTAAAGCTCTCGATAGAAAACTTGATTTTAGCGCCCTTGAGAATTGGCTTCAGTTGCTTCAGAGATGTGACGATTTTTTCCTTCTGGATTTTCTGCCAGAACCTTATATCCAGAATAGCCCATGCTTTCTCAGCCACTATGTTTGGCTTTTCTCCCCCTCCTATCAAGCCGGTGTTGATCGTTGTTTCTTCTGTTTTTAGCTTTTGGATGCGGCCAAGCTGCAGCATTAGCTCATCGATAGCATTGGTTCCTTTCTCAGGCGTTCCCGCATGAGCCGCTTTGCCTTTGGCTTCCAGGCGGATAACAATACGACCTTTTCTTTGCATTTTTAATGCCCCTCCTGGAAGGGAAGGCTCAAGGCAGAGCACATAATCTGATTTTTTTGATAGGTTTCGAATGGCATCGTAGGATATATCACTGCCTATCTCTTCGGCTGAATTGATGAAAATGGCAATTTTCTTTTTCGGCTGGATATTTAGCTCTTTCATTGCCTTGAGAGAATATATAACCATAACGAGGCTGGCCTTCATATCCAAGACTCCAGGACCAAATACCTTATTTTCAGAAACATAAAAGGGCATTTTGCGAATTTTCCCTACAGGCCAGACTGTATCAATATGAGTAAGGATTAGAATCTGTTCCTTTTTTTCTTTAGGGCCAGAAGAAGGAAACTCGGCAAGATAAAATGTACCTAACTCTTTTTGGGGAAATCGAGTTATTTTGGTACCTGTTTTTTTTAACTCATCAATGACATAAGAAGAGCAAGTATCTACAGCCTTTTTTTCTCCAGAGGGAGATTCGCGCCCAACTATTTCTTTCAGAAGGCGGATCATCTCTCCCTGGCGAGATTTAAAGTAATAAAAGAAGTCCATGATTTCTCCTTCTCTCTGCGATTATAAATGTATCATATAAAAAGGGGACAGGCTACTTTTTTTCGTGCTTGGCGAAGGCTGTATGGTGAAAAAACCGTGAGAAAGGGAAGCTCCGGCCAGTGGTTTCAAAAACACACAACTTTTGCCCCAGCGAGGCAAAAGTTGTTCGGTTTCAGGCTTCGCTCTCCTCTCCTTCAGAGAGGAACCATGCCCGCTCAGCCCTCAAACGGTTTTTTCACCCACTGGCCTTCGCCAAGCAAAAAATACTTGACCTAGCGTGGCAAAAGCAACGTGTTCTTGAACCATATTGCCTGAGCCTTTCTTTTAAGGTCGCTTCATCCATCCCCCAAATGCCTCTTCGTTATGACAAATTACCTCCTTATCATGGAGAATGATGTGCTTAAGACAAAACTGAAGGCATTGACAAGGAAGGAGGAGTTTATTACTTTCTAGGCTATGAATATCTTTATCATCGCTGGCGGAATTTCGTTAATCATCTTGATCTGTTTTTTCTTCCTGTTTGCCCTTTACAGTCATCTGGAGAGAGAAAAGAGAGCGTTCTGGCGCAGCAGTGTTGTCTTTCTTCTTTTAATTATAATAGGCCTTATTTTTTTCCTCGTTGAATCTCCGTTAAAAAATTGGCTGTTTGGCATCACCTTTATTTTACTATTCCTGGATCTGGCTATCCTGCTCTTTTCTCCCTTAGAAAGGAAATCAACAGAAATTGTGGGGAAACAGAAAAAAGTTGATGAAAGAGATATTATCTTTGCTCGTTTTGAATATAAGGAAGGGACTGAGACTTATGAGACGTATTATTCGAGAAAGCCTGAATACAAAAAGATAGATGATGAGATAAGAAAGATTCCCGATATCCTCTCTCCACATCATCTGAAAAAACATCCACTTCTTCTCTCTCTGGCTTCCGCAGAGTTTGAGTTTCTCGAGCATCAATTAACCAGGGTGAGTGGAAAGGAAAACAGAGAAAAGTCTCAATTATCGCCTTCCAAAAACACTCGAGTAATGAAGGAGATTATAAAATATTTAGGTTCTGATCTTTGCGGTATCTGTTTTTTAAATCAAGCCTATGTTTACTCCCATGTGGGGAGAGGGCCAGAACACTATGGTGAGGAAATAAAGCTTGAACACAAATACGCTATTGTTTTTGCTTTAGAGATGGATTTAGGGATGGTTGCAGCTGCTCCTAAAGAACCTGTTATCGTCGAGACCGGGAAGAAATATGTTGAAGCAGCAAGAATATCTATCATAGTTGCTGATTTCATCCGCCGCCTGGGCTATCCAGCCAGAGCCCATATCGCAGGAAGCAATTATCAAGCTATGCTACCTCCACTCGCCTGGCTGGCTGGATTGGGAGAAATAGGAAGGCTGGGGATACTCATCACCTCCAAATACGGGCCCAGAGCGAGATTAGGGCTTATTACAACTGATCTTCCTCTGCTTGAGGATAAACCTAAAAAATTGGGTATCCAGAATTTTTGCCAGAAATGCCAGAAATGCGCCATAAATTGTCCAGCCCAGGCTATTCCTTACGAAAAGAAGATGGAGGAAAATGGTGTGATGAAATGGGTGCTCAATCGAGAGGAATGCTATAAATTCTGGAGAAAAACAGGGACTGATTGTGCTGTTTGTATTTATGTCTGTCCTTACAGTAAATCGGACAATGCCTTCCACAACTTTATCAGGAAAATGACAGAAAATTCGTCTGCTGCCCAGTCCTTTTCAGTCTGGGCTGATGACTTTTTCTACGGTCGCATTCCCCTTCGCAGAAAATCGCCTCTGAGATAAGATTTGATTTTTCTTGTGTAGGGATTTAATTTATCAAACCCCTACTTAATAGGCTTATTGTATTTTTTTTCTCCAAGGGGAGACCACATTCCATAGCTTTCTTCATGGATACGGCATGGGCCTTCAGATGTCCAACGGAATCCGTAGTTATATCCGAACCATAGGTATTCATCTCCGCCTCCATTCTCGGTAGTGATAATATAGCGGGCAGCTACATTTCCGATTCCAAGCACTTTTCTGCCCGGCAAATCTGTATCTCCTTTATTAGCATCAAAAGGAATCCAGCCATAAGGTGGGAGATAAACCTCTGTCCAACGGTGATAAACATCATCGAAACTGGCATCATCTCCACGGCGGCTTACTGCACCCACGTAGCGGATAGGAACTCCCAGAGTTCGGCAGAGAGCAATCATAGAATAAGAATATTCTGAGCATGAGGCTGTGCCTCGTTTAAGAACTGTAGGAGCTGGATTCCAGCCTCCCAGTGGCTTGAGGTTGTAAGTCAGGTGATTTCCAAGATAATCATAGATGCGGCGGGCAATCCAGTATGGATTTTTCTCCTTTCCAGCGATTTTTTGAGCAAGATTCTTGATATAAGGATCATGGATAAGATATTTATCTCCGTCCTGGGTGTATTTTTTCGTTATTTCTTTAGGGATGTCTTCCAGGCTTCCTATTTTATCCGGATAAATGAAGTACTCTGCAGCATATATTTTTGCCTTTACTTTCCAGCCTGGCTTGACGACTGAATAGCCTTTTAAATCCTTGAAACGAAAATGAGCAATTTTCTGCCCCCAGCTGTCTTGGATGATCTCATTTGGTTCAGGATCAAACTGGACAGGTTCCAGAAGAGATTGATTGTCGCGGACTTGGGGAATAGGAAGGTATATGTCTAAAGTCTTTACTATCCCTGGGCCGTAGTTTCGAAATTCTTTTATAAAATGAAGTGACATCTGGCGCTCATCCCACTTGGAGAAAATATCTTTACTGAAAACATCTATCATGTATATCTCGTCATTTTCATAATCGACATTCCACAGAACATTATCTCCCCAGGCAAGGCCATAGGCGAACGGACCATAGGCACGCAGAGAAGAAAGGCACAGTCCATCAGAAGGGTTGACCAGATAAATCCGATCTTCACTCCTATCTGTTACCCATAAATATTTACCGTCATAAGCGAGACCTGCCGGCTCTTGGGCCGGAGAGGGAAAGTTTTGGACCATCATCCCGTCCTCGGGAGAAACCTTAATCAGGATATCTCTCCTGTAGTCAGCTATCCAGACGTACTTTCCGTCCCAGGTAAGATCACGGGGATTGGAGCTGTTTGATTCCAGGATTGAAAGAGCACTTCCTGTTTCAGGATCTAAGAGGTACATGTATTTCTCACCAGAATCTATATGCCAGAGATACTTTCCATCCCAAGCCAGCCCTTCAGGATGGTGGCCAGGGGAGTCAAAACTTTTAAGAACTTTTCCACTCTCCGGGCTTATCTTGTAGATTTTATCTGTAAAATTATCTGCAAGCCACAGATTTTTTCCGTCAAAGGCTAAGCCTGTCGGGCAAGGGCCGGGCGTTTTTATAACCTTTTGGATGTCTCCAACTTTTGCCCAGGATAAAGATGAAAGAAGAAATAAAATACAGATGCCTATGCTTATCTTTTTCATTAAAACCTCCTTTAGATGCTTCTAGCTTTCCCCAATTATAAAAAAAAGAAAGACCTTTAGTAAAGATTTTTGATTTGTTATTTTAGGAAAGCTTTTTGGTTTGACAGCCGAGCTTTAAATAATATATGGTTAAAAAAATCAAACCAATATGAAAGGAGAAGGGAATGGATACCAGTCGCAGGCATTTTCTAAAAAGCATAGGCTTGGGCATCGGAAGTTTAAGTGTCTTTGGTTTATCCGCAAAAAAAGCCCAAGCTGAACTTAAGGAAAAATTAACCAAGATAAAAGATTTACCCCCAACCGAGATTGCTCAAGATGAAGATTTCTGGTTCTACGTTCAGCAGGCATTTGATTGTGACCGAAGCATCATTAATCTCAACAATGGAGGTGTTCATCCAGCCCCAAAAATTGTCATGGATGCCGTTCACCGCTACCTGGATTTCGCTAACGGCGCTCCTGTTTATAACTCATGGCAAGTCCTTCGGCCCAGAAAAGAGCTAATAAGAAAAAAACTGGCTGACACTTTCGGCTGCTCTCCTGAAGAGATTGCGATCACCAGGAATGTGACTGAAGCCATGCAGATCGCTTTGCTTGGGCTTGAGCTTAAGCCTGGCGATGAGCTCCTGACAACAACCCATGACTATCCTTCCATGAAATACGCCCTTTTACAGAGAGAAAAAAGGGAAGGAGTCATAGTCAAAATGTTTCCTTTTCGCTACCCGCCCAAAAATATAAATGAACTGGCTGATGCTTTTAAAAAAAATATTACCTCCAGGACAAGGCTCATCGAAGTCTGTCACATCACGAATTTGACAGGCCAGATCTTTCCAATTAAAGAAATCTGCCAGATGGCAAAAAAACAAGGAATCGAAGTGGTGATAGATGGAGCTCATGCTTTCGGACACTTCGAGTTCAAGCAGAAAGACCTTGACTGCGATATTTACGGTGCTAACCTCCACAAGTGGATGATGGCTCCTATAGGCACAGGTTTTCTGTATGTAAAAAAAGAAAAAATCAAGAAGATATGGCCCCTTTTTCCTGCTCTTGATCCTCAAGGTGATGACATCAGAAAATTTGAACACATCGGAACCCACCCTGATTACTTGGAGCTTGCCATAGGTGAAGCCTTGGCCTTTCATCATGGGATCGGTGGTAAGAGAAAAGAAGAAAGAATGCGCTATCTGAGGAATTACTGGGCAAAAGCTCTTGAAAAGCTTCCTGGAGTAAAAATTCTGACTTCTTATGACCCAGAACAATCTTGCGGTATCGGAACCTTCACAGTAGAAAACATGGATCTGGCTAAATTAGTTCAGGTTCTGTTTGAGAAACATAAAATATATATTATTACAGTCGGAATTCCTTCTCCTGAATTAGGTGGTGAAGAGATTAGTGGAATACGTGTAACGCCAAGTATCTACACAACCCTTCGGGAACTGGATACCTTTATCGAGGCAGTTTCTTATTATGTGAAAAACGGGCTTCCTAGCTGAAAAAGAGTATGTTTGCTTTGGAATAAAAATACCAGGTAGAGATAATGGTTGCAGGCAGAAACCAGGATTATCAGCTGGATTAAACACGTTTAGCAAGATGAAGATAATTACCTGTGAGAAATACACTTAAGGGGAAAACCTGGAGATGAGATTGGATTTAAAAAAGAATCTCGCTTTGATCCGGAAGGAATTTCCGATCCTGGAACGCTGTGTTTATCTCATCAGCAATTCGTTGGGAGCTGTTCCCGAGAAAGCGCTGGGGAACTTACAGAAATTTTATCAGATGTGGGCAGAGGAAGGCGTGAGTGCCTGGGAGAAGGAATGGTGGGACCTTTCGCGAAAAGTTGGGAATCAAGTGGCCTCCTTTCTGGGGGCAGGAGAAGATGAAGTGACAATGACACCAAATGCGACCCACTGCCATTGGGTGGCTCTATCGACTAAATTTCTTGCCCAAGACAAGAGAAGAAATAAGATTGTCATGACAGATAATGATTTTCCTTCGATGATATACGCCGTATCAAAAATATCAGACTTCAGAGGATGGAAACTTGAGATTGTAAAAAGCAACGGCAAGCCAGCAATTGACGTCGAGGATATCTTAAAACAAATAGATGAAAAGACCCTTTTTGTTGCCACTTCCCATGTCTATTATAAATCAGCTTATATTCAGAATATAAAACAGATTTCTGCCAGGGCACGAGACGCGGGCGCCCTGACTCTTATAGATGGCTATCATGCACCCGGTATCATTCCTGTTGATGTCAAGCAACTCGATGCAGACTTTTATATCGGAGGCTGTCTTAAGTGGCTTTGTGGAGGACCGGGAAATGCCTTCCTGTATGTCAGACCAGAGCTTTCAGAGAATCTCCAGCCTCAGTTGACTGGCTGGTTTGCTCACAGGGAGCCTTTCCTCTTTGCCCAGGAGATGGAGTATGCCAGCGGAGGGCAAAAGTTCATGTCAGGCACCCCGCCAGTACCCTGCCTTTACACAGCAATGGCCGGATTGGATATCCTGAAAAAGATTGGGATTCCTGAAATACGGGATAAATCGCTCTCTCTTACTGAAATGATTATAAAAAAAGCCAAGGAAAGAGGATATCGACTTTTCACACCTGAGGAGAATAATCTTAGGGGAGGATCAGTCTCAATCAGCTTGCCCCATGCTTTTCCCCTTAAACAGGCTTTAGAGAAGCGAGGCGTTAAGGTCGATTTTAGGAAAGGGGATGATAAAGAACCAGATGTTATAAGAGTGGGGCCTCATTTTTACACCAAATACGAAGAAATCGATATTTTATTCAGAGAAATCGATGCCGTTTATGCTTCAGGAGAATTCAAGAAATTTCCAACTGGAATAAAACATGTGACCTGATTCAAAAATAAGATGAAAAAAATATCAAGGCGGAATTTTTTGGAAGATTCATTGTTTTTAATGAGTTCTGCCTTTTTTATGCCCTCCAGCTCACCCCGCTTGAGAGGGAAGGATTTTTTAGACAATAAGGAAAGCTCGAAAGAATACCCTTCTTACCTCGAGCTTGAGAAGAAAGGGACGCTTTCCGAGCGCGCAGAGAAATTGTATTCAATATATGAGAACTGCCATCTTTGTCCCCGAGATTGTCGCGTTAACAGGAAGGAAGGCCAGGTTGGAAGATGCCAGGCTACTTCCAAGGTAAAAATTTCAAGTACTGCTCCTAGTTTTGATGAAGAATCCCCTCTGGTAGGGAAAAGCGGATCTGGCGCCATATTCTTTTCCAACTGCGGGTTAAGGAGTGTTTACAGCCAGGATTATAAGGTCAGCATCGAAGGAGA
>Ga0209427_10002722_pt1 | contig 20789 bp, 13 predicted proteins | sample DeeMarSWOR136_30_FD_187465 | JGI IMG/M metagenome (GOLD analysis project Ga0209427, IMG submission 187465) | Marine sediment microbial communities from White Oak River estuary, North Carolina - WOR-1-36_30 (SPAdes) (version 2) | ecosystem: Environmental > Aquatic > Marine > Intertidal zone >...
TAAAAGAAAGGCAAAGATCTATGCAGAGGTGATGGGTTATGGAACCTCACTTGATGCCTATAGTGTAGCTGATCCTCATCCAGAGGGGAGCGGTGCAGTGCTCTCAATGAAAAAGGCCATAGAAGATGCGGGGATAGAGGCCTCAGAGATTGACTATATTAATGCCCATGGTACCGCAACTATAAAAAATGACAAAATAGAAACAGCAGCAATCAAAAAGGTATTGGCTGATCATGCCTATGAGATACCAATCAGTAGCACCAAATCGATGATTGGACACCAGGTTGCCGCGGCTGGGGCATTAGAACTCATTGCTACCACTCTCGCTTTGGATAACGATTTTATCCCTCCCACCATCAATTATGAAACCCCTGATCCTGAGTGTGATCTCGACTATGTCCCCAATAGAGCGAGAGAAAAATTATTCCATGTTGCCTTATCTAATTCCTTCGGTTTCGGTGGTCAAAACTCTACTATTATTATAAAAAAAATATAAAAACTACTCTCAAATATTTGTTAAAGTAAATATAAATAGTATCCGATATAGAGGGAGAATATTTGGAGGGCTTAGATATTTATAATTACTAAATGAGGAGTTTTGTATGAAAAGGTTAGTAGCGCTTTTTTATAGAGCTGTGTTTATTATGATTTTGGGGGTTGGAGTAGAAAATGATGTGTATGCAAATTCCATTAAGCCCCTCTCTTTACTAGATATCAATGCCTTGCCGGCTGTGGCAACCGATGGGAATGACAATGTTACGATTACCTGGGGGTATTTAGGGCTAGGGAATATACCAGGCATCTTAGCCAAAAGATATAACCCAGACGGGGATCCCATTGATAATGTGGGATTTTGGGTAAGCTCGCCTTTAGCAGCTCCTTCTATTTTTAATTATGCCCCTGATATTGCTACCGATAGTGCCAATAACTCGGTGATCACCTGGTGTTCCTATGAGCTTTCCTTTCCTGCCAAGAACATCCGGGTTGTCTATACGAAGGTTGAACCTCCCAGTGAAACCAACAGTCCGGGTACCATTTCCAAGGTAACAGCCATTCCACCTCAGCAAGATGATGAAGAGGGAGAGATTAATTTGCTTAATATCCCTTTCTCGCCTGTTATTGCTGTTGACAGCAGTGACAATATTGCCATTGCCTGGAGTTACTATGATTTTATAAGCGGTGAAAGTGGTATTTATCTTATGGTCATAGACTCGCAAGGAACCGTAATCGATCCTGTTAAAATAGTAGATAATACTGAAGAGGTGAGCTCCACAAGCGCATCAACCGCAAGAACGGCTGTAGAAGAGGGTGCTATTACCGTAAGTGGTAGTGGAGTCAAACCTATTGTCTACTATACTCCATCTATCGCCTTCGATGGAGATAGTAACATTGTAGTAACCTGGACAGCAACGGGTATGATGCCTTTTTTATTAGGAGACACAGAAATCCCTTCAACTACCATTTACTACAGCAAGTATGACACATCGGGAGCAGTAGTCAGCGGATATGATAAGAAAGTTGTAGCTATAGGTTTTAGCTCTACTGTTGCGGTTGATAGCAGTGGTAATATGATTATCGCTTGGAATAGCTTCGACATCTTTACCTTCAAGGTAAGAATCATGGCTGCGATTTACTCTGCTGAGGTGGGTTCTTCGAGGAATCCTTTTGAGGTGGGAGTGAGGTCAGATTACGCTCCTTCTGATTTCGTAGACACCGGCAACTACTTTTTAAATACTGGTATTGACATTGTTGCTGATAGTGAAGGAAACTTCTTTATTACCTGGGGCGGCAGTAATATCTTCAACACACATATCTACCTTAAAGAAATCTATAGCGATGGATACTTGTCTAATGAGGTTCAAGTGAGCCAAGGCTTTGATTTAAATTATGGACCCTCTATTGCCACCGATAGCCGAGGAAATATCATTATCACCTGGAATAAATTCTCATTGGCAAATCTATTCACGGGGGCGATCTCAGTCTATGCCAGAAGATATGATGACAATTTACAAGCTCAGGGAAATGAATTTAAGGTGAATATTAGCTACTAAGAGATATTTTGATATCAACCCTATACCTCCACTGAAGAGGTGTTGTCTTCCTCTCATCCTCATAATCCACCACACCAAAATAGCTTGCCAACAGTCTGCTATCTCTATTATAATAACTAGTATCATTTAAAAGATACTAGTGTTCACATTGCTCTTGAGGTAATAAATTAACATAGTCTCACGTAAGGATTTAAACACCTTTAATGAAGAAACTTAGGTTGGCTACTCTTGCACTAATACTAGTGCTTGTTTCTCAGCTAGTACCTGGCATTGATCTAACCCATCATTTAGAAACTTCACGAGTATACCATGAGATGATTACACAGGGTAGGGTTCTTCTCAAAAGCCCCTACTTACTGGCAGGCCAGCAATCAACCTTTACCTATGGAATACCTTTTTACACTGTTGCTGGGATATTGTGGTTTCTCTTTGGTAGATTTACCATTGATTTCCTTATGTTCTTAACTTCCCTTCTCTCTTTTGTCGTTGTGAGGAGGGTGGTAAAGGATATGGGCCATCAAACAATAGCTCTAGTTTTACTCTGGGGGTTTGTAGTTCCTGATTCCTATATCGCCTATAGCGCAAATTTTTTTCTCTGGCTCACGGCTTATCTCTATCTTGAAGGTAGAAGGCACTATCAAATCCCATTAGTAATAGCTTTCCTTACCCATCCTTTTTCACTAGCAGTTGGACTCTACTACGCTTATAAGGAGAGGAAAAATGTTGTTTTGATTGGAATCTTTCTTCTCTATCATCTCATCATCACCTTTGTGTTTGCCTCTCAAAGAAGCATAGTTCTTCCCAATATAATCAATACCCTCATTGCGCGAGTAGCCATAGGAGTGTTTCCTGTACTTTTTCACGAGAATTTAAGTAAGAAAATCATTAGAATCGTGAGTGTAAGCCTTGTAGTGTTAGTTTCTATATCGAATGCTATACTCTTTCTACTCGTAGAACCTATGCAACTTCGAGGTTTTTATGAAGAATATCAAACATTATTTAAAACCTTTCCGAGTGTCTCAGGGAATATGAGGGTAGTAGATTATGACTATCTCCCTAGTGTATACTACTTCCACAAGAAAGGCTTGACTATTAATACAGGCTCATTTTTTGAGAGTTGGATTCCTCATACCCGAAGAAAGTGGGAAAGTCCAAAGGACTATCAGCAGTATCTGGAAACGCATCACATTGATTATGTACTCGTATGCAAAGAGTGTGGCACTGTTTTTCCAGGTGCTCATCCCACAGAAAGAGCAATCCTCTCTCAGCACTACCCTACAGTCTGGGAAAATCAATACTATAAACTTTATTGCGTATCCAGTGTTGAGTAGGTACCATAATTTGATTGTTCATTTTCTGTGTTTGTTGTATAGTAGCGCTGTATTGTTATCCTAGCTTCCATAGACTTGCAAGAAGGAATGATTACTACCTAAGGGTGTATTAAAAGATGGTTGAGCATATTAACAAACAGATATATGACAGGCAGTTTGAGGATAATGAGCGAGAGTTGATGTATAATCTGCTCATTGAGGAAAAGTTTAAGAAAATGAAGAGGCTCGTTAAGGGTTTTGAAGGGAGGGTACTCGATGTGGGGTGTGGCAATTGCTGGACAAGTCAACTGTTTGATGGAACTCGTGTTGAACACTTTGGAATAGATGTCTCGTATAATGCTCTGAAACTGGCTGCAAGGAGAGGTGTTATAGTAAAAATAGTAGACCTTGATTGTGATCCTATACCTTTTAAAGACAATTTCTTTGATCTAGTACTCTGTTCAGATATTATTGAACACACCTTGTATCCGGAAAATATTTTGAAAGAAGCACGAAGGGTACTCAAAAAAGGTAGTAGCATAATAGTTGTCGTGCCTAATATCGCCTCTTGGTTTAATAGAATACTATTGTTATTGGGATTCTACCCCTGGGGGGTAGAATCAACGGGAGCTATGGAGCTTCGCAATGTTTTTTTTCATTGGAAAACAGGTCATATGCACACCTATACTAAAAAATCAATTGGTATACTCTTAGAAATTATTGGTTTTAAAGTGCACCAGTACCTTGGTGCCAATGTGAATGTGAGCACAGTTATTGAACAGTGCGTTAATTTGAGAACTGAATTAATGGCTAGCAGATACTGTCCTCTCTTTGTACTTAAACTGATTGATTTTATTGGTAAGTTCTATTCATCATTTCCATCCCTTGCTGCTGAGATCATTGTGAAGGCACAAAAGGTTTAATGCCTTATGGTATTTTAAGAGATGTGCTGGGGAGGAATCACACTTGTCCTTGATGTATAAGTATCCCATCTTCTACAATATCTTTCTGAAAATATTGCATAGAAGTTCATTAGGGAGGAGATATGAAGTTATTGCACGAGAGATAGGGGAAAAGAAGAGGGTATTTGAACCAGGTTGTGGCACGTGTCTTATATACCCATATTTGAAAGCTGGGTGTGAATACGAGGGATGGGATCTAAACGAAAGTTTTATACACTATAATGTAAAAAGAGGAAGAAGGGTGTACCAGAAAAATATATTTGATTTTAATGACTATCCTCCCAATGATGTTATTATTCTGTGTGATCTTCTTCACCATGTTGTGCCTCGTCATGAAGAGCTCATCAATATGACTTTGGGGAAAACCAAAATGTTAATTATTTCTGAACCACCAGCATCATTCAAACTCCAGAGAAAAATTAAACCGATTTCCTATTTTTTTCATAAAACCTTATTTGATTATGATGAAATAAACCCCTTTGATAATATGCTTGAATGGGATTATTCAGGAGAAAAGCTAGCTTTACTATTTAATAACTATGGATCTACAAAGATTATCAAGGTGGGATGGAATCTGATTGCACTCTTTGATAAGCAAAAGCGCGCAGTCTCAAATGACCATCTGAATCATGGTGACTGAAAAGAGGTTTTTCCCAGCCAGCATTGCTGATGAAGTAGCCTATATTTTTGAGGTATCTACTCAGTCCTCTCTTACCTTTGGATTTATCATTACCTTGGAAGGTGAAGTAAGTTCTGAGATAGTTCGACAAGCTCTGGATGCCTGTCTCAATTTGTATCCCAAGTTTAAATGTGTTTTGGTTAACCATTACCCTTCTCTCAAGCGGTGGTTTCGTTATAGTTGGGAATACCAGGATATTAAGGGTAAAGACATCTTGGAAGAGAGTGAAGACCTCGACTCGGACCGAAGTCATAAGGATGCAATTTCTTACCTTAGGCACTATCATTTTTCGCATTCCATTGAAATTACCCGAGAAACTCCGTTTAAGGTCATGCTAATCAGGCAGCCCAAGTGGGTAAATCTGATTTTCTTTTGTCACCATGCTGCTACAGATGGAATAGGGTTTGTTTTTTTCATACAGAGTTTTATCCAATTTTATGAGGAAATATTTTATTATCAAAAAAAAGAGGGTGATTATCCCCCTGATCTTAAAACCATTTCGCAACCAGCGCGCAGATTTCGACGAAATCATTTCTCTCTGCGACAATACTATGCTTACCTAAAGCACATCGCCCTCTTGCTGCACGAACCATCGGCTCAGGTGCGAACGGAAGGCGGAGAAGGTACAATGAAAAGGTTGCCAGCCGCAGTAGAGGAGATCACCCCCCGTCAGTTGAAAATGATACGAGCTACTGTCAAAAAGTACCATACTACCATCAACCACTACCTGCTTGCTGCCATGTTCAAAACCATTAAAAAATGGAACCAGCAGTGGGGCGAAAAGTCGGAACGCATTTGCATAAATGTCCCGGTGAACCTTCGTTCTCCAGAAGATCGCACTTTGGGCAATATCCTTTCCGGGTTCAATATCTCTTTCAGGTCTGAATTGATTGGCACTAGGGATAAGATGTTAAGGCTGATTCAAGAAGAGCAGGCTTCTATGATGGAAAGTGATTTTGCGAGGACGAATGTAAATCTAACGTGGCTTTTAAAGCCTATACCATTAAAGTTAAAGATGCTCATGTTCAAACACCGTGCCCACACCCTTTTCCCCACCCTTACCCTTAGTAATATGGGGATTTGCTACCTTAACCCACACCATAAAGACCAAGAAGGATTTCACTACATGGGACCTGCACGGATTTGTCACATAAGTGCCATAGCCAATCCCGTTATATGGCCACAGATGGTTGTTCTCACATACAATGACAGGATGGCTATTAGCCTGTCAGTTTCTCACTCTCGTTTTTCTTTTGAAGTTATAGAGAGGTTTTTAAATTCCTTCATACGGGAACTCATAGAGTAAAAACTTACTTATGAATTTCAAACCATATACGACGCCTCTTCAACTCTTACTGCTGAACTCTGATCGCTATAAACTGTTACAACATTTGTAGCAGTGATAGTGTCTATTTGTTAGAAGTTCTATCCCTGGATTGCCCCGGAGGACGATAAGAACCGAAAAAAAATTGAAAGGTATTGTTTACAGTGACTGAAGAACGATTCTTTCCGGCTAGCATTGTGGATGAAGCTCTCTATCTTGCGGAGAGAGCTGCTGGAGTTCCTATGATCCACGGGTGGATACATACTCTTGAAGGAGAAATAAGTTCTAAGGCTGTCCAAGAAGCATTGGATGCCTGTATCAATTATTATCCCAAATTTAAATGTATTTTGGTCAGCAATTACCCTTCCAGCAAGCGTTGGTTCCGCTACTGCTGGGAGTATCGGGACATTAAAAGTAGAGACATCTTGCAAGAGATCGAAGACCCACACATGAACACCAATGGTCAAGGAGCACTTACCTACTATATAAAAAATCATTCTTCCCTTTCTATTGATATCACATGCCACGTTCCAATTAAAGTTGTGCTAATCAGGCAGCCTGAGCAGGTAAATCTGATTTTTGTTTTTCACCATGCTGCTGTAGATGGAATAGGTTCCTTTCTTTTTATTCAGAGGTTTATCCAGTTTTATGAGGAGATCTTTTACCAACAAAAAATATGGGGTGATTATACCCCTGATTTTAGGGCTATCTCGCAGCCTGAAATAAAGCCTCCATGGAAACATTTTTCACTTCGGCATTTCTATGGTTTACGAAGAGGAAAGGCCCTTTTTCTACAGGAACCATCAGCTCAGGAACACACTCAAGAGGGAGAGGAACCAGTGGGTAAGTTGCGAGCCGTTGTCCGGGAGATTCCCCCCCATCAGTTTAACACAATACGAGCCACTGCCAAGAAGTATCAGGCCAGCTTCCACAACTACCTGCTGGCTGCTTTATTTCACACTGTCAAGAAATGGAATCAGCAACACGGTGAACATTCAGGGTGTATTTGCATAAACACTCCTATGAATCTTCGTTCTTCAGAAGATCACACTGTGGGCAATATCTATTCAGGATTCGCTATCTCCCTTAGGCCTGAATTGGTTGACGACCGCAGGAAAACGTTGAAGCTGATTCGTGAAAAACAGATTGTTATGATAAAAAATGATGTGGCTAGGACAACTTTAAATCTAACCTGGTTTTTAAAGATAGTTCCATTGAAAATAAAGAGACTAATGCTTAAGCATCATATCCATTCTTTTTACCCCTCTCTCGGCTTTACCAATCTTGGTGTTTTCTCACCGAACCCCTCCCATAAAAACGAAGAAGGATTTCACTATATGGGACCAGCGCGGATTTGTAGTATAAGCTGTATAGGCATTGCCAATCCCTGGCCAATGGTGCTTGTGCTGACATATAATGACAGGATGGCTATTAGTCTGTCAGTTTCTCGCTCTCGTTTTTCTTTTGAAGCTGCAGAGAGATTTTTGGATTCCTTCATCTGGGAACTCATTGAGTAAAAACGTGCTTGGGAATTTCGTACTTTCTCGCTCTTATGCCTTTATCTATCCTCACTCTCATAACCCTCTTATATGATATTCTCCATGACATGTCACAAATAAGAGCAGTGGCATAGCTGAACAAATTTTTGTGGTGTCAATTTGTGAAACTCCTTTTCTAGAGCATCCCTCAACTCTTCTAAAGTTTTGACTCATCTTCAACAGTTTAAAAAATAAATATTATATAAAACAATAATTTACAGATATAAAATGAGTTTATGGCACTACATTTTTAGCTTTTTCAAAAACCAACTTATGGAATTTCAATAACTTATGTCCTATTATGACCGTTATTTACCGGTAAACTGTCAAAGTTGAGCTTGAATTATAAGGAGTGGAGTTTTAAATTTCTCAGAAAGTGTAATGACAATTATTTTGTAGAAGAGTATATTTTATGCCTGATTATTAAGTAGAATATACTATATTAAAGGCCATATATAAAATGATAATTGCTGGAGAGGAAGCCATGGCCTTTATTAGAACAGTTAAAGTCAAAACCTCCTCTGGAAAGAGTGAGGAATATGGAAGAATAGTTGAATCCTATCGCGATAAGGGCAGACAAAAACAACAAGGTATTGCCTACCTGGAAAATAAAATTAGTGGTAGTCAAAGGCTTTGGTCAAGAGCCTATGATGTCAGTAACACATTGTTAGGTGCATATAGAGGAAGAGAGAGAATAAACAAGATTTTCAGTTGTGGTGCGAGTACGGTATGAATTTGATGAAATGAAAGCCCCGGAAACTCAAGCGAGAATTTAATGCTTGACTTACAATCAAGGGAAAAGGGGTTGACAAAATCAAGTAATTGACTGATAATTAATATGTGAAATAAGGTGGGGCTGTAGCTCAGTTGGGAGAGCGTTTGACTGGCAGTCAAAAGGTCAGGGGTTCGACTCCCCTCAGCTCCACCAGTAAATTCAAGGGGTTAGCCAAAGAGGAGAACTTCTTTTCTTTTATTATCAGAAAAAAAAGAGTTGTATTTTTTATCTGACGCATTATCTAAATGGAATAGTTTAAATGTCAATATTTCATAAATGTGAGGCTGTCTCAAAATTCACAAAAATCTTTAATTGAAAAATTTCCTCCTCACTTTTGTCTCGCCATTAGTGCAAATTTGGAATACTTTTACCACCTGTTAACCCATTTAAAGCTATTATCAATTACAGAATGCCACTATCAAAACCGTGTCTGGTTTTGGGACAGACTCACGTTCCCAATACATACCTCTAATCTTCATCCCACCTCACTATCTATGATACTACCCGCATTATGACAAAATTAGCTTTTCTATAAAATCACTAGATAGTTTTCATTTTTCTTTAGCGCTACCACCTGGGTAGAAATGCTGGGGGGTTTTGCTTGCAATTTTTATTAATATAGGTATAAAATATTTAATAAATTAGTTCTTTTCAATCTCCATCTGAACTTCTAGTTCTTTCTACTGTTGTAGTTATTTTTCCTAATTATCTATCGACAAGGTCCTGTTGATAGCTCTTCGTGAATTTGATCCCAGGTTGTTTTAATTGATAGTTGCACAAGGTTTCACCATTATAATTTGGATACCCATAGAAGATATCCATGGTAGTTTTTATGATAGCCTCACTTTTTCTTATCGTAAAAGTATAGTTATTTTATATTAACCTAGATGTAGATGTTAATCAATCTGGGGAGATGTTAAGTCATTGGAGAAATAAATGTTCTTTAAATTTTTAATAACAAGTGTCATAGGAGTAGCTTTTACTCTCAGTACCTCCCCTGCACTAGCTAGGATAGCAGCTAAAGTTGCTGTATTGCCTTTTGAGATATATAGTGATGAAAGTACTGAATACCATAGGGATACCGTTGCAGGGGAACTCTCCTCCCAGATAGCCACAGAGGAGCAGATCGCAATTGTAGATCAAGCAACCATTAAGAACTTACTGGAGAGTGGGTCAATCCATAACTTCAATGAGGTTACTCTGAGAAGAATCTCTGAAAAACTGAAGGCACATTTTTTGGTGCTTGGAAGCTTAACCAGAATTAGCGAGAATCTAAGTATGGATGTTTATGTGTTTAACCCTCTGGGGGCTTCTCCTTTTTCTAAAGATTTTACTGAAGGTAAAGAACTAAATTCCCTCATTAGAGAAATGGCTCGAAAAATCAGTGCTAAAGTGTTGTTGATAGCTAGAAAGTATCCAGAGCTTCAAAAATCAGAGGTTGCTGCGAAGGTAACTCCAGGAGAAGTAGAGGAGGTAAAAGAGGAAAGACCTGCTGAGGATAGTCAGGCAAAAGAGAAGACAGCAGGCAGGCTGGTGCCTAAAGATCAAATCCCAGAAGACACTTTGGTGGAGGAGGTTTCAGAAGATAAAGTTGAGGAGGAGGAAGATAAAGAAGCTGAGGTTACTATGCTTCCTCAGGCGGAGATAGAAAAGGTTGCAGAGCAGCCTAAAGATATCCCTAAAAAGAAGCCTATCCCTTCTCTCTTCTCCTCAGATAAACCTGTTAAAATTACTTCCAATACCCTGGAAGCTGATAACAAAAGGAATAAGGCGACCTTTAAGGGAAATGTAGTGGCTAAGCAGGGAGATATGGCCATCTTTTCAGACGTAATGGCGGTGACGTATGAGAGCAAAGGGGGGTTAAAAAGGATTGAAGCCTTAGGCAATGTCGAAATGACTCAGAAGGATAGAATTGCCACAGGGAAAAAGATTGTCTTTTATAATCCTGAGCAAAAGATAGTGATGACGGGGAGTCCTAGAATCTGGCAAGGTGATAACCTCATTTCGTGTGAAAAAGTGACCGTTCTATTAGAAGAAAATAAAATTTTCTTTGAAGGGAAGGTAGATTCTACTATCTTTCCCGAGGGCGTGAAAGAGAGGAAACGCGAAAGCACTAGGCAGGTAGAGGCAATAGCCTCCCCACCTGAGCCAAAAGAAGGGAAGAAGGTAGCTGAGGAAAAAGAAGAACCCATCCCTAAGAAAAAAGTATCTCTTGAAGGCATACCTGAAAAAGATGATATCAAAAAATTTATCTTTGAGTGGAAGCACTTTTGGGAAAGTAAGGATTTTGAAAATTACATGAGGTGTTACTCCAAGGAATTCACCTCACGGGGGATGGATTGGCTTAGATGGAAAACCTATAAAAAACGCCTAAATGATAAGTACCGTCATATTTCACTATCATTGAGTGATCCCCATATTTATTTGAAGGATAATCTGGCAATAGTGAATTTTAAGCAGTATTATCAGTCTGATAGTTATTCCGACTATGGAATAAAATCACTAATACTCAAAAAGGAACATGGGGATTGGTTGATTTTTGCTGAACAGTGGAAGCAATTCCGTGAACTTCCCCCCACATCTTCGAGAGTATTAAAGATAGACAAACCTATCTTAAATAGAATCAAATTTGATTTTAACCGATCTGATATTAACCCTGAATTTTTTCCAGTACTTGATGAGGTGGTGAGAATCATCAAAGCACATCCAGAAAAGAAGGTCATCATTGAAGGGCACACTTGCTCAATAGGAGCAAAAGCTTATAATAAAGCAATGTCTTTGAGAAGAGCAACATCAGTCAAAAAGTATCTAATTAATAAAGGTATTAATTTTAATAGATTGAGTGTAGAGGCATATGGGGGAGAAAGACCTATCGCTGATAATGAAACACTAAAAGGTAGGAGAATGAACCGAAGAGTCGAACTTAAAGTTATTGATGATCAGGCTATAGCAAAACACATAGCTCCACCATAAAGATGACTTATTGCGAAGAATCTCATTGATTGGTATCCTGAGCTATGGGAAGAAGAAATTTGTTAGTCGAACTAGAGCATTTGAAGGGGCTATATATGGTTCCTTAAATTGAACTTAACTTCGCTTAAGCAATTGGAATAATGGAATAGTAAGGTTCTATTTCCTCTGCGTGAAAAATGTCATGCTTCATCCTGCCCCTCATATTCTTTACTTTAGCCCGAACGCCAAAATAAAATTTTTAATTTCAATGAGATAGGTCTAAAATAGGCGAAAGACAATGGTTATAGGAGTTACTCTAAAAGCGTGCCTTAAAATAGTAAATTTTCTTGTTTTATTATCAGATTAACAATAATAGATTCGGAGTTTACTCAATAGTTATTTTAAATTATTAAGTAAAGTAGTAAAAGACCACATAAAGTGAAGATATTGTGGGATTTATTTCATTATTGATTTTCTCTGCCTCTTAGCAAAGACTAAGTTTTGATTACATAAGTTCCTGCAATTTTATCGTGCCATGCCTGTTTATTCTTGTCCCACGTTGCCCATAAAAATCCTAGACAAAAAACGAAACTAGAAATTACATAGCCTATCCATCTCAGAAAGGCTTTCCTGTATCCTAATGACTCTCCATTTACTCGCACTACTTTGAGCCTGCATATAATTTTACCAATGGTTTGTCCTGTGCTGCCGTGAAAATAGGTACAGTACGCAATAGCAATAATAGTTTTGAATAGATATAAAAGAATCAATAATTTATAAAGATCCTCTTCATCCAGCGTCTCCCAACCAGAAGAATCCAATCCCATAGCAATGATACCTAGAAATATTAAAATGGGAGAAAGGACATTGATTATTATACTATCTATGGTGATCGCAATGAATCGTAAACAAAAACCTCCTTTTCTCGCTGTTGAGAGATCATGGCTTATATCAGATTGCGTAGATGGATAAGTAGATTCAGATTGTGCTGGTTCTCCCTCAATCTCTTGTAGTTCTTCTCCAATTTGCTTTAGTTCTTCCTTGAACTTCATTATTAATTTACTTTCTTCTCTACCTTTATTATTAATCTTTAAATCACTTTCTAGAGATTCCTTAACTTCTGTTATTTTATCTAGCTTAGATTCTAATCCCTTAATCCTTTCTATATCCTCTTGATGAACTTTCTCATACCACACAATTTTATCCTCCAGATTTTTTTTTATCTCCTTTAGTTTACTCAACTGCGCATTAGCACTTTTCAGATCCTTTGCTAGTCCATTTCTTTCCTTAGTAATAGCATCTAATTGTGTCTCAAAGTTTTGTATTTTTACTACAATATAATTTTTGAAATTATTTATCCACTCAGCCACTTTCTCTCTATGGTTTTTCTCTTTGATATTTTTATCGTTTTTATATATCATCTTTATATTTTGGGAAATTGATTTTTTATAATTTCTATTTAAAATAAAATCAAAAACAAGGTGTTGTTTACAGTCTTATTTGTGTATGCTATTGCAACCTCTCGATTATTTAGCCAGTTGGTGAATTGGAACAGGATGTGGATAGGCACATAATGACGAGGATAATGAATAGAATTTTTATTGGTCTTATCTCTGGTATTAGCATACCTCACATATATCATATAAAATCTTTTTGTTAAATTAATATGTGTCAATGAAATGGGTTGACATGCTAACCTATTTTATATATATACAACAAATGGTTATTTATTTCACTCAGTAAGAAATTAGTAACTATTTGATTTTGATGTATAAAATTCAGATAAATTTAACAACGGGAGGCAATCAAAAAGGGGAACGTAAAAAGTGGTCTTCTCTTGGCTTACTATTAATTTCTTCTCTAAATCTGCAATTCTTTTTCTTAGCTGCTTATCCTTGGGAACCTTCATCCTAATTTGAAATTCTAACATCAGGAACCTTTCTCAATAGATAGAGCCCACCTGAGAGAAAAATGAGCAAAGAGCATACCGCGACCCGATATTTATAGATCCCTAACCCGCCAAACGCCAAGACAACAGCTCCCCATACCAGAGGACCTACGATAAAGCCAAACTTCCCCCCCATATTGTAGAACCCGTAAATCTCTCCTATTTTCTCAGGAGGTGAAAGATCTACTACTAAAGCACGTGCGGAAACCCAGGTTCCACCCAGCGCAATACCTACTATGGGGCCTACTGTCCAGAATACCCAAGGTGAGAAACTCACAATTGCTACTGCTAAACCAACAATCCAAGTATAAAGCACTACTATAAGGGTTCTTTTTGCCCCCAGGCGATCGGTAATCCATCCAAAAATGAGTGACCCTGCAACAGCAAAAAGGGTGGAGACAATAAAAAGTATGCGGATCATGGAATCGCTGAACCCTGCTACTTGATGGGCATAGATAGACATAAAGGCAATGACCGTATTCACCGCATCGCAGTAGATAAAGTTGGCAATTAAAAAAAGGAGTAACCCCGGATATTTCGTGGTACTAACAAGCGTGTTTTTAATCTTTAATACCTCCTCTTTGAGAGTGCGCCAAGAGATAGTGGATACCTTTCCCCTTTCCTCTTTCACCATAAAAAAACAGGGCAATGAGAAGATAAGAAAGAGAAGTGCCGTAGGGATAAAGGAAGCCCCCCTTCCTGCCTCACTGACAAGGGGTTTTACCATCAGAATACCCGCAATAGCTCCTCCATACCCTAAGGATACACCTATTCCTGCAACCTTACCTACTGAATATCCCTTACTTACCTGGGGGAGTAAAGCATCGTAGGGAACCAGTGCGGCATGGTATCCAAAGTTTGCCAAGGCAAAGAAGATAAGTCCTAGCATAAGATGGTCAAAAATGCCTATTGAACCAGTAAAAAAAACGGAGAGGATGGTCAATCCAATCAGAAGGGGAATCCTCCTGCCCATACGATCAGAGAAGGTCCCAATAAGTGGCATGGAAAAGGCAACCAGGATCATGGATAGAGAAAGGGCAAAGCTATATAGAATGTCTTCACCCCCCTTATCAACTGTTACCCACAGAGGGAAGTAGAGGGAGATGATGTTCATGGAGAAAATGGTGTTGGCAAAATCATAGAGGGACCAAGATAAGATAGCGGGCCAGTTAGGTCTGTGCTCTTTTTGAACCAAGGTATATATTCTATGAGAGTTACACTAAATAAAAAGGAGGATTCTTTTGTACTTATTACTTTTTCATTTGTCCAAGCTCTCTAGAACGTCTGGTGGCTGCTTCCACAGCATCCATGAGGGTTGTTCTCATCCCTCCTGCTTCTAGGGCGTGCAAACCACTGATGGTTGTTCCGCCTGGAGAGGTAACCATATCCCTTAGTTTCGCAGGGTGATCCCCTGTTTCTAATACCATTCTAGCAGCACCTAAACAAGTTTGAGTAGAGAGTAGAAGAGCTACTGAACGGTGGAGTCCCATCTTCACACCTGCATCGGCTAAGGCCTCTATAAAGAGGAAAACATAGGCAGGACCACTACCACTTAACCCCGTCACAGCATCCATTAGTGATTCATCTACCATTACCGTTTTACCAACTGACTCAAAGAGTCTTTGAGCACTCTTAAGATCGTTATGGGTTGCATTCTTTCCCATAGCCAGGGCTGATGCCCCCTCTTGAATCAAGGCAGGGGTGTTGGGCATTATCCTGATAATAGGAACCTTATTTTTAAGATACCTAGAAATATAAGAAGTGGTTATCCCTGCTGCAATGGAGATAATGAGGTGTTTTTTGTTAACCTCCGGGGCTATCTCACCAAGCACCTTTTCCATATCCTGAGGTTTTACAGCGAGCACTATAATCTTGGCTTTAGAGGTGAGCTTCTTATTGTCTTTGAAGGTTATTATTCCATATGTCTTTTGAAGCTGTTTTAACCTCGTTTCCCTTATGTCTGAGGCATAAACATTTTGAGGAGAAAGCAGCTCAGCCTTAAGAATGCCCTTTATTAAAGCCTCTCCCATATTACCTGCACCAATAAAACCGATTTTATCTTTCATTTTCTCCTCCTCAACCTACTACAGATTCACCCCGTTAGCTATTTAACTTGTTGATAGTAATCGTCTAGTTGGATGAATTATCTAATGGGAGAACCAAAGAGAATTTCTCTTTGCACTCTGTAGTTTTCTTTTGATTTTTGTGCTTTTTTCCCAAAACGACACCAAATTGTTTCAGAGCACCTTCATCGTGAAGGATAGCAATTAATTCATGAAGATCAATATTAAGTTTATACTTATAATCTAGAAAATTTAAACACTCCTTAGCCTTTTTAATAAGCTGAGGTGGTATACCTATCCTCTCGATAGCCAAAATATGTTCTATTTTAGGTACCAGCACGTTCAGTAATTCTAAGAGTCTTGCCTTGAATGCAGGATCTGAAGAAATACAGTTCGATATGGTGGGTGCATGCTGATAAAAGAGCGAAACCCACTTCCTGCCCATCTTATTTTGTGACAGGATTTCATCTCTAAATCTTCTCAAATTCTTCAGCGTCTCGTTACTGAGCCCTAATACGCTGAAAGGACAAGGCTGTAACTTAATATTTAATGTAACACTCTCATCTTTAACCACTTCAATATTCCCTCTCAGGTAAGGAAGATAACCCTCATGCGATATATATAGTGTATAACTTCCTGCTCGTATATCACTGATAGTATAGCTTCCCTCAAAATCTGTAGTAGTGAAAAAGTCACCTGGATCAACCATAACCTCAACGCCTTCAATCACTTCACCACTTAAGGCATCAGTTATGATTCCTTCAATAGAACCTGTGCCCAGAGAGGATAATCGAAAATTGACATTCATCGTCTCTCCTTCAGAGACAACAACTCCACTCTCTATAGCTACACTGTAACCATCCTTAAAAGCAGAAACAGTATAAGTATTTGGAATCACGTCTTTTAAGCTATAGCTTCCCTCAACAACACTCTTGGCAGAATAACCTCCAGGATCAAGCAAGATGGTTGCTTCCTCAATAGGGATTTCTGTGGTGAAATCGTTGACTGTTCCTGAAATTATACCAGGTGTTGAGAGTGGAGTGAGGGTCAAGTCAACCGACACGGTAGCCCCTGAAACCACGGTGGTAGTACACGAACTACTACCATACCCCACTGCCGATACTAAAATGGTACAATCTCCTGCTGCAGTCACTAACAAATAGGCACCATTCACAGTATAGGCAACTCCACCTGTATCGGTAATCACTTGAGCACCTGTAATCCCATTGCCTGTGGAACTGTCAGTAATCACTCCCATAACCATTCCAGTACCTGCACCACTATACTGATAGAGACCACTTGCCGTTCCTGTATAGAATTGATTCACCACGGAAGATGGGGCGTGCATTTTTGTTCCATTTTTTTTAATTAAAGATGGGGTAACATCATAAGCCCAATAGTCAGACATGCCCAACAGAGACCAGTACTCCCCACCATCTCTACTAATAAAAATACCTTTATCAAAAGTTGCTGCATAAAGCATCTGAGTGCGGTTTGAGCCCAGCTCGATATCGACAATAGGACTGTCAAGCGGGAGACCCTCACTGATCCATTGCCAGGTAGTTCCTCTGTCCACACTCTTAAATACACCTGCTGCACACTCAACCCCAGGAGCACCACTGCCGACATATAAAATTTCAGGATGTTCTGGGTTAATTGCAATGGTATTGATGACCATACCTCCCAAAGGAGTCATAACCCAGTTTTCACCCCCATCGGTACTCTTATAAAGGTTACCCATGATCACAGGAGCGTAGAAGAGGCCACTTCCTGCATAGATGATGTCATGATTGTGAGGATCTACCTTGATGACATTGATAGGTGCGCTCTTGACTAAAACCTGCTCCCAGTTATCTCCTCCATCGGTGCTTTTATAAAGTCCCCCTCTATCCAGGGAATAAAATTCAGTTCCCACATAGAGGATGTGAGGGGTAGAGGGATTAATGGCTATTGCGTTAACAGTTTGCTTAGGAAATTCCTTATATGTTGCATCTCCATTGATGAGATTAAATTTTCCAAGCCAGACATCAAATCCTGCAAAAAGGACTAATGCATTTTGAGGATCAAAGGATAGGGTATACGAAGGATCATAATCGAGTACTCCCCATTGTTTATCTCCTTGTTTGACATAAACTCCAACCATAGTACTTGCCGCAATCACTTGGGGGTTATGGGGATCAACTGCTGTGTGGAAAATGTGGTTGGCATTAATCCCTTGATTTATAACGCTCCAATCAATTCCCTCATTCTCACTTTTAATAATCCCTAGGCACACATCACCACCATACATTACACCAGGTCTTTGTGGATCAACGACAAGAGTGAGCAAATCAAATTCAACGGTCTCTAGGGCTAAATCGGACGTTTCCCAGTGATCACCTGAATCGGTGCTTTTAGAAAATCCATAGAGGGATTGCGCATAAATCTTGTGGCTATCAGAGGGGTCTAGGGCTAAAGCTCGGCACCAACTATCCTCTGGCCACCCACTAATACTCAATTGAGACCAAGTGATACCACCATCTTTGCTTCGATAGACCCCTTTACCACCGCCTACAAAGATAACAGGCGGATCGTTTGTTGTAAGCACAATTTCATCAAACCAACTTTCCTCAAGTCTTGTAGATAGTTGTCTCCAGCTTTTACCTCCATCGCCACTCTTATAAATAGAGCCTTCATCCAGGTATTCTCGACCTGACACTGCCCACACCTCTTCTGGACTATCCTGTCGAATTGCAATAGCTTGAATATTATGGTCGGCAGTAAAAGGTAAAATCTTCCAGTTCTTACCCCCATCAGTTGTCTTAAAGATTGCTCCTCCGCTATCACTTCGTTGAGGTCCCCCGCACCCCAGATAGAGGGTGTTATCATCATGAGGATGAATGACTATGCAGTAACAGAACCGTTGTGTTTCCTCGGCTGAGAAAACATCTTCCCAGGAAGAACCCTCATCCCCACTTCTTGCGAGGAACATATTGTATGCTACCCAAACGATTTGCTGATTCTCACCCCCTATGGCAATGGAGAAGACCTCACGGTTTCTAAAATAATTACTACTCACCCAATGAATTCCTCCATCCGTACTTTTAAAAAGTCCATCGCCTGACCAACTTCCTGCAAAAATCAGGTTTGAATCCCTTGAACTAATCGCCAAGGTATTTATCTGTCCACCATAAAGCCCCATATCTTCCCAGTGAGATAAAGCAGCTCCTTGGTGGCTAAAACAATGATAGAGAACAAAGAGGCACTGAGCTAAAATCAAAAAAGATCTTTTCATTGAGATCAATTCTGAAATATTTTTATTGAAATTTTTATAAATTTTAATACAATAATTATAACTGGGCGATTAACTCAGTGGGAGAGTGCTACCTTCACACGGTAGAAGTCACTGGTTCGAATCCAGTATCGCCCACCATGATTAACTAATATATGCTCGTAACAGTCATTTCTACTAATGTAAATCACCCCACACTTATTTATTCCTTACCCTTATCATTAATTGTCATAAAAATGTGAATTGCGTTTTTACGCTCCATAATCTCTCATCTTATAGTACAACTTTAGAGTAACACTAGCATTAGCACTAACCAGAATTCAAATCAAGCTATATATAACAAGTTCCTTAAGTTTTTCTTGAGTCTAAATTAGGACGCAGACGTGCCCTGTGGACTATACCACCCTGTAAATAAACTGGTGGATGTCCAACTTATTCGTCCTTATTCCACAGAATAAATCTGATAAAAGACCTACATTAATAATCTAACGGGGCAAATCTGCGTCATAAAAAACCCTCCTTTAAAATGAGGCAGAAAAGAAAGAGCAGGAAATTAATTCAGATATATCAGAAGCTCTACAATTCTATCGGTCCCAGGAAATGGTGGCCAGGGGATTCTCCTTTTGAAGTAATTATAGGTGCCATATTAACCCAAAATACCTCTTGGAAAAATGTAGAAAAAGCTATAGAGGCTTTAAAAGAAAAAAATTTGCTTGATCCCTTAAAGCTCTATAATCTGAAGGAAGAGCCTCTGGCAAAAATTATTAAATCCTCTGGGTTCTTTCACGTTAAGGCAAAAAGGATAAAAAGCTTTATGGCATTTCTTTTTGAAAACTACCAGGGGGATATAGAAAAGATGTTTTCTGAAAAATTAACACCATTGAGAGAAAGACTGTTAAAGATAAATGGAATAGGACCTGAAACTGCAGATAGTATACTACTTTATGCAGGGAGAAAACCAATTTTTGTAGTTGATGCATATACTAAAAGAATACTTATAAGACACAACCTCATCTCGAAAGTAGCGAGATATAGTGAAATCCAAGAGTTATTCATGCAAAATTTAGAGAAAGATGTAAGAATGTTCAATGAATATCATGCCCTTTTGGTCTATATAGCAAAGAACTTTTGTATGAAAAGGATACCAAACTGTGAAAGTTGTCCAATAAGAGGGTTATAAGCAAAGGGAAGGCATGATAAAAAAGTTTAAAAAAATTCAATTAATTCAAATAATTATGAAAAATTAAGGTACAAAAATATAATTTATTTAAAAAAATATTGATTTTTTATTTTTTTTAATTATAATAATAAGATTATGCTGGCGTAGCTCAATGGTAGAGCAGCTGATTTGTAATCAGCAGGTTGCGGGTTCAAATCCCATCGCCAGCTCCACTTGTAGCTTCTGGGAGAGGTTCCCGAGTGGCCAAAGGGGGCAGACTGTAAATCTGTTGGCGATGCCTTCGGAGGTTCGAATCCTCCCCTCTCCACCATCACATTAACGATGTTCTCAAACACTTACCTACTAAATAATTTGAGCGGGAGTAGCTCAGTTGGCTAGAGCATCAGCCTTCCAAGCTGAGGGTCGCGGGTTCGAATCCCGTTTCCCGCTCCAGCTAGAAAAAGATTATCTGTTGAAGAAAGGTTGAAACTCAATTTTAAGTACTGCCCACGTAGCTCAGTTGGTAGAGCACTTCCTTGGTAAGGAAGAGGTTCACCGGTTCGATCCCGGTCGTGGGCTCCATTTTACAAATGATGTTTTTTCAAAGATTTTGCTCTTCTCCTTAATTAGAGTGGTAACTTTTATCAACTAAATACTAAGGAGGCACAGGCCATGTCAAAGAAGAAATTTGAGAGGACTAAACCCCACATCAACATTGGAACCATAGGGCATGTGGACCATGGCAAGACCACGCTCA
>Ga0209427_10002723_pt1 | contig 20787 bp, 19 predicted proteins | sample DeeMarSWOR136_30_FD_187465 | JGI IMG/M metagenome (GOLD analysis project Ga0209427, IMG submission 187465) | Marine sediment microbial communities from White Oak River estuary, North Carolina - WOR-1-36_30 (SPAdes) (version 2) | ecosystem: Environmental > Aquatic > Marine > Intertidal zone >...
ATATGATTTTAGAAACTTATTTGAGTTGTCTGCATAGCAGACAATCGAGGTTCTCTATTTATTTAAATAAAATTTGGGGGAGGGGAAAGTTGGTTTAAGGCAAGGGCCGCCTTTTCTACATGCTGCTTTCCTCCTTTGATGATAAAAAGACCGTGTCCCGGCAGAAGGGCATCAAAAGATAACTTTGCGATCTTGGGAAAATACTGACGGTAATCATCAAGATTAGAACCTGCCCGATTAAGAAGGCCTATTCTCCCATCATACAGAACTACATCTCCTGATATGAGCGCCCTGCAGTACCCGGTATTCATTAAGTAACAGGTAGAGTCTTTACTGTGTCCGGGGGTATTGATCGCCTGCAGTTTTATCTTCCCGACGGAGAGAATATCTCCATCATTTATTCTATGATCGATTTTACAGGAATCATACACGTATTCTGGAGAGTAAAGCCCACTTCTTTTGGCAACAGTAAGCCCCATCTCTTTCTCGTCGCCGCGCTCAACAAATGCTGCCCCAACTTTGTGTAAATATATCTCTGCAGAAGTTGCCTCTTTGATTTTTTTACATCCACCGGAGTGGTCAGCATGATGATGGGTTAAAATTATTTTTGTGATGTGGTCAAGTTGGAACCCGTCATGCGCTATGTTCGATAACAAATAGTTAACATCTGCTCCTGCTCCACTGTCGATCAAAGCGAACTCATCCACACCGTCAATGAGGTAAATGTTGCAGTCGAACGGATGGGAAAGGCCGATTTGACCACTTCCCACAAGATACACATTATCCAAAATTTTCATTAGCTAATCCATATATTGGAATTCTTTTACCGATCTAACGGCATAACCAAAATTCCATTCGCAGTCATAAAGAATTATGGATTTGCTGAGAAATCAAAACTAAATTTATTTTTAACTAAATCTGAGAAGCTGTATAGAATCCTTCATGTATGGCGTTGTATAATCTCCCCGGTTCTTTGCAATCGCCTATCCAAAACATTTCGGTATCAGGAAGATCTTTTATAAAAGCATCTTTCAATTTGGTAATAGGTTTAAATCCTGTAGCGAGAATCACCTTATCTGCTTTCAGCAACTCTTCACTGCCTTCAGCCTTCTGCGTGATTACTCCTTCCTGTACTAATTTTTTTGCATTTGTTCTGTCCAGGATTGTCACCCCTTCTTTTTCCATATTTCTCAGCAGTGTCAAATGGTTGGTGGGATGCTCATCAGACAGCAATTCATCCCTGCTGAGAATATCTATAAGAGTGACAGATTTTCCCTGCAAAGCCAGATACCAGCTTGTCTCGCATCCTACCAATCCAGCGCCAATAATGACCACTTCTTTTCCAATATCATGTTTTTCCTGTTCATAGAGCTGCAGTACCGAAAGTACGTTGTCCCCCTTTATCCCCGGCATCTTGGGGACTGCCAGCTCTGCTCCAATTGCTACTATAATTACTTCGGGATTTTTTTCATAAATCTCCTTTGTAGAGAGAATTTTTTCCCCAAGTTTAACCTCTATATTACTCTTATCTATACTTTTTTGATAGTACTCTAAAAGTTTTTTAATTTCAGGTTTAAATGGTGGGATTGAACCCAGCAGTAGTTTTCCTCCCACTTGGTCATTTTCTTCATAAAGAATTACCGCATGACCTCTCTGCGCTGCCATTAGAGCCGCTTCCATTCCCGCTGGACCTGCACCGATAATGACAACTCTTTTCGCTGAAAAAGCTTTTTTTACCTCGAACCTCTTTTCTTCACCTACTGCAGGATTAACAGTGCACTTCACAGATTTTTTGTTCCACAATCTCTTGTGACAGATATTGCATTTTATGCAATATTTTATTTGTGTTTCACTTTTTGCTTTTAACGACCACTCAGGATCGGCAATCAGGGCCCGGCCAATGGCAACAAGGTCTGCCTGGCCATCTTCCAGTATTTTTTCAGCATATTCAGGGTCTGTTATACCACCTGTTGCTATCACGGGGATACTGACCGTAGTTTTTATATCTGCAGCCAATTTCACCAAAACACCCGCTGGTGAGTAAATTGAAGGGTCTGATGGGTAATCAGATTCCACATCCAAAAGTCCGGGAATTGATGAAGTCGAAGCAGCGTGGATATAGTGCACGCCTTGCTTTTCTATGTGCCTCGCAATTTTTTGTGCCAGCCTGGCATCCACACCACCTTCTAGCTGCTCGTGAGCGCTGAATTTGAATCCAATAATAAAATTTTCACCGCATGCTTCTTTCACTCCTCTCACTATTTGAGAGGGAAACTTCATTCTTCGTTCAAAGCTGCCTCCATATTCGTCATCTCTTTTATTGGTATGCGGTGATATAAATTGTCCGATCAAATATGTATGAGCTCCATGAACCTCAACACCATCAAACTCTGCTTCTTTGGCTCTTATAGAGGCCTGTATAAAGTCTTTAATCAGTTTTTCAATTTCATCTGTTGATAGTTCTCTGGGTTTTTCAAAATAAATTGGGCTGTGAATACTGGAGGGTGCCACCGGCGTTTTTCCTGTTAGCTCTCTCATAACTTTTCCACCTGGATGCGCGATTTGCAGAAGAAATCTCGCTCCAAAGGACTTTACCCTGTTACAGAGTCTGTTCAAACCCGGAATGAACCTGTCGGTGAAAACGCCAAGAGTAGCTGCCCTGTGCTCCTTACTCACCATTGTGAAGGGAGAAATTATAAGGCCCGCACCACCTCTTGCCCGGGCTTCAAAATAGTTTATAAGTATCTCGCTCACGCTCCCATCGATATTTTCAAGATTCGCTCCCATTGGAGCCATTACTATCCTGTTTTTTATTGTCAGACCACCGATTTCAATGGGCGAAAATAATTTTTCTAACCTCATCCAGTTCTCCTGCTGTCATATTAAATAAATATCTCTTACCCGCTCTTTATTGTAAGAGCTATGCTACCTTTGACATTTATTTGAGACTTTCATTACATGGAAGCTTATAATCAAAAGGTCAGCGAAAATTAAGACAGTGGTTATTCTATATATCCCAGCCTTCTCAACCTTTCATTGATCTTTTCTTTTTCCTGCACAATTTCCTTTTCTATAGGTACCTGGGTTTTAAGGAAAGCATTCAACTTTTTCCTTAACCCAATTATTGTCTCTTTATCAATCTTATTTATTAGATTATTCCTCTCTTTAGGATCTTTATGCAGATCATAATACTCCTCAGTCCACAGGGTTATATTTCTAATATACTTAAAATCATCCGTTCGAATAGACTGCAGAACTCCTTTTCCCCTGAGCTCAAAAAAATCTTCAGCATAGGCTTCCATACCATGCGCTTCTCCTTTGTCGATCACAGGCAGCAGACTCACTCCATCAAAATCATACTCCTGGACGGAAATTCTCATTAAATCCAGTAACGTAGGTATCAAGTCAACTGTCCTCACCATACCCTTTACGGTCTTTCCTTGGGGTAAACTTTGCCCCTTTATCACCATTGCAACTTTGATATCTTCGTCGTACATGGTGGTATGTTGAGGATACATCATCACTTCTTCTCTCCATGGGATACGATCAACAGGATGCTCACCAAGGTTTGTTCCATGATCACTCATTACTACGAGAGTAGTGTTTTCGCTTATTCCGAATATATTTAACGTTTCAAGCAATCTTCCCACCAATTTCTCATCTACCATCTTTATTTTCGCATCTTTGTAACTAAACTCAGAAAGCTCCCCTTCTTTGATTAATCCTTTCTTTAAAAGTGTAAACTGCGACCCTTCGTGAGTCTCGTACAAATGTCCCCACATAAAGAACTTTTTTTGATGGTTTTTTTTCAGCCAGTTGAAAAAATCTTCGACCCAGTAATTCCCTGCATAAGCATCTGTCGTGCCATAGGCCGTTCCTCTTGCACTGCCTGGATAGGCATGCATCTCCCAGTGAGTGTCCTTTGTTGGTTCATTCCAGTAATCAAAACCTTCAGCAAAACCATGTATTTTTGACAACAAACCATTGCCAACAAAACCGGCAGTAGTATACCCATATTTTTTCAGTATAACGGCAATTGATGGGCCAAGCAGATAGCAGTAAGGGTCTCGTATGCCATTTTTATTTGGATTCTTTCCCGTTATCACTGAGCTCATAGCTACAGGAGTGAACATTGATGAGGTAATGCAGGTTTCAAACTTTACTCCATGAGATGAAACATAGTCGATATGTGGGGTGTTGGTTTTTTTGTAACCATAGCAGCTTAGATTATCCGGCCGAACCTCATCCAGGCTGATGATAATAATGTTCCTTTCTTGCACGTATATTCCCTCGCTCTTCCAATCCCTCAAATGTGCCTACTGTGCAAAGGGAAAAAATGCATCTTGTCCATGGTTAAGTTATTCGATTAGAAAAGGGACATCATAAGAAAGACATAAAGATATAATTATCCCCTCTAAGAAAGTCTATGAAATGGAAAGTTATTCAGCTCAAAGCTGTGCAATGTTCATAATTTGAGGAAGAACAGACAGTCAATTTTTTTTATTCAAATTGTTCTTTTTCCCATTGAATTATCTCGATTCCTTCTTTTAAAGCCCTGGCACTTTGCTCCCAGAGTTTGTAAGTATCCTCAGGGTTCTTGTACACCAGCCAGTAGCCCAGTTCTTTACATTTGGATATTACACTATCAGATGTTGCAGCCTTTTTGAATGCATCCCGTAATGTTTCAACGACATTATCTGGCGTTCCCTTTTTGACAGCCAAACTGCTCCAGCCCATACCTGCTTCACCAAATCCTGGATCGAAGCCCTGCTCTTTAGCTGTCGGGGTGTCTGAAGCCCAGGGATGCCGCTCATCCAGAAAGATACAGAGGGTTCTGGTCTGTTCCCCGTATACTTTCATAACCCAGAAGTTCCCGATAGTAAAATCGAGAGTTCCACCCAGAAAATCTGGAATCCCTCCTGCAAGGCCTGCGTAAGGCACACCGTTTGCTCTGATCCCTGCTTTTTTTAAAAATGTTGCCATTACTGCATGAGGAACAGAGATTGCACCGGTAGCATTGTACTTCATTCCGGGGTGCTCACGGGCATATTCGACAAATTCGCCGAGGTCTTGCCATGGCGCGTCCTCTCTAACCACAAGAGTAAAAGGCATGAAAGTTGTATGGCCAATGGGCACAAAGTCATTATGATCATACCCGATATCGGGTCTGTTCAGCACCACGAAAATCAGAGGAGCAACCCATGCATCTAAAATCAGATACCCATCGGCAGGCTGGGCAAGGACATGCTTGAGAGCCTTTGATCCAGATCCCCCGGGCATGGCGTTTACCGTGATCTCTACGCCCAGAGTTTTGCCCATCTCCTCGCCAATAATTCTTCCCATGGTGACCGACTCGTTTTCCGGCCCCCATGGACAGAGCCACATGATGGGCTTGGTCGGGTATTTTTCACCGGCAGAATAGAGTACTCCTGGTACTAAAAAGAGAGTGAGCATAAATATCAGGGTTACTGTTACGATGATGTTTTTTTTCATACGTTGCCTCCTTTTATTTTGTATTGATTGTGCTGCTCTTCCTCAAAGGTAATAAATTATAGTTATATATTTTCTGCATGCTTTCGCTATTCCAAATATATATATTTAATGATTATCAGACCTCCTTTTGCTTGTAAAATCGGCGATTTTGTTTTTCAGGATTTTTATCTTTTCAGGAGGAATAGAGGTCCATGTGAGAAGGATTACGTTAAAAATCAAAATTGTGAAAGCAATGGGTCTTTGCACAAAGATGCTGAAACTCCCACCCGATAAAATGAGCGAGCGCCTGAATGCAGGCTCAAGAATGGGTCCCAGAACCTTTCCAATAACAAGGGGCGCGAGAGGAAACCCCCGTTTTCTCATTGCATAACCCACCATTCCGAAGAACCACATTGTCCAGACATCGAAAAGTGAGGCCTGAACAGAGTATGTGCCCACTACCGAAAGGAGCAGGATCATGGGGATCATGCGATTTTTCCTTATTTTAAGGATGCTGACAAAAATGGGTGTAAAAAAGATTCCCATAAGCAATAGAAAGATGTTTGCAGATATATAGGCGTAGAACAACCCTCCCACAATATCAGGATGATCTCTGAAAAGTAAGGGTCCTGGCAGAAAGCCAATGAGCATAAGAGAGCCCATGAGAACCGCTGAAATTGGTTCGCCCGGAATCGCAAGCGCCAGTGTAGGAATAAGAGCTCCACCGGCACATGCATTATTCGCAGCTTCTGTTGCAATGACACCCTCTGGTATCCCTGTCCCAAATTTTTCAGATTCCTTGGAGCTCGACTTCGCCATGGCGTAACTTATGAAGCTCGCGGTAACTGCACCTGTTCCTGGAAGGGCTCCGATAAAGGTGCCGATGAAACTGGATCTCACGAGATTACCAAAGTTCTTAATCACTGTTGGGACTGTTGAAAAAGAAGGACGAAATATTTTGATATCAATTTCGGGTTTGACATTAAGTCCCCCTCTTTCAATCTGTATAAACATCTCTGAAATTGCAAACACCCCAACAAGGAGCGCCACCAGGCGAACGCCGCCCATCAAATCGCCAAACCCAAAGGTAAAACGGTCATAGCCGGTGAAGGGATCCGTTCCAACACTCGCGATGAGTAGCCCGAAACAGGCGCTTATAAGCCCCTTTATGGTAGACCCCCGTGAAACGACAGCTATGGCAATTAAACCGGTCACAGTGAGAGCAAAATACTCTGGTGGTCCAAATTTTAAAGCAACTCTGGCGAGCTGGGGAGCACCAAGTATCAGGAAAATACCGCCGATAAAACCGCCCAATGCCGATGCTGAAATTGAAAGTCCCACTGCTTCAGGAGCTTTTCCCTTCTGAGCCATGGGATATCCATCAAGTAAGGTGGCAGCAGCAATGGGAGTTCCCGGGATCCTGAGCAATACAGCAGAAATTGCACCTCCACATGACCCTCCAACAAAAATACCTATTAAAAGACCCATTCCGGCAACCGGAGGAACTGGAATTACCACAGGCGTGAGGAGGATCACTCCAAGCAAAGGTCCGATACCGGGAAGTACCCCAATAACTATCCCTAAAAAAACACCGATTCCTGTAAAAAGAATAGGTTGAACCCCAATAAAAGTTTCCAGACCGCCAATTATGATCTCATGCATGTTTCAACCCTCTGACAAAGATGTATTTCTACCACCCGATTAATGGAAATCGACCTCGGGGGAGTATGACATTCAAGAACAAAGCGAAGATCAGATAGAGCGTAAATGTTGCAATCATGGAAAGTATAATATTCATTGCCCAGTTCCTGAATTTCAGTATCCAGAAAAGCAGTATCATGAAAACAGGTGTAACCACTATATATCCAAATATATCCAGAAGAATAGTGTAGGTAACAAGAATGAAAGGAAGAGCGAGCAACATCCCCCTCGAAATTGTATCCTGTTCAGAAAGCTCCTTTTTTCCCGCTTCGTTGAAAGAATCAACGTCACCCATACCCACATAGGTTCTTCTCCTTTTTGTTTTCTTCATGAGTGCGGTCACAGCCAGGAGTAAAGAAAGAAAAATGATGGCACCGGCAAGTAGGCGTGGATAGAAGGCAGTATTGGCAAAGGGACCTCCAACGGTCGCCTTCTCCTTCACAAATGTGGTGAGCGTTAGATACAATATGAAGATGGCCAGTACTATGCAGAAAGCAGCACAGATTAAGTTCCACCGTTTCTCTTTAGACATTTATATTATTTCCTTATAAGTATTTTTTCCTCACATCACTTTCTTTTGGTATTATACCATATGCAATTGATAGCTCTGCATCAAAATATTTCTATGGATGATCAATCCATCAAAGCCCCGCCGTTCACGTCTAGAATCTCGCCGGTTATAAAGGAAAGCTCATCCGATGCGAGGAACATTACCGCCCGCGCTACATCATCCGGATTTCCCATCTTCCCCAAAGGGACCCTGCGTGCAATACTCTCGGCCTGTTCATCAGAGATCTTTTCAGTCCTGATGGGACCTGGGGCAACTGCATTCACAAAAACATTGTATGGTGCCCATTCGTAAGCCATTGATTTTGTGAGTGCGATTATACCTGCTTTTGTTGTCGTGTAACATGCCCATGTCGGGGTCCCAGGATCGCTGAAGATGACGCGCCCTGTCTTACCGGTGAGAGAGGCGATGTTAACGATCCTTCCTCGACGCTCTTTTATCATATGTCTGGCTGCAGCCCTGGAGCAGTTGAAAACTCCTTTCAGGTTGACAGCCAACACCCTGTCCCATTCATGCTCATCGATATCCAGTATTGGCTTTGAATTAAACACGGCAGCATTGTTCACCAAAACATCCAGCCTCCCAAACAGATCGAGAACTTCATTGACCATTCCATCAACCTCGTCTCCTTTGGAGACATCCGCATGGATACCATAAGTGTTTAACCCCTGATTTTTGAGTTCCTCTGTTCGTTCCTTTATCAGATTGCCCTCGATGTCGTTCAGGACTACATGAGCTCCCTCTTTCACAAATCGATGGGCAATTCCCCAACCAATACCTCTTGCTGCACCTGTAACCAGCACAACCCGGTCTTTAAATTTCATAGTCGCGCCTTCTCGTTCGGCTTAGATTTCATTTTCCACAGGTAGAATGCGCTCGCAGGTTCAAATCTCCTCCTCACATCATTTAATTTTGCGCCTCTTATATCTATATTATTGATTTTATATTCGTATCCAACTCCCTTATCAACCGCATGCTTGAAGTAGGGTATCGAATCCGGGTTAAAGCCCATGACTGCTGCTCCCACTGCTTCGACAGCAACAATATCGGTGCCAGCTATTAATACATCCATCTTCACAGGTGTTCCACGCACTGGGGCTCCTTTTCCTTCCATCCCATAAATGCCATCTATTACTGTGAAGTGTGACCGAACAACCGTGTTGAGGTCCACTATTGCTTTCTGTATGAGTACGGAGCCACCGTCCCGTGCCAGCTCATGAAATATCTTCTTCCCTCCACCGGGAATAACTGGTGTCGGAAAGCCCTGTTTTTTTGCTTCCTCCTGGTCTGCATAGGAACGTCCAGGTAGTACTCCTATCATATTTTTCATGGCAAGGCTGAATACCGCCAGAGGGTGGACCTTTAACTTTGCAAGGTTTATCAATACGTCACATTCAAGCACTACATGCGGGATATCGAATCGATCCACCACTAATGGATCGGGAACATAGACGGTCCTGGTTATTTCATCATTGAGATCTCTGATCTCAACGAGATCTCTGATCTCAACGAGATCGATGGTTTCAACGGCTTTTATTTTAGAAATTTCGTCAAGACCCTTCACATCCTTTATTGTCACATGGCCTGCACCAATACCGTCAGCAATGATGACCTTCGACGCACCTGACTCAAGAGCTAGTCGTGCCAGCACTGCTGCTATTTCCGGATCACTTGCCGCACCTGTTTCAGGAGGAAGCGCACATGTAAAGTTCGGCTTAATCAGCACTGATGATCCATAGGGTACTATAGCTTTCATACCCCCATGATGTTCCAGGGCCTCTCTAAGAGACAGTTCAATGTTTTCTACTTTCATTAAGGAAACAATAGGCTTCATACATGGGTACCTGTTCTATGTTTTTTCGATGGTGTCAAAACCGCTCCAGGAGATTCTCGCACAGAGAAAAGCAATTTTAGGCCAGACATCCTTATGTTCCCTTGAATCTACCCATTTGAGCCTGAGCTCCTCCGAATCAAAGGTTATATTGATTTGATACTCCCTCAGGGCATCCCGTTTTTTTATCAATGTTGTTCGGTGAAAACCTTCCTGAATCGTGATTCCCGGAACGTATTCATTCCAATATATAGATTCGAGTTCTTTTTCCTTATCCTCAAAAGGCTCAAGGTAAATGTGAAGCTCAATCATTTTTCACTCCTTCTAAGGGTATACATAGCTTTCCCCAGGCCTAATTCGGACCAGCTGAACGCGGGGAGCACGTACCTTCATTTCCGAAGCAAGCTGATCCAGGTCAAGCATCTGATCTTCGAATGTGCCATGGTGTACGGCTATGAGATATTCAGGTAAAATAAGAGCTGCCGCATAGGCCCCCTCCCGGATGCCCATATTATATTTACCGCCTATCGTCAATATGGCTACCTCCGGGCGATAAAGATCTCTGATGATGGCCATATCACCAAAAACGCCTGTATCACCACTGTAGTAAATAACAGGGCCGTCTGCAATATCAAGAATGTACCCGCAGCATCCAGAGCCAGGTATAATAGTGCCATCCTTTTCAAACTCCTCACCCATGATATCGGAGGTATGTTCCGCACTTACCATTGTTATCGAAAATGCTCCTCTTTTCCAGCTCCCTCCTATATTCAAGGGATAGGTAGCTTCATCATACTTAAGCCCTTTCCGATCTGCATAAAATCCGATCTCAGGGCTACAAATGAGCTTGGCACCGGTTTGTTTGACAATCTTAAAGGAATCACCGATATGATCATTGTGACCGTGGGTGACACATACTGCGCTCGCCTTTTTAATATCGCTCAATTTCAGAGAACACTTTGGATTTTCTTCTATCCAGGGATCAAAAAAAATGATGTGCTCGCCAGTTTCCACTTCAACAGATGCATGTCCCAACCACGTTATCTTAGCCTTTGGCATTTTCCTCTCCTTTCTTATTTAGTCGCAGGTAAAGAATACATATATTTTGAGAAATGTGTAGTACATAAAGCTATATGTGTTAATTGTATGGTGAGTTCTTTGCTTATACTCGCTCACCATTAACCCCAGGGCAGCTCTTCAAAGGATACACTGTCAAACCAGACTTTACCCTTTCCTATAAGCATACATCTCATATCTGCTGCCGTTGCATTATCAGGGCTTCTAATCTCTGAGCTATCCTTGTCCCAGTCTGTGGTGCCCTTTCGCGGTTTGGTGCCTTGCAATAGTTCAGCATGAGTTAGAAAGCCACCCATTCTGTCTAAAAACGCTACCTGAGTTTGAGCAAAGCCATCCAGATCAACTGTTTTTATAACATCAGTCAACCTGTAGAGCTTTGATGGAGTTACCCTGACAGTTTGTTGCCACCACACGCTTCCGGTTCCGTCGTATTCAACCCCTATACTGTGACTACCACTATGGTGCACGTCTGAATCCCAGAAAAGATTGGGGATTGTACTTTCACAGAGTAGAGGGCACTTTGTCCAGTGAGCAGGATATCCTGCTCCAGAATAAGCCTCGAGCTCAAAGCTTCCATTTTTCAAACTTTCTTTAATATGGGCCTGAAGGTAATTTCTAAACTCCCAGATTATATTACCCGATGGGTCGACTTCGATTACATGCCTTCGCTGCTGAATAGAAATCAAGGTGTTCCCATTCGGTAACCTGTCAGCCTCATAGGGTTGCCCGCAATACCCCAGCTCAAATAGCCATACTATTATTCCATTTTTATCTACCTCGATTACACGGTTATTCTTTGTATCAGCGATAAGGGTATTTCCATTGTCTAACCTGTCCGCATCTCGTGGCCAGTTGAGCATTCCCGTTGACCCGTCTCCATAAGACCATACCATTCTTCCATCGGGATTAACTTCAAAAATTTTATTCTCGTTGGAGCTTGCAACCAGGAAGTTCCCATTGGGTAATTTGTCGGCATCATGACAGTGTTTAAGTTTATTATATGACCACACCACCTTTCCTTTTCTGTCAACCTCTATCATCCTGTCATTATTTCTATCGGATATAAGTATCTTCCCTGGTGCAGTCTCTTCGGCATCATTTGGATACCATAGATGAGAGCCGTCACTCAATCTCCCGGTACCTCTGCTCCATCCCTCAGAGCTCCACACTATTTCTCCGTTCCTATTTATCTCCAGAACCCTATCCTTACCAGTATCAGTAACTAAAAGGTTTCCATTGCTCATAATCTTGGCACTGTGGGCGAAGATTAAATCTTTTGAATACTGCCACACTATTCTGCCCAGTCTATCAACCTCAAGGATTTCACTTCCAAGACCGGACCAGTATCCAGCATCAGCAATCAAAGTGTTCCCATTCGGAAGTCTTTCGACACCGCAGGGCCAGTCCAACATACCGGTGGGAGAATAGGTGGTTGGTATCTCATTTTTCATACGCCATCTCCTGAGTATTTCAGAAGTTCAGGATAGAGCACACGTTGATTAGCCAAGATAACCCAGTCTGGCAAGCCTCTCTCTCAGCTCTTTTTTGTCTTTCCCCGAATGAACACTCTCTTCTTTGATCAGCACTTCCCCTTCCATATCTGCAGGGACAGGTACACCCAACAAATGAAGAAGGGTGGGTGCAATATCCAGCAGGTCAGCGTTGGAAACCTTACCCGTTGTCCGGACTCCGGGTCCTGTTATGGCAAAAAAGCTGTAAGGTGCATGGCTGACATTATCTGGGTCTTCATGCGTTTCATTAGAGTAAATAGAATTGAACCCAATGTGGTCATTCGTATTCCAGTGATAGTTCTCGAAACAAATAAATAGATCCGGACCAAACCTCGAATACTCTCCTGGATGAATATCTTTTCGCCTTATTACTTTTATATCTAACTTCTCGCTGTCTTCACTGGTAATATTTTTTATTTTGTCACCTAATTCATCTAGAACCTTATCGTACTCATATGGATCTACTATACCCTGTGGTTCTCTTCCTTTCACATTCAGATAAACCTGGCCAAAGCAACCTGTTGCCCACGCCCTTGTTCTATTCCAGTCGATATCTGCCTGTAGTAGAGAAATTGATTGTGTAGGTTGGGATCTCAATGTCATATACCCTTCTTGGATAAGCCATTCATTTACATTTATTCTGCCATCTGATCTTTGAATGCCGTAATCTCCAGTTATTATTATTGAAGTATTTTTATCGACTAAGCTCAATATCTCTCCTATGTTTTCATCACAGAGCTTATAATGATTTTTCACAGCATCTTTATGCGTATGATTTGTATCAATATACCGGTAAAACAAATGAGATATTCGACCGGTGCCCGTGATCACAGTAAAGACAAGATCACAATTTTTATCTTTCAGAAAAAACTTTGTAAGATCGAACCTTTGCTTATCCATTTTATAAATTTTTTTTACTATCTCTTCTTTATCAACCTCGCGAACATCCATAGCAAAAGCGGGGACATCGGTAATATATTCCCCTGTAATTTCTTTTATTTCTTTAATGAGTGAATCAGGAGAGGTATATTGTTTTTCTATATCGGAAGCGCTTGAAGAAGAAATACAGTAACCATTAGAAATCTTTGGAGGGGGATAGGTAACGGGGACATTTATCATAGCCATTTTTTTGCCATGAGCAGGCAAAATGTTATAGAGACATTGTACTCTCTCATCTCTTACTTTGGAACTCACCTGCTTTGATTGTCCATATTGATAATCGTCCCGGTAGGTGTAATCCCAGAAACCAAAGTGCCCTGGATTTTTCCCGCATAAAATACAACTCCATGCGAGAGGTATGGTAGGGGGAACAGGGCTCTTTATCTTTCCAAAGATCCCATGGTTCATTACCCTATTCAGATTATGAAGCTCATTTTTCCACTGATATACCAGATCTGAATTGAGGCCATTAAATCCGATCAGCACAACTTTCTTAAGTTGGTGCAAAATCTCTTATCCTCCTTAATTGTATGCGGCATAACCTGTTTTTTATTTTTTCAAGTTGTTTGCCCAGCTGTCCCTCGTGAATTATTATATTTTCAGTGTAATTATGGAGAGCAATGTATGACAAAATTATTTTATCTTTACCGCGCATTTATGTCAATATTGTAAAATATTTTTTTTGTTACATACAGGAGAGAATTGACCGAGTATAATTGGGTAGATTTCAGCATTCTTTCACATATTTAACGCCAAGAAGAGCTGCACCTTTCATTGAGGACTGTTCAATGAGCTTATATCTGCAGTATCTCATCCAGCGTTCCTTTGCGCGAATTACGGCCGGAACAGCTGCACCTCCAGTAACATAGATCGTATCTTTCAGAGCTACCTCGAGAGCAATCTCCTTAAGATGCTCCCGCTGATATTCGCATAAGCTCTTCACCATTGATGTAAAAAGCTCTTCTCGCGAACTTTCACGGGTAAGCCCTATAAACGCCGCCTTGAGTGGCTCGAGGGAGTAACGGGATCCCATAAGAAATGGAACATATTTGACTTCACTTGTTCGGTCTAACCACCCATCAATAGCGCGGGTTATAAAGTCTGTGTAAAAATCTTCGGGAGACATTTCACTGCAGAACACCTCCCTGAACCATTCGAGCGCCTGACCGCCTGCGTTCATGACATAGAGGGTAAGCCAGCGATCGGGAACAACATGTGCCCGAATGTTATAGTTGCATGAGGAATAGCACTTCGGTAGACATACGAGGGAAATTTCACAGGTCCCGTTCACATTGATCACATCTCCAGGATTTACGATTCCCACAGAGTAAGCTGCCAGCACCGCATCGTTGCCCCCTATGACAACAGAGGGCTCTTTTTTAAACTCCAGCTCTTTTGCCAGAGATCCTTGAAATCGTCCCGGGCTTTCATAGGAACGCAAAAGCCGGGGTAACCTGTCCAGAGATAACCTAAAAGCTTTTGCAATCTCACGGTTCCATGTAAGATCATTCTTTACGGTATTGTATAAGGCCATGAGAGAAGCAGATGAAGGATCAATGGCTGCCTGGCCTGTAAGCCATCGAGCCATAAATGTGTTCGAGTGTCCGAATACCTCTGTTCTTTTAAACACTTCAGGTTCATTTTCTTTGAGCCAGAGGATGCTTGCCAAGGAACAGCCACCTGCAACCGGCATGTTACCCGTGGTTTCTAGCAGTTTATGAAGACCGATAGTATCTATAATTGTACGTGCTTGTTTGCGCGATCGTTGATCGAGCATCAATATTGCTGGATAAAGGGCGTGCCCATCAACGTCAATTGCAGTAAGACCTGGCGTTGTGCCTGAAAGGGCAATAACATCCACTTCAGATGTCCACCTGGATAATTGCTTGCAGCCTACCAGAAAGGCTTCTTGCCACTTTGAAGGTTCTATATCTCCAAAAAGACTGTTGTTATAAACGTTGATCTGATATCCCTGAAAAAACTCTTCTACAAGCTCTAATTCATTTTTTTCTTCCCGATAAACACCTATTTTCATGGCAGTAGTGCCAATATCGACTGCGAGAATCACTAAGTTATTCCCCAACGATTATTCCCTCCTTTTCTATTATCCTGCGAATCTCTTCTTTTTCAGAGTCCGATAGTGGACAGAGGGGGGGCATGGTTCGCCACCATGGAATCCCGCAATGTCCAGTGCAATTTTTTAAATATATGAATACCTCCCCCTCTGCCTTTTTTCATAGTCATATCCGGATGAAAGCGAGAGAACCTCCTGAATATTGCGTAAGTCTGATCGATAGTAATGTGCGAGAGTTTCCTTTCTAGTGTATCCACCCCTTCTTTTGCTCCCTTTATTTCACAGAGAGAGTATGTTCGGTTTTGCAGTGTTACGTTTCTTTTTTTAATTCCTCATTCCTCAGATGGAATCCGTCTAAATGAAACGGGCACTGTCAACCTGCTCCCCACAATTCAGTGCACAACATGTACATCTATCCTTCCTTTTTCACCATTTTTCCCATGGCGTATGCGCCGAAATGATAGATGCCGTTTGACTCAAGGAACACACCGATCACCAGGATGATGAACTTTGACCAGTCATAAGGTGGCACCGCAAGAGTTCTCCAGAGGGAAAGTAAAACAGTCAGCACAGCAGATACGATGATCGCATTCCACCCCTCAACCTTGAGCCATTTCTTCACCGCCTGGGTGATTGGAACAACAAGGGCGGCAAGCGCCAGTATCTCTGCTGCGATCTGTGGAGTGATCATACCAGATACCTCCTTTCAGTATTTATCGCTATTTTTATCAGTATATTTTGAGAGGCAGAAAAATTACAATATAAAAATGAAAAGTTCCCGTGCATTGCCACATCTTCATATGGTTTTCCCTTAAATGCAATGCAAATATAGCGCAATGGCGCAAATTACTTGCTCGCTTAGCTTTCTGATGTTACTCTCTTAGTGCATCCCACTGAATAGGGGGTCAGACGATGAAGAACGCACTCACAGAGTTGCTTGACCTCAGTGAAATGAAGAGAGAAAAACTGGGCATCCGCTACACAGCTTCAGAAATTGCGGGGCAGGTGGATATATGGGAGATCTCTGCCACAAAACTTTTCGAAAATGCCGATCAATTACGGCTACTTCTACACTCTTTGAGGGATGCAAGAGGCGGATGCGTCGTGTGTACGGGGGCTGGAACGAGTGAGTTCATCGGCTACTGCATAGAAGGTCTCCTCAGGAAACGGCTGGGGCTCCCGGTGAACGTCTTCTCGACCACAAGGATCGTGACCACTCCCTGGGAGATATTTTTCGGAGGTGCAAAGCCCCTTCTCCTCTCCTTTGCCCGCTCTGGTAACAGTCCTGAAAGCGTCGGCGCGGTCCAAATCGCCGAGATGATGGGCACTGACCTGAATCATCTGGTTGTCACCTGTAACCGGGAAGGGGAGCTTTATCACTGGGCGCTGCAGCGTTCAAACGTCGTGGCCATCTGCCTCCACGAGAGGACCGATGACAGGGGACTTGCCATGACCTCTTCATTCACGAACATGCTCATAGCTGGCCAGGCGTTCTCCTTCGTCGATTCTCCAGATGAGTATACAACCCATCTTGATAAGCTCATCACTGCGGGAAAGGAAATTCTGCGAGAAGCCCCTGACAGGGTAAAGGGGGTGTGCGACCTCGATTTCAACAGGGCGGTTTTTCTTGGCAACGGTACCAGCTGGGGAACTGCGGTGGAATCTCACCTGAAACTCCAAGAGCTCACTTCAGGGCGGGTTATGTGCGCCTACGATACGTTCCTCGGTCTCAGACACGGTCCTGAGGCGCTCATCAATGATCGAACGCTGGTGGTTGCCTACCTCTCCCGCAACCCTTACCTCAGGAGATACGAAGAAGAGCTGCTGAAAGAGCTCAGGAAAAAACGCATCGGTAGGGTAGTCCTGGTCTGTGGGAGTGCAATAGACGAGTCGATCCTGAGTCTTTCAGACTGCGCGATCGATTATGACCCCGATGGGGACCTTGACATCCCAGACGACCTCCTCCCCCCGGTCCAGGTCATCCTGGGCCAGCTCCTCGGGCTGTTCAAGTCCCTGACACTTGGCTTCAAGCCTGACTCACCGAGCGAGGGAGGTGTGATCAACAGGGTCGTTGAAGGAGTCAGGGTATATGACCCTGAGTCATACAGACACGAAGGAAAATTTAGAATAATCGCTGAACGCTAGATGAAGAATATCACAGAGTACGTGCTCCACGAGCTCACCCACAACAACTCACCGGAACCAGTGGTGACAGTTCTCGGCGACCTCAACTACGACTACATCTACACCGCTCCACCCCTCGAAGGCGGAAAGGAGGTAATCATCTCCACCTTTTCGAAGAACCTGGCAGGTGCAGGCGGTTATGTTTCCTGTGGGCTTGCGAAGCTTGGGGCACGGGTCTACCTGCTCACAGATCTCGGAGATGACGAAGACGGAAAGACACTCTACAGAGAAATTAAAAATCTTGGAGTGATGCGGGATGGAATACGGCTCGTAAAGAATGGAAGGAGTCCCTTTACCCTCATTTTTGCTCCTGAAAAGGAGGAGGTCCCAAGACAGGTTGCAACATTCCTCGGGACCTCCCAGTATTTCTCCATAGATACGGTCGACTATAAAGCCTATGTGGGCAAAGCGAATCTGGTCTACTCCTGCAACTACTTCCTGCTCAGACGCCTTCGAGAAGAGATACGCTTTGTATTCAAATATGCCAAGGAGCAAAGGGTGTTCACCTCTTACGATGCGAACGCGGGGGACGGCTGGGAGGACGAGAGGACTCTTACTACCCTAAAGAAGAGCATCTACCCGCTCACGGATATTATATTTTTGAACGAACGTGAGGCCTGCTTCCTCACGGGAGAGAAGGATCCGCTCAGGGGGATCAGGCTTGTGCATCCAGGCACGATCACGGTGGTGATAAAGCTCGGCCCGCAGGGTCTCCTCATCCGCCACTGGGACCGATTCTACTGTATCTCTGCCTTTCCTCTCAGGGGGAAGGCGCAGGACACCGTGGGTGCGGGAGACGCTTTTCAGGCGGCTTTTCTCTATTTTTATCTGCGGAAGTTCCCGATCGAGATCTGTGGAATCCTTGGAGCTGCGAACGCAGCGTCAGCCGTACAGCAAAGGGGGGGGACAGAGGGCCAGTGCGATTACAGGGGCATCATCTCCTTCCTCAGGTACTACCGGATTCTGGACCTCGGCGGTGGAACCATTTCCATCCGGATATAGAGAAGATCTTTTTCAAAGGGCGGAAAAATTTCTCTGTTTCGAAGATTTCATACAGCACGCCCTCGGGCTTAAGCCCCACATCGCCTGGTCACTTGCGGGCAGGACAATGATGTTCAACGTAAAATCTCACTTTTGGGAGCCGGAGATACTTCAGTCTGTGGGGCTTTCGCCATCCAAACTCGCAACTCCTGTTCCTTCCGGGATGGTGGTGGGACGGATTTCTCCCGTTATCGCAAGTGATCTCAGTTTCTCGGGGGAGGTCATCGTCGTATCCGGCGGATATGATCAGCCCATGGGCGCACTCGGCGCGGGTGTCATCGATCCCGACATGGCAATGTACGCAACTGGTACATCGGAGTGCATTACCCCCGCATTTCAGGAGCCCGTGATGAGCGAGGCCCTCATGTGGAACAATCTCTGTACCTACGACTACACGATTTCCGGAATGTACACCACCGTTTCTTTTAGTCTCACCGGTGGAAACATACTGCGCTGGTTTCGTGACGAGTGGGGCAGGATCGAGGTGCCGGGTGCAATCTTCGGTCTCCGTCTTGCGACGAAGCGTGAGCAGGTCCTCCGCTCCCTTCTCGAGGGTGTCGCTTTCGAGATGAAGCTCAACCTGGAGATACTCGCTCAGTCCGGCATTCACATCGATGAGCTTCGTCCCATAGGCGGGGGGGGGCAAAGAGCACTCCTTGGATACAGCTCAAGGCCGATGTCCTCGACATCCCCATGACCAAGGTCCAGGTCACGGAAGCCGCCTGTTTCGCAGGCGCCATGCTTGCCTGCTCCGCGCGGACCGGTGAGCCCATCGGTTCGATCGTAAAGCGCTGGGTGAAAACCGGCCGGGTCATCAAACCTGACCGGGAAAATGCAGATTTCTACAGGGAGCAGTTTGAACGGTATAAAAAACTGTATCCATCCCTGAAGGAAGTGATGAAAGGAGCTCTACCATGATTCAACCAAAGGCAGGATTCATCGTTTATGGAGTACACAAGGACGGTCTGAAGGACCCAATGGGAAGGCCGTTCATCGACGATAAAATAATCGAGCGCTCAAAGAAGGCCTTAACAGAGCGTGGTATCGCACTTGTCGAGCATGATGTGGTCATCGCAACAAAGCAGGAGGCCCGAAGGGCATTTAAAAAGATGAAAGACGACGAGGTCGACTGTGTGATCCTTTTTTCAGGTACGTGGGTCTGGGCTTCCCACCTTATCGGCGCGGTGAGAGACTACACCCTCAGCGGCAAGGGGCTTTTGATCTGGACCCATCCCGGCTCCCAGGGGTGGCGCCCGGTGGGGGGACTCGTCATGCACGGCGCACTCCTCGAGGTTGGCATCCAGCACCGGTTCGTGTACGGGAGCGTCGATGACCCGGAGGAGATCGACAGGATCGTGAGCTATCTCAGGGCTACCCACCTGAAGAACGCGCTGAATATGTCCACCATAGGCACCTTTGGGGGACGAGGAATGGGGCAGACCTGTGGGGTCGCAGATCCCTCCCAGTGGATGCGGATGTTCGGTATCGATATCGACTCAAGGGATACGAGCGCACTCATCCGAACAGCAGAAGGCATAGAGGAGAAGGAAATTTCCGCGCTCCTGCCCAGGATAGAGAAACTCTTCGGAAAGAGACCGGACAGGAGCGTGGTGAACGAGCGTTCCATGCGCCTCTACCTGGCCCTGAAGAAAATCGTTGAAAGGGAAGGGTTTGATTTCTACACCATTCAATCCTTTCCCAGCCTCGCAGACACCTACGTTGCCACCTGTTTTGCCCAGTCCATGATGCTCGAGGACGGGATCGGGACATCGACGCTCGGTGATTTCAACACGGCCCTCTCCACCCTGCTCCTCACCAGGCTGAGCAAGGAGCGGGTGTACTACGGCGATTTACAGCACATCGACAAGAAGAACCATGAGATCAAGATCATCGGGGACGGCGCCTGCCCTCCCTCCCTCGCAGGCAAGATCGGTCCTGCCGGGTTTGCCGAGCACGGCATCCGCATGTGGGGGGGCACGGCCTACAAGGGCGCCAGCGGGGAGGACGCGGACGTGCCCGACCCGGCGATCCACCGAGAAAACGCCTTGGGCTGGGCGGAAGTGGCGCGGCGTTTCGGCTTCGTTGGAGTCATCGCCACGGCCTGGAGCCGCTACAGCACGCACAATGTGCATTCCGAGACCATCGAGGCTTCGCTGGATTCACTTCTCAACGTCGGCGTGATCCTGCATGACGGGTCGGAGCCGGCAGGCGGCGTCACTGCCTGCGCGGGCGCGCTGCAGGATATCGGGGAGAGCCAGCGCTTCGAGGCGTGCCGGGCGGCCATGGTGAAGCTCTCGGCCGCACGAAAACCCGGATGGGATGCGATCAAGAGGCTCCGCCAGAAGATCCTGATGGCCACGCTGGACGACCGGCGGCGCACCGGCGCCCG
>Ga0209427_10002727_pt1 | contig 20764 bp, 23 predicted proteins | sample DeeMarSWOR136_30_FD_187465 | JGI IMG/M metagenome (GOLD analysis project Ga0209427, IMG submission 187465) | Marine sediment microbial communities from White Oak River estuary, North Carolina - WOR-1-36_30 (SPAdes) (version 2) | ecosystem: Environmental > Aquatic > Marine > Intertidal zone >...
ACTCGCGGATACCTCATTTTATGCACAAGCTAACACCCCCACCCTGCCCTCCCCCTTCAAGCCCGCCCTGGCGCTCGACGCCCGAATCGATTTACCAAGCCCGTCATCCAGGTCTGGGCCAGGGGGGGAGGGTTTGGGAGGGGGTGAGGGCGAGACCGAACCAGCAGAGCATGCTGCTATAAGAGGAACCATAACCCATCGGCTCATCGAGGCCCTATGGCACGACGGAGAGCTCCCGGAAACCGAAAGGATCGCCACTGCCCTTGCAGCCGAGGGGATGAACCCGGACACGGCCACTGCTGTCGCGCAAGAGATTGCAGATGAGGTAACGGCTTGCCAGAAGGAGCCCTTTTTCAAATGGCTCCTTGACCGCACACGCCCTGATGGGAAAAGCGAATACGCCATAGAGGCCGTGAAACAGCCAGGGGTAATCCAGACGGGTATCCTTGACTTTGTCAAGCAGCACGGAGACCGTTGGTGGATTGTTGATTTCAAGACTTCACGGCCCGGGGCCGGGCAGACCGAAGCTGAATTTGTAAAACAGCAGGTTCAATACTACCGGCCTCAGTTGATAGCTTACCAGGCCATGCTGGCAAAGGCCAAGGGGGTTGGTATAGCTCAAATAGGTATGGGTCTCTACTTCACAAGCCTTCAGCAATGGCATAAAATCACGCAGGACCGCTGACATTACTTATTGTAGGATATGGGTATAGATGGTAGACGTTACCACATTTGTTGGTAGGTCGGCCATGTGTCGTAAAGGGAGTTCAGATGCGAGCAGTTATTCAGCGAGTGACAGCGTGCGGGGTTCGTGTGTGCGATCAAACAGTAGGGCAGATTGGACCGGGGCTCCTTGTACTATTAGGGATTTCGCTGTCTGATGAGGAGAAAGACGCGGATTATCTGGCAGACAAGATTGCACACCTGAGGATCTTTGAAGATGATGCCGGCAAGATGAACCGTTCCCTCATTGAGACGGGCGGCGAAGCCATGGTCGTTTCACAATTTACGTTGCTAGGTGACTGTCGCAAGGGTCGCCGGCCATCGTTCGTGGAAGCAGCCCCGCCAGAAAGGGCTGAAAAACTCTATGAGTACTTTGTAGATCAGTTAAAATCAAAAGGGACATCTGTAGCCACGGGTCAGTTTCAAGCCATGATGGCAGTGTCGCTGGTCAATGATGGCCCGGTCACATTGATAGTTGAAAGTAAATAACGAGCCATGGTCGACAAACCAAGCAGAGGCCAGGAAAATCCAGAACCCCCACCATGTATGATCTATGTCGATAAGGAAGGATCTTGGTTCCACAAGGGGGCCCCTATCATTCACCGCGAACTCCTTCTTCTATTTTACCAGTGTCTCTGTGTGGATGATCAGGGGCGCTACATTATCAAGTTCAAGAATCAGGTCTGCCGTCTGGATGTTGAAGACACACCGTTTGTGATCCTTAGGACAGACTTTCTTCGGGGTGGCGGTGACGGGGCGACGGAGCGTTTCATCCTCCATCTCGTAGACGATACCAAAGAAGAGCTTGCCCCCGAAACCCTTTGGATTGGACCTGACCATGTCCTCTACTGCCAGATCAAGGGGAGAAAATTCAGAGCCCGTTTTTCCCGCCCCAGTTACTACCAGCTCGCCGACCATATTCAGGAAGAGCCTGAAACAAGTCGATACTTCGTTCGTTTAAACAACCAGAAGTATTATCTAACACAGGACCTCTCGAAGTGATGATACGAGGATAATGACACACCGCATAAAGGCTTTGGAAGGTGGCTTGTAGAACATGGCGAAAAAGGGAAGCTCCCATGGATGACAAAGAAAGAACCGCCAGGCTGTGGGTGGCTATTTTTCACGTTGCAATAGCAACCTGGGTGGGGTGTACACCCGCACGAATTTTGTCTGTTATCAGACCGGCGGAAGTCTCCCTCGAAGGAATCAGCACCCTGGCCGTGCTCAAGCTTGATGGGCCATTCGGAGAGATCGTCCGAGGCCACATTTACAATAGACTCGCCGAGGTTCAACACTTCAGATCCATCGACATTTCTCAGCTTCATGCCCTAGAAAACGTGACGTATGGCCAAGTGGATAATGCCATGTTTTTCCCTGCCCTTAAGGAATTGGAGGCTGATGGTGTCATAACAGGGGGGGTCACTGCTGCTGTCCACGATATTCACGGCGCCGATCAAGTGCAGGTGACTGAAGGTACGGGGCATTACAAGAAGGAAAAAAACGTCTCTGGTGAGTGGGTCGATGTGGAAATCAAGCGCACTGTAGTCAGGCCTGTCCCCTATACCATTCGGCAGGTAGCCCTTGACACGGAGTACAATCTGTTCGATGTGAGGACCAAACGGGTCATCGCCACTGGAGTCCTGAAAGAAACCTATGATGAGAAGTTTGGCGGTGACAAGGAGTGCGGCCCTTTCGGCCATAGGTTGAGCGATCTGCCGACTCCCAATGGTACCGTGGATGAACTGGCCGCCAGACTGGCCACCAAGCTTGTTGCAAAGATCTCCCGTATGAAGCTTGCGAGGATGATCAAGCTTGACGAGGGTGGGAACAGAATGGTGAAGCGGGGGACGGAATTGGCCAAGGCCGGGCTATGGGAAGAGGCCGTGGAAATTTGGAGGCAAGTGATCCATGACGAACCCGGCAACGCTGCTGCATACTACAACTTAGGGGTGGCCTACGAGGGTCTTGGTGATATGAAAAGTCTCAGGATGGCAGGGGAACTGTATAAGAGAGCGGCGAGCCTTGGGTATAAGAAACTTTACAGAGAGGCGGCGGCAAGGATTCAGCGGGTCAGCAGGCAGAGCCATAACGATTAACCAGCGAAGCTTCGCGATGCTGGTTGCTGGATGCTTGATGCTGGATAGCGAAAAAAGGAAAAGCTTCGTTATTTAATCCAGTATCGAGTGACCAGTATCCGCCAGGGCTTACAAACGGCTTACACCAGAAAACCCGAGTCATTTCTTAAGGTTTCGTCTTATAAAGACGGATAAAAGGGAGTTGAAAAGAGATATGAAAAGAAACCTGAGCAAGAAAAAAGTGGAGGAACTCAGAAAGCGACTTATCCGCAAGCCACAGCTTGCGTGGGATGTCCTTGGACCAGGAGAAAAAGAGAAGGTCTTTGAATTTGCTGAAAGGTACAAGGTTTTTCTCGATTCCGCCAAGACAGAGCGTGAGGCCGTGCGTGTTATCGAGGTCTTTGCCAAAAAGAAGGGGTTCAAGGATATCACCCGGACTAGGGTCGGAAAGAGGTTTTACAAGACCAACAGGAACAAGAACATTGTCTTGGCCGTAGTTGGCAAAAAGCCTCTGATTTCAGGTGTGAATCTTATCGCGTCTCACATTGACTCACCGCGGCTTGACCTGAAGCAAAACCCGCTCTATGAAGAGGTGGACCTTGCCTTTCTAAAGACACACTATTATGGTGGTATCAAAAAGTATCAATGGCTGGCCCGGCCCCTGGCAATTCACGGTAAGGTCATCAAGAAAGATGGAAGCCATCTCGATCTTCAGGTGGGCGAATCAGACCATGACCCTGTCTTCACTATAGCCGATCTCCTGCCGCATCTTGCACATAAGGTCCAGACGGAAAAAAAGGTATCTGACGCCTTTGAAGGGGAGAAGTTGAACGTCTTGGTCGGCACCGTACCCATTGGCGACGATGAAACCAAAGAGCGTTTTAAGCTTGCAGTGCTTCAATACCTCTTCGAGACCTACGGTATTGTCGAAGAAGACCTGGTGAGTTCTGAGATAGAGATCGTACCTGCCGGCAAAGCGCGTGATGTGGGCTGGGACCGGAGCCTTATCGGTGCCTACGGCCAGGATGATAGCGTGTGCACTTATGCGACGCTTGAGGCCGTGGGCGAACTAAAGACAACGGAGACAACGGCAGTGGCCCTTTTCATCGACAAGGAAGAGATTGGAAGCGATGGGAGTACAGGGGCAAAATCGCGTTTTCTGGAAGATTTTGTGGCGGATCTGTTTGAGGTGACCGGTGAGCAGCCCAGTGGAACGGCCCTCAGATCCTGTTTGATGTCCTCCAGGGCCCTTTCTGCTGATGTGAACGGTGCTCTCGATCCGGATTACCAGGATGTGCATGAAAAGCGCAATGCGGCTCGGATAGGATACGGTGTCTGTATTACCAAGTTCACCGGCTCTCGCGGTAAGTACGGGTCAAGCGATGCGAATGCCGAATATATGGCTCAAATCCGACAACTCTTCAACGAAAGCAGGGTCGTCTGGCAAACCGGCGAATTGGGCAAGGTAGATGAGGGCGGCGGCGGCACGATTGCCAAGTTTCTGGCCATCTATGGCATGGAGGTCGTAGACTGCGGTACTCCGCTTCTTTCTATGCATTCTCCCTTTGAGATCGCAAGCAAGGCTGATACCTACATGACCTATAAGGGGTATCGGGCGTTCTTTAATAGTAAATAACATTTCGCAATTTCTACAATTTCCTGACATGGAGTGTTGGAGTATTGGGGCAAAGCCCCCAAATTCCATCTCGGACTCATGAAGACCTATCTGGATTGTATTCCTTGCTTCTTCAAACAGGCGCTTTTTGCTGCCAGGGCCGCTCTTGATGACGAGAAAAAAATCAAACAGGTGCTCGACAGAATAGGAATGCTTGTCTCTGAGATCCCATTGCACAGTTCTCCCCCTGAGACCGGAAGGGAAGTTTACAGGACCGTCAGAGAGATAACGGGCGTAGACGACCCCTTTGCAGGCTTGAAGGCCGAAAGCATTAAAAAGGCCCTGGCACTCTACCCCTCGTTGAAAGAAGTGGTGGGGGTCTCTGGGGATCCCCTCGAAACTGCTGTAAGGCTCGCCGTAGCGGGAAATATCATCGACTTTGGTGCCGACCCCGATTTCCAACTGGAGCAAGACATTCAAGAAGCCCTCCAAAAAGAACCGGTTATCAACCATTACGAGGCTTTCAAGAACAGGGTAGAAGTGGCTCGCAAGATCCTCTATCTGGCAGACAACGCCGGTGAGACCGTGTTTGACAAGCTCCTTATAAAAGTGATGGCCAGGCATGTAATATATGCGGTCAGGGATGGGCCCGTGATCAATGATGCCACGGTCGAAGATGCCGTAAAGAGTGGACTTGACCAGGTGGCAACAGTCGTCTCTTCAGGATGCGACGCTCCGGGAACCATTCTGAACAGATGCTCGGAAGAGTTTCTTGATCTTTTTCAAAGGGCTGATCTAATCATTAGTAAAGGACAGGGTAACTACGAAACACTCTCCGGTGAACAAAGGCCTATATTCCATCTCCTCAAGGCCAAGTGTCCTGTGGTTGCCAGTGACCTTGGTGTCAAACAGGGGGATACGGTTATTAAATACGCCCTGTGTGGCAAATAGGCTGCGGGCGGGGACCCGCCCCCCCTTGCCAAGGCCTGCCCGCTCGCTGAGCTTGCGAGGCAGACGGGGCACTGGCGGGCAGGTAAACCCCCTGGCCCAGACCGGGTTTTTCTCTCCTGGGCATTGTCCAATTTCTGTCGCGCCAGGGCGGGCTGCCCCTACGGTCTGTACCTGCTGATGTATGTAGGGGCGGGCTTTTTGCCCGCCCGAAAAGCTGATACGCCCCAGAGCAAGGTCTGCCCTGCGATGGTGCCATCTTTTGTCGTAGCTTGTCCTCAGCCTCTTCACATCGAACGCTTCCACCCAAATTACACCGATATCCCAGAAGGTTATCCGCTGCACAGACTTGGCACCAGAGTTGCATATGTAACAGATCAAGATCTATTTGAAGAACCATTTAGTTGCGCTGTCAGGAAACTGGGTGTCCTGAATTTTGACTGAAAGGTATGACAACAACTATCCAAGAAAGAACACTAGGGGGTGCTCAAACATGTCGGCTATAGGTCATGAACGGGAAACGATCGGCAATACGTCAAGAACCAGGCGGGTAGAAGAGCTTTATGTAGCTGCCTTCAAAGTGCCGGTCGGTGAGGGCGCCTTTGCAGAAATCATCATGTCTGGCATCTACGGTGACGGCCAAACGATGTTTGCACGAAGCACCGTGGAGCATGAGCCGAACGCGGTTCCGTCTCTGATACGTTTTTGTAAAGAGATAGAGGAAGAGCGAGGCCTTTCCTGGAGACTGCTGAAGTTCGACAGGGAAGGGATTCATGAACTCGACAAGGGCCTTTACGAAGAGTACCTGCATTGGATTGAGGCAAAGAAGCTCATGTAAGGGTTTGTGGGCCTTAAGAGGGAAAGAAAGCCTCTTCCAGCTCCATGAGGCGCACCATGAAAGCCATTATTCTGGATGATGACAAAGAGGTTTGTGAGTTTATTGGCTCGGTCTTGGAAGAATCCGGCGTGGCCTATGAAATATTCCTGGATCCGTTACAGGCCCTCGAATGCATGAATGGCAGCAAATATGATTTTGCCTTTATTGATATCGGCTTACCGAACATGGACGGGCTTGAGTTCTCCGAACACTTTAAAGAAAGATGCCCCGAGTGTGACATTGTATTTATCACTGGATATGGAGACTATGACAAGGCTGTTCAGGCCATTAAGGTCGGAGCCTATGATTTTGTAAAAAAGACCTTCAAACGCTTGGACATCAGCATGTGTGTGGCCCGTCTTATAGAAAAGAGGCGGCTGTATCAAGCTCAGAAACACAAAGAAGTGCTTGATTTTGCAAATAAAGTGGCCCTTCAATTGATGCACGAATTGAGAAATCCCCTTGCTGCTATCGGGGGATTTGCAAGGCTTGCTTATGCCAAGGACTGCCCGGAAGACAGGCTGAGGCAATATACAAGAATCATCTTTGATCAATCCGTGAGGCTTGAAAAAGTCTTCGACAAAGTCTTGCAGCACTTGAAAGCCGGTGCCGAGCAATTGTAGGCATGCTTTGTGCGTCACGAGAAAATTTTTCTAATCACTTGATTAATCGAACGATTCCTGATAGACACTGGAGGCCGCAAGTCATAAAATCGCTCGGCGATTTCATATTCGGACCTAGATAGAGGAGAAAGAGGCAATGAATAAGGCAGAACTGGTAGAGGCTTTAAGGAAAGAAACTGGTCTCACGAGGGTCAAGGCCGAAGAGGTAGTTGAACTGTTCTTTGATCAAATGTCCGATGCCCTTGCACGTGGGGACAGAGTGGAGATACGCGGATTGTGCTCCTTCCATGTAAAGGAATACAGGGCATATGCCGGCAGAAACCCGAAGACCGGGGAAACAATCCAGGTAGCGCCGAAGAAACTCCCCTTTTTTAAGTGCGGCAAGGAACTTAAAGAAATGGTTGATTATCATGCCTCCTGACCCGCGCATGCGCACCACCGCTGTTGACATAAACCGTCGATAGTTCATCATTTACTTAATTTCCTTACACTTTACCTCGCCATCCACTTTTCACCCTCTCCCAGACTTTCCACTTCAAGGGGGGAGGGTGGGGGCGTTAACTTGGGGTCAAAAAGCGTCCGGGAGTAATACTTGTTCGAATCCATCACTGCCCTCTCTGAAGGTTGGAGGTTCCATATCAGGGGGATTCGCTTCGGCTTTGGCCATCTTTCTTTCTTGATCCTATCCATTGTCCCTTTTCTTATAACACTGGTCCTCTACGTCTTTGCCTTTTACATCTTTACCCTCTATGCGGATGACCTGTTGCGCATGGTCTGGCACGTTGAAACTGGCGAATCTTCCAAGTATGTGGGGTGGCTTTACTGGGTCTATCTGCATGTCGTCAAATTTTTTCTTTATGTGACAGTTCTCGTGGTCATGTTCTACACGTTCATCGTGCTTTCTAACATCCTGGCCTCACCAGTTTATGACTACATTAGTACAAGGTACGAGCGGGTCCACTACCAAAATGCCTCCCCCGAGCAGGCAGCTTCCCCTGTAAGGGGGGTGCTGAGAGTCATGAAAGAGGAAGTCAAAAAAGCTCTACTGATGTTGGTTATCCCCCTACCCCTGCTCCTTATCCCTGTGGTAGGCACGGTATTGAGCTTTATCGTTGCCGGGGTCTTTATAGCTTGGGATTATATAGATTTTTCTCTTTCAAGAGACTATCCGCTCCTCAAGGACCGGATTAAGGCGGTGTGGCGGTACAAGCTTGTTTTGCTGGGTTTTGGGTGCCCCCTTCTAATCCCATTCTTGGGTCTCATAATCATGCCGTTTGCCATTTTGGGTTCAACGAAGCTCTATTTCGATAGAATGAGAGAGACTCCCATTGAGAAACATACTACATATTGATTGGGACTCAATCAAGACCAGGGGCAAAAACATGTTTTCATGGGGTACGATTCAGACGTTACGGGGTGTCAAGAATTGACGTATAAGCGTCAAGGAGCCGTCATTTTGTAAAGCAGCGTCTTTGGGAGAGATTGCTTTGGCACGATTTTAGTAAGGAATGGTTAGAAGCGGTTTCAAAACCCCTTTTCTCGCCGGTTCGTCCATTTTGAGAAGTTCTAAGCTCGCTTCGCTAAAATTGGAAAACTCGGGCTAACGCCCTCAGACAGTTCCAATTTTTACGCTCCGCCTTGCTAAGAACTTCTTGACAAAATGGCCAAAATTGGCTTGCAAAGAGATTTTGAAACCACTTGTAGGCATGTTTCAGAGAACCTGAGAGAGGCGAGGTATGTTATCTGTCACGCCCAGAACGGACGTTTTCAATGCCTGCCGTGTCCTATTTGGCCCTGACGTCCAGGTATCAATTGGTTTCTTGAGAAACCTTGAACCGTATAAGGGCTTTTTTGGGAAAATAAGCTTTGGAGTGTTTCCCTGAATCCTTCATTGTGCGATAATTGATGAACTCGTAAAAAGTCGATTTTGCTCACTCCGTGAACATTTTGGGCGCACTTAAGATGTTCAGCTAAAATGCTGCACGAAGAGCCTCCGTTCAAGCCGTCAGGCGCAACCTTTGCGCTATACTCGGGCTAACGCCCTCAAGCAGTTAGCATTTTTTCACGCTGAACATCCCAAGTGCTTTTTCCCCAAAATGCTCAATGTCGTTCACAAAACACTTTGTACGAGTTTGTCACAATTTGAAAGTTTTTTTGTTTTTCTTGCCTGGTATCAGCCTTTAACCCAAATACAATGTCTGCATCACGAGGCGCTGAGAACGGATTGTCTGCCAGGTTCCGGACAGGGCAGGTGCTGATCATTGCCGGTGGCCACTTTGTGCATGATGTGTTTAGCAGCTTTCTCGCTCCGTGGCTTCCCCTACTCATCGAGAAACTGTGCCTTTCACTAACCATGGCAGGCTCTCTTACCATATTTTTGCGCCTCCCCTCTATTTTTACCCCAGTCGTTGGCGTGATAGCCGACCGAATCGATATGCGATACATGGTGATCGCCACCCCTGCCGTGACGGCCGTGTGTATGAGCCTGATTGGCCTTGCCCCTAGCTATGGGCTGGTTTGTGTGTTGCTCACTGTAGCCGGGTTTAGCGCTGCTGTGTTGCATGTACCAGGGCCAGTGATGATTGCACAGGTCTCAGGCTCCCAGATCGGAAGAGGGATGAGCTTCTTTATGGCGGCAGGTGAGTTTGCCAGAACGGTTGGCCCTCTGTTGGCAGTCGCCGCCGTCTCACTCTGGGGGTTTGAGAGAAGTTACCCCGTCATGATCATCGGGCTGGTTGCCTCGGGCTTACTGTACTGGCGACTCCGGCATGCCACGATACACTGTGAAAGAAGCCATGACAGCTCTGTAGTCAAGACCTGGCGGGCTATGCAAGGTGTATGGATTCCCCTGATCTGTCTGGTGGTGGCTCGCGCCTTGCTGGTCGCCTCCCTCGGCGCCTTCTTGCCGACCTTCATGGTGGCACAGGGCCGAAGCCTGTGGTTTGGTGGCACAGCCATAGCTGTGCTTGAGTTTGCCGGGGTGCTAGGCACCATGGTTTCAGGGATCTTAAGTGATCGGCTGGGACGTCGGTTTGTGCTCCTTGCAGCCATGATCACCTCACCTGTGCTCATGCTCATTTTTCTGGCAACCCCGGCCTGGGCACTCTTCCCTGTGCTGTTGCTGCTTGGATTCAACGTATTTGCCACAGCCCCGGTCATGCTTGCCATTGTGCAGGATCATGCCCTCGGGATGCGGGCTACCGCCAACGGGATTTATATGGGCATAAATTTTCTGGTGGTGTCAGGTGTCACCGTACTTGTAGGCTGGATGGGGGACCTGCTGGGTCTTCGGGCGGCTTTTGCCTGGAGTGCTTTGCTTGCCTTGGTCGGGGTTCCAGTGATCTATTTTCTTCCACAGCGCGTAATGCAGAAGGCATAGAAGATTCTTGGCCTATGGCAAGGGTTCCCCCTTGGCACAACAAATTCCTTGACAAAACACCGGTCCTTGTCTAAATAAAAGAATTTACGACAAAAAAAACAGCCGGTGAGTGCAGGGGAGTGACGAAGATCACCGGCTGTTTCTTTTGGAGAAGGTAAGACTCTGGAGATGTTCATGGAAAGTATACAGCAAAGCCCCGTAGAGATAGACCCCGGTTTTTCGAACCTGGTACAGACATCTGCCAGCCTTAACGTGAACGCCTGCTTTCAGTGCAGGAAATGCACAAATGGTTGCCCGGTTACCTTTGTCATGGACATATATCCGGACCAGGTCATTCGTCTGGTGTTGTTGGGTCAAAAAGAACAGGTTTTGAGGTGTAGCACCATCTGGGTCTGCTCGGCTTGCGAGACTTGCACCACCCGGTGTCCCAACGAAGTTGATATTGCTGGTACCATGGATGCCCTAAAAGAGATGGCCGTCAAGGAAGGGATCCAAATTCCCCAACCTAAGACTTACGCTTTTCACAAAGCCTTCCTTCAGGATATCAAAAAGCGGGGTCGGATGTTTGAAGGAAGACTCATGCAGTCGTATCTTCTTAAGAGTGGGGAGCTTTTCAGAAAGCTTGCTGATGGTTCCATCAAGGAGGAAATTAACCTGGGCTTGAAGATGTTCAAGAAGGGTCGTCTACCCCTTCTCCCCAAAGGGATTAAGGGGAAAAAAGAGATAAAGGAGATTTTGAGATGAGGGCTATTCCATGAAAGTCAGCTACTATCCGGGTTGCTCTTTGGAGGCTTCCGCAAGAGACTATCAAGAGTCCATTGAGGGCGTGTGCAAAAGGCTCGGAATTGAGCTTGTGGAGCTTGAAGACTGGAACTGCTGTGGGGCCACTGCCGCCCACAGTTTGAACCATCGTGCCTCCGTGGAACTGCCAGGTCGAAACTTGGTCATTGCTGAAAAAGGGGAAACGGACCTCGTGGCCCCTTGCCCTTTGTGTTTCAATCGGCTCAAGGCAGCCGAAAAGGCCCTTTTGAATGGGGAAAACGGAGACTACAGATACACCATAGAGGGGAAAGTTAAGATTTGGGACTTGGCCGATTTTATGGCCCAGGAGAAAGTCCTTGGCCTTATTGAATCAAAGGTCACCAACCTCCTGGAGGGGATCAGGGCCGTCTGCTATTACGGGTGCATGTCGAGTAGGCCTCCCAAAGTCACGGGTGCTGAAAATTGCGAAAACCCCATGAGTATGGACAAGATTCTCACAAGGCTCGGCGCAGAGCCTATTGACTGGGCTTACAAGACAGATTGTTGCGGAGCTAGCCATGTGGTGGACAGGCCTGACATGGTTTTCAAAATGGTCGGCAAACTGTACCAGCGCGCACTTGAAGTTGGGGCCAACTGTATCGTGGTCTCCTGCCAGATGTGCCAAGCCAATCTGGATATCTATCAGGAAAAGATCGGTGCGGAACTAGGGGTGACGGTTGATCTGCCGATTATCTATTTCACGGAACTCATCGGTCTTGCCATGAAGGAACGGGAAGTGGAGAAGTGGCTATCGCGCCATTTTGTGGATCCCCTGACGTTCTTGGGTGAGCAAGACCTGCTTGCAAGGTCCTGGGTATAAGCCATGGAAACCGAGAAAACCACACAGGAAAGAGAATCGACCAGGCCCAACGCAAAGGTTGGAGCAGTGGCCATTGTAGGAGCGGGCATTGCCGGCATGCAGGCGGCTCTTGATGCGGCCAATTCCGGCTTTAAGGTCTATCTGGTAGAAAAGAACCCCAGCATCGGCGGCAATATGGCCCAACTGGACAAGACCTTTCCCACCAATGACTGCTCGACCTGCATGATATCACCGAAATTGATCGAGGTGGCCAAGCACCCTAACATTGAAATCCTGTCCTATTCCGAGGTTGAGGAGATTACCGGCACACCCGGCAATTTCAAGGTGAAGATCAAGAGAAAGGCCAGATACGTGGATGAATCGATCTGCACGGGATGCGGGACCTGCGTTGATAATTGCCCGGTTCAATACAGGCCCCATTTCGAACGGAGCGCAAGAACGAGGGTCGAACCACAAGGAAAAGGGAAAGAGGAGCCGAAGAGCACAGATGGAACGGGAGAATGATGTTGATTTGATGAAGCTGGACACGCTCATTGAGGAAAAGTTTGACAACAACCAGGAAGCCTTGGTTATGGTCCTTCAGGAAGTGAACTCTGAGTATAACTATGTGCCGCAGGAAGCTTTGCGGTACGTGGCCGAAAAGATGGACATCCCGCTTAGCAAGGTATACAGCGTTGCCACCTTTTATAAAGCCTTTCATCTCGAACCCAGAGGCAGACATATCATTAGCCAGTGCGTGGGTACGGCGTGTCATGTCCGGGGAGCTGTGCGGATCAAGAAGAAAGTGGAGAAGTCCCTCTCCATAAAAGAAGGAGAGAATACCAAAGACATGAGGTATACCTTTGAGACCGTAAGATGCATTGGCTGTTGCAGCTTAGGACCTGTGATCAAAATAGACGACGACGTTTACAGTAATGTGGAACAGGATCAGGTGGAGAGGTTTTTGGAAAAATATCAGTAATGTCCGCAGATGATTACCAGCCCACTGCTTCCCACGTAAACCTGATCGTTGCTTTGTCAAAACACCTGAGACGAATGCCATGAAAATCAGATCTCTTCAAGATTTGGAGGATATAAGGAATAAGGCGTTACCGGGCTTATACCATCCTGAAGGCATAAAAGTGAACTTCGGGGTGGCTTCTTGTGGGATCTCAGCAGGCGCAAAAAAGGCCCTGCAAAAAGCTCAAGAGGAATGGCCGCCTGGCGGCAACGGGCTGCGCTTGGCTCAGACAGGCTGCCTCGGGTTGTGCCAGGAAGAACCGCTGGTTGAAATCCTGGAACCTAGCGCCCCTCGAATCGTATACAAACATATCACCGAAGAAGAAATCATTGATCTTATCAAGGCCAGACTGAAGGGGGATCTTATGGAGAGGTGGGCCTTGGGGCAGTTAAAGGACCCCCGTTCCGTTCTGGAGCAAGATACTCCAAATCCTATACCTGAAAGTGATCTGGCCAAGAACATCCCGATCCTGGAAGAAATCCCCTTCTATGGCAAACAGCTGAAGGTGGCCCTCAGGAATTGCGGCTATCTGGATCCTGACAATATTGAGGAATACATAGCAAGGGGCGGTTTTTTCGCCTTGCACAGGTGCCTTACCGAAATGGAGTCGCCTGAAATCATCGAAACCATCAAAGCCTCTGGGCTGCGCGGCCGCGGCGGAGGCGGATTTCCCACGGGGATCAAGTGGGAAACCTGTCGCGAGGCCCATGGGGAGCAAAAATACGTGATGTGTAATGCCGATGAGGGAGACCCAGGGGCTTACATGGACAGGAGTGTCCTTGAAGGTGACCCTTTCAGTATCATCGAGGGGATGGTCATAGGGGCGTACGCGATCGGCTCTCATGAGGGATATATATATGTGAGAGGCGAATATCCGCTTGCCGTCAAGCGGCTAATTGGAACTATTAAAACTGCTGAGGCTTATGGACTCCTGGGCCCGGATATCATGGGTTCAGGGTTCGGTTTTTCTATAAAGATCAGCACGGGGGCCGGGGCGTTTGTCTGCGGAGAATCCACCGCTCTTATGTCATCACTGGAAGGCAAAGTCGGAAGGCCGCGTGCCAAATATGTCCACACTGTGGAAAAGGGGTTTCGGGACAGTCCCTCCACCTTGAACAATGTGGAAACATGGGCCAATGTGCCGGTCATCATAGCCAAAGGTGCAGACTGGTATGCAAGGCTGGGAACGGAACGGAGCAAAGGAACAAAGGTCTTCTCTCTGGTTGGAAAGGTCCGCAACAGCGGCCTTGTGGAAGTCCCCATGGGAACTACTCTCCGGGAGATCATTTTCGAAATCGGAAACGGAACCATGGACGGTCGAAAATTTAAGGCCGTGCAGACAGGGGGGCCGTCCGGTGGGTGCATCCCGGAAGGGCTCATCGACACCCCCGTTGACTACGAACAGTTGACAAAGCTGGGTTCCATTATGGGGTCTGGCGGCATGATTGTAATGGACCAAGACACGTGCATGGTCAATTTGGCCCGATACTTCATGGAGTTTCTTGTTGAGGAGTCTTGTGGCCAGTGTGTGCCGTGTCGGGAAGGCCTAAAACGGCTGCTCCAGATACTGACTGACATTTGTGAAGGGAGTGGCCGTGAGGAACACCTGGAGCTTTTAAAAGAACTTTCTGCAACGTTGAGAGATTTTTCGCTGTGCGGCCTGGGTAAAACAGCACCGAACCCCGTTATGTCCACGCTCAGGTATTTTCGGGAAGAATATGAAGCTCACATCCTGGATCGCCAGTGTCCGGCCTTGGTGTGCACGGGTCTTGTCCCGGCCCCGTGCCAGATGGCTTGCCCGGCGGGGATCGACATTCCGAGTTATGTGGCCCTCATTGGCCACGGCCGATACAAGGAAGCTTTGGAACTCATCCGCGAAGATAATCCCTTCCCATGGGTTTGCGGGCTGGTATGCGTGCACCCGTGCGAAAATGCATGCCGCAGGGGCGAGGTTGATACACCTATTTCTATCAGGGACTTGAAGGGCTTTGCGGCTGAGTCGGCAACGAAGACGGCAGACTACGAGAAAAAACCGGTGGCGCTTCCCTGGGAGGAAAAGGTTGCAGTCATCGGCTCAGGGCCGGCAGGGCTTACGGCGGCTTACTACCTGGCACGAGAAGGGTATCTGGTGACGATCTTTGAGGCCCAATCTGTGCCCGGCGGCATGTTGAGCCTGGGAATCCCCGAATATCGCCTGCCCAAGCGCATCGTTGAGAGGGAAATCGAATCGATCAAGGCCCTGGGTGTTGAGATCAAAACCAACACCACCATTGGGAAAGATGTCACACTGGATGACCTGCGGCACCAAGGCTTTGCGGCCTTTTTCCTCGGCATTGGAGCGCACAAGGGCTTCAGATTGAACATTGAAGGCGAATCCGATGTTGATGGCGTGATAGACTGCATTAGCTTTCTGAAAAAGGTGAGTCTGTCAGAGGAAGTCAACCTTGGGCAGAGGGTAGTGGTTGTGGGGGGTGGCCACTCTGCTATAGACGTGGCCCGGACTTGTGTACGCCTCGGGGTTCCAGAGGTAAATATCGTGTATCGCCGCTCAAAAGAGGAAATGCCGGCCGGTGAGGAAGAGATTCAGGTGACCCAGGAAGAAGGGGTGAAGATTCAATTTCTGACGATTCCCAAACGTGTTAAGGGACGCGACGGCAAGGTGACCCAATTGGAGTGTATGAAGGCCGAATTGGGAAAGCAGGATGAAAGCGGCAGGCGACGGCCCGTGCCGGTTAAAGGTACGGAATTTGACCTGGAGGCCGACACCATTATTTTAGCTATTGGTCAGAGTGTTGACCTGGGGCCGATCATAGAGGCCCAGGAAATCGGGGTCACCCCTCGAAGTACGTTGCGGGTTGGTCCAAAAACCCTTAGGACCGACATGCCTGACGTATTTGCAGGCGGGGATTGTGTGACAGGTCCTGCCAGTGTGATAGAGGCCATCGCGGCAGGCAAGAAGGCTGCCAGATCTATTCACCAGTACCTTCAAGGAGAATCCCTGGAAGAAAAAATCTATCATCCTGTGAAACGGATGAAGGTCGAAGAGATAGAAGTTACGGAAGAAGAGAAAGAGACTTTAAAGCGTCCTGACATGCCCATGTTGCCGGTAGAAAAACGAAAGACTACCTTTGAGAAAGCCACGATGGGACTCACCGAAGAGATGGCCCAGAACGAAGCCAAGCGATGCCTCCGTTGTGATCTTCACGGATAATCAACTGTCCGCCTTCCAGTATTACACCTCTCATATAGGGCGGTAGTCCCATCGCCTCCCGGCTTCCAGCCGGTTCAAAGAAATCCTATTGATATTTCATCCTATTCCCCCTTGGTGCCCCTGGAACTGCCGTTCTTTGTATAATCAAAGATAACTTGCTAATATCCTAGACCAAAAGAGGGTGGGTACCGGAACTTTGGATTGGATTGTAACAGGTTGACGCTAACCGGCGAGACGCTATGACTTGAATATGCGAAGCCCATTTCTCTGAAGGAGGTAGGCTTGTGACGTTTTGGGGATCAAGTTGATGGAGCACACATGAAGCGACGTGCCATGAACTGTGATAATTCAGGATCTGACCCATATTTTGTTACGTAGCAGAACTAACGGGAATACGACCTTTGCTTATGGAAGTGCAGAATTGAATGGGGTCTTCAATTTTCGATCCTTTTCCTCGCTTAATTACAGATCAAGGTTTGAACCCCACTTGCCACACAAAATCACATATGGGAAACCAAATCTTATGGAGTTATCAATTTTACAGTTGGGAAATATCTTTTATATCTGGAAACATCTCTTGTAATTAAATCTAAATTAAAGACGGCGGCTTGAGCGCCAATATAAAAATCAGGTAGCGGAGTTCTTTTTGTGCCCTTTCTTTTTTTGTATTTGAGGTAAGCTTTTCCGGCTAAGAACAATGCCTCTTTGGGGATTTCCAACATCTGAAAACCAGCTTTGGCTATTGCAGATTCGAGATCCTCTATGCGCTCAAAAGCAATGGAGATTTCAGAATAAACTATTGAGTTGATATACAAGGCCCCAAATTGGTCATACTCATCCAGTTTCGATTCAGACCAATCAGCCCATTTCGGATCATTCAGAAAAACATCCAGAACAATATTCGAATCAACGAGGACCCCCTTCATTGGTCTCCCCTTGTTAAGGCCATAATTTCATCAGTTGTCATCTTGACAGTGGCTATTCCCCTCAGTTTCCGAAACTTACGGGCTGCGGCATCTTTCCCCTTTCTCTTCACAAGATAGACACGGCCTTTTTCTTCCACGAAATCAACTTCAGCACTTGGAGTGATCCCTAATTTTTCACGAATGTTCAGAGGAATTGTGACTTGTCCCTTTGTGGTGACTCTCATTATCACACCTCCAGTAATACGTAATACTTGTAATACTATTACCTCGACAGGGCTTTGTCAATCATAATTGTGTGGCATCTGATCTCGTCGGTGTCAGGACTATGCTTTCGACAATTCCATCAAAAGCGAAAAGGGTAGTTTGTCAACTGTGTGGGCCTGGTACCTCTCTGTTTCTTGCACTGAAGTTACCCCTTGCAAAACTGGGGGCCCAATATAAGTAGGGGCAATCTAAGCCTTGACTATGTCGAACTATTCCCATATTCTTTCTTACAACCTACGGGAAAAGAGCATAAATTCGCTGAACTCATATGATTATAATGATTTCATTTGCTTGCGGGGGTAGTCATGACCAGCTACGATTTTAAGGTGGTTCTTGAGCCGGATGCTGAAAGCGGGGGCTACGTGGTGAAGTGCCCTTCTCTTCCCGGTTGCTATAGCCAGGGTGAAACCATTGATGAGGCCTTAGCCAATATCAAAGAGGCTATTGAACTTTGCCTGGAAGATATGAAGGCACATGATGAAATTATACCTGATCCTTCTAAGACCCTGGTAGGTAGCGTTCTGGTAGCCGCATGAGTCCCAAGCTACCTGCGGTATCAGCCCGGAAGGCAATTAAGGCACTGCAAAGAATTGGCTATGAAGTTGTCCGCCAAAAAGGGACCCATATCCGCCTGCGAAATTATCGCCGTCCCGAATGCAGACCTATCACTGTTCCTAACCAGACAGTACTGAAGCCGGGTCTACTACGAAGCATTTTGCATGATGCCAACCTCTCAATCGAAGAATTCTCCGACCTGTTGTAACAGAACCAGTTACAGTGAACGGAATCCGTTTGGATATTCTCGCAATAGAGATCACAGTCAGTTTTTGTGCGTAGCGAATGGCCGGCCATAGAAGTCAGGCTTGTTTCAGGGATGATTTCAGCTCAAAAAGGTCGTTCCAAGTCCATAATGCGCACAAGAATCAGGCGAAAGCTATGTAAGGGTCGTAATGGGGTCACCCATTTCACGACCTTTACTTTTTTTCCAGCGTCCCGCTTTTCACCCTAATTGTGTGGCATCTGATCTCGTCGGTATCAGAACTACGCTTTAGACAATTCCGTCAAAAGCGAAAAGGGCAGTTCTGTCAAATGTGTAGGTTTGACCCCTTGTCTTTGTAGAAAACATGGCGAATTTAGAAACAGATTCAGCAGATAATTTTGAGGAAAGACTAAATCTTCTCAAGGAAATGACATTAGGTATTCTTGATAGAACTACAACTGATTAATCTCCTAATTGTCCCCCGAGAAGCTTCGTTAGCCAAAGAATGGATGAACCCTGCATCTCACCAAGCATATCAACAATTTTACTGCAATCTTGGTTTTCTTCTTCCGGCGCCTCTGCGGTAAGCCATCTATGAGCAATCTCCTATGAGCTGTCCCATAGAAACCAGTCCGGACTTTAACAAAAGAAAGACGCTTCATAGGGGTCCCGTGACTGTGCGGCCAGCCAGGGCCAGCGATGCAGATTATATTCGAGGTCTGAGCAAGAAGGTCTTTGAGCAGTATGGGCCCTATGAAAGCCTCCTGGTGCAATGGTTTGAATTGGGCATTACCGTGACCCTTTTGGCTTTGATGGAAAAACACGCTGTGGGGTTCGCCATGATCCGCAGACTTGAGCATGTGTGGTCTCTCCCCCGCGTGTCTGAGCTTCTAGCTATCGCAGTAGAACCTGCAAAATGGAGGCTCGGTATTGGTGATCTTCTTATGGATGAGATCCTGAGGGAGGCTGAGGGGCTAGGGGTGGAGACGCTGGTTTTGCATACAGCAATAGATAACTTGCCGGCCCGGAGACTTTTCAGGAAACATGGATTTTCTGAGTTCGGGATGAAGAAAAAGTATTACCCCAAGGGTCAGGATGCCATCATCATGTATAAGGATATCTCCTGGAGAGATTGAGGGGCCACGTCTGAGAATCCAGGAACAGCACAGGTTAAATTTTTCGTAGTGTCAGTTGATCGTTGTCAGTAGTCAGTTGTAACTATATTTTCACTGACTTACGCCGCATGCGAGATTACTGAATATCCTTTTGCTATGTAGCTGAAATAACAAACATTACGGTTTTTGCAATGGACAACTGACAACAATCAACGGACACTACCAGGTTTTCACACAACACAAGATAGGCACGTTCGGAACGAACGTTATATAGTAAGAGAACTAGTAATTACATCCCCACACTCAATCTCCAGACTCCAAACTCTGCTCTAGATTCGCTCACATGACTGAAGAGAACGTCTTTGCAGAAATGATCAAGGATCTCGACAAGTTTGACCAGAAGGTTCTTTTCGTACTTCATGAACTGAAAGACAAGCAGGGGTCCTTGAATATCGTAACATCTCGGTTTGAGCTGTTTGGCATGCTCGGCATGGAATACAGTGGAGACAACGTGGATAAACTGGATGAGACTCTGGAGCGCCTTGTTCAGGCCCTTTTCTATCAGCAAGGCCCATCTGGTTTTGCCATCGCAACTCGGGCGATCGAAGACTGTGAGCAGGAAGATGAAAGCGAGCGACTAATGATAAACCTGGGAAAGTTATTCACTTGGTGATTTTGTGAGACTTTTGCGTCAGCCCCACACATTACCTTACTGATTTCTCGACATTTCAGCCCAATAGCTTTATATCGATCCCAAATTGGAGTTGTCTTGTCTTAATCCCTTTCTTGCTGGATAATTCATTGGGGATACGAACACGGCTAGGCGGTTGTTGAGCTCCATTTCTCTATCAGGAGGGGTGGAGCTTTTTTTGTTCTTTTCCTGTTGTAAGCTGTAAAACTAAGGGGCACTCCCAAGATCATGAAGTTTCAAAAGGCTTGAAAACTGGCAATAAAATACAATAGTTATAGAATTATTTACTTATTTATGGACGCTTCCTACACGGATACTTTTCAAGAAACATGGATTTTGTGAGTTCGGGATGAAGAAAAAGTATTACCCGAAGGGTCAGGATGCCATCATGATGTATAAGGATATCTCCTGGGGAGATTGAGGGGCCACGTCTGAGAATCCAGTAACAGCACAGGTTAAATTTTTTCATGGGCGGACGCCCCCCTTTCTCACAGAGGCGATAGGGGCGAATGTGCCAATTTCACGGAGGGCCCGGATTTCAGTAGTTTCAGTTGATCGTTGTCAGCAGTAAGTTATAGCTATATTTTCACTGACTTACGCCGCGTGCGAAGTTGCTGAATATCCTTTTGCTATGTAGCTGAAATAACGAGCATTACGGTTTTTGCAATGGACAACTGACAACAATCAACGGACACTACCCGGTTTTCACACAACACAAGCTAGGCACGTTCGGAACGAACGTTATATAGTAAGAGAACTAGTAATTACATCCCCGCAAGGGTAGTAAAAAGTGAAGATGAGGGAGAAGCCATTGCCCGCGAAAATGGCGTCCCCAGTTCCCCCACTCAATCTCCAGACTCCAAACTCTGCTCTAGATTCGCTCACATGACTGAAGAGAACGTCTTTGCAGAAATGATCAAGGATCTCGACAAG
>Ga0209427_10002729_pt1 | contig 20757 bp, 21 predicted proteins | sample DeeMarSWOR136_30_FD_187465 | JGI IMG/M metagenome (GOLD analysis project Ga0209427, IMG submission 187465) | Marine sediment microbial communities from White Oak River estuary, North Carolina - WOR-1-36_30 (SPAdes) (version 2) | ecosystem: Environmental > Aquatic > Marine > Intertidal zone >...
CCCCCATCCGAGTCTCCCCGAGGGCGGCGAGGGCTATCCGGAGCTGGAGCTGGGCGAGGGTCTGCTCGTACCCGATGACGTTGATCACTCGGTCGACGAGGCCAAACTTCCAGATGCTGTAGGCCATGTCCCTGAGGGTGTAGAGGGTGGTTCCGTCGCTGCGCACCAGGACGAGGCGGGGTATCTCGTGGTCAGGGTTGAGCCCCCAGCGCCTCTTCAGGTCCAGGTCCACTGCGACGCGGTCGCAATCGAGTATGAGGGCCCCCTCGTCCTCGAAGACGTAGGGGGTCTTCCTCAGGTTCTCCAGCACCTGCTCGGCGGCCTTCCTCCAGACGAGGTCGCTCTCGAAGTCGAAGGAGTCGAAGCCTATTCCTATCTCGCCGAGGCTCGTCTCGAAGCCCCTCAGGCAGTGGCCGACGAGCTTTCGGACGTCCTCCACGGTATCCGACTCGTTGTTCTCGTAGGCCGTGTTGAGCTTGACTATCTCCGCCATCGGGTCCTCTATCTGCGGGAGCCTCTCGGCGAGGGCGTCGAAGACCGGGGCGTTCCTCTCCCTCAGCTCCCCCGCGGCTATCTCGTACTTCTCCAGTTCCTCCTGGAGCTCGACGACCTCGTTCACCCTCCCCCTGGCCTCGGCCTCCCTGAGCTCTCCAGTCAGCCTCGTCGTCTCGTTGATGACGTTGACGCTGGCGTAGATGGTGCCTACCCAGAGCTCAGCCCTGCCCTCGGGCTCGGGCTTCCCCAGGAGCTTCCAGCCGTAGGTGGCCATGGCGACCTGGCGGCCCATGTCGTTGACGAGGAAGTGGATCGCAACATTGTGGCCCCTCATCTTCAGCATCTCGGCGAGGCAGGAGCCCAGTATCGAGTTCCTGGCGTTGCCTATGTGGATGGGGCCGTTGGGGTTGGAGCTCGTGTGCTCCACCATCACCCTCTCGGGCTCCGGCGTCTTGAGGAAGCCGTACTCCTCGTCGGCGGTCGCCTCCTCAAGCACAAGCCTCGCGAAGGCACCTGTCTCTACCCTGAAGTTGATGTAGCCGTTCAGGGCTTCCGCCGACTCTATGAGGCTCGATGAGCTTGAGTCGATTGCCCCTGCTATCGCCTTGGCTATGTCCGCCGGCTTTTGCCTCACCTGCCTAGCTAGCTGGAAGCACATGGGCGATGATAGCTCCCCCATCTCCGGGTTGGGGGGCTGGGAGAACTTGGACTTGGGCAGCTCCACCCCGGGGAAGGCCTTTCCCGCGGCCTCCTCGAGGAGTCGCTGGCACTCTTCTCTTAGCTCTGCTAGGGGGTTGGACAACAATTCAGGTCACCAGAGTTCGGCTCGTACACTAAGCGGAGCGGGCATCAGACTAAAGAGAGTTACGCTCTACGGGTGATAAAGAATGGGAGCGGTGCACCGTCCTAGAGGCCATGTCTCCTCAGGAAGGCGTGGACCCTCCCGTTCCAGAGAGCCGGGTTCTCCCTGGGGCAGGCGTGGTGGCAGCCCTGGTTGATGATGAACTCGCTGTTGGGGATGGCCCTGTGCCACTCGTAGGCTCCGGTGATGGCGCTCTGGGACTCGAGACCGCCGATCATCACCAGGACGGGCACCCTCTCCCCCAGCCTCCTCAGCTCCTCGGCCCTGGGCCTCAGGTCCCAGCCCTGGAGGCTCCTCAGCATCCTCACCGTGTTGCTCCTGCTCTGTTCGGGCGTCCTCCAAGAGCCCGCCTCCCTCATCGTCTCCAGGAAGTAAGAGCCCAGCCTAGACCTGGCGAGCTCCGGGTCCGTGGTGGGTGGCCCCGTCTCCTGCCACTCGAAGGACCTGGGCTGGTGCTCCAAGCTCGCCCTGCCCGCTATCATGTCGTCGACCCAGTCGTTGGTGAATTTATCCCAGTGGTAGACTTGGCCGTTGAGGACTAGGGCGAGGACCCTGTCGGGATAGTCTAGGCCGAAGAGGCAGGAGATGGCTCCCCCGAGGGAGGAGCCGCCGACGATGGCCCTCTCGATGCCAAGGTGGTCCATCAGGCCCCTAAGGTCTTCGACGTAGTCCTTCACGGTCCAGTCGCCTGGAGGATCGTCGGAGAAGCCGGTCCCCCTCCTGTCGTGGATCACAACCCTGTAATGCTCCGAGAAGTACTGGACCTGCCACATCCAGCTCTTCCTCCCATGGCCAGTGAAGAAGAGGGGCGTCCTGTCGTCCAGGCCGCTCTCTTCGTAGTAGATCCCTATCCCATTGACTACGACCTTGGGCATGATAGACCTCCACTTGTGAAAGCGAGTACGATAACATGAGGTCTTCTATGTAATTAGCTGATCTCCTAACTAGAGTGGCAATGAGCGCCTGAGTAGGGTTGGGAACAGATCTCGGTAAAAAAGGGGAGAATCTTGCCTAGATATCGTCGGCCTCAATGAAACCCGTGAAGTAGAAGCCCTCACCCCACAGGGTCCATCGATCCGATCTCATGTACGCCCTGTAGGTAAATTCAAGGCCTCCCAGGGGCCCGTCCAGGAAGGTGCCCTTGGCGGTCAGAACGTGGTTTCTGTACTCTGCACGATCCACGATGCACATGGTGTACCAAAGCTCGGGAAGCCCCTCGACCCCCACCTCCCAGACGCCCCTGGGATCAGAGGGGGAGCCCGCCTCGTCGTAGTGGGCCCAGACCACCCCGGACCAGATTACTTCACCAACCCAGTAGTACCCGAAGCCGGGGCCGTGGACGCTGAACTTGGCGGCTTTATCCGGTTCGGGGGGAATGACCTCGACCTCCCTCGTCTCCCCCCAGGCCTCAAAACTCCAGGGGTCCCCCGGCAGGGTAGCGTACACGTAGACATAGTAGCTTGAGGCTGGGTCGTCCAGAGACCCCGGGGGAACATGAAACGCCTCCCTGACTACACTCACGCCGGGCTTCAGGGCGACCACCTCCGAGCTGAAGGTCCAGTGGCCCCAAGGATACTCACCCTTCAGCTCGATGTGGAGGTCGACCTCAGTCCTAGCTCCAACTTTCACGGTGACGGAGCTGTTCTCCCCCGTTGCCACCGTTTCGTCGCACTTTAGAATTTCGATGGAGGTGAGGTAGTCCTCGTAGCTTTCTCCGAGGTCTTCGGATGCAAGAGCGTTAGTAGCTGAAGCGGTAAGTATCAAAACGACTGTGACTAGGGCAATTTTAGTCTTCATGGTTGGTAATTGCTCCCCCGTTGTATTAAATCTTAGAGCAGATTGCATCGCAGGACAGACCCGCGGCTAGGAGCGGCTGGAAAGTCTCAAAGCTCGCCGAGGCCGTCCCGGGCCGATCCCCTCCAGAGAAGTATGATGAAGAGGCACGTCGGTATTAGCAGCGCTATGGACATCGGGAAGATCACAGAGGTGTCGTAGGCCTCAATAAACAATGACGCCGCGGTCGTGGAGACTGAGCCGAAGAGGTTGACGACGACGAAGTTGAGGCTGAATCCGAGGCTTCTGCTCCTGGGGTCGCTGTTGTCCGCGATCATGCTGTTCATCAATGGCATGAAGGCGGCTTGGAGGCACCTGTAGAGGCCGTAGACGGCGACGACCAACCAGAGTGCCGTCAGGCCGGGGAAGACGAACAGGATTGCGCCGGATGCGGCGAGGACGGCGATGGCCATCTTGTAGTTGCCGAAGCGCACCCCCGCCAGGCCTCCCAAGAAAGAGCCGATCAGTCCAGCGAGGGGGCCGATGCCGGTTATCATGCTCGTAAGGCTGTAGGTCATCCCCATCCCCACGGTGAAGTAGGCTGGGACGAAAGTGACGAGTATGTTGAAGGTCATCTCCACGAAGATGGACATCAGGATCACCAGCAGGTAGCCCCTCGTGAGGAGTGAGCGGAGGCCCCCAGCGAGTCCCAGGCTCCCGGCGGAGTCCGCGGCCCTCATCCTGAGGTTCCCTCGGGTGTACAGGTAAGAAAGCACCGCCATTGACGCCGTCAGGACCGCCCAGACGTAGAAGCTGTCCCTCCAGCCCGAGGCGGCCATCATGTATCCGAGGAGGAGGGGCCCAGCCGAGAAGCCGAGGTTGGAGCCCACGTTATGGATCCCCATGGCGAGGCTCATCCTCTTGGGATCGTACTCGCTCGCCATCCTGAGGCTCGGCGGGTGGTAGAGGGTCGACCCAACCGAGAGGAGGGTGAAGCCCAGCAGCAGGAGGGGGAAGCTCTTCGAGAGAGGGACGAGGATGGCGCCAGCCGCCGTGACGACGAGGCTCCCCGTCAGGACCGTGGAGGGATACCTGTCAGAGATGGCGCCGGCGGGTATGTAGATGAAGACGTTCAGCAGCCTGGGGATGGAGACTAGGAGGCTCACTTGGACGAGGCTCACCCCCAGCTCATCCTGGAGGGGCAGCAGCAGCACGGGCAGGAGCATCGTGTAGACGTGGATGATGAAGTGGGTCGAGGCTAGGTAAGCCAGGTATACGTTGTTAGAAGAACCCCTTGTATCCACCACGCCACGCTCGCCAGCCCATCGGAAATGGAGCACATCTCGTAACGCCCACTATTAAATGTGATTTCCTGAGGGCGTGTGGTACAGCTATAAGCGGGTTGGTGCAACGTATCTGGGATGAGCATGCTTCCCAGACCCACCTACAGGGACGTCCTTAGGGCGAGGAGGAGGATATCCCCCCACGTCGTGAGGACCCAGCTCCGCTACTACCCGAACCTCTCCAGGATGCTGGGCTTTGAGGTCCACGTCAAGCACGAGAACCACCAGATAACCGGGGCCTTCAAGGTGCGTGGGGGAATAAACCTCGTCTCCCAGCTCTCACCGGAAGAGAGAGAGAAGGGAGTCGTGACCGCCTCCACGGGGAACCACGGCCAGTCCATTGCCTACGCCTCCAGGCTCTTCGGCGTCAGGGCCGTGATCTGCGTCCCAGACGGGGCGAACCCCGACAAGGTGGAGGCGATCAGGGGCTACGGGGCCGAGATCGTTGAGGAGGGCCGGGGCTTCAACGAGGCCCGGCTGAACGCCGAGAGGCTGGCGAGGGAGGAAGGCTTCCGCTACGTCCACAGCGGGGACGAGCCCCACCTAATCGCAGGAGTCGGCACCATAGGCCTGGAGATCATAGAGGACCTCCCCGAGGTCGACGCTGTCATCATACCCGTTGGAGGGGGCTCTGGGGCGGCGGGCATAGGCACAGTCGTAAAGGCGGTCTCCCCTAAGACCCAGGTCATCGGCGTCCAGGCCGAGAGGGCCCAGAGCGTCTACCTCAGCTGGAGGAAGGGGGAGATAGTGCCCACGGACTCGGCGGACACGATGGCCGACGGCCTCGCAAATAGCCGGGCCTTCCAGCTGCCGCTTGACATCATGAGGGACGTGGTAGACGACTTCGTCATAGTCACCGAGGAGGAGATGATGGACGCGATAAGGCTCTACGTCGAGAAAGCCCACACGATAGCCGAGGGCGCAGGCGCCGCCCCCCTGGCCGCCGCCATCAAGATCAGGGACAGATTGAAGGGGAAGAGGGTCGTGCTCGAGCTGAGCGGGGGCAACATCACCGCCCAGATGCTCCGGGACATACTCTGCAAACGGCGTTGACCTTTTCAAACCTTCCCACTATCAAAGCCTCCTAGATAGGGTTCTTGACTAACAACGTGCCGTCACAGTTTTCATTACGATGAAGTCAGGGTCCACGACCATGAGAAGAAACCCGTCTAGCCGGTCTCAGGCGGTACCTGTTTTAAACACTTGAGGCAAACACGTAAGGAGTGACATGAGAAAGCTCACAGAATACAAGATCATGCCCATATTCCCCATGGCTCCCGTTTCCGACCCCCAGGTCTCCCCCGACGGGAGTAGGGTGCTCTTCACCTACGCGACGGTGGACATGGAGGAGGACAGGTACGACAGCCACATCTGGATTCACGATGTCAAGACGAGGAAGACGAGGCAGTTCACCCATGGCAGGGGGAGCGAGTCCAATCCCCGCTGGAGCCCCGACGGGAGCAGGATCCTATTCACCTCCAACCGCCCCAGCCCGGACGACCCCAAGGAGGAGAAGAAGAAGAGAGCCCAGATCTTCGTGATCCCCGCGGACGGCGGCGAGGCGAGGCAGATCACCCAGGTCGAGGGCGGCGTCCAGCGCCCCGCCTGGTCACCCGACGGCAGGAGTATCCTCTTCTCCTCCAGGGTGCAGAAGGGGGAGGAGGTCGAGGGCTCGGACGTCAAGATCATCACGCGCATAAGGTACAAGCTCGACGGCCAGGGCTTCTTCCAGGGCAAGCGGACCCACTTGTTCACTGTCCCGGCCAAGGGAGGCAAGGCGAGGCAGATAACCGATGGCGAGTTCGACGTCGACGCGGCCACCTGGTCACCGGACTGCAAGAGGGTCGCCTTCGTCACCAACATGGACGAGGACGCCGACTTGGTCCAGTACAGGAACATCTTCCTAGTGCCGGCGAGGGGAGGGGAGCCAGAGCTCCTGTGGAAGGGGGAGGGGCCGATAGGCGCGATTTCCTGGTCCCCCGACGGGGGGCACCTTGCGTTCACCGGCAGGGTGATCGAGGACCCCGACCTCATCTTCTACAGGAACACGGACCTTTTCGCCCTTCCCCTCGACGGCGGTGAGCCCCGCCTCCTGACGGGCGGCTTCGACAGGACCCTGCGGATGGCCCGCGATCTGTTCTGGAGCCCCGACTCCAGGTACGTGTACTTCACCTTCCCCGACCGGGGGACGGTGCAGATAGGGAGAGCAGACCTGGACGGCGGCGTGGAGAGTGTGACCGAGGGAAAACTGAGCAGGGGCTCCTTCACCATGGACGCCTCCGGTGGGTTGATCGCCTTCAACGCCGCCTCCCCAACTACCCCCCACGAGCTCTGGATACAGGACGGGGGCGGAGCCCGGAGGGCCACCGAGATGAACAAGAGGCTACTCCGCAGGCTCAAGATAAGCGAGCCCGAGGAGTTCTGGTTCACCGCCAGCGACGGCGTCAGGGTCCAGGGCTGGATCATCAGGCCCCAAGACTTCGTCGAGGGGGAGAAATACCCCGCGGTGCTCCAGGTCCACGGCGGCCCCCACAGCGCCTACGGCTTCACCCTCGACCCCGCCGTCCACGAGTTCCAGGTGCTGGCCAGCCACGGCTACGCCGTCTTCTACACAAACCCCAGGGCCAGCGTCGGCTTCGGAGAGGAGTTCGCCCGGGCCGTCTCGGGCCACTGGGGGGAGAGGGACTACCTCGACGTCATGGAGGCCGTGGACCACGTGGTCGGTGCCTACCTCTTCGTGGACGGCTCCCGGCTGGGTATCGCCGGGGGCTCCTACGGCGGCTTCATGACCAATTGGGTGGTGGGCCACACGGACAGGTTCAGGGCGGCGGTGACGATGAGGAGCATCAGCAACTGGTATAGCCAGTGGGGGACGAGCGACATCAGCTTCAGGGGGCACGAGGTCACCTGGGGGAAGAACCCCTGGGACAACGTGGAGGAGGTGCTCGCCAAGAGCCCCATCACCTACGTGAAGGACGTGGTGACTCCCCTGCTCATCATCCACAGCGAGAACGACTACAGGTGCCCCATGGGGCAGGACGAGCTGCTCTTCACCGCCCTGAAGAAGCTGGGAAAAACGACAGAGTTCATCCGGTTCCCCGACGAACCCCACGGCCTCTCACGAACGGGCAAGCCGAGGCACCGCGTCCAGCGGCTCCAGCACATCGTACGCTGGTTCGATAGATACCTCAAATGACGAACTCCGACTCTTCCCCTTTTTGTGTCAAGTCACTTAGGAGCTACATACCCCAAAGAGATTCGAGCAGGATTTCTTCGACGACATCCTCAAAGAGATAGAGCGACATTCTCAGTCTAGCGCTCAAAAAACTAGTCGGGCTTGACAGGTATTGCTCAGAAGAAGCGTTCCAGTGTTCTAGAGTTCGAGATAGCAGTTAGTTGGTACCAATATTCGTAGACAATGAACAGCGGTATGAACGTGAAGAGAATCGCTGCTGTCAGTTTGTTGTTATTGGTTATAACCGCCGAATCTATTCTAAACTCGAAGGCGTCTGCCGTGCTCCTTGGCTCAGCTGCGATTGAGTCGATGGAGATTAGGACCCTGACGGAGTTGTCACCTGACTTCAGGGTTCTGAGTGGTATGGGTATTGGGTCGTATCGTTCTCCACCGCCCCCGCTGATTGGGTCGAAGGAGTGACGTATCTCGTCAACATAGACTTCGTTGGAATAGATCCTGTATGTGACTACGGTGTGCCTCCCCTCCCCCACATCGAATTGATAGAGGTTCGAGACCTTCACGTTGTAGGTTGTTACGAGCTTGGAGAAGGGATTGGAGTCATAGGATATCCGTAGCTCCTTCTCGGTGCGCCATTCCATGTCATCAGTGTTCATCTGAATGCCCAAGCCAGTGTCTGCGTCAAATTTCGGTGCGATGAGAACTGAGAGAATGAAAAGGGCTATTCCGGCTCCGAGGATGGCATACGATCCATGCTTCAGACCTAGTTTTCGCATTGATCCGATCTAATGAGAATTCGTTGAAAGTCCGGAATATAAAGTTATTATCGTGGACTAACTGTTAATCATTTTTTTCGAGCTCAGTATACTGCAAGGCAGCTTGATATCCCATCAACCATTGATCAGAAGGAAGTGATAGGCAGATAAGCATCTACTAAAGAGATGAACCTGGTACCCATCAGGATATTGCGTATCTCACGATCACAAGACAGCGGACATCAACAGCCCATAACCTTGATAAAAAAGGCGACTATCCGCCCATCCGGTATCAATCACTGAAGAACTCGTAAAGGATGGCCGCGACGACGCCCCAGAAGAGCACTGAGACTCCTAGAACCATGAAGTCTCGGAGGACGGTCATCCTAGCCCTGTCACCGTAGAAATTTGTTATCCCCCAGTAGAAGACAAGAGGGATCGACAGCTCAAAAACTATGACTGCCAGGTAGAAGAGCCGCCTTCTAGAGAGTCCCCTCACCAACTGACGCAACAGAGGCGCTAGACCAGAGAGGAAGACCATCTCCCCAACATCTCAAGACGGAGGAGAGATTTTATTCACAATTATAGACGGGAGGGGTAGGTGAATGTGTACTCAAAGGGATGAATGGCATCTAGATCTCATATCTCGTCCCAAGGGCAGGAACGATGGTACCCTCGTGGCAGCCCCTGAAAAGCTCCGGGTGCTCCGTGTGCACTGGGAACAGCGTCCGAGGGCTCACCCTCCTCACCGCCTCCTCCAGCTCGGCCCTACTCATGTGGCCCGAGGCGTGGAGCTGATGGTAGCATAGCCCGAAGTGACCCAGCCAGTTGTGCATCACCCTCTCCTCCAGGTCCTCCTCGTCGAAGGCCTCGCTCATGCTGTAGACGAAGGGCGTCCCCGGCTCCGGCCTGATGTCCACGAGCTCGGCGAAGCTGTAGAAGTCGAGGTGGACGAGGAAGTCCCTGGGGCGGGCCCTCAGGTCCTCCGGCGTCACGAGCCTGTCGAGGAACTCCCTCTCCCAGACGTAGTAGTCTTTCTCCTCGTACCTCCCGCTCCTCTTGCGCTTGAAATAGACTCCTATTCGGTCATCCCTCAGCGGGTCAGGCAGGTCCAGGTGCTCGTCCTCCACCAGCCTCCCTAGCAGGTGGGCCGTCCTGGGCGAGACCACAAGACTCCTCCCGCACTCCACGGAGGCGGTGTAGAAGGTACGAAGCCTGTCCATATCCCTGGGGCCGTGGGTGTAGAGCACCATCCTCCCTTCGGCGTCGGCCTCTCCGCAGACCCTCCTTACGCCGTCCAGAACCTCGGTCTCGGACAGGTTCCGTCGGCTCTCCTCAGGGGCCATGCGAGTCCCCTCAACGATCATCGCCACCGGCTCGGCCTGGGCGGCGGCCTCGAGGAACTCCTCGGTCATCTCCCCCCGGGGGCCGTGGGACCTCATGTCCCCCGTGTACACAACCGCGCCCTCCGAGGTATGAATGATGAAGCCGTAGGCGGCGGGTATGGAGTGGTCAACGTGGATGGGCTCCACCTCCAGTTCGCCAACTTCGACGTTGTCTCCTGTCCTGAAGCACCTGTAGTCGTGCTCCCCGTAGTCGCAGTAGCCGCTGGTCTTCTCCATCGCCTCCATGAAGAGCTTCGTCCCATCTCCCTGGTAGACGGGTATCTCCGGGTCTATGAAGCCGATGTGGCTCACGTGATCGGAGTGAGCGTGGCTGAGGAAGACGCCGTCGAAGAGGGGGCCATCGTACTCCAGTCCTGTGCCCTCAAGCAGGCCTTCCGAGTAGAGCCCTGGTATCCTGGGCAGCAGGTCGAATTCGAAGAGATCCCTCAGTACACTCTGCCTCCGGGGCTGAAGCCAGCCCGCGAAGAAGTCCTCTCCCATGGTGAAGGACTGGCCGAAGTCGAGCCAGACCCTGGCTCCCCCATCCTCTAGGAGGATCTTGTTCCCGCCTATCTCCCCTACCCCGCCGTAGAAGCTGAGAGACACCATCCCATATACTCGCCCCCTGGGCATATAATATCCTGCGACGATGTAGAGAAGAATATAACCCGGAGTCCCCCGATATAAGAGTGCGAAATGGCTCGAACAAGAGTCGTATCCGTCATCGGATACAAGAACTCGGGGAAGACCAGGGTCGTCGAGTCCCTCGTCAGGGAGCTGACAGGCCGGGGGTTCAGCGTCGGCACCGTGAAGCACACAGCCGACGACGTGAGGCTGGACACCCCGGGGAAGGACACCTGGCGTCACAGGGAGGCCGGCTCAAAAGCCACCGCGATAATACACGACAGGAGCGCCGCCGTCTTCTACGACAGATATCTCACGGTGAGGGAGGCCGTGGAGAGGCTAGGTGGCCTCGATATCGTCGTCATAGAGGGGCTGAAGACGTTGGAAATCACGCCGAAGATAGTCGTCCCTAGGAGCGCGAGCGACATGGAATCCCTCTCCGACGGCTTGGAGGTGGCCATCGCGAGGATGCCCGGCGTCGAGATCGATGGAAGCGGCGTCCCCGTGATACCGATCGACGGCCCGGGCCTACTGGCGGACGTCGTCGAGGCCAGGGCTTTCCCCCTGCTCCCCGGGCTTGACTGCGGGGGCTGCGGCCACGGCGACTGTGGGGGCATGGCCCGAGCCATCCTGGCAGGGGAGGCGGACGCCATCGGGTGCGTGGCTATGGGATCGGGCTTCAGCCTCAGGGTGGACGGGGATGAGGTGGCCCTCGGCCCCTTCGTTCAGACGGCCTTCAGCAACGTCGTCCTCGGCTTCGTGAGGAGCCTTAAGGGCGTGGGGGGGCCGTCTAGAGTGGAGCTCAGCTTCGAGGTGGCGGAGGATGGCTGAGGGCCTGCGCATCTGCGTCGACAGCAACGAGGCCTCGGCCAGGAGGGACATACTCAACTACCTGAGGCTCTCGGGCTTCGAGGTGGACGTGAGGAGGCTGGACGTCTGCGACTACGTGGTCTCCGACAGGTGCGGCGTGGAGAGGAAGGGGGCCTCTGACTTCCTTGGGAGCGTGAGGGACGGGCGCCTCTTCGAGCAGGCCCGGGGAATGGCCGAGGCCTACGAGAGGCCTGTTGTGGTGCTGGAGGGGAGTCTCTCCAGGGCTCTGAGGAGGAGCAGGATGAGGGAGTCCTCTGTCTACGGGGCCCTGAGCAGCCTCGTGCTCGACTACGGGGTCTCCGTCCTGCCGACTGAGGGGCCTGACTCCACTTCGGTCCTCCTCCACAGGCTGGCGTACAGGGAGCAGGCGAAGGAGGAGAGGCCCGTCCAGCTGAGGAGCCTGGACAGGTCGATGCCCCTCGACCGGCAGCAGGTCTTCCTCCTCTCGGGCCTGCCCCAGATAGGGACTACTCTGGCGGAGGAGCTCCTGCGGAAATTCGACAACCCCCTCAGAGTGATGGAGGAACTTGGCTCGGCGGAGGTTGTCGTCTCCAGGAGCGGAAAGACGAAGCGCTTGGGTGGGCCCCTCTCGGAGGTGAAGGGGGTGGGCCCTGTCATCGTAGAGGGAGCCCAGAAGCTGCTGCGGGAGTCCTACGGGGGCCTGTGCGCACTGAGTGAGGCCGGTTCTCAGGATCTGACGAGGTAGGAGTCGAGCTCCCACCGCCTCTCGGCCTCGGGCCCCTTGGCCCTGGCCTCCTGGTGGCGCTTTATCTCCCGAAGCTTGACGTCTTTGTAGATCTCGATCATCTCTTTACCGAGGACGTGTTTGATGAATTCGCTTCCCTCCAGGTGCTCCAGGGATTCCTCCAGGGAGGATGGCAGCTGTGTTATCCCGAGCTCCCTGCGTCGGCTGGGTGTCATCCTCTCGATGTTCTCCGTGGTGGGGTGGTTGGGCTCCGTCCTGCGCCTGACGCCGTCTAGGCCCGCGGCGAGGAGGAGGGCCGAGGCGAGGTAGATGTTGGAGGCCCCGTCTGTGGCCCTATACTCGACCCTTGCGCTCCTCTCGTATCCAGGTATCCTTATGAGGGCGGTGCGGTTCCCGACCCCCCAGGACTTGTAGACGGGGGCCTCGTGGCCGGGGACGAGCCGCTTGTAGGAGTTGGTGGTGGGGTTGAGGAGGGCGGACATGGCGTCGACGTGTTCAAAGATCCCACCGACGAAGTGCCTCAGGAGCTCGCTCACGCCCTCATCTGGGTCGGCGAAGGCGTTTGTACCGTCGCGCGTCAGGAACTGGTGGATGTGGAGCCCGCTGCCGGCCTCGTCGGGCAGGGGCTTGGGCATGAAGGTGCAGACGGCGTCAGCCAGGGAGGCCTCGGTCTTCGCCGCGAGCTTGGCCGTCTGGACGTTGTCGGCCTGGCGGAGGGCCTCCTCGGGGGTGAGCTCAACCTCGTGCTGGCCCGGGCCGTTCTCGTGGTGGATTGTCTTGAGGCCGACGTTGAGGGCGAGCATGGAGTCTGTGATGCTGCGCCTGAGGGGGGCGAGCCCGTCGAGGGGGCCGGTCTCCATGTAGCCTCCTGCGTCGAGGGGTCTGCAGTCCTTGTCGACGAGGTAGAACTCGAGCTCGGGGCGGGTCCTATACTGGAGGTCCATCTCCTCGGCCTCGGCTATGGCTCGTCTGAGGGTCGCCCTGGGGCAGGAGGGGTGGGGGCGGTTGCTGTTGTCCGTGATGTCGCAGAGGAACCTGGCGACGCGGGGCTCCCAGGGAAGGATTGCTAGGCTGCCTGGTACGGGGGTAACCCTCATGTCGCTCTGCTCGATGGGGAGGAATCCGAGGGAGGAGCCGTCTACGCCCGTTCCCTCGCTCATCTCTTCCCAGATCTCTACGGGGAACTCGACGGCCCTGAGGTCGCCTAGTATCGTGGTGAACTGGAACTGGACGTAGTCGACGGTCTCCTCCAGGAGGGCTGAGATCTCCTTCACTATTGTGGCACCTCTCTTTTAATTGGGGTGAAATCTATCTCCTGTTGTCCATTTAACCTTTTAGACTCGCCTGAAATTACAATATTTACTGCTGCGGCGTCCTGTTGGGGGTTCTCTGTGGTGGTGAGAAATGCTTTAATGCTGTTGGCTGCGTCTTTTTTTTGTGCTGGGCCCGTAGCAGAGTGGATAATGCGCCGGCCTCCGGAGCCGGCGACCGTGGGTTCGAGTCCCACCGGGCCCGCTTTTTCAGTTTATGAGCGAGGCCACTTGGGGCGGTTTCCGGGGGTTGCGATTCGATGGTGGCTGGGAATAGGGATTCTCCTGTGGTATTTACTGTGGCAGTTATGTTGGTTTTTTCGCGATGGTACTCTGGGTGCTCCCGATCTTTCTAGGGGCTATTCTCGCTTCCTTCTCCTGCCTCGGAGACATGAATCCGTCAACCCTCCTTTTGACGGCGACGAAGGGGATCTACTAAAAAAAGGGTAATATCTTTCAATGGCTCTTCTTGAAGCAGGTTTATAAGAAGCTCACACTGAACGTTATTTAGACAGACTGAGGGAAATACTCATGGGGATTCTGTAGGTATTTTCGCTGGCTCTGTCTGAGGCATTTTGGAGGTTTGGTCAATGAAGCGCATGAAGATAACGGTGGTGAAGGGCTTCACCGCCGAGGATGTGTTCGGCGGCGAGGTGCCCGACCACTTCACCGAGACGTTCAGGAGCCCGTGCGCGACGCACCCCGAGGGGCAGGAGTTCGTCATGGAGAACCTGAATTGCCCCGAGGGGTTCTGCAACTGGGCCTACGCCGACATCCAGAAGGACCTGGCGCGTCTGTGGATCGGCAGCCCGACCGGGAAGGAGCGGAACCCCCAACTACTACAGCTGCACGGACGGCACAGCGACGGTCATCTTCAAGCTTGAGAGGGTTGAGTAGGTGCCCGAAATGACTAAGCTCAAAGTCACGGTCGTGAGGTGCTTCACAAACGAGGAGATCTTCGGAGACGAGGTCCCAGACCATCTCGATAGCAACATCTCCCCGTGCCATCAGCACCACCCCGGCCAGGTATTCATGATGGAGAGCATGGACTGCCCGGAGGGCTTCTGCAGCTGGGCCTACGACGACATCTACCGGGACCTAGCGCACCTCTGGATGGGCGGGGATTTCCCCTTCATAGGCAGACCGGGGACCATGTTCTCGTCCTGCACGGACGGGAAGAGGACCGTGGTCTTCAAGCTGGAGCGGGTAGAGGAGTGAGCCATGATTCGAATATGCGCAAAATTCAGGATGGGAGAGAATCCCCCATGATCGCATACTGCGGGCTGGACTGCGCAGGATGCGAAGCGTTCATTGCCACCCGTAATGAGGACTACGAGGCCCTCATGGGGCTGGCCGAGAAATGGGGGGAAAACCACGGCACCTACTACAGGCCCCAGGACATAGAGTGCGGGGGCTGCCAGAGCGACAGACTGAACGAGTACTGCAACGGATGCGGGGTCAGAGAATGCGGATTGAGCCACGGCTTCGAGATATGCGCCGATTGCCGGGATTATCCGTGCGACAAGCTCCATAAAGAGTGGAAGTCGTGGCACATGGCAGACTGGACAAAAGCCAAGGCGACCCTCGACGAAAGGATCTCGGAGAGTGATTAGTCTTGCCCAATCCCGATGAGACAAACGACGAGCGCGAGATCACCAAGATAATCCACGATTCCTTCGGATGGGCGATGACCAAAGATCGAGCGCTCTTCGAAAGCATATTTGCGAAAGACGATGACTTCTTCACATTCTATCCAGACTCCAAGAGCACCGTCGTGGGATGGAGCCAGTTCGAAACATATCTGGACAGGTGGATGAACCCACGGAACAAGGCCAAGGGATTTGACATCAGAGACCTGAGAATTGTGATCTCGAAGACGGGAGATGTAGCCTGGTTCTCAGCTATAGTGGACGATGAAGGCGAGTTTGATGGGGTGCCCTGGGGCGCCAAAGACATACGATGGACGGGAGTTCTGGAGAGACGCGGCGGGAGCTGGAAGATATGTCAGCAGCACATGTCAGAGGCGAACGATAGGAGCTCAAAATGACGGCGGTGAATACGTAAGCGCTCGTCGGAGGGCACCTTCCAACTGGGTGCTGTCTTCACATGACATATCCGTTTTTGGATCTTTGTTGGCTCCCCGGTATTTTCTTGGGGGCGTTTTTCTCCTTCTTTTTTAGTAGGGATCGTAGATTCACTTGGCCGGGTTATTTTTTCGTTTCTTTCTGATTTTTTTTGGATCGGGCGTTGGTGTGGGATCGAAGTGCTAGGCCGCATTTCTGGTTCTAGCGGCGAAGGAGGGGAGTGCAAGACACAGAGGATGTTGTTGAACGCGGGGAGCGTCTTTGGGATCAAGACGAATTACGGAATGCCCATATTAGGCTTGAGGAGGCCTTATTAGATTTATCTGAAGAATGGTAGAAACGGTGAATTGAGACGCCCGAAGCTGTATGGATAGCGGTCCTCTTCTGCTGCGTGTTCCTGCCACTCATCGTTCATCTGCGACGTAAAAAGCAATGAAATCAGCGCTGCAACCAACTTTTTTCCTTGTGGCCGCCCAGATGTCGATCTTACCGGAGTTCAAGGTACAGAAAGATTCGCTAGCCAGCGACTCACGCAAAAAAGAACTTTAAAGACCCCCGGCTTCGTGCAGCATGACTTGCTAGTTCAAAACCTCATCGTTGTTTGGTGTAGAAGGTTGCCGTGGGCAGCTCGCTCAGTCCTCAAGACGAGGCGTTTCTCAGCAGTCTCTCCACGCCCGACACCGCCACCCTGTAGCTCAGGACCGAGACCGCTGAGGCAAACACCAGGGACACCACGGTCGCCGCTGGCAGGCTCAGGAGGTTCATTGCATCACTGAGGTAGACCGGGGCCACGGTCAACAAAGCGGCCGGAATCAAGGCAATAAAGCTCAGGATCCCTCCCTCGAAGGTGAAGAAACGGGCCCTGGGCGTCTCCCGGAAGTCGGGGAAGCGCGAGCCCACCGCCAGCCCCAGGAGGGAGGCCTCCACCAGCAGTGAGAGCCCCACCACCCCGATCGAGAAAGCTGTCACCCACTCTCCCCCGACGAACGCCAAGTAGAGGGCGATGATGACCGCGAAGCCAGCCAGCGAGGGAAGGAGGGCCACGAACGCCTTCGCCCTCGCCACCGCCGCGGCCTCCAGGGGCGCCGTGCGGAGGTTGCCGAAGGCCTCCCCCTCCTGACCCATCCCCGAGAGGGCGACGTAGTTCGCGAAGAAGATCACCCCAACCCCTATCTGGGCGAGGAAGCCGAGCTTGGTCTCAAATCCAGAGGCGGGGTCCCACAGCGCGTTGGGCCCGCTGTTGATCAGGGCCATCAGGGTCATCATCACCGGGAAGGAGAGGAGGCTCACCATCTCCCGCCTCCGCACTAGGGAGCGGAGATCCTTCCTGATGAGGGCAGCCTCGGCCCCCGTGAAGCCCAGGCCCCCCAGAAGGCCACGCCCCCTGGCGCCCCTCCTGGTCGGCTCCAGACGGACGGAGACCGGCTCGGGAGCCCAGTACCTAGCCCTGAGCACCAATCCGAACCAGAAGAAAACCGACGTGAGGGCGAGACTGAGGATCGAGTAGGCGAGGGCCCCCGTCAGGTCTCCCTCTAGGTGGCTGAGGATCGCTAGTGAGGGCCAGAGGAGGGGCACGATCCAGGCTCCCCTTATGCTCCCTGCGAACCAGCCCACGATCCTCGTCAGGAAGTTGACGTTGAATATGATGGAGAAGGTCGCGAAGAGTAGGACGCTCAGGATCATCCGGATCACGAGGACGGAGTGGCCCCCCCTCCGGGAGAGGGCCTGCGATGTCCGGTTGAGCAGCGCCCTCACCACCTCCAGGCTGAAGGCCCCCAGGAGGCAGCCCAGGAGCCCCAGGAGGCCGCTGAACGCCCAGAGGCCCGTCATCCCGGTGGCGAAGGCCAGCGCCAGAGAGGCTCCTAGGAGGGCCGAGACAATCGGGGAGATGAAGTACATCGTGGTCAGGGAGGAGCCCAGCACGAACTCCCCCACAGTGATGGGGAGCCAGTTCACCATGTCTGTGGAGGCAGCCGTGGCGGACTGGCTGAACTCCGTCATGAAGCTGTACATCATCGACAGGAAGGCCAGGAAGGAGGGCAGGGAGATCATGGCCTGGGAGTAGAGGAGAGCCAGGAAGGGATCACCTCCACCCGGCCCTCTGATGAAGGGGAGGACCAGAAGGAACGCCAGGGGGAAGATCGCCGCCGAGAATAGCAGGTTCGTCACGGGGTACTTGGAGAGCCTCCCGGCCGCCCGGCCGCTCCTCCTTCCCCTCGTCGAGGCGAGGGCGATCACAGAGGCGAGGCGAATGGCAGTCCGTAATCTCACGTGGATCCCGCCTAGCCAGCCAGGGCCTCGACTATCTGCCTCACGTCCTCCGCCTTCGTCAGGGTGAGGAAGACCTCCTCCAGGGTCGAGTCGGGCATCTCCGCCAGCTCCCTGAGCTCCCCAGGTGACCCCTCAGCCACTCTCTCCCCCCCGTAGAGGACGCAGACCCTGTCGCAGACGGCGTCGGCGATCTCCATGACGTGGGTGCTGAAGACGGTGGTCACCCCCTCCCCCGCCAGCCTGTGGACCAGGTCCTTCACTATGCGGGCCGACTTGGGGTCCAGCCCGGAGAGGGGCTCGTCGAAGACCAGCAGCCTCGGCCTGTGGAGGATGGCGCCGATGATCGCCGTCTTCTGCTTCATCCCGTGGGAGTAGCCGCTGATCATGTCGTTCTCCCGCCCCTCCAGCCCGAAGGCGGCGAGGAGTTCCTCGATCCGGGCCAGCTTCGCCCCCCGCTCCAGACCGTAGACGTCCCCGATGAAGTCGAGGTACTCGAAGCCCGTCAGGTACTCGTACATGTGCGGCTCCTCGGGGACGTAGCCCACGAGCCTCTTCACGGCCATGGGGTCCCTCCCCGCGTCCACGCCGCAGACCCTGATGCTCCCCGAGTCGGGCCTCACCAGCCCTATGATCATCCTCATCACCGTCGACTTCCCGGAGCCGTTGGGCCCCAGGAGGCCGTAGACGGCCCCACTGCCGATCTCCAGGTCCAGGTCCCTCACGGCCTGAATCTGCCCGAAGGACTTGGACACCGACCTCAACACCACGGCCCGCCCCTTATGCGCCTCCATTGAGCTCCACCTCTTCCTTTAATTAGAATTATAGATAAAGATGTCCTCGACGCTCGCCTCGAAGAACCTAGCGATCCTGAATGCCAGCTCCAGGGAGGGGTTGTAGTCCCCCTTCTCTATGGCTATTATCGTCTGGCGGGTCACCCCCACCTCCCGGGCTAGCTGCTCCTGGGTCATGTCCCTCATCGCCCTGTAGACCTTGAGCTTCGTCTCCATGGCGCCTAACCGCCCAGCCTCCAGGTGTAGTAGATCCAGAAGATGAGGCGGAAGATCATCAGGGCGCAGACGATGAAGGCCATGCCGTAGGCCCACTGGAGGTACCCGGGGTCGGAGACGTTGCCCAGGTAGAAGAGGAGGGCTGAGACGACCAGGGACCCCACAGTGAAGGCGGAGAAAGCCGCCGCGGAGGCCTTCCTGCTCACGCTGGCGGATCTCTCGTCGTAGAGCGGCTCCTCGACCCTCCGCCTCAGGAACAAGATGGACGAGCCGGCTATTGCCAGCGCGATCATGATCAGGACGGTGTTGTCCTGCATGAAACCCAGGCCCATCAGGAACCCAACGGCCGCCATCGCCACCATCTGGTATTTCCAGTACGCGCTTGCGTCCAAACACGTCACCTCTGTAAAATCTATTTAACAAAGAGTAATATAAACTTTACTTTATGTAATGTTTAATATACTTTCTTGGCGCTTCCAGGCCAAGACAGCGGTCGATAGGTCAGAGAATAGTGCAGTCACTGGCCTTCCAGAATTCCGCCCTCGTCGTCGACGCGCGCGACCGCCTCCCTCCTGTACTCGTGGGGCGGGTTGTCCGGGTAGTAGGTGAACTCCGTCTCCACGAAGACCGTGTAGGAGTAGGGGATCTCCCAGACGCCCCCCTCCCCCCTCACGGGTTCGCCTATCTCCCCCAGCGCGTACGAGACGTATCCCAGGTGCCCGCTCCCCCCCGCCTGCTCTCCCAGCCTCTCCCTCCCCCTGATGTGGGAGTCGACGATCTTCCTCAGCTCCTCCCCAGTGAACACGACCAGCCACCCCGCGAATACACATCAGATCGGGGAACAGGTTATAAATAGAATCCCGATCAAGCCTGAAGGCATGGGAGCCCACATAAGGGAGATGCGGGAAGACTTCGAGGCCTGCCTCCGAGAGGTGCTCGACGAGCTCGCTCTCAGGGTCAGCAGGGGGGAGACCGGGGTAGCCGCGGCCCTGGAGCTCAAGGGGTTCGAGTGCCAGGCCCGCTTCTTCAGGTCGATGATGGGGGCCGCCAACATCCTGGAGGAGGACGTCAGGGAGGCCTTGGCGGCCGCGGAGTCCCGGCAGAGGGGGCTCTACGGGGAGCTGAGGGCCCTCATCGACCAGCTATCCGACCGGGGCGTGAGGGCGGAGATCGTGCCTCCCGACAGGTGCCTCGCCGACCCCTACTGGGACACTGGCCTCGTCACGGGCTGCAACGTCGTGGTCGGGGGGGCCCACCTCTACGCTTCACCCTTGCTGCCCGCCGCCACGACCTGCTGGGGAGCCCTGGTGCAGGAGCCCGTGGCGGCCGATGTTCTCCACGCCAGTGAGTCCTCAGTCATCCTTCTCCCCTCTGGACAGGCGCTGGAGGGGAGGTCGCTGGCGGCTCTACAGGAGATCCTCGGAGTCCCCCGGGACGTGAGGGATGAGTTCCCGGGCGCCTACGCTGCGGTCCTGGGTAGGGGCTTCCTCCTGCTGGACACCGCGGAGAGGTACTCCGACGTCGAGCTGAGGGAGCTCAAGGAGGGGCACCGGGTCCACGCCGTGGTCAAGGTCAACTCCGGCAGCTTCACGGGCTTCATCTACACCGGGGAGGAGGACAGGCTACCCAAGATACTGAGGACCGTCTTCTTCGAGTGGCACGGCAACTGGAGAAGGTACAACGAGTAGGCGGAGGCGGGGCCCCGGCTGCTAGGGGTTGTTGGCGAAGGAGAACCGGTGACCCGACCACTTGCTCCTCAGGCTCCTGAGGATGGGGAGCGAGGCGATCAGTATGGCGGCTGATACCCCGATCAGCAGGGCAGCGGCGGCGGAGGGGGCGCTTCCTATCATGAAGGAGGCCACCAGCACGGCCACCCCCAGCGAGATGCCCACCACCAGGAGCGGGAGGATCACGCCAGAGAGGCGTCGGAACAGAATCCAGAGGAAGATCGCGATCGCGATCACCGAGAGCGCCACGAAGCGCAGCATGTCCCGCTGCATGGAGCGCTGGATCTGATCGGCCAGGACCGGCTCCCCGGCTACGTAGAGCGGAAAATCCGGTCCCCGGTAGCGGTCCACG
>Ga0209427_10002730_pt1 | contig 20754 bp, 15 predicted proteins | sample DeeMarSWOR136_30_FD_187465 | JGI IMG/M metagenome (GOLD analysis project Ga0209427, IMG submission 187465) | Marine sediment microbial communities from White Oak River estuary, North Carolina - WOR-1-36_30 (SPAdes) (version 2) | ecosystem: Environmental > Aquatic > Marine > Intertidal zone >...
ACAAAAACGAAAGAAAAAGTCGTCCGACGTGAGCTTCGTATCAATCCTGGAGACACCTTCAGCAATGCAGCCTTAGAGCGAAGTCAACGAGATGTTTGGGTGCTAAATTATTTTTCAGACGTTAAAATTGATTACTGGCCGGTTGATGAAGATAAAATCGATTTGAAGTTTACCGTAGAAGAAAAATCAACAGATTTGGCGAATATGTCAGCCGGCTGGAGCGAGCGGGATAAGGTGATCGGAAGTATTGGTGTGGCGATGAACAATTTATTTGGCAATGGACAGCGGCTCAGTTTTGATTGGAATTTTGGCAGATATTACCGTTCGTTTCAAATAAGTTTTACTGAACCCTGGCTGATGGATACACCCACTCTGGCTGGTTTCAGCTTTTATGACACCAATCGCGATCCGACCTACATCGGCTATCGCCAGAGAAGTAGTGGTGGATCAGTTAGATTAGGACGTCGTTTTCGCTGGCCTGACAACTATTTTCGTGGCGACTGGATTTATCGTCTGGATCGTACCGAACTATCGGAATTCTCTGATGCGATCAAAGATATAAATCCGCGAAATATTGTAGGGGAAGATTGGCCATTGCTCTCCAGCAGTGTTACCCAAATCATTAGTCGTAACAGTCTGAATAGACCAGAATTTCCCACAGAAGGTTCAGAAGTTTCCTTATCGATGGAGTTCTCTGGAGGACTGTTAGGAGGGAATGTTGGATATCATAAGTATATTCTTTCTGCAAGCTGGTTTACACCGGCGATATGGAAATTTGTACTTTATAACCATGCTATCGCTGGGTTTATTGATGGCTGGAACAAAAACTCTAAAATCCCGTATCTTGAGTATTTTTTCCTTGGAGGAGAGGGAATGTCTCGATCCACTCCATTAAGAGGGTATGATGATCCATTAGCCGGCTATGCTACATCTGAGGGTGGAAAAGTGTTGCTGAAATATACAGCAGAAGTTCGATTTCCGATTATCCCCAATCCTACCATGTTCGGATTGATTTTCGCCGAAGCTGGAAATACGTGGGACAATGTATCAGATACCGATCCGTTTGTTTTGAGAAAATCTGTCGGCATTGGTGCTCGAATTTTTATGCCAATGATTGGTATCATTGGATTTGATTATGCTTATGGTTTCGATTATTTTGATCCTGTAACTGGAAAAATGTTTGGTAGATGGAAACCACATTTCGTTTTTGGCAGGAGCTTTTAAGCCAAAGATAATTTGGAATGACTGATGGATTAGGATAAAATTAGTTGCTTATTTAAAACATAACAAAATGTTTCAAAAATAATTATGGAGGATAAAATGAAGTTTCGCAGTTTAACAACAGCCTTTTTTTCTATCATTATAATTTTATTATTTGCTGTTCCTGGCTTCAGTCAGAAATTGAAAATAGGGTATGTGCATTCACAGAAAATATTAGCAGAATATAAAGAAGCTATAGATGCCCAGAAGAAACTGGATGAGATAATTCGTCAATGGGATAACGAGGGTTTAGAAATGCAGCAACAGCTTCAGAAAATGCGTGAACAATATGATGCACAAAGCTTATTGTTAAGCGATACAAAAAAACGAGAAAAGGAACAGGAAATCCAAAATTTATTTCTCCAGCTTCAGAAATTTCAGCGTGATAAATACGATCCACAATCTGGTGAAGTTTTGAGAAAACAGCAGGAGTTCATCCAACCAGTATTAGATAAAATCAATGAGGTAATTCAGAAAATTGGTGAAGAACAACAATTCGATTACATTTTTGATACAGCAAATGGTGGTATTCTTCATGCCAGTAAAGAGCAGCCAGACTTAACCGATAGTGTAATCGAAGAATTAAACAAAGGACAGTCTGTCAAAAAAGAATCTTCAAAAGAAAAAGATAAATAAGATTGTTAGCCAGGAAAATACCGTTCTGAATTAATTTGCTAAAAGGTATGTTATGGAGTTCACGTTAGCCGAAATTGCGGAATTAGTGCAGGGCGTACTTGAGGGAGATGGTACGGTTCGTATTAACGGTGTGGCTAAGATAGAGGAAGCCGATTCTGGAAAAATTACATTTATATCTAATCCCAGATATGCGAAGTTCGTTGACACGACGAAAGCATCTGCTATTATAGTCAGCAACGACTTTCCAGAGAGGGACAAGCCGATAATTCGAACACAGAATCCTTATTTTTCTTTCCTTAAGGTATTAAAAGTTTTTCATCCAGAAGGGGAAAGTCTAACAAAAGGTATCCATCCATCTGCAATCATAGATAAAACCACAAAAGTTGGCGCTAATGCTCGAATTGGTGCTTACGTGGTTATTGATAGGCATTGCAACATAGGAGAGAATGTTATCATTCATCCAGGTGTTGTAATTGGACGAGAGGTTGAAATAGGGAATCGCACAACCATCTACGCCAATGTTGTTTTGAGAGAGCAAGTTCGAATTGGCAACAACGTGATTATTCATAGCGGAACGATAATTGGATCAGATGGCTTCGGTTTTGCGCGAGAGGGTGAGGTATATCATAAAATTCCACAAGTTGGTACTGTCGTAATCGAAGATGATGTGGAAATTGGTGCAAACTGTACAATTGATCGGGCAACTTTAGGGGAGACCGTTCTCCATAAAGGTGTGAAGCTGGATAACCTTATTCAGGTAGCTCATAATGTAGAAATTGGTGAAAACACCGTTATTGCAGCTCAAACCGGCATTTCTGGTAGCACGAAAATTGGAAGTAACGTTATTATTGGGGGACAGGTTGGATTTGTTGGACATATTAAAATCGGCAACAATACAACTATCGGCGCTCAATCTGGTGTTTCTAAAAGCCTGCCCCCAGATTCAGTCTATTTCGGTTATCCAGCACGACCAATTATGCAGGCGAAACGAGAGGATGTCGCCCTGAGGAAATTACCTGATTTGCTGAAGAGAATAGCTGCCATAGAGGAAAAGTTAAAGGATTGAGATAAAATAAATTACACAGTATAGTTTTATGATTCTTCATTTTTGAAAATCAACAAAATAAAAATGGGAAAATTATCTAATCTCACTCCTTAAATACTCTCTGGTCGTTTTTTAATATTAGTCCCTAAATCGTAAATTTCTTGCACAATGAGTAAGGTTTTTTTTGACCACGAATTACGCTAATCATGCTCTAGCCGGATACGCTGTGGCGCATTACTCAAATTACGGAAATCCGCTAGAGCGGATTAGTGAAATTCTTTTAATTGGCGTAAATTGGCGGTTTGTTTCTGGCTTGGCAAGTTATGGTAGACAAAAAAAATGTCGAGATTAAAATTTGAGAGTTGCTCCCCCTTTTAAAATACTGAGGTTATAAGCAACATTCTGTAATGGAGGTGAAATGTTAAAAAACCAGCGGACAATTAAGAAGTCTGTTTCTATCTCTGGTATTGGGTTGCATACAAGTAATCAGTCAACTTTAACTTTTAAACCAGCTCCAGAAAATACTGGAATTCGTTTTAAACGTACAGACATTAACGATTGTCCTGAGATATTGGCAGATATCGAGCATGTGATGGATATTTCCCGAGGAACAACTATTGGACAAAATGGTACCGTTATTCATACAGTTGAGCATGTATTAGCAGCAGTGGCTGGATTAGAGATCGATAACATTCTGGTCGAATTAACAACTAATGAACCCCCTGTCCTTGATGGGAGTTCTTTATCATTTGCTGAAATTCTTTTAAAAGCAGGTTTTGAAGAGCAGAACTCTCCCAAGGACTATATCATTATTGAAAATACAATTGTCTACCATAATGAGGAACGAAGAGTGGATATCGTCGTTGTACCATCCGATCAATTCCGGATTACTTTTATGGTAGATTATCAAAATCCTGCTTTAGGTACACAATATACATCTTTATATTCACTTGAAGAAGAGTTTGTCACAGAATACGCACCAGCAAGGACATTTTGTTTTCTTCACGAAGTTGAAATGCTGAAAGAACAGGGACTAATTAAAGGAGGGAATGTTGATAATGCAATTGTCATTATCGATCGTAATATAGAAGAAAGTGAATTTGATCGATTAAAACGTCTGTTCAAGATTCCCAATGACACTATTTTGGGAGAAAATGGTATTTTGGATGGAAAACAATTACGGTTTTACAATGAACCAGTTCGACATAAGGCGCTGGATTTAATTGGAGATTTGGCTTTGTTGGGCGCTCCTCTTATTGGGCATATCATGGCTGCTCGTTCTGGTCATGCCGCTAATGTTGAATTGGTCAAAATGTTGCGAAAGGAATTTGAGAAAAAAAAGATCACATCCAAATATCAGCAACGTGCCCCCGGCAAAGGTGTGATTCTCGATATTAATGCAATTCAAACGATTTTGCCTCATCGTTATCCATTTTTACTCGTAGATAAGATCATCGACCTGGTTCCCAGAGAACACGTTGTGGGAATTAAAAATGTTACAGCTAATGAACCTTTCTTCATTGGTCACTTCCCGGGTCGTCTGATCATGCCGGGTGTGTTAATAATTGAGTCGATGGCTCAAGTTGGCGGAATATTATTGCTCGATTCTGAAGAAAATCCTGGCGAGAAGTTGGTCTATTTTACCGGGATTGATAAGGTTAAATTTAGAAAACCAATTGTTCCTGGCGATCAATTACGTTTTGAATTAGATATGCTTCGTTATCGTCGATCGATCTGTAAAATGACCGGCAAAGCTTTTGTTGAAGATGAACTGGTTTGTGAGGCTGAATTATCCGCAGCCGTTGTAAATAGGTAGTATATATTATTAAAATAAAGAAAATTGATAGGAGTAATTCTTTGACAAATACCCATCCTACTGCTATTATTGATTCCGAAGCACAAATTGATGACGATGTTTCTATTGGTCCATATTCAGTGATTCAGAGTGACGTCATTATTGGTCGTGGTTGTCAAATTGGTTCTGATGTATTTATCCATTCAGGCACTCGAATTGGTAATAATTGTCGAATTTTTAAAGGAGCAGTGGTGGGTACCGATCCCCAGGATATTAAATATGCAGGCGAAAAAACTACTTTAGAGATCGGTGAAGAGACAACAATCAGAGAATTTTGCACTTTAAACCGAGGTAGTGCTCACAGATTGAAAACAGTTATCGGAGCTAAATGTTTTTTAATGGCGTATGTACATGTAGCTCATGATTGTTTGATTGGGGATCATGTAATTCTAGCAAATGCAGTGAACATGGCTGGTCATGTCATTATTGAACCGTATGCTTCGGTTGGTGGGTTAACCCCAATCCACCAATTTGTAAGAATAGGGAAGCATTCATTTATTGGTGGTGGATTGAGAGTACCAAAAGACGTTCCACCTTACATTTTAGCAGCCGGTGAACCACTTAAATATGCGGGTATTAATCACATCGGTTTATCACGACGTGGCTTTTCCCCAGAATTAATTATGCAGTTACGACGGGCATATAAATTAATTTATAAATCAGGATTAAATACATCACAGGCTGTAACCAGGATCAAAGAAACAATGGAGCTAACCACAGAAATTAAGGACATCATTGATTTTATCAACTTAAGTGAACGTGGTATTATTAAATAATATCCATTTGAAAAAATAGCATAAGCTTCCAGCTTGAGAAATAAACCTTAGCCAAGTTCATATTTTTGGTTGCAAGCAGGATGCTTGTGATACGGAAATCCCGTTTTTACAGACGGATTATAAATAGTGTTTATTTAAAAGATCCAGACTGTAGAATAACTCGAGCCATCGGATGGTTTAACGACAAATTAATTAGATAAACTTAAACACACTTGGCATCCTTCAGATGACCATGGTCTACGGTTTTTCAGACAGAAATTAATAAAAGTGATATGAGTAATTGGAGATTTCTAAATACAGGATCCAAAGACGGTTATCATAATATGGCTATAGATGAAGTGTTAGCCAAAATAAGTGTTCCGCAGGATAAGCGGTCTGTGTTTAGAGTCTACCGGTGGCATCCTTATGCCATTTCTCTGGGTTATAACCAGGCATCCAATGATCTCGATCTGGAAAAATGCAGACATGATAATATCGATGTGGTAAGACGTCCTACTGGTGGAAGAGCTGTTTTACATGCTGAAGAGATCACTTATAGTGTTATTGTATCAAAAGAATCTGAATTGTATTCTTCAGATATTCTAACGACCTATAACCTGATAAACAAAGGGATATTAAAGGGACTTCAGTTGTTTGGAGTGAAGGCTGAATTAGTCGAACGTCCCACAAAGGAATTAGTAAAAAGCTCTGACAATAAAAGCAAAGTTCCCTGTTTTTCGAATGCTACCAAATATGAAATCACGTATCAGAATAAAAAACTGGTTGGGAGTGCACAAAGAAGGTACGAAAACTCTATTTTACAACATGGTTCGATATTAGTTGGTGCCTTTCATCTGAATCTTGCTGATTACATCGCCGCTTTAAAAGGACCCCGTATTGAAAAATTCAGACAGGCATTGGAAGAAAAAACTGTTTCTATTTCTCAAATATTATCGAAACAAATTAATTATGATAAAATCATCTGGGCAATAAAGACAGGATTCCAACAAAATTTTGACATATATTTTTTTGAAGGTCAATTAACACCTCGGGAATATTCAGAGGTACAAAAATTGGTGAAAAAATACCAGAAATTAGGAGGTAAAGAAACATGAAAATTAAAACAGCTTTAGTCCTATTAGTAATTTCGCTATTTGCGATATGGTGTGGAACTGCATTTGGTCAGGATTACAAACTGAGTGAAATAATAATTCCACCTATTAGTCCAGACAATCCTGAATACGAAACGCAAGTAAATGAAAATTTAGATACGGCGGTTGATCCGCTATTAGATTTTTTAGGATTTTATACTGGTGGCGGCTTATATCATACAGCTAAAACACATGGATTGGGAGGTTTTGATGTAGGACTCCGCGTTGTGACCATGATGGTTAGCGATGATCAGAAACCAATTCTTCCTAATGCTGATCCCAATATTCCCGGGGCATACGGAGGACTTTTTAAGGATTTTAACCTCTATGCATTACCTTTGCTTCAGGTTAGTATTGGTTTGCCTGGTAATCTGGATGCTATGGCACGATTTTTTTCAGCCGAAGTTGGCGGAGGTGATGCCAAGGGAAGATATACTTTGATTGGATTAGGAGCAAAATATGGCTTAATCCAAAATATAGCACTACCTCGTGTATCTTTAATAGGTATGTATCATTATTTAGATACAGATGCTAATTTTGACTTTGGCAAAGTCCACAGTATAAATGCTGCTGCCATAATCAGCAAAGGTATCCTATTTTTTGATATCTATGGCGGACTTGGTTTTGATTACAATACCATAGAAGTAAATTTAGAGCTCCCGGGATTAGGACCTGTGGTCAAGAAGTATAATAAATCAAATTTTAGGGGAGATGTCGGAGTCAAAATTAAGCCAATTCCGCTGTTGTTTATTCACGTCGATTACAGTTTTGGAAAAGTGCAAGGTTTTAACGTAGGTTTGGGCTTGAATTTTCTATAATAAAACTCTGCGCACCTCTGCGGTCGCAGTGAGTTCTTCATTAGAAAATATGTGGATAAGAAATAGACTTAAAGAGGGGAGACAGGATAGTAAACTGTTCCCTCATAATTTTTATTTTATCTATACTTATCTATTGAAAATTTAGATAATTTTAGTATGTTACTTTTTGGAGAATTAAATGGAAGCAGTAATACGACTTATCATTGGGTTGGGTATTTTGGTGTTTATCCATGAATTAGGCCATTTTATTTTAGCCAAGATAGTGGGGATTCGAGTTGAACGATTTTCATTAGGTTTTCCACCTCGAATCATTGGTAAAAAGATTGGAGATACTGATTATTGTATCTCCGGCATACCACTTGGTGGTTATGTTAAAATGGCAGGTATGATCGACGAGAGCCTGGATAAGGACTCAATCAAGGGAGAACCCTGGGAATTTATGTCAAAGCCAATTTATCAAAGGTTTCTGGTAATACTTGCCGGACCGGCCATGAATATATTGCTGGCAATTTTGTTATTTGGTACTATTGCCTATATTGTTGGATTAAAAGAACCAATGGGTGTTTCTGTTGGAGAAATAGAATCGTCTAAAATAGCTGTTGAAACAACATTACAGCCAGGGGATAACATCATTTCAATTAATGATCAACCTGTTAAAAAATGGAGTGACGTGGAATTATTAGCTCGGAAGATGGATAATATTACAGTTACTTATGAAAGAGACGGGCAGACATCTTCAACGACTTTTTTGTCTACTTATATCGACAGTGTTGAAAGAACATTACCCCCAGTAGTTGGCAGCCTTCAACCGGACTTCCCGGGCATAAAAGCAGGGCTTCAAATTGGTGATCGTATTATCGCAATTGACGGTCGTCCAATAAGAACCTGGACTGAGCTTACAGAAGTGATCCACGCCAGTGCTGAAAAGCAATTAACCATTGAATGGGTGCGAGATGGTCAGTCAATGAGTGCTGAAATGACACCGCGCAAAGAAATGTTGCAAAATAAGGAAATAGGATTAATTGGCATAAGCTATCCCATACTTGAAAAGAAAATCAATTTTTTTCAATCAATGATTCATGGTGTTAACTATTCCTGGCATATAACTCGTTTAATTGGTTATTCTCTAAATATGATTATTACCGGTAAACAATCGTTTAAGGAAGCATTTGCTGGTCCTATAATGATTGCTAAATTAGCCAAAGACAGCGCTCGTGAAGGAGAATCCAATTTTATTGCGTTTATTGCATTTTTAAGTCTCAATCTTGGTCTATTAAACTTGCTCCCCATTCCAGTATTAGATGGAGGGCACATTATCTTTTTAGCCATCGAAGCAGTAATTCGAAGGCCCATTTCGCCTAAGGCAAAGCTGGTGATCCAGCAGATTGGCATGGCGCTTATTATTGCTTTAATGTTATTTGTAATTATTAATGATATCAGACGTATATTACCATAAGAGTTGATTAATAAACCAGTACTGCTAAGATACTGGTTTTTTTATAATGAAACGAGAGAAAAATATTGACAATAAGAACTAATTTTGTTATCTTTTTATAAATTAAAAAGATGAGTTTGTAATCATTGTCTTAATCTAAGATTTGTAATTTTCTTAAAAAGAAAGAGAATGAGATATGATAAAATTAGCAAATAGAATGTCGAGATTAGGAACTGAAACTGCTTTCGAAGTATTAGCAAAGGCTAAAGCAATAGAGGCACAGGGAAAAGAGGTAATCCATCTTGAAATTGGCGAGCCAGATTTTGATACGCCTCAGAATATTATTGATGCGGCTGTAACGGCATTAAATGAGGGTAAAACACATTATAATCCTGCTGCTGGTATCCCTGAGTTAAGAGAAGTACTGGCTGAAGACATGGGAAAAAGACGGAACATTAAAATTCATCCTGATCAAGTCGTAGTTACTCCTGGTGCAAAACCTATCATGTTCTTTACTATTTTGGCGCTAATTAACGAGGGTGATGAGGTAATGTATCCCAATCCCGGCTTTCCGATTTATGAATCAGTAATCGATTTTGTAGGCGCTAAATCAGTACCATACCCGCTGCGAGAAGAACGAGAGTTCAGTTTCAACACAGATGAATTTCTATCACTCATAACAGATAAGACAAGAATGATTATTTTAAATACTCCTCAAAATCCCACTGGAGGTATTCTGACTGAAGATGATTTGAAGGCTGTGGCTGAAGTTGCTCAACAAAAAAATATTTATATTCTATCCGATGAAGTTTATTTAAACATTATCTATGATGGTGTTCATCATAGTATTGCGTCAATTCCAGGAATGCAGGAACGTACCATTATTCTTGATGGCTTTTCCAAAACTTATGCTATGACTGGCTGGCGATTAGGATATGGTGCTATGCCTGGAGAGCTGGCGGAAAAAGTTGTTCAATTACAGATTAATAGCAATTCCTGCACAGCCACTTTTTCTCAATATGCAGGTATTGAAGCGATTCGTGGACCGCAGGATGAAGTGCATAAAATGGTAGCTGAATTCAAAAAGAGAAGAGATGTTATTGTAGATGGGCTTAATGCAATTGAGGGAATTAACTGTCTGCGTCCTCGTGGCGCTTTTTATGTCTTTCCAAATATTCAACAACTCGGACTAGCAGGAAAAGAATTCTCAGATTTATTATTGGCAAAATATGGTGTTGCTGCGCTATCAGGTACTGCTTTTGGAAAATACGGAGCAGGATACTTACGATTCTCCTATGCGAATTCGGTAGAAAATATTCAACGAGCACTTGACAGAATTGCTGATGCTGTCAAATCTTTGAAGAAATAAAATTTCTGGAAACAGAAGCAGAGAATTGATCTAATGATCGATTATTTAGAAAGGAATGGAGAATTGGAGACAAAAAAAACTGCACTGTATGAAATTCACAAACAACTTGGCGCTAAAATTGTTAATTTTGCTGGATATTATATGCCTATTCAATATAGAGGAATTCAGGAGGAACATGTACGGGTTCGAACGACGGTTGGAATTTTTGATGTTTCTCACATGGGTGAATTTGAATTTAAAGGACTAAGAGCAGAGCAATTTTTACAATATATAACCATAAACGATATTAAAAATCTGGATATTTATCAGGCTCAATATTCCGCATTATGTTACGATCATGGTGGAATCGTAGATGATCTGATAATTTATCGTTTTCCAGATCGTTTTATGATGGTAGTGAATGCATCAAATATTGAAAAAGATTTTCTATGGATTCAGGATCACTTATTTGAAGAGGTAATTTTTAAGAATCGGAGTGATGAATTCTCCCTTTTAGCTGTTCAGGGAATTAAAGCCGAAGCCACACTTCAGAAATTAACTGTAGCAGATTTATCACAGATTAAAAACTATCGGTTTATTGAAAGCTCACTGGCAGATGTAGATGTGATGATTGCTCGTACCGGTTATACTGGTGAAGACGGATTTGAAATCATGTTTGCTCGTGATTATTCATCTAAAATCTGGAAGGCGATCATTGACGCTGGTAATGAATTTGATATTGAACCAATTGGACTTGGTGCCAGAGATACGCTTCGGATGGAGGTGAAATATTGTTTATATGGGAATGACATTGATCAAAATACGAATCCTTTGGAAGCTGGATTAGGTTGGATTACAAAGGTTGATAAGGGCGATTTTATTGGTCGCGATGCAATTCTAAAAATCACACAAAATGGTGCTGAGCGTAAACTTATCGGTTTTGAATTGGAAGGAAAGGCAATTCCCAGGCATGGATATAAAATATTTGATGAAGAAAAAGAAATTGGCATCGTTACCAGTGGAATGTTTTCGCCGTTATTACAAAAACCAATTGGATTGGGTTATGTAAAAACTGAAAACTCGAAGATCGGCTCTGAAATAAATATTGATATCCGCGGTCGAAAATTTTCTGCGAAAATTGTAAAAACACCATTTTACAAACGATCGTACTAATGAACGTTAATGTCACTAAGGGAGTAGGATAAAATAAGTTACTAAATTTGTAATTGGTAGAAAGTTTCCTAAATACCATAGCAATTGGCAGTCATTGCGAACGGTAGCGAAGCAATCTCTAAGTTTATAGAAATAAAAAGGATTGCTTCGTCACTTTGTTCCTCGCAATGACATACTCGAATGAATATTATTTAAAAAACGATGTATTAGTTATTGTTATTTGATCCTGATCTTCAAATGATTCAAGTTATTTAATCCCATTCCCTAAGCTAAGAAATTTTAAAATGATTTTCGCTTTGAAATAATGAATATCGATTTATTTCTGTCGTCTACTGAGATACAAAAAGAAAAATTGAACGATCGAATCGCGGTTATTATTGATGTTCTAAGAGCAAGTACAAGCATTATTACAGCTCTGGCTAACGGATGTAAGTCAGTAATTCCTGTTTCTGAAGTGGAACAGGCACGAAAAATGGCTTCAAAATTTTCGGACCAGTCAGTGTTACTAGGTGGGGAAAGAAATGAGATGATCATCCCCGGTTTTGATTTGTCAAACTCACCATTGGAATACAAAGTAGAAATAGTAAAAAATAAATGGATAATTTTTACCAGCACCAATGGGGCAAGATTGTTTGAATATTCCCAATTTGCAAATAAAACTGTTATTGGTGGTTTTGTAAATGTCACGGTTTTAAGCCAATTTATTATCAATAACAAAAAGGACATCGCCATTTTATGTGCCGGAAAAAATAACCAATTCGGCTTAGAAGATGCAGTTTGTGGCGGAATGTTAGTTGACAAAATAATTAATAAAATTACGGATTCTTTGATCTTAAATGACAGTGCAATGGCAGCACATATCCTATATCAGAATTATCAGCAAAACCTCATTGATATGTTGTATCGGACCTCTCATGGCAGAAGGCTGATTGAAATTGGTCAGGAAAAAGATATTGCAAAATGCGCTGCTGTTGATTCAATCGAAATAATTCCTGTTTTGAACGGTGAGGAACTAATCCCTTTAACTTAATGACATTGGATCTTTGATTTTTTTTTATTTTGGTAAGGTAATAATGAAAGTTGAAAAAAAACGAAAAATTGTTGGCTTTCTTTTAACAGTTCTTGGTTTTTTTATTTTATTGAGTCTTATTTTTTTTACACCAGATGATACTTCTGATAAATCAATCAGTGAAATTAAAAATCAAATGGGATCCGTTGGTTCCTGGATTTCTGATTTATTATTCAGGAAAACGTTCGGCTATGCGAGTATTACATTTCCCATATTATTAGTGCTCTGGGGGATAAATCAGCTTCTGAACGACAAAAACAAGATCAAATCATTAAAGAAAATAACACGTTACACTTTAGTATTTAGCATTTTAATATCGGTTACACTTGCCTTCTTTGGAATGATACAATATTCATCAAAGGCTAAAGACGCTAAACAATTGGCGTTTCAATTGGATCATCACCGATGGGGAGCAATTGGCGCAGAAATTGCCCAAGCTTTTCATGGTTTTTTTGGTACCATTGGCACAATAATAATTTTTCCTGCTATCATCGTAATCATTCTGCTTTTTGCTCTGGATGTTAAATTTGATACGGTTAAAACAAAAATATTTTCAAAAGTATCAATATTGATGGCAAGAATTTTCCGAAAATATGACCGACGATTATTTAAGCCAAAGAGACAGCCACCAAGTTGGAGAGCCTTTCTTCCAAACAGGAAAAAACCAATACCTGGATCTCAAGAAACTGAAATTCCTTTTAGTGGGACAGGAATAGACGTAGAACCAACATCCCGACCCTATTCCGCGGTCAGAGAGCTTGAAATTGGCGAAGAAAGAGAGCCTATAACCAAACAAGGAGCCAAAGAAAAGATTGAAACTCGACCGCGCCAGAGATATAATTTCCCGACAATTCAACTTTTGGACGATTTTCCTGGAATCGAAGATGAGGTGACGTGGGATGAATTGATGAATAGCGCCAAAACACTTGAAGAAAAATTGATGGATTTTGGTATTCAAGGTAAAGTAGTTGAAATTAATCCCGGACCAGTGATTACACGTTTTGAAATAGAACCTGCACCGGGTATAAAAATCAATCGGTTTACCAGTCTTGCCGATGATCTTGCTCTGGTTATGCGTGCAAAACGAATCCGAGTTGTGGCACCAATTCCCGGCAAAGCAGTCATAGGTATTGAAATGCCAAATCGGAACCCTTCAATTGTTGATATTAAGTCAGTTATCGATTCCCCTCAATTTAAATCTGCAAAATCTCCATTATCGATCGCCTTGGGGAAAACAATCGCCGGCGATATTTATGTAGATGATTTATCAAGAATGCCACATCTTCTTGTTGCTGGTGCTACCGGCTCAGGAAAAAGTGTTTGCTTAAATTCAATAATCGCCAGTATTCTTTTTAAGGCGCATCCGTCACAGGTTCAATTAATAATGATAGATCCCAAAAGATTGGAATTAAGCATTTATTCAACATTGAAGAATCACCATCTGGCATTCAGAGATGATTTGCAAGAAGAAGTCGTAACAAATTCTGTTAATGCCGTTGCTATTTTGAGAAGTCTGGAACTGGAGATGGAACGACGTTATGAATTATTAGCAAAGGCTGGAGTAAGAAACATTGAGGATTACAATCTGTGGGTAAAGACGGTCAGTCCACTCCCTGAAGAAGAGACGATACCTACAAAACCTTTAGAATATTTAGTGTTAATAATAGATGAACTTGCTGATTTAATGCTCACTGCTGCTCGTGAAGTTGAAGAGCCTATCGCTCGGTTAACCCAAATGTCTCGCGCTGTTGGCATCCATTTAATAGTTGCTACTCAGCGTCCCTCAGTTGATGTGATTACAGGCGTCATCAAAGCCAATTTTCCAGCCCGTATGGCTTTTCAAGTCGCCTCAAAAACTGATTCTCGAACAATTTTAGACATGAATGGGGCAGAAAAATTACTTGGCAGAGGTGATATGTTATTTTTGCCTCCCGGTAGTCCTGAACCAATACGAATTCATGCAGCATACATTTCTCATGAAGAAGTGAAAAGAATTGTAGAACATATTCATCAACAACCAGTTCAAGAACCGAAATTCAAACTCCCGACTGAAGAGGAAGGATTCACATCCAACTCTGGTAGGCGTTTTCGAGACGAACGAGATGAATTGTTTAACGATGCTTTGAAATTAGTCGTGAGACATCAACAAGGTTCAGTTTCGCTATTACAACGTCGCTTAAAAATTGGATATGCTCGTGCAGCTCGACTCATTGATCAATTAGAAGATGCCGGTTATGTTGGACCATTCGACGGAAGCAAAGCTCGAGAAGTATTAATTGATGGGGAACAATTAATGGAAATGGGGCTCTTTTAGGCGGTGAGGTTAAAAGGGCAGCTAAAAGAAGTTACTAATAAGTAAACCTGATCATTAAATATTTTTCAATGATAAAAATGTACAAAATGTCCAAGTTATTTAATCACACCCTCTAAATAAGCTTCCTATTTGTATCTTGTCGTCCTTGAAGATTAAAAAATGTAAATCTATACTGAGCATTTTATTTTATCTCAGTCCATGAAGTGCTTAACGGTCAACTTACAAAAAAATAAAGAGGCTTTCTATGAGAAGTATAAAAAAAGTGTTGATTTTAATAATAGCTATCTTTGCTTTATTGCAATCATTACCATTGTTTGCAACAGATGAAAAAGCGAATGAAATAATTAAAAAGTTAAAAGATAACTATAATAAACTTAAAACACTGAGTGCTGAATATACTCAGACTTTTCACTGGAAATTAGCTGATAATATTCATCAACAAAAGGGGTCTATTTGGCTAAAAGGAACAGAGAAGTTTAAAATTGAAACAGAAGACCAGTTAATTATCTCTGATGGAAAAACGATCTGGACATATTCCCAATTCAATAATCAAGTTATCATAGATAATGTAAGAAAATCAGACGAAGAAGTAACGTTGCCGCGGGATATTTTTTTGAACTATTCAGAACAATATCGTCCAAATTACCTCAAGGAAGATAAAATCGATAATCAAAATTGTTATGTGATAGAGCTATTTGCTAAAACAGAAGATATTTTTATTAAATATATGAAAATTTGGATAAATATTAAAATTTTAGTGCCAATGAAAATCCAGCAGGTAGATATTAATGATAATGAAAATACTTATCTGCTTAAAAATATTCAGATCAACGAGCAGTTGAATGATAATTTTTTTGTCTATAAGATTCCTGAAGCTGTAGAAATTATAGATATGCGGTAAACTAAAATCTTAAATGTTGACTCAAGTTTTTTTGACAAAATAATCTATAGCGATTTTGATTTAATAAGTTTTAGCTCAAATAAACAGATAGATGTCACTACTACGAATGCAGGTATTTTTTTGAGATATAGTCGAATTCAGGAAGCTATGAGATAGCATTCGCATTTTTGGTAGTTCTGATAGTTTTTGATATTAAATTAAAAAAATAATTAGTTGTAGTTATAAATTATAATCGCGTTGTAAAATTTCAATATTTAATTCAAAGAACTGATTTAGTATTAAAATTTTTTAAGATATATGAATTCACTTGACTAAAGGAAAAAAATTTTTTATAATTAGATGTTTTCTAATTTGGGGGGCTTTTCTTTCATGTGTTAAGGAGTGCATCAATGAATCAGCAACCAGAGCGCCAAGTAACCATTCACGATTATTTAAGGATATTATATCGTGGACGGTGGATTATCCTCATCTCCTTCCTAACTGTAGTTGGTTTTGTTACCTACTATACATTCACTTCAACCCCAATTTATCGAGCTACCGCAAAAGTGATGATTAAGGAAAATGGTGGAGTTCAGAAAACTTTGTTTAATGTTGTTGATTTCATGGAAAAGGAGAAAAAAATTAACAATCAGGTTGAGATTTTAAATAGTCGCACCCTGGCTGAAAATGTGATGAAAAAATTAATTTCATCTAATAATGCAGATAAATTATGGATTTTAGGCTATACTCCGGAAAATGAAAAAAATCGCTTTGGTATTAAGAAAAAACTTAAACAATTGTTAGCCAGTACCTTAAATGTTAATCAGAATGAAAAAAATCAACCTCAAAATAACTTAACATCAAATGATGGATTTGATGAAACATTAAATAATTATGTAAGGCACTTACAGGGCAATATCAGTGTAGATCCTATTAGAAATACCGATATGATTCAAATTAGTGTGACGGCACCCTCTCCATTCGAGGCAGCCTATATTGCCAATACAGTAGCTAATGTGTATCAAGAACAAAATCAATTGGCAAGCCAGGAAGAAGTTAGTAAAGTAAAAGATTTTTTAGGAGAACAATTAAATATTTTTCAAGAACAATTGCAACGATCAGAACAGGCGCTCAAGGAATACAAAGAAAATGAAAAAGTAGTGGGATTACCTCAAGAGGCAGAAGAACTGGTTAGTAAACTTGCAGAAGTTGAGTCGATTTATCGAGAGGCAGAATTAGAATTAAACTCTAATAGAGAGCGGCTCGCGTATGTTGATGAGCAGTTAGGACAGAGTAAGAAAAATTTAAACATGCAAACTATTCTTACTGCTCCTTTTTTAAAAGAATTAAACCAAAAAATGGTTGAATTGGAAACTGAAAAAACGAGATATCTTGCAACAGTAATCAATAAAGATGTTTATGATCCCAATGATCCTAATATTCTCAAATATAATGAACGAGCTAAATTATTAGAAGAAAAATTTAAATCTGGAATTGAACAGTTGGCTACTGTTGAAACAGGTGATCCCATAACCTTGTCAGAAGAGTTATTTCAAAGAAAAATAGAGGTCGAAGCAACGATTCAAGCCCTTTTGCCTAAAGTCTCTGCTCTTAAAGAAATTGTAGATGAGTACAGTCAACAGCTTGAAAGGATTCCTGAACGGAGTTTGAAACTGGCACGGTTAGAAAGGGCGGCTCGTCTGGATGAAAAAATTACATTAATGATGAAAGAAAAATATGAAGAATCGAGAATTACTGAGGTAGGTCAATTAGGCAGTGTTCGAATTATTGATCCAGCCAAACCTGATTATGCTCCAATTAAACCAAAAAAGAAAATGAATTTAATTTTGGGTCTCATTATGGGCTTAGGCTTGGGTATCGGCATAACATTTATTCTGGAGTATTTTGATAATTCAGTCCGCTCGGTTGAAGATATTGAAAGGTACGGAATCCCAATTCTTGGCTCTATTCCCATCATCAAAATAGAAGAAGCTACAAAAAGATTAGGACGGAATGGAAGACATAGTTTTGGAAACAAAGTTGATACCAATGAAGCAAGAACAATTGCTGGACGCCTTATCACACATTTTGCGCCTAAATCTCCCATTTCAGAAGCATATCGAAGTTTAAGAACCAGTATTCAATACGCGAAAGCAGATACACAATTAAAAACAATTGTTGTTACCAGCCCTGGACCACAAGAAGGTAAATCGACAACTGTTGCTAATTTAGCTATTACTTTCGCTCAGATGGGGACTTCAGTTTTACTTGTCGATACAGATTTGAGACGTCCAGTTCTACATTCCATTTTTAATCTGGATCGCTCAAAAGGAATATCAAATTTTCTGGTTGGAAAAATTGAGATAGAAGATGCAATCTTCGAAACTGATATTGATAACCTATACATAATGCCATGTGGTACTTTGCCTCCGAATCCGTCAGAACTATTAGGTTCGAAAGCAATGAGGGAGTGTATCACTGAATTGAAAAATCGGTTCGATATCATATTGTTTGATAGTCCACCAATAATGGCAGTTACCGATGCAGCAGTACTCAGTTCAGAAGTTGATGGAGTAATACTTGTTGTAAAGGCAGGACAAACAGATAGGAATGCTATTCTGAGAAGCTATGAAATATTGAAAAATATACCTAATCATATTCTTGGTGCATTGCTCAACGTGGTAAATGTTGAGGGCGTTTATGGTTCATATTATTACTATTACTATCATTACTATTATTATGGAAAGGATGGCACGAGAAAATCTCGGCGTATGAAACGGGCTTAATTTATACTCATTTTTAAGGAGTGAGATAAAATAAAGTTAAAGGATTTATAAAATTATTACTTTATCAAATATATTTTATATTATGAAAATTATTATTGCAACTTATGATATACTGCGTGTTAGTTTTAGTATCTGTTAGAAAGAAATAAGTTGCGATTAGCATAAAACAATTAGTTGTGAACAATAATAAATGGGGAATTAGACAATGAAAGAAATAAGTGATAGTTTTCCACGAAATACTTTACGACAGGCAGAATTGGCACTGCAGGGATGGCAAGAATTGTTGGATACGCTTAATGTTCCCAATTTATCAATAGAAGATTTTGAAAAGAAAATCAAAAATGCTGCTGATAAAGTAGATTTAGCTGAAGAACTAAAAGAAGAGAGAAGTCGAGCGGTGAAAGCTCGCAATGAAAGTTTAAAGGATGTGTGGGATTTAACAAAAAGGATTCGAAATGCTGCAAAAGCGACCTTTGGAGACAGTTCTGCAGAAATAGAAAAACTTGGTGGAAAAACATCTCGTAAACGTACAAGAGGGGATCAAAATTTCTAAAGGTAATTTTTTATTTAGTTCGATATTAAAAATGCATTCAGAAAAAATATAATTCGATTCATTTTATTTAATCTGATAAAAACTTCTAAACCTTCCAACCTTCCGACCCGAAGATTAGTAGATTAAAAGAATATTTCAATTATTTTTAAATTAAGGCTCAAATTTAAACAATTTGAGCTCCTGTAATTTTTAATTATTGATACCTATCTAACAAATAATCAAATAATTAATATTAAAAATCTCTTTAATTATTAATATTTTATCATAAATTATTTAAAACCATAAATAATTATATTAATATCAAATAGTAATAGATATATGTAGATATAATATATTCAAAAATTGAGCTATATCACATGAAATATCATAAAAAATAATAATTTTATTAAAAGACAAGGAAATAAGTATAATACGAAATAAATAGCATTTAATATCAATAAAATTAATTACATATATTTTATTAAGAAATTTTCACAAAGGTTGATTCTTAGCTTAAAAGTATTATATTATGTTCTATTTTATTGGAATTAAAATGCAATGATGAAAATTTATCTTTACGAACCAGTTAATTAAAACATCAGTTAGAGCTCGCCTAACGGAATATACTGATTTTAGAAGTTTGTCATTTCTAATAATTCATTAGACATTGTATAAATAAGATTTTATTTTTGTTATCATTATTGATAATAAAAATAGAATTATCATTGTTTATAAACAAATTGCATTTTTTCTGCTCTAATTAGTTTCAACTATTTCATTGTGACTGAGATGGCGGAGCTGTGCCCGGGCAGGAAAATTTAAAACTATGGCAGGAGTTATGATAGAATCCTCACGATCAATTTATGGTGAATTGAATGTTATTCCTAAATGGTACGCACTTTCTACAAGAGCACGTCATGAAAAGAAGGTCCATACTCAGTTAACAAAAAAAGGAATTATTAGCTATCTTCCATTACAATCTTTTTATCGTCGCTGGAGTGATCGCTATAAAGCTGTTGAAGAGCCTTTATTTAGCTGTTACGTATTTGTTAACATAGCACTTCGTGATCGATTAAAAGTATTACAAACTAATGGGGCGGTTCGGTTCGTATCATTTAATGGCATCCCGGCAACTATTCCAGATTCTCAAATCAGGGCAATAAAAACGATTTTAGAGAACAACAGCCAGATAGAAAGAGTGGATTATCTAACTCCCGGGCAAGGAGTAGAAGTTATTCAAGGACCGCTGCGAGGGGTTAAGGGAATTTTGGCTCAGAAAAAAAATAGTCATCGCTTGATTGTACGAATAGATAGCATTATGCAAGCCATTTCGATAGATGTTGATTATAGAGATATTAAAATAATTGATGAGAAATCTGTAGTTATTTAAATGGTAGGGTAAAATAAGTTATCTATTGATTCAATACACAACCTGAACAAGCCCGTACCAGAAAGCACAATGAGTGGAGTTTTGGAGTGATGGAGTATTGGATTAAACATCATTGATCCATTGCTTCAATTATTGAATGGTTACTAATTCCAGATAAATTTCTTGCCCATTTTCCTTTGTATACTTGTTAAGGGTTAAAATGTAACAATTGTTGTCATTCCTGCGGATGCAGGAATCTCCATATTAACAATCAATTAGGAGATGCCTGTATTCACAGGCATGACATTACAAAATAAGCCTTAACGAG